>Ga0181527_1000426_pt1 | contig 48862 bp, 41 predicted proteins | sample PEATcosm2014_Bin_30_FD_119762 | JGI IMG/M metagenome (GOLD analysis project Ga0181527, IMG submission 119762) | Peatland microbial communities from MTU Mesocosm Facility, Houghton, MI, USA - PEATcosm2014_Bin06_60_metaG | ecosystem: Environmental > Terrestrial > Soil > Wetlands > Peat | place...
ACCGCCGGCATCAGATCACGCGCAGGCCATCCGGGAGCGTTCCCTCTGAAGGCGCATCGGAATCTTCCTGGTCCTCGGAATCCGCCGGTGGTGGAGCGTTTGTCGCGGCGGCGGTAATCTCTATCCGGCTGGCGCGCCACTCTCCGTTGGCATCCTGCGAGGCGGTGACGCGTATCTCGGCTCCAGGTTGCAGGGCGGTCGCCGCCGGCTGTTTTCGCTGTTCACGAGGCACGCTGTCGGCGTAGGCCACTTTCGCGGCGGAGACCTCCACCCGCCGGATGACGCCGTTCTTGCCTTTCACGTAGAGCCAGCGAGCTTCAGAACGGCTTCCGGAAGCGCTAACGAGAGTCCCAAGGAACGTGCCTGAAGGTCCGGCGTAGAGCCCGGAGGCGAAAACTAAGAGAAGGAGCCCGATTTGTGTTACGCGTCGCACCATGCCGGAATTGGATGCATCGGCGGGCCAAACGATAGCAGGAAATTATGCGGTGCTGCGAAAACTGCCACGCTCACGGGTGGCTTTCCGTATTGCTGGACCGGGTTTGGGAGGCGCGGATGCCGCGGTCCGATGCCGCCGACGCCCGCCCGAAATGGCTTCCCGGGCTGCCAGGCGTCCACCTGGGCTCGGCTCAAAAGGCAAGCGGGGCTGACATCTGCCAGCCCCTATATGCCGCCTAAACGTTATTTCGACCCTTTAGCCCCCGCTGTCTACGAAGCGCCCTAATCGTAGTACTCCAAACCCAAATGGGTGATCAGCTCTTCGCCTTTCAAGTGGCGCAGCGTGTTCTTCAGCTTCATCAACTGGATAAACAGGTCGTGCTCTGGATAGAGTCCAGGGGCGCACATGGGCGATTTGAAGTAGAAGCTGAGCCACTCCTGGATGCCGATACCCTTCAGCGTGCTGGTGCGTTGCGCCAGGTCCATGAAGAGCACGAGATCGAGGACGAGCGGAGCGGCCAGGATGCTGTCGCGGCAGAGGAAGTCGACCTTGATCTGCATGGGATAGCCCAGCCACCCAAAGATGTCGATGTTGTCCCAGCCCTCTTTGTTGTCGCCGCGAGGCGGGTAGTAATTGATGCGAACCTTGTGGCAGATGTCCTTGTATAGCGCCGGGTAGAGCTCGGGCTGAAGGATGTGGTCGAGCACCGAAAGCTTCGACTCTTCCTTGGTTTTGAAGGAGCCGGGATCTTCCAGCACTTCGCCGTCGCGGTTGCCGAGGATGTTGGTCGAAAACCAGCCCCGCACGCCGATCATGCGCGCCTTGAAGCCGGGCGCCAGAATTGTCTTCATCAGCGTCTGGCCGGTCTTGTAATCCTTGCCTGCCACGGGCGCCTGGTTGCGACGCGAGAGTTCGAGCATGGCGGGGATATCGACCGTCAGGTTGGGCGCGCCGTTGGCGAACGGCACGTGCTCCATCAGCGCGGCGTAGGCGTATATCTGCGAGGGAGCGATATCCGGATGGCTCGCCTGCAACCCCTTCTCGAAGCTCCGCACCGATTGGTGCACTGCGCTGGGTTGGGTGTAGCTCTCGGTCGAGCCGCACCAGATCATCACCAGGCGGTCAGCGCCGGAAGTCTTCCTGAAGTCGCGGATATCCTCGCGAAGCTGCTCGGCGAGGTCCATCTTGTTCTTGCCCTTCTTGACGTTGGGACCGTCGATCAGCTTTACGTAGTTGTGGTCGAAGACCGCTTTCCGCGGCTTGATGGTTTCGAGGAAAGGCTTGACCTTTTCCAGCAGCTCGTTTTCGAGCACGCCCGCCTTCTTGGCGGCGGCGTACATATTGTCTTCAAAAATGTCCCAGCCGGTGAAGACCAGGTCGTCAAGCTTGGCCAGAGGAACGAAATCCTTGATCAGGGGAGAGCGTCCATCAGTGCGCTTGCCCAGACGAATGGTGGCCATTTGGGTTAAAGAGCCGATGGGGGCGGCGAAGCCGCGACGTACGGCTTCAACTCCGGCCACGAACGTGGTGGCGACAGCGCCCATGCCGGGAGTCATGATTCCAAGTTTGCCCTTGGGCGCGGCAATCGCAGCGACATTCGCGGCACCGGAGGTACCAGTTTTCTTCTGCTTCGACATTATGGATGCAGTCCTTGTGGGGATATGAACTACCTATCTTCTATCAGCGGCTCGCGATACGCAAATCTTTTGCGGCATCCGTGCATGAACTCCGGTTGAAAGGTCGAGTTCGTGCGTTGTGTGGCGCGTTTTCGCCCTCGGAATGCAACTCGCCTGGCGACAATGGGTGCCCCACGTCCCGTCCCGCCGAGCGCTCCTTTGAGGCACGCAGCGCAGTCTGGTCAAGCTGTGCCTTCGGTAGCAAATGGCTCATTCGGCTATCGGGGTCCCCGGCGAGCCCTGCTCGCTGGGGTGATTGGGACTAACGTGAGGCAGTTTCATCTTGCGTAAAATGATGTGCATGCGCGCCCGATTCCGCCGCCCGTTCGTGACGATTCTGTCCTCGCTGCTATTGGCGACGCTCTGTTTTGCCTCCGCCGAGGCGCCGGGGTCCCCGACACGCGCCGTAGTTGCGCGGGTTGGGGTGGAAGCACCCGGCCCCGGACCCGCAACCAGCCCCGCATCGGCCAGCGGGCAAAGTGTCTCTTCCTATTCGCTGCCAGCCGGGCAAATGCGCAAGTCGGAGGCTCTCTACCGAACCCGTGCCGTGCTATACGTGTCGGGAACGGCGTATGAGATCGCCCTATTGATGGTGCTGTTGGCTTTGCGGATCGCGCCGCAATATCGCGATCTGGCCGAGCGCTTCGCCCGCCGACGCCTGCTCCAGGCGCTAATCTTCGTTCCGCTGTTGCTGATCACTTGCGATCTTCTCTCGCTGCCGATTGAGCTCTACCGGCACCACCTGCAATTGTCTTACGGACTTTCGGTGCAGGGCTGGGCCTCATGGTTCTGGGACCGCGCCAAGATGGAATTGGTGACTCTTCTGCTGCTGGTGCCGTTGCTGTGGGGCTTCTATGCCTTGATCGGGCGCAGCCCGGCGCGCTGGTGGATTTATGCTTGGCTATCGGCGCTGCCGGTGCTTGTGTTCGTGGTTTTTGTCGCGCCAGTGGTTCTCGACCCCCTGTTCAGCCATTTTGAACCGCTGGAAAAGACGCGTCCGGACCTGGTTTCAGCCATCGAGCAGGTGGCGCAACGCGGCGGGCTGGCGATTCCGCGCTCGCGGATTTTCGCCATGAACGCCAGCGAGAAATTCACCACTTACAACGCCTATGTCACGGGAATTGCCGCCACCAAGCGCGTCGTCGTGTGGGACACCACGGCGCGGGATCTGACGGTCTCGCAAGTCCTCTTCATCTTCGGCCACGAGATGGGGCACTACGTTCTCGACCACGTCTACAAGGGGATGGCGCTGGCCGCCGCCTTGATGTTGGCGGCGCTGGCACTGGCAAAGATCATTGCCGACAGGGTGCTGGCCCGCTGGCGCCGGCGATGGGGCATTCGCGAGTTATCGGATTGGGCTTCGTTGCCGCTCCTGATGCTGATTTTTGCCGTGCTGTCGTTCGTGGGCGAACCGATTGCCAACGGGTTCAGCCGTCATCTTGAGCATCAGGCCGACATTTACGGGCTGGAAGTAACTCACGGAATCGTGCCGAACGCGCCGGAAACCGCCGCGCGAGACTTCCAGTTGCTCGGAGAAAAATCGCTCTCGTATCCGTATCCGAACCGGCTGTTCGTCTTCTGGACCTACGATCACCCGCCCATTGCCGATCGCCTTCGTTTCGCGCTGCAATACAACCCTTGGGCCAAGGGGCAGCCCACTAAATACGTTCACTAGGGTCGCGTCCCAGAAGTTCGCGCAATAATTCTTTGAAGTGTCATTCTGAGCGAGGGTAGCGAGCGAAGAATCTATGTATTTGATTTGTAATGCATAGATCCTTTGCTTCGCTCAGGATGACATCCTGAAACTTATGCAATGCGGCCTAGCGGTTAGTGGCCCATTCAAGCCTTCTGTTGGCTTGAGTGGGCCAGTTTCGCTGCTGCTATTCGACTGGAGCTATCTTTTCGTTGCGAATTCGATTCCGCACATGGCTGCGGATAAACCACGCGATCCCCAGCAGAAGCACAACCACGATAACGGCATCGAGGCGGTGGAACCAGAGTTTGAGTCGCGGATCGCTGTCCCAGCGCTCGCCCAGTTTGAGGCCGATGTAGGCCAGCACCCAGCACCAGGGCCACGAGCCGGCAAAGGTGTAGAAGTGGAAGCGGCCGCGCGGCATGCGCGCGATTCCGGCGGGCAGGGCGATGAAAGTCCGTATGACGGGAAGCAGCCGTCCGAGAAACACCGTGATATTGCCGTAGCGCTGGAAGAAACGGTCCGCCATTTCCAGATCATGAGCGCTGAGCAGCACGTATTTGCCGTACTTCTCGATGAGCGGCCTGCCGCCGTAAGCCCCCAGCTCATAGGCCAGCACCGAGCCGAGGTTGCAGCCGATGGCGCCCATGGTTGCCACCAGCCACAGCGAACTGAAGCGGTGAGCGTAAACCAGGTAGCCCGAGAACGGCATGATGACCTCCGACGGCAGCGGAATGCACGCCGATTCGATCGCCATCAGCAGCACGATGCCGGGGTAGCTGAGCGAAGAAATAACCGCTTTAATAAAGGCGGCGAGCGCTAAAAGGATAGTGGAAATCATTCGTAGTCGTGGGCGCTAGAATCCGCCGGAGTCCTGGGTAAAGGTGTAGCCCGGCAAGGAAGCGCCCTCGGCGCGCTTGCTGATTCGCACTCGCGTGGTGTCGTTGTTCAGCGGAGAAACATTGGCCTCGCGGAGCATGGCGAATTCGGCGAAGGCTTCGTTATAAAGCTTGGTCACCAGATACAGCTTGCCGCTGGCCTCGTGTCGCCAGACCTGACCGAGTTGAACCGACTTTACGGACATTTCAATTCCAGCCTAAAGAGTTCACTTGCCAGCGTCAACCAATAACGAACCCGGGTTTGCACTGCCCGTTCCGAACGCGCCGCTTTAGCGCGCCGCTGGCAGCAAGCCCTCGAGCAGTTGCCCAAGCCCGTTGGCCGGGCAGCGCACGCCCAGGTAAAAAGTGCCAAAGTTCGAGTACACCGCGCTCACTTCGTCGAAGCGCATCTCGTAGATCAGCTTCTTGAACACCACCGGGTCGTTACCGAACAGGTCGACGGCCCACTCCCAGTCGTCGTAACCGATGGAGCCGGAGATGATCTGCTGCACGCGTCCGGCGTAGCGGCGGCCCACCGTTCCGTGCTCATCCATCTGCCGCTGTCGCTCTTCGATGGATAGCGTGTACCAGTTTTTCGTTTCGCCGCGCCGGCGATCCATGGGGTAGAAGCAGAGATAGCGAGTCTCCGGAATCTTCGGGAAGAGCCGTGGGCGCATCGCTTGCCGCTGACGGTCGAGCAAATCCTCAAGCGCGCGATTCCATTCCTCGGAGTGCGGGGCCACGTTGCGCTCGGCAAGCGAGCGATAGAGCTTCACGGTGGATTCATAGAGCCCAAGCTCCACCACCGAAAGGTACGAAGTGGACTGCCTGAGATAGTCGTGGAGGCGAAGCCCGCTCAGACGAAGCTCGACGCGGTTCAGCTCGTCGACCGAGTCGCGAAAGTGCAGAAACAGCAGGTCTCCCTTGTGCCCCAGCACGGAGAACAGCGCCATCTGCCCGGAGCTTTCAAGCTCAGCCAGCGTGCCGCCGGCCTCAGCGATAATCTCGGCCCGCTCGCCGGCGGGCAAACGCTTCCAGGCCGCCCATCGGATGCGAAACATCTGGTGCAATACGCTGGCGCCTTCGATGGTAAGCGGCAGCGCGGGCAGTTCGGTCATGTTCTTTTCCTGCACTCGATTTCCTCGCATGGTTCGATGGTGCCCCAGGTTCGCCCGCTGTTGGCTAACCTGAGGATTTTCTTTAGCAGCCTACTGGTGCCGCGCCCCAGAAATACCTAGCATAAACACATTTGGAGAGTGTCATGTTGAGCGTAGCGAAACATCCCAAGGGACTGTCCCTCCCAGAGCCGCTCCGGGATTTTTAATGAAATCCTTCGGCTGCGTCTCAGCCCACATGCCGTGCTGGGATTCTTCGCCTCCGCCTGAATAGCTTCTTGCTCATTGAACGCAACGTCGGGTACGCAGTTTGGCTGCTCCGGCCACCGGCGCTCGGCGCTCCGGCTCAGAATGACATCTCCCTAAGTTATTCGACTTGTGACGCACTACACTGGTAATTTCCCAGCACCTCGCCTGTTGCTTTGACTGGCCGCAACCGGCTTCTCCATTGTAATCTGCCAGAACAGATGTGCTCCAACCCGGAGCGCCAGGGAGGCACTAAGCCATGGTACGAGGAACCATTCCACGGCAGCCGTCCAAGTTCGGACGCCAGGCCGGGGTCCCCACCACGCGTCCATTTGCGCGTGGCGGGGTGGAAGCCGGCGCAAAAGCGGTTCGCGGAGGCGCCACTGATTCGCGTAAGGTATCTCCCATGAAGCAGCCGGGCGGTCAGCCCGGCGTTGGTAGCTTCGGGAGATACTTACCCGAAAAGCGCGCTAAGTCTGCCAAAGCCGTCGCCAGCAAACCGGCAAGGGCGGCGCGGTCCAACACTGCGGCAAAGCCGAAGCAGAAGAGTGCGGCCAAAGCGCCGGGCACCGTTCCAAAACCGGCGAAACGCACGGCGGGCTATGATCCGCTTGCCCCGGAGCGGATTCGCGAAATCCTGAACAGGCTGGACGCGACCTACCCCGGCGTGAAGTGCGCGCTCCATCACGGCAGCGCCTGGGAGCTGCTCGTAGCCACAATCCTCTCGGCCCAGTGCACCGATGTGCGCGTGAACATGGTCACTCCGGGACTGTTCAAGAAATATCCAACACCGCAGGCGTTTGCCGCGTTGGAGCCGCAGGAACTGGAGCCGGAGATCCGCTCGACCGGATTCTTCCGCAACAAGGCGAAGTCGGTGGTGGGTGCGGCGCGCAAGCTGATAAGCGATTTTGGCGGCGCAGTTCCGGACGAGATGGACAAATTGCTCACCCTGCCCGGCGTGGCGCGCAAGACGGCAAACGTGGTTCTCGGTTCATGGTTCGGCAAAGCCGAAGGCGTGGTCGTGGATACCCACGTGCACCGCATTTCGCGCCGCCTGGAGCTGACGGTCAACGACGATCCGCGCACTATCGAGCAGGACCTGATGAAGGTGATTCCGCGTGAGCGCTGGATCGATTTTGCCCACCAGATTATCCATCATGGGCGGGCGCTGTGCCTGGCGCGGAGTCCGAAGTGCGCCGCCTGCCCGCTTGAAAACCTTTGCCATGCAGCGGACAAAACCTGGTCAACGGTGGAGATGCATCCCAAGGCGAAGTGAGCGTGAATCAAATTGCAGCGCAACGCCGCCGGAGGCCGGATTGAAACTCCCCCACACTCAAGTGAGATCTTGAGTGGGAGCTACCAACCCGCTTCAGCCGTAACTTACGATATGGGGATTTCACAATAATTACAAAGGAGGTGCAGATTCATGCCCTTATTAAGCCTAGGCGCTTAGCGACTTCTCCGGCTTCCTGTCTACGATCCAGCGAACGCAGAAAGCTGCTGCGACCGCGAGAGAAAGCAAGCCCATCAGTGTCCATTTGTCCCAGTGAAAGCCCGCATTGAGACGTAAGCTGAGTTCACCGTTCGGTGCGAACACTCTAACAAATGGAACAGGAGCAAGCAGGTACAGGTGAACTGGCAAACAAAGCATTGATGCCGCAAGCGAAACTGCTGCGGCAACTCGCGGATACCAAAAGGTCACGACTAGAGCGACAAGGAAGAGGAGGACGCTATTCGCAGCCATCGAAAACAACGGACCTGTTACATAGCCAGTTTCGCCCCCTTCAGGCTCAATATTATGAACTGTGATGAGGAAACAGAGAAGATATGTACCTACTGGCCAGACCTGCCGAATTTCTGGCATCTTCATTCAACTCCTCCGTGCCGAGCAATTTTGGGTAAACCTTGCATCTCATCCGCACGCCAAAATTGTGCGGCTAAAACGTGTGTGACGCAAGATTACTGTTGTAAACGGGCCTTATCATGACTTACGCGGCCGCAATTTTCGCAACACCTTTTGTGGTGTCATCCTGAGCGGAGTTCGGCGGAGCCGAACGGAGTCGAAGGACCCCTATCGTTGTCATACCACTCTCGGCTCAAATCCTCCCACCTTGGGTTTTCGCGCTCGACAAGCCAGATCTTTTTGCGTCGCGACCAGCCCTTCAGCTGCTTTTCACGATTGATCGCGGTGCGGATGTCGTCGAAGCTCTCGAAATAAATGAGGCGGTTCACTTCGTATTGCTTGGTGAACCCTTCAAGCGTGCCTTGCTTGTGTTGCCAGATGCGCTTGTGAAGATTGTTGGTCACGCCGATATAGAGTGTACCGGATATGCTGGCGGCGATGTACACGTAGAAGTGTCGGGTGGTTGCGGCCATAGGGGTCCCTCGACTTCGCTTCGCTCCGCTCGGGATGACCGCAGGGAATGAAGTTCTATCCGCCCGCCCCTCTTGAGCTGCCCAGCACTTCCAGCACGTCGATGGCAGCGCGGTAGTTTCCGAAGGGTGCCGCAAGCTGCACTCCCTGCACCATCGGACGCACCTGCGCCAGCATTTCGCGGGCAATCTCCACGCCTTCGGCGCGCGCCGCTTCGGAAGTGGTAGCGGCGGCCATGCGGCTGATGATGGATTCCGGCACGGAAACCCGTAGTTCGTTTTTCATGAACTCCGCATTGCGCACGCTGGTGAGCGGCCAGATGCCGGCAAAGACCGGGATGTGCAAGTGCTCCACGCGGCGCAGGAACTGCTCCAGCAGGTCGACGTCGAAAACCGGCTGGGTCACCGCATAATCGGCGCCCGCCTCGACTTTGTATTCGAAGCGCCGAATCTCTTCTTCAATGTTGGGGACGCCCGGATTAGCCCCAACTCCAATTACGAAACCGGTCGGCGATCCGATGGAATTGCCGCCAATGTCGACGCCGCGATTGAGGTTGTGAACCACGTTGACGAGCCCGATGGCATCGACATCGAACACTGCCGTCGCGTCGGGATAGTTGCCGAGCTTCGGCGGGTCGCCGGTAATGCAGATGAGGTTGGCGATGCCCAGGGCCGAGGCGCCGAGCAGGTCGCTCTGGATGCTGAGCACATTGCGATCGCGGCAGGTGTAGTGCAAAACGGTTTCGATGCCCACCTGTTGCTGCATCAACAAGCAAAGCGCCTGGTTGCTCATCCGCGCCGAGGCGCGAGGGCTGTCGGGAATGTTGATGGCGTCGATGCCGACCGACTTCAGGAAGCGGGCGCCTTCCAACTCGCGCTCAATTGCGATCCCGCGCGGCGGAACGATCTCGATGAAGGTGGCAAAGCTGCCTTCGGCCAGCTTGGCCCCGAGTTTGGAGCGCTGGGCGAGCGGCACGCTTTGCTTCTGCGTCTCGGCGGCGGCGGAAGCAACCTGAAAAGAACTGCTGCGCGCTTCTCCCGCCCGCAAAGCCGCCTTCATGGCGCGAATGTGCTCCGGCGTGGTGCCGCAGCAGCCGCCCACCAGCCTGGTGCCTGCGGCGATCAGTCGGCGCGTGTACTCGGCCATATATTCCGGAGAGCACAGGTAGATGTTGCGACCTTCCACGTTGCGAGGCATGCCGGCGTTCGGCTGCGCCGAGAGCGGAAGGCTGGTGACCTGCCGCACCCGCTCGATGGCGTCCAGCATGGCGACGGGGCCGACGGAGCAGTTGCAACCGAGCACTTCCGGGCCATACCCCTCTATGCGTTTGGCGTAGCTCTCGGGCGTAGAGCCGTCGAGCGCGTTGCCTTCGTCATCGATGGTGACCTGGGCGACGACCGGGATTCCCGGAGCCGCGTCACGGGCCGCCAGAATGGCCTGATGCAATTCCTCGACATAGCCGAAGGTTTCAAGGATGAGCAGATCGATTCCGGCTTCGGCCAGCGCCGCAATCTGCTGCGAAAAAGCGGCGCGTGCTTCATCGAGGCCGGTCTTGCCCAGGGGCTCGATGCGCACCCCGAGGGGGCCGACGGAGCCGGCCACCATGACATCGTTTCCCGCCGCGCTACGCGCCAACTCGACCCCGACGCGATTGATTTCCACAACGCGGCCCTGGCATCCGTGACGCGCCAGACGAAACGAATTGGCCCCGAAGGTGTTTGTTTCAAGTATCTCGGCGCCAGCCTTGACATACTCCTGGTGTACGCTGGCAACCAGTTCAGGCTGCGAGAGGTTTAACTCATCGTAGCAGCGGTTGATGAAAATGCCCTTGGAGTAGAGCATGGTGCCCATGGCGCCGTCACAGAGCACCGGGCCGCGTTGGAGCCGGGTTCGGAAGTCGGTAGACATATCGCTAGGAGTCTCCAGAACACGATAGCATACCGGATTGCAGAGCTTTCATTCCAGCGGACGCACGCATCTGGCGAGGCCCCGCTCCCGTTCGGAAGATACTTTTCCGGTCCCGGCGCCCCCGCGCAGGGAACTCATTCGGGAAGCGCCCAGGCAGGCCTTTGCAAGGGTGTGCTCTGCTATACTCAGTCTCGTTCCCAGCATCTTGGTTTCATCTTTGGGTTTCATCTTTCTCGCGGAGTGCCTGGATTGAAAAAGGCTGTCGTTCTCATCCTCTTGTGCTGCCTGTTGGCCACACTGTTATCCTGCGGCGGCTCGAACAGTACTATCGTGTTCATCTCGCCCGCGACGGCGACTGTGAATGCGGGTGCTAGTCTGCAATTTACGGCGAATGTTCCCGTAACATGGTCGGTCTCGGGGAACGGCGTCATCGATGCCGCGGGATTCTTTAAGGCGGGCAACACGGCTGGAACTGTTACGATATCGGCGTTCGCAACGGACGGTTCCAGATCGAGTGGCACTGCAACCGTAACCATAAGCACAACCGGCACCACCACCACCACCACTACTACCACCGCAGCGCCGAGCGGCATTGCTCATCGGGTTTTCGTCAGCAACAAGTTCGCTGGTGTGCTGAACATCGTCAATGCCGATACCGATCTGCTCTCAACCCACTCGGTTTCCGTGGGTGGCGCGCCGACGTTCATGCTGCAAACCTCCGACCTGACGGTCGAAGTGGTTTATGACAGTGCGAATAACATTTTGGAGTTTGTGGATAACACGACGGAAGCAGTCACTTCCCCCACGCTTACGTTGGCGGGTGCGATCAATAGTGCGGCGCTTATTCCTGGCGCCACTGCCGCCTATGCTGCCGTCCCCACGGCCTTCGCGACTGACTCGAACGGCAATTCCGTGACTGGTGCGGTCTACAGAGCAGATTTTTCCAGTGGAGGTTTTCTTTCGGTCGGCATCCAGGGCGTCCGCTTCATCTCCATGGACCACAACGCGGTGAACATGTTGGCGTTCAGCCAGTACTGCGACACGGTGACCCTGGTGACCAGCAGCGCGGGAGCCTTAACCAGCAACACAGGGACGCTGAAGGGTACGGTCCTGCCCAGCGGTGCGACCAATTGCACGACGACCTCGTTTTCGCGTCCGGTTGCAGCCGTATTCAGCAGCGATGATACGACGGCGTACGTGCTAAGCTCCGGGCCGGTCAATGGCGGAACGCAGGCGATGGTGACTGTGCTCGATATGACCCAATCGCCACCGGCCGTACTGAAAACCATACCTGTGAGCGGCGCGAACGTGGGACTTCTGCAGGGTACTCAGCTCTATGTCGCGGGAGCCCAATTTGCGCCCTGCACCAGTGATGCCACGCAGACGTGCCAGCAAGCCGTCCTCACCGTAATCAACACTAGCACGAACACCGTGACCGGCTCCGTGCCGTTTGGTCAGAGCGCTCCCAACCTCGTCCCTGGCGTGTTGACCTTTGACGGCACGAATCTCTGGATTGGCTCTACCGGGTGCCAGATTCCGGCCGGAGCGCCGGGCTGTCTCTCGCTGTACTTTCCCGCAAGCGGGCAGGCCGTGACGAACGTCTTGCCTGGCGTTCTTACCGACCAGACTGACGACGTTACCGGCATGGTGTGGCTCAAGCCCTTTAATAAACGCGAAATCATGTATGTCATCGAGGGCGGGGAATTGCTTATATACGACAACTCCTTCAACCTTCTGACGCAAAACGGCTCGCAGATCGTCGTGGACATCGTCGGCCAGGCTGTCGACGTCAAGGCAGTGAAATAGAGCGCGAGTTTTCTGGACAACAGCGGCGGAACTCATCCGCCGCTTTTGCTTTTAGAGCGCGAGCTTACAGGACGCAAAACGGGCCAGGTGTATCCGCCCGTGGGCCTTCGGTGTTAACCGCCCATGGTGTCCTGTCCCAGAAACTCGCGTGATCACCCTACTGTGTCATTCTGAGCGACCAAAGGGAGCGAAGAATCCCAGCACGGCATGGGGTTGAAGCGCAGCCCAAGGATTTCATCAAAAAGCTCTGAGCCGTGCGGGTTGGGACGGTTTCCTGGGATGCTTCGCTTCGCTCAGCATGACACTCACCAGGCGTGTGTTTAGTTATGCGAGGTATTTCTCTGTTACCACCCTACCGTTGCGGCTCCAGCAGCAGCCGGTGTGCCGCCGAGTGCTGCACGGCTTCGGCAGTGTAGGGCAGGGCAAATGTAGCGCCTGTGTACCATGCTTCCCACTGGTCGTTGAAGTAAGGGCTTAACAGGTTTCCGCTCTGGCCGTTCACGATATTCAGAGTCGTTGAGTCGAGCTTCGCCAAGTCGACGGTCCAACGCTCGGAAGGTCCAAAGCCGCGCCCCACCTGCTTCACCGTATCGCCGGAGCCCGATTGCGGCCGCCGTCCAGTCCCGGCCCATCGCCTCAGCAAGGGAATCTTGCCGTAAATGGGATGCGCAATCTCAACAGGGAAGTCATCGCCGTAACGCCAGCCGGCAAGGTCTCCGGGCGCACGTCTGCCGCCCACGGTTTTTTCAATGGCTGAACACAGCAGCTCCTCGTAGCTGCCGTACTGCGCCGGTAGCCAGCGAGGCAGTTGATGCAAGACCACGGTCTCCAGCCACACGCCGGAATTGAACCACGCATACTGCCTGGCCTCGGCTCCAAGCTTCGACTCCAGCAGTGCCTGGTAGAGATTGCGGCGCGCATGGCGCGCGATGGCGGCTGCGGCCGAGTCGGCGTTCATCTGGCCATCCCACTTGCGCAGCAGTTCGGCGGCCTGGCGGGCGCGTGGCGAAGATTTCGGCCAGGAGTCGACCGCGTAGACAAAGCGTTCGGCGAAAAAGCGGTCGACATCGGAATAGACATCGTTCTGCAAGGCCAGCATGTCGGCGGCGGTGAACTTTTTTTCCTCGCGCAGCAGCCGGTGAATGCGCTCGGCACGGTAGGGGCTACCCCAATCGGTGGCGATCACGTAGCGGTAGTCGTCATTGGTAACGCGCTGGTTGGCCGTAGCGAGTATGCCGGAAGGCGGATCGTAAAGCCGCGGCATCTCGTCGAAAGGGATGTACCCCTTCCAATCATGGCTCGCGTCACTTCCGCTCATCGGCACCAGGCCGTCCCCGGCAGCCCTGATTGGGACCAGCCCGGTGGCTTGATAGCCAATGTGCCCCTCCACATCGGCATAGACGACGTTCTGTCCGGGCGAGCCCATGCGCGAGAGGGCATGACGGAACTCGTCCCAGTTCCGCGCCATATTGAGATCGAAAAAGGGATAGGAAAACCCGGCAGGGTCCTGGATTGTCCAGCGCAGGGCAAGCTGGCGGCTCTCGTCCCGCAGGGCAGGCGTGATCACCGGGCCATGGCGGGTCACCAGCACGTCCAGTGATATCTCGCGACCACCCCTGACGCGGATGGTTTCACGGCGAACCATGGGCTTCCGCCAGCCCTCGGGTGTTAGATACTCCCCCTGGTCATTGAAGCTTTCAATGTACAGATCCTCGACATCGGGTCCGAGGTTGGTGAAGCCCCAGGCAATGCGCTGGTTGTGGCCGACAACCACCGCCGGCAGTCCGGGCAGAGAGACCCCGGCCACATCGTAATCGCTGCTCGTGAGATGGATTTCATACCATGTGTTCGGGATACGGTGCGGCAGGTGCATGTCGTTTGCGAGTAACGGCTTCCCGCTTGCCGTATGGGCGCCGGAGACAACCCAGTTGTTCGATCCGGGCACGAGCTCAGGCTCTAAAGCCGCGCCGGAAGCCGCGCCCGAAGCCGCGTCGGGACGATGATGACGACGGCGATGGGCGTCGGGATTGGGCCCGTCTTCCGCGCCGTCTGTGTTTGCGCCAGGGGAAAACGGCCGCGCTCCGTCGGGGAGTATGTCGCGCCCGGAGGTAGTGGGAAACAAATCCGCGGTCAACTCCGGCCCCAGCTTGGCGCTAATCTTCTCGCGCTCCAGTTTGTCGCGATAGCCGTAGTGGTTCAGCATCTCCGACATCATGGCGCCCACCAGAAAGCTGTCGACCGGGGTCCACGCGCACGGAAAGTAGCGCAGCACGCGAAACTCGAGCGGAAGCGAGCGCTGGTGCTCGGAAATATAGGCATTCACCCCCCGCGCATAGGCCTCCATGTATTGGCGGTCACGGGCTGAGAGCTGTGAGACAGCCATTTCCGCCACCTGCCGCAGCCCAAGGACGCGCTGCGCGATGTCGAGCTTGAGGTAATTGCCGCCCATTTCTTCGGCAAGTTCACCGGCGGCGTAGCGCCGGCTCATGTCCATCTCCCAAAGCCTGTCCTGTGCCGTCACATAGCCTTGGGCGAAGAACAGGTCGGTGAGCGAACCGGCAGTAATGGCCGGAACGCCGTGCGCATCGCGCAGCACGGTCACGGGAGCGCTCAGCCCGGCAACCGGCCGCGTGCCGTCGAGTTGCGGCAGGGCGGCGCGGGCAGCGGGAAAAAACCAGGCGGCTGCGCCGGCGAGTGCGACCAGACAAAGCAGGAAAACACCAACGCCGGCAAGGATGGCGAGACGCTTTCCGGAGTGGCGGCGCAGTGCCGAAGTGAGGGCCATTGGGGCAGTTAGACCGGATTCGCCGGCAACTCCGGCGGCGATAGCTAAGGGTATACCGACTCTGGAAACGTATAAGTGAAACACGGGCCTGCTGGCATTATGTCATGCTGAATGACACACTAATGCGCGCGAGCCGTAGGCCGGTGGAATCGAAAGTCCCTGACCGCGGACAGTCGGGGTCCCCGGCGAGCCCGGCTCGCTGGGGTGGTAGATCGGGGTCCCCGGCGACGGCGCTTTTACAGTTGCCGGGGTGGACAGGCCGCAAGCGCGCTGAATTCGCGCAATTAGTTGGGCGCGTGCAGCCGCGAATGTTATTCTACGGCTGATGTAAGTGCCCGGCCGACAACCTGACCATGCTGCCGAAACGCGTTGACGATTACTCGACGGTCTCGCGGGAGATGCACCGCGTGGCCGAAGAGATTTTTTATGCTCACTTGAAGCGCGTCGGCCTGAAGCGTACCGCGCAACGCGATGCCATTCTGCGCACATTCCTGGAAACCCGCGACCACCTCTCTACCGAGGAGTTGCACCATCTGGTCAAGAACCGCGATCCGCGGATCGGGTTTACCACCGTTTACCGCACCTTGAAGCTGTTTGCCGATTGCGGATTGGCCAGCGCGGTGGCCTTTCAGGACGGTGTTGCCCGTTACGAGCATCAACTGAACCGCCGCACCCACCATCACATGGTCTGCACGGAGTGCGGCAGTTCGGTGGAGTTCTTTTCGCCGGAAGTTGAGAAAGTCGAGCAGGAAATCGGCCTCAAGCATCGCTACGTCACCACTCGGCACACGTTTCAGATCTACGGAATCTGCGAGGAGTGCGGCAAGAAGAATCGTCGATATGTGTGAGGCACTCTTCAACGAGCGAGGCCAAAGGGACCTAGCCCGCCTGCCTGGCGGAGGAGGTTGAGAATGGCATTCTGCACGGCCTGTGGTGCGCCTCTGAATGAAACGGCGGCCTTCTGCGCAAGCTGCGGCGCGGCGGTGAAGCGTGACAATGCTGCCGCCGGACCCGCCGCTGGAGGCCCTGCTGAACCCGGCCCGGCTGGGGCTGCCCCAGGCGGCCAGCCGGCTACAGCTACTCCGGCAATCTCGCAAAACCTGGCTGGAATGCTCTGCTACATCTTCTTTGCGGCCGTCATTTTCCTGCTTGTGGAACCATACAACCGCAATCGATTCATTCGCTTTCACGCTTTCCAGTCGATCCTGTTCACGGTCGCCTGGATCGTCTTGCACGGGGTGGTTGTCATCCCCTACTTGGGATGGGCTCTCTGGCCAATCCTCGAGCTGGCATTCCTGATTGCTTGGATTGTGCTGTTGATCAAGGCCTATCAGGGCCAGATGTTCAAGCTGCCGGTCATTGGCGAATTTGCCGAGCAGCACGCCTGAGAATCGAAAACTGGGGTGGTAGATCGGGGTCCCCGGCGAGCCCTGCTCGCTGGGGTCGTAGAGCCGTTTTTGGTCCATGGAATCCGAAAAAGAGTCCGAAAAGCGCGGCTGTGTGCTCCTGGGCCGACTCTGGAATTGTCGACTGCACCCTTGCCCGGAAATCTTTCCTGCTAAACACTCTTGACATTACCGCGGCAACTGGCAATCCTAATTGTTTTTCATTTCTGCATTTATTTTCGACGATCGGCGGAAGTGAGCGGTGTGCTTCTCGTCCGAGGAAGGCCCTGAGTGCTCATTCGAGTTTTTTACCACCACAAGTGCTTTGACGGGGCGTGTTCCGCCGCCCTTTTCTCGCGCTTTTACCGCGAGCGGATTCGTACCAACGCCGAATTCGAATTCGTCGGTCTTGTGCACAGGGCCGGAGCTCTCTTCGATGAAAACGATTTCACCGGCGACGAGAACGCGATCGTCGATTTCAAATACTCGGCGTCCCCGAAGATCACCTGGTGGTTCGATCATCACCAGAGCGCATTTCTTACGCCCGAAGATGCGGCTCATTTTGAGCAACAGCAGAGCACGACCAAATTCTATGATCCCGATTTCAAGTCCTGCACCAAGCTGATCGCCACCGTGGCCGAGAATCGCTTTGGCTTCAACCTGGAGCCCGTACGGGAAATGGTCAGTTGGGCCGATATCATCGACGGAGCCCTCTACGACAGCCCCGGGGACGCCGTGGGAATGCGCTCGCCCGCCACGCGTCTGACCATGGTCATCGAAGCCAGTCAGGACCCGCAGCTCTTGCCGCGCCTCATTCCGCTGCTGGCTACTCGACCGCTCGAGCAGATCGTGGAAGACCCCTTGGTCGCCCCTCTGGTTCCGCCCTTGCTGGAACGGCATCGCCGCTCCATCAAGATTCTCGCGGACCACGCCGAGAGCAAGCAGGGGACGGTGTTCTTCGACGTTACCGGATTCGATCTGGAGGGCTACAACAAGTTCATCCCCTATTACCTGCACCCCGAGTGCGTTTACAGCGTCGGGCTCAGCCAGAGCAGCTTCCGGGTGAAAGTCTCCGTCGGCTCAAACCCGTGGACCACGGCGACGAATCTTGCCAACCTGGCGAAAATCTGCGAGCGCTACGGCGGAGGCGGCCATGCCCGTGTGGGCGCCATCTCGTTCGACCCGGCGGAGGGCGACCGGGCGCGGGCGGCGGCGCACGAGATTGTCGCCGAACTCCGGGCATACGAACACAACCAGCACCGCTAAGTTGATTCGGATTCGTACAGCCTGTTTTCAAAAACGGTGCCCCACATCTGCTGTAGTTAGCAGATGTGGGAACGGCGCGGAATCCTCAAAACAAAAGTTCCTGCGGCGTCAACGGGCAATTTCTATCCTCGCGGAAAACTCCATCGGCTTTCGCCGGCAACTAACGACAGAGTAGAAGTTAGGCCAAATTCGCGGAAGGTATATACGCGAAGGAGCCGGGCATCGAGCCCGGCGGCGCTAGTGCTGGGAACATCAACCCTAAGCTGCTCTAGGAAAGCGCTCACCATGAACATTGCCGGCAAGCGGTTTCTCCCTATCCTGCTTTCTCTTCTGATTTTGACTCTGCTGACGCCGGTTCTGGCTTTTGCTCAGGTGCCGCCGCAAGCGACCAGCGGAGAGCGGGAGTCCGCTGCGGAGCAGCAATCGGATAGCGTTGCGAACTTCGCCGTCAATGTTAACCTCGTGAACCTGTTTTTCGCGGTGAAAGATGCGCGCGGCGTTCCGGTGCGAAACCTTCGCCAAGAGGAGTTTGAGGTTTTCGAGGAAGGAAAGCCGCAGACCATCAAGTATTTCAAGGCGGATGCCACTCAACCGCTAACCCTCGGACTGCTTGTCGATACCAGCGGCAGCACCCGCCGCATTCTGCCCTTCGTGCGCCAGGTTGGAACGCAGTTCCTTAGCAAGGTGCTGCGTGATAAAGATTTGGCGTTCCTCATGAGTTTCGACGTTGGCGTCGATCTTCTGCAAGATCTCACCGGCCCCAGTACTGACCTGAAGGCCGCACTGCTGGAAATCAGCAGCGACGGCGGAGACTGGTTGCTGCCGGGCAAAGAAGGCTTCCCGGATTCGCGAAAGGGCTCGCGCGGTACGCTGCTCTACGACGCAATCTACCTGGCCGCAACCGAAGAGCTGCAACATGAGGTTGGGCGGAAGACAATCGTCGTCATAACGGACGGTGTCGACCAGGGCAGCCAAACCAGTGTGGCCGCCACCATCGAGGCGGCGCAAAAGGTTGATGCCTCGGTTTATGTGCTGCTCGCCTACGACCTTGATTACGGGGCGCGTAGCGAGGATATCGGAAAGATTTGCAAAGAAACGGGCGGCAGGGTGATTGAGATTGGCCAGAAACCTGACGGATTGGAAAAAGCCATCCGGCAGATTTCAGAAGAATTGCGCAACCAATACTACATCGGCTATACGCCAACGCAAAAGCCGGACGGCTCTTTCCGCAAGCTTCATGTTCGAGTCAACAAGAGCGGCGACTTCCGCGTACAGCTCCGCAAGGGGTACTACTCACCCAACGAGTGATACGGCTAAATAATCAGACGCCAAGGCGCGCCAGGTGCTTAACCGGCGGAATGCTACGCGCGTTGCAGTCGTCAGTTCACCGTCAGAGTGAACGTAGTGCTGTGCGTCAGGGTGCCGCTGGTGGCTGTTACCGTGACAGTGTAAGTGCCCACCGGCGTGCCCGGGTCGGGAGTGTGTGCTTGGGTTGTGCTAGCACTGTTAGTGCTTCCTCCCCCACCTCCGCAACCGACGCCGGCGATCAGCAATCCGGCCAAAAGCAGCGAGAGCGCGGCATAGCCATAGCGCCGCCTTCTACGAGCGCCGGTCAGAAGCAGCACGCCTCCCAGCATTAGGACTGTGCTTGCCCGCCACGAACCCGGCCGTGGATGCTGGCCTTGGTGAAGTGATGCCGTTCTCGGGGCGGTGGTTGTGATTTTTAAGGTCGTCGTGTTGCCGACGGTAAGAGACGCCGGAATGAAGGAGTAATCGGTTTCAGCGGGCAGTCCGGAGCAGGAAAGAGTCAGGCTTCCCGAAAGACCGGCGATGGCGGAGCTGGAAACCGACACGCCGGCGGCTCCGCCTCTCACGACGCTGACAGATGGCGTGGCCGTGAGCGTGAAATCGGGATTGGCGATGGTAACAGTCGCAACGCTGCTGGTAGCGGCGAGCCAGTTGGTATCTCCCGAGTAGGTGAGCGTGAGGTTGTGTGTTCCGATAGAAAATGGCGCGGCTGCGCTGTTGAGGGTAATGATGGAACCCGCGCCCGCGCTGGAAGTGGCGGTCCAGACGGGTGTTGCTGAGCTGTCAAGAAGAACACTCAGTGTGCCGGTTGGAGCAGGGCCAAAAGCAGAGGCAGAAAGCTGGACCATAAAAGAGAGCCCACTGCCAGGCGCGTAAGCGAAGTGCACGGCGTCAAACTGCGCCACAAGAGAGACAACCGGCGTGGCGCTTGAGACAACCGTTAGATTGATTGGCGCGGAAGCACCGGAATTAAAGTTCGTGTCACCAGAGTAGGAGGCGAAAATCAGGTGCGTGCCGAGCGCCAGAGAACTCGTCGAAAACTGGGCTGTGCCGTTAGCGACGCTTACGGGAGCACCGAGGGCTGTACCGTTGTCATAAAACTGCACCGTCCCAGTGGCGGATAGCGAAGTAAACTTCGCGCTCACCGTAACGAGCGACCCGAAGATGGCTTGGTTGTAGCTGGCGCTCACCGTCAAGGTCACGGTGGCCTTCCCTAGGATCACCGTCGACCAGTTGGTCACCAGCGCATTGGCGTCGACCGAACCCCAGCCAGTGGCCAGATCGTAGCCAGTTCCGGCGCTGTAGCCGTTCATGACTCCGGATACATTCTTTTGGTTGGATGAACAGCCCGACGATTCGCCTTTGCAAGGCACCGCGTTCGTACCCGACGTGATGTCATGGTAGACGCCGGAGGTCGAGGCCAATGGATAAAAGTGAAGATTCGGATTGCCCTGCATGGAGCCGGTGTATTGGTTGACGATCGCCATCAGGCCGGCAAAGGTCTGTACCGATACGGAAGTGCCGCCGTAGATAGAGACTTTCCCTGGGCACTCCCTGTTGAGGCATACGACGTAACCATCATGCTCCGCACCTGCCGCCAGTGATACATCCGGCAGCAAACGATGCCGCTGACCAGGGGCGCCGGGATCATCAGCCGCGAGAACGCCGGTGCCTGTCTGCCATGCGGGCCTGCTATAGAGCGTGCTGACCCCGCCGCTGCCCGCCCATAATCCGGAAGCAGCACTCTCGTTCCACACTACCTCCGGGATGTACCTATTCGCGGAAGCGTGGGGCGCGTCTGAAGTACTGTTCCAGTAGGTCGAGTCGCCGTTTTCGTTGAACTGCGTGCCGCCGACAGCGACGTTGTAGGGCGTGGAAGCCAGTCCGCTAACGGCAAAGCCATGGCTTGCGTTTGTACTGGTTGGGTCGTCGCAACCGGCGGAGCCGTCATCTCCGGTGGAGACGAAAACCGACATTCCCTGGGCCGCCGCCTGCTGCCAAAGCGAGTTGTAAAACGTGTTCCCTTGGGCTCCCATATCCGGTTCGCAATTTCCGTAGCTCATGCTCACCACCGGAGCGAGGTTGTTATCCACGATATAGGCGGCTGAGAGGTCGATTCCGTCGGCGGCTTTCGTGCTTTTGGAGACCACCAACAGGATCGTCGCGCCTTTGGCCACCCCGCCCGACCACTGCACGTCGAGTTCAGACTCGGTCGCGTCGTCGGCTAGCGTGCCATCACTTTTCCGAAGAATTCCTGGGTCGGTGCCGTTAACGATAATCTGCGGCGGGTTCAACGGGAGTCCGAACAGGTTTTGAAAGTCGCTGACATCGCCGATGTCGATGTTGCTGCGGGCGACGATGGCGATCTTCTGGCCGGTCCCATCCATGCTCGGGCTGGCGTTCCACAGCGGCAGCACGTTATAAATGGTCGCAAAATCGTACGGCCCCAGCGCGTGACTCCCATTGCTGAGGTTGAATTCCGGAGTGGCCGTCGCATTCGTCCTGGCGACCGAGGTCTGGGTGACAAGGCGATGCATCGCGCGCCGTGGGAAATTGTGCAGAGAGGCAATACCGTTCACTACCGGCGCCAGTGCGGCTGGAATATAAGGGTTGGTCGCGTTAGCCCAGTACTGTTTGCCCTCGGCAACGTAACTGTTGATCTGTGTGTGAAATGCCTCTGCCACCTGGGCTGCGGTACCGCTGAATTCGATGAAGCGCCGTCCTTGCGTCACCCCGTTCACGCGAAAACCATGACTGCGCAGCCAGGCGGTGACGGTTTCAACGTCCTGCTGGGCTGGACCAAACTGCTCGCCGAATTCCTGTGGGGTGAGCCAACGGCGATAGCTGGAAGAAGCAGGGTTTTGCTGCGCAGTCAGAAGCTCCTCAAGGGATTCTTGCTGCGCCGGGCTGCTGCCGAGAAGCAGCATCATCCGCTCCATCGCCAAATCGCCGTCGGCAGCGCCGGCGGGTGTTGCGGAGCGAACCCGCCGATTAACATGCCCTTTCAGTTCAATGAGTTGACGCTCATCGACCGCGTCCGTAATGCGCCCCTCCGGCCTCGCGGACTGCGCTGCAACCGCAGGCACCAGCCCTGCCAGAACCAGTATCAGGAAAACACCCGGAAACAGCGGACGCAGCTTGCCGGACTTCTGATGCTCGCTCATCGTAAGACCAGAGTTGCGCAATCTTGGCAAGCGTCCACTCTGAAGTCAAACAAATTCCTCGCGCTAGGAGAGATGGCAAGCCCGGGGTAAGTCGAACACCCGGCGAACCTTATGCAAGGCGCTCTAGCGCCGCTCGCGTGGCGCGTCCGCACGCTCGACAAACCGCGCGAATAGGTTGTCTTGGTATAATGAGTCTATCGTGCCCAAGTTTTCCATTGTTGTTCCGTTTCACAATGAGCAGGAGAGCATTACCGAACTCTATGGACGGCTGAAGGCCGTGATGGAAGCGGCGGGCGAATGCTTCGAGCTGGTGTTCGTCGACGATGGCAGCCGCGATCAGACCTTCCACCTGCTGGAGGAAATCGCCGCCATCGACAGCCGCGTAGTGGTGGTAAAGCTGAGCCGGAACTTCGGTCAGACCTCGGCCCTGGCGGCCGGCTTCGACCATGCGCAGGGCGAATACGTCATCGCCATGGACGGCGATCTGCAGCACGACCCGGACGACATTCCGGCGTTCATCGCAAAGATTAACGAGGGCTATGACATTGTGAGCGGCTGGCGCAAGGTGCGCATCGACAATCTGGTGATGCGGCGAATTCCTTCGCGTTGCGCCAACTGGTTGATGTCGAAGCTGAGCGGCGTCAATCTTCACGATTTCGGCACCACCTACAAGGCCTACCGCCGCGAACTGATCGATCAGGTTCCGCTCTATGGCGAGGGCATGCATCGCTTTATTCCCGCCTTGGCGTCGTGGTATGGCGCGCGCATCTGCGAGATTCCCATCAAGAACATCAACCGGGATAAGGGCAAATCGCATTACGGCATCACCCGCACTTTCCGGGTTTTCTTTGACCTGATCACCATTCGCTTCCTGCTCAAGTATCTGTCAAGGCCCTTGCATTTCTTCGGAACGTTAGGCATGGCGGGGATTTTCGGCGGTTCGGCGATTGCGGTCTGGATGATGGCGCTGAAGGTGTTTTTCCATGCCAACGTCATGGATCAGCACGGTCCGCTGTTGATTCTGGCGGCGGTGATGATCGTGGCCGGCGTGCAATTGCTGGCCTTTGGCCTGTTGGGCGAATTGCAGGTGCGCCAATTCCAAGAGGCCAGCGCCGGAGCGCCTTACCGCGTCGAGAAGGTGATCCGCGCCGCCGGCAGTGAACGAGAGCTGCAAAACTAAGCCGGCGTGGTGTCCCCAAAGTTTGTGACAAACTTTGGGGCGTCATGCTGAGCGCAGTAGAGCAGGTTCTGCGCTGTCATGCTGAGCACAGCGAAGCATCCCAGGAAACTCCCCCACTCCGCGCCGCTCTGGGCTTTTCGATAAAATCCTTGGGCTGTGCCTCTGCCCCACGGTGTGCTGGGATTCTTCGCTCCCTCCGGTCGCTCAGAATGACAACTTTTCATCACACACGCCTGCGTCATAGATCACTGAAAATTGTGTAACTGTTATGCCATAGATACAAGCAGAACGTTCAATCGTTCAGGATTCATACCCCCGGCGGGGGCGAGAATCGTGAAACCCGGCAATATCAGTGCGGTTGTTTGCCCGGGAGCTCCGTTCGCATTCGCCGGGGGCACTTTTGTCTAGGGCCGGTGATTACTCGCAGGACGGCGGCTCAGAGCCATGTGACCTGTTCGATGACAGTCAGTGACTTGATACGGCAGCCATCGAGGATGGCCTCGATGCTGAAGGGGTTATAGGGCCTCCCGTTCGGGCGAATCCTGTCAGGCTCCAGCATGAACTTCACCTCATTTCCCGAGACGCTGATGCGGTTCTCGTGGTAGATGGGACCGTCGGGCGGCGAATCAGGGAGCCTTCTGCTGAGGCCGCGGCCCCGGGCCAGAAACCCGCGCAGCGCTTTCTTTCCCTTCGAGTGCCGTTCCACCATGATGTGTCCGTTCACGCCCGTTGCCCAAGTGGCAAAAGCAACGTCGTCCGTCACGTACTTCATGCTCGCCTCGAAGCGCCCGGCATCATTGGAGTCATAAAACGCCTTGAGCACCGCCATTGGAGCAGAACACGGTTCGCTTGAACCGGTTCCCGAGGTCTGCGCCCGCGCGGGATACGACAGCATAACCGCGAGCGTGAGGCCTAAAGCCGCGGTGAGCATTCCTTTCACGTGCGCGAAACTGAGATTTCCCATGGCTCTTGGTTGTAATGGAAACCCCATAACTCACTGCCCCTTTCCATATCGTAATCCTTCCAAATCCGGCGTCAATTTGCCATCGGCGCGCTCCCCCAATCTTTCTTCCGCATCGCATTTCCCGCATTTCCACTAACAGATAAAATACTTGCGAATCTTTCTCCATGTGAAAGAATAAAAACAGAAAACTAACTGATCGGGGGGGTATGGATACTATGACTCCAGCAACCCAAACAGAGCTTCGCCTGGCGAGCCGGATGTCTCGCCTTGGCACGGAAACCGCCTTTGAAGTTTTGGTAAAGGCGCGCGCCCTGGAAAAGCAGGGCAGAGACATTGTTCACCTGGAAATCGGCGAGCCCGATTTCGACACTCCCGCCCACATCATCGAGGCGGGCAGCGACGCGCTTCATCACGGCTACACGCATTACGGGCCTTCGGCGGGTCTGCCTGAGCTGCGCCAGGCGATTGCCGACGAAGTGGCGGCAAGCCGCAACATCAAGGTTTCGCCGGACGAGGTTGTCGTGGTTCCGGGGGGCAAGCCCATCATGTTCTTCAGCATTATGGCGCTGGCTGAGGAAGGCGATGAGGTCATCTACCCCAATCCCGGCTTTCCCATCTACGAATCCATGATCAACTTCGTGGGCGCCAAGCCTGTGCCCATCCGTCTGCGCGAAGAGATGGACTTCCGCCTCGACGTCAACGAGCTTGCCGGCCTGATCAACGAGCGCACCAAGCTCATCATTCTGAACTCGCCGCAGAACCCCACGGGCGGTGTATTGACCGAGCAGGACATCGCCGACATCGCCAGTGCCGTCGGCAATTACAACACCATGGTTTTGAGCGATGAGATCTACTGCCGCCTGATCTTTGAAGGCAAGCACCACTCAATTCTCAAGCACGCGGAGCTGCGCGACCGCATCATTCTGCTCGACGGCTTCTCGAAGACCTACGCCATGACCGGCTGGCGCATGGGATACGGCGTCATGCGTCCCGACCTTGCGCAGCTCATTTCGCGGATGCAGACCAACGCGAATTCCTGCACGGCCAGCTTCACGCAGGTCGCCGGAGTCGCCGCCTTGCAGGGCGATCAGAGTTCCGTCGGCGTGATGTGCGCCGAATTCAAGCGTCGCCGCGACTACTTTGCCGAGCGCATCAACCGCATCAAGGGCTTTTCCTGTAGGGTGCCCAAAGGCGCGTTCTACATGTTCCCGAACATCACCAAGACCGGATGGCCATCCAGGAAGCTGGCGGACGCCTTATTGCAAGAGGCTGGTGTCGCCGTGCTTTCCGGCACCGCCTTCGGCGCTTATGGTGAAGGGTATTTGCGCTTCAGCATCGCCAACTCGATCGAGAACATCAAGAAGGCGCTCGATCGTGTCGAAGAGTGGGTGAACAAGAGGCTGTAACTTGGCCTAGATTCGTTCCGAAGGACTGGGTCAAATCCCAGGTTAGCGCCGAACAACACGGCGCGGAACCTGGGGCACCCGGCTCCTGTGTCTAGACAAACATCTTTCAACCGAACTTTTTTTGAAAGAATCGTGCGGGAAATTGAGATAGCAAAAGGCATGCCGGTACCACCCGCAGGTGATGGATCTGAGTACGACACGGAAGAAGCGCGGCAGGAGCGATACCGAAAGCTCGGCGTACGTCCCGAATCCAGATTCCTAAACATTGGTGTAGATAATCAGGTGACATGGCCGCAAGAGGAAATGCTTGTTAAATTTGGCCAATATCAATTCGTTCTCATGCCCAAGACGCGTGATCACGTTCAGTCTATCCATATTGATCTGATTACTAACCGCCTCACGGATCGCGAAGCTATGACTGTAATAAATCGCTATCTCAGCATTATGACATGGTGCGACGATCAATTTTCCATAGCACAGGATGGTTGGTTGGGAAATCCGGTTCCCGTAGCCGTGCCCAGACGCAATTTGGCATTTACGACTGCTCAGCACTGGGTATTCGACCGGAAAATCCCATCCTCTGAAGAAGAAAAACGAGCTCTTGCCCTCTATCGTGAAGCACGCAATGCACAACAGAATTTTATGGTTAGCTATGCGGTTCTTAATTTTTTCAAGGTGATTGAAATCAAGCATCATGCTCGCGGCGAAGTAAAGAATTGGTTTCGCGACCACTATGCACTTTTGAAACAAGAGCAAAATCACAAGGGCATTTTCGATCAATTCGAGAAAATTTGCGGGAGGGAGAAGGCGCACGAATATATCTACAATGCCTGTCGGATTGCTGCTGCTCACGCCAACAAAGATTCGAAATCTGATCCCGATGACGCAAACGAACTAACTCGCTTGCACACAGCAGCTGAGGTTCTGCGTATTTTCGCCAGATATTTTATAAAGATCGAACTCGGGATTTCAGATGTTATTTATTCAGGTGAGTGAACAAAACCTATTATAAAGAAAATGGCTCATCGCCGGGTGCCCCAGGTTCCGCGCCGTGCAGTTCGGCGCTAACCTGGGGCGGTTCCCTCAGCCCTTCAGCGCCCCGGCGTTGACCAGCGATTGCAGAATTTTGATTCCATCCGTCATGCCGAGCGCCGGTTCGCTGGCGCGCTCCGGATGCGGCATCATGCCCAGCACGTTGAAGCCTTCGTTGCAGATTCCGGCGATATTGTCGAGCGCGCCGTTGGGGTTCGCCTCGCGAGTCACCTCGCCGGTGGGCGAGCAGTAGCGGAAAATGATGCGATTCTGCTGTCTTAGCTGCTTCAGCGTGTCATCGTCGCAGAAGTAGTTGCCCTCCATGTGGCCGATGGGCACGGTCAGCACCTCGCCCTTCTTGCACTGATTGGTGAAGGGCGTATCCGGATTCTCGCAGCGAATCTGCACCGGCTTGGAAATGTACTTGAGCCCCCGGTTCCGCATCAGTACGCCGGGCAGCAACCCCGATTCGCAAAGAATCTGGAAGCCGTTGCAGATGCCCAGCACGAGTCCGCCGGCAGCGGCAAAGTGGCGCACCGAGTCCATGATGGGCGAAAACCTGGCGATAGCTCCGGTGCGCAGGTAGTCACCGTAGGCAAAACCGCCGGGCACGATAATTGCATCGCAGTTCTCGAGATCGTGAGAGTCGTGCCAGAGCATGGTTGCGGGCTGCTCAAAAACTTCTTTGAACGCCCAGTACGCATCGTGATCGCAATTGGAACCGGGAAAAATGATGACGCCGAATTTCATCGCAGTGCCTTTCTTCAGAGTTTAGCACGCAGGCCGAGCCGGCTGGTCTTCCAAAGAAACACATCTGCTGGTGCCCCATGTTCGCCCCGCTTTTGGGCTAACGTGGGGTAGTTTCTTAGTTTCCTCCAGGCTGCCGCGTGCTTTCCCGGCCAATCCGTGATCAAGTATCCTGAACTCTGGCAGATGCCCCAATGACCCTGCGTCACCACATCGAGCTTACCTTTGGCGCGCTCAAGCGCTGGTTCATTGCGCAGTGCTACGACGCGGTTATCGTCGGCCTGCTCTGGCTGGCGGCGCTGTGGTACCTGCATGTTCCACTGGCAATTTTCTGGGCTCTTCTGGGCGGATTGTTGCAGTTCGTCCCGAATTTTGGTCCGGTACTGGCCTTGCTGGGTCCGACGGTGGCCTTGTTGATTTCACGCGCCGGGTGGGAGCGCTTCGTCGCTCTGCTGATGGCCTATGCGGTAATCGCGGTTGTCGACGGGCTTTTCCTGCAGCCCTACCTGATGCGCCGGCAGAACCGGGTCCCCGTGTGGGCGTCTATTCTGGCGCCGCTGGTGCTGGGGGTCCTGATTCCGTTCTGGGGAGTGTTCCTGGCTCCGCCGCTGTTGGCCGTCATCTACGCGTATGTGCGTCGCAAGCAGGCGCGGGAGGAGACGACACGTTCCGGCCAGGCCATCATTCTTCCTCCAGAGCAGCCAGCCAAGCCGCGACCCGCGCGAACCGCCCCGGTAGTCGATTCCAAACCAGCCGCCGGCAGCCCTGAAGAGCCTTTCCGCGCCTCCCAGGCCTACCCCGAGGCGTCGGCTGCCGATTCCGCCGACGAGCAGGGGCCTAGCTGAAGTTTATTCGTCTGCCGCAGTGATATAATCCCACCTTACCCGCACGGTTTGAGCGGTAGTATAGCTGTGGCCATAATTCGTTGGCATCGGCGTATATCGGGAATTCCGGGGTCCCCGGCGCGGGCCGTGGTTGCGCGTGTTGGGGCAGAGCCACCGGGTGAACTACAGAAAACGAAATCCATACATCGGGCGAGGTTCGCATGTCCGGCCATTCCAAATGGGCCACAATCAAGCACAAAAAAGGCGCGCTTGACGCAAAGCGCGGGAAGATTTTCACCCGTCTCATCAGGGAAATATCCATGGCCGCCAAGAGCGGCGGTGATCCTGAGAAGAATCCCCGGTTGCGGACTGCCGTTGCGGCGGCCAAGGCCGAGAACATGCCGTACGACAACGTCAAGCGCGCCATTCAGCGTGGCACGGGCGAGCTGCCGGGCGTGACGTACGAAGAGATCACCTTTGAAGGCTACGGTCCGGGCGGAGTCGCCGTCCTGGTCGAGGTCACCACCGATAACCGCAACCGCACCGTCAGCGAGATGCGCCACACCTTCAGCAAGAACGGCGGCAACATGGGCGAAGCCGGCTCGGTGGCCTGGATGTTCTCCAAAAAAGGCGACATCGTGATTTCAAAAGCGGCGGCCAAGGAAGATGACCTGATGAACATCATTCTCGAAGCCGGCGCCGACGACCTCAAGGACGATGGCGAGACGTGGGAGATCCTTACCGATCCTGCTTCTTACGAACCCGTGCTGGAGGCGCTCAAGAAAGCCGGCATCAAACCCGAAGTCGCCCAGATCGGCATGATTCCGCAGAATTACGTCAAACTCGAGGGACACCAGGCCGCCACCATGATCCGCCTGATGGAGGCGCTGGAAGATCAGGACGACGTGCAGAACGTCTACGCCAACTTCGATATCGACCAGAAGCAGTTGGAAGAGGTCGCCGGATAGCAGATTTTCTGTGGTGGGTCACATCCCTTCGTGAGTGTCATCCTGAGCGCAGCGAAGGATCTGCCGGGTGCCCCACGTCCCGTCCCGCTTTTGGACTGACGTGGGGTAGTTTCTTGCCGTTCGACGCTAGTCTGGAGTAAGGGCGGGTGCCCCACATCTGCTTGGCAGATGTGGGAGTTCTCCAGGACATACCTGGTAGCGCCCGCCATTTCCGGCTCGGCGTACAATTCAGTACTGGACCAGTTTCGCGAAAGGTATATCGCTGGTGCCCCACATCTGCTTGGCAGATGTGGGAGTTCTCTGGGATGCACCTGCTCCGAAACCGTTCCACTGGCCGCAACACACTTAATTCCTCAGGGACGGACGACTCAATGAAGCTCCGCGGGATACTTCTGTTTGCTCTTTGCTCCTCGATTTTTTTTCTGCTGGGCTCTTCAGCGCTGGCCCAAACGGCTGCGCCGGCGAGTGATGACGCAGCCGGGCTCAGGAGTGAACACTGGGATTTCGGCGTCTTTCTTGGCGGAGGCAGCGGAGTAGGGGTGCGCACGAACGTGCAAATGTTTCGCGGCGGCGTGCGCATCGGACGCGTCATGACCGGCGAACTGGGACGCGGCTGGGGGAAGGGAACATTCGAACTCGACGGCGAGATCACGCCCGTCGACTGCGTCTTCTGGAGCGGCTACAAGAACGCGTATGGATTTGGCGTCACGCCCATCGACATGAAGTGGAACTTCACCAGCGGCAAGCGCCTGGTGCCGTTCGTCGAGGCCGCTGGCGGCTTCCTGTGGAGCACGGTGAACATTCCTCCCGGGGACACCTCGCAAATCAACTTCACTTCTGGCGGCGGAGGCGGCATGCACATCTTCCTCAAACCCGACCGCGCGCTCACCTGGACGCTGCGCGCCGTGCATATTTCCAACGCCTCGCTCGGCAATCACAACCCGGGCGTAAACGCCTCTGTGCAGGCCAGCCTCGGTTATACGTGGTTCAAGACCCGGTAGCGAGCCCGGCTTCGCACAGCCGTCGAACTTGCGGCCGACCCAAGCAACGATGTCATGCTGAGGGGCACCGGGGCCCCCGACAGACGCCGCTTTTACGTCTGTTGGGGTGGTGGCGCGAAGCATCCCATGAGGCTGTCCCACTCCGCGCCGCGTGAGGTTTTTCGATGAAATCCTGCGGCTGCACCTCAGCCCCACGCTGTGCCGGGATGCTTCACTCCGTTCAGCATGACAACGAAGACGACCAGCATAGCCGTCCGGATACACTTACTGCGAAACCGCTTTAAATGGCGCTGGCGCAACCGTCCGGCTTGCGTGATAATTCACCTCTCAGACTCGGAACTCCGGACGCAACAGACAGTCCCAAGAGCCAAGGAGGATTCTGCATGCACAAGCTCGTCGCGCTCGTATCTCTTTTCGTTCTCGTCGCGGTTTTCGGTACGGCGTTGTCCGCCGAAACCCATAAGTTGCCGGCCACAGATCAGACCACGTGGACAGGCTTCTTCGACAATTCCGTTCCCCCTGTCCTGAAGATCAACTCGGGCGACACCGTCGACACCCAGACCCGTATGCTCTACAACGACAAACTCAAGCCAGGCGTACCGATGGACGAGATGTTCAAGTGGCGCGCCACTCTGGGCGCCGAGAAAAAGTCCGGCCACACCTTGACCGGCCCCATCTACATTAACGGCGCCGAGCCAGGCGATGTTTTGCAGGTCGATATCATCAAGCTGGTGCCGCGCACCTATGCCGCTACCTACAACGTGCCCGGCAGATACAAGGTTGGCAGCCTGCCGGAAGATTTCCCCGAAGGACAGTTGAAGTTTCTCGCCATCGACGTGAAGAAGAAGACCGTGAAGTTCAACGACAACATCACCCTTCCCATGCGTCCCTTCCTGGGCATCATGGCGGTTGCCCCGCCGCAGGACGGACACGTTTCGACGGCCCCTCCGAGTGTGTTCGGCGGCAACATGGATTTAAAGGAACTGGTTCCCGGCACAACGCTCTATCTGCCCGTATTCAAGCAGGGCGCTCTGTTTAACATCGGCGACGCGCACGCCGGCATGGGCGATGGCGAAGTCTGTATCACCGCGATGGAAACGGCAATGGACCAGGTTGTGCTCAAGTTCACCGTCCGCAAGGACATGAAGCTGGCCCTGCCCATGGCCGAGACTCCGACGCACTACATCCTGATGGCCTACAACCCCGACCTGAACGAAGCGGCCAAGGACGCAACCCGGGCGGCAATCGCCTTCCTGCAGAAGCAAAAAGGGCTGACCGCACTGGATGCATACGCGCTGATCAGCGTAGGTTGCGACCTGCACGTCACCCAGATTGTGGACGGCAACAAGGGCGTTCACGTGATGATTCCGAAGTCCATCTTCAGCAAGTAGGGATTGGAATTGTTCAGCCGAAGCAACCCATCCCTCGGGGTGGGTTGTTCTTTTTAGGTTCCGCTTTCATAAAGAAGGCCGCAACCTGCGCCTTAGCGTAATTCCCTTGTTGGTGTATCCTGCGGACGGTTCAACAACGAAGCGTTGGCGCTGTCATGCTGAGCGAGCCGGGGTCCCCGGCAGGCTGGTTATCGTGGCTGTCATGCTGAGCGCAGCGAAGCATCCCAGGACACTGTCCGACTCCGAGCCGTTCTGGGTTTTATTCATGAATCTTTCGGCTTGGCGCCCCACGTTCGCCCGCGTCGGGGTCCCCGGCGAGGCTTGGCTCGCTGGGGTGATTGGGCCAACGTGGGGTAGTTCGACTGGTGCCCAAGTCCCACATCTGCTAACTGCGGCAGATGTGGGGCACCGTCCGAAAAAGTCACAAGCTCTGAGCGGAGCATGACGCCAGAGAGACTGGTCACGGCCATCGGACTACCGCGACTGCGGAATTTATTTGCCATGGCGCTGATTGAATCTGTTCCGAACTTCTCCGAGGGCCGCGACCCGGCGAAGGTTGACGCCATTGCCGAGGCCATGCGAGCCGACGGCGTCTACCTGCTCGACCGCCACATGGACGCCGATCACAATCGCTCGGTCATCACCCTGGCCGGAAGCCGTGAAGCGCTGATGGAAGCCGTTCTGCGCGGCATTGGCAAGGCCGCCGAAGTGATCGATCTCACCCGCCACCGGGGTGTGCATCCGCGCCTCGGTGCCACCGACGTCGTGCCCTTTGTGCCGATCGAGGGCGTCACGCTGGAGGACTGCGCGCAGATGGCGCGGCAAGTGGGCGCCCAGGTCTGGCAGCGTTACCGTATCCCCGTTTATTTGTACGAGAGCGCCGCCACTCGTCCCGAGCGTGTCCAGCTCGAGAACCTTAGGCGCGGGCAATTCGAGGGGCTGCGCGATGAAATTGCGACTAACCCCGACCGCATGCCCGACTTCGGCGAACCGCGCGTCCACCCGACGGCCGGAGCCACCGTGATTGGAGCGCGCAAGTTCCTGGTCGCCTACAATATTTTTCTCAACACGAGCGATGTCGAAATCGCCAGGAAGATCGCCAGGACGGTGCGCTTCTCCAGCGGCGGGTTGCCGTTCGTCAAGGCGATGGGCGTGCTGGTTCGCGGACTGGCGCAGCTCTCGATGAATCTGACCGACACCGACCAGACGCCAATCGCGCGCGTCTTCGAACTCGTCAGCAGCGAAGCCGCGCGCCACGGAGTCGCCGTGCTTTCCAGTGAGATTGTCGGGCTGGTTCCGAAAAAGGCGCTCGAAGACGCAGCCGGATTGTTTCTCCAGGTGGAAAACTTCGACTCATCGATAATCCTCGAAGACCGCTTGGCCGCAGTGAAAGCCCAAGCAAAACCAGCTGGTTAGAGCCTGTTTTGTGAACCTGTTGTTGAAGCGGTGCGGCTTTAGCTTGCTAGTGCCAACGAGTCGTTCTTGAAGGGGCGCGACTTCAGTCGCGCCGTCCAGGGCCAAAGAGAATGCGGGCTTTAGCCCCTGAGGGGATTCGCTGTTTCGTCTAACTTCGTTTGAAATAAGCGAAGAAATATCCTTGGCACCTCGGTGCTGGGCGGTTTCAGAGGCGAAACTGTGATCCCGCAGCCGGGTTGAATACCTTCAGGCGAGGATTCCATTCTGGACGCCTGGACCGCATACGCGACAACTCGCTGTCGCTCGGATGAATAGAATCGGTGACAATCCACTCTGGACCAGCGGAACTCGGGGTAAAATACTTGTTATGAAGCGCCTTATCGCTCTCCTTTGTTCTCTGTTTCTCACCACGCTCTCGTTTGCGGCACCGCTGGCCTCCAATGCCAAGACAGCCATACCGTCTGCCGTGCAGCAGATCATTTCCGTCGACTACCGCGCGTTGCGGAACTCCGACTCCGGCATGGCGCTCAAAGCCAAGATCCTGCCGGATAATCTCAAGCAGTTCGAAAACGCGCTGAAGGACATGGGAATCGATCCCGACCGCGATGTCGAAGGGCTATCGTTTGTCATGTTCCGCGCCGGCACGCAATTGCGCTCTGTCGGTTTCGCCACTGGCGATTTTCAGGTCAAAAAGTTCCTCGCCAAACAAAAGGCGGCTAAGACCAAGGCGGAGAAATATCGCACAGCTTTTCTCTATCCCGCCGGCTCCGGCATGTTGATGACTTTTCTCGACGACACGACGATGCTCTTCGGCGATGCCCAGGCTGTCCACAATGCTTTGGACGCCCGCGACGGAGAGACGCCAAGCGTGACCAGCAATGCCGACATCACGAGCCTGATTGCCTCCGTGGAGGATGGCGCTATCTGGAGCGTGCTGGACTCGATTGGAACCCAGAACATGCTTCGCTCCGCCATGGGTGACGCCGCCAAACTGGCCGACTACGACGTGGTAAAGAAACGCCTCGTTGGGTCCTACTACACGGTGGATTTCGCGCACGGCGTGTCCCTGGACCTGACGGTCGCCACCGGAGACCCTATGGCCGCCGCCACGCTCTCGTCGTTGCTGAAGGCTGGCCTGATGCTGAAGAAGATGGGCTCTTCGCCGGTGGAAAAAACCGCCATCGATGCCACCACGGTGGATTCCGACAGCGGCAAATTGATTATTCACTTCAAGGCGGACGACAGTCGATTCCAATCACTGTTGTCATCGGACTTGTTTACCGCGATATCGAAGTAAAACGCGAAGGGGCGCGGCTTGAGAGGCTGCTGAAAAACTCGTAGCAGTGTCATCCTGAGGTCGCGCCGGTTTGCGCGACCTCAGGATCTGCTTTATTTTCAGTAGGTGCAAACAGCAGATCCTTCGCTGCGCTCAGGATGACACTTCCGAGAACAGTTTTTCAGCAGCCTGTAAAGCCCCTGTGGAGATTTGTCTCTATTCCCCGGTCGTTGCCGGGTGCCCCACGTCCCGTCCTGCTTTTGTCGGGGTCCCCGGCGAGCCCCGCTCGCTGGGGTGATTGGGACTGACGTGGGGTAGTTTCTTTTGGACTGACCTGGGGTAGTTGCTCGCAGTTTTTTGAAGGGGCGCGGCTTCAGCCGCGCCGTCCAGAACCAACAAAAGTGAGGGCTTTAGCCCCTGAGGGGACTCGATTTTTCCGGTCGCTATCCCTCAGGATGACGTTAGTTCTTTTCCCGGTCGGTGCCAGACTTTTGTTCTAATTCCCGCCGCACCTCGCGCGCCAGTTGGCGCAAGGCCGCATCCTCGCGGTAATAGCAGACCCAGGTGCCCACTTTCTCGGCCTGCACCAGGCCGGCTTCAGCCAAAACGCGCATGTGATGGGAGATGGTGGGCTGCGCCAGGCCCATGTGCCGTTGTAGATCGGCCGCGCACATGCCATCCGTTCTATCCAGCGAGCACAAACCCTTGCGGGCAAGCAGACGCAGAATCTCCCGCCGTACCGGGTCGGAGATGGCGCGTAATTTCAGGCTCAAACCGTCGTTGGCTGCTTTCATCGACGATGATCAATCTATCACAGGGCTAAATCGTCCGGCTTCAGCGTTTCAGGATCGGGTTATAACCGTCTCCCTGCAGCCGCGAGCGCGTGGTTTCCGCCTCTTTGGGATCGCTGAACGGGCCGATCTGGACGTGGAAGAGTTTATCGCTGGGTACAGTAATGATGAGCACGGGGTATTGCTTGCGACGCAGAGCGTCCTGAAGCACTTCGGCGTCCTCGCGCCTGCTGACAGCGGCCACTTGCACCATCATTCCGGAAGCGACAGCCGGGCTGTTTTCCGGGGCGGGCGTTTTCGAAGGCGGCGGTTGCACAGGCTTAGCCGGCTGCGGAGTTTGCGCAGGTTGTGGCGGCGTCAGCCGCGCGTGCGCTTCCTTCTGTTCCACGGCCTTGTAGAAGCTGAGGTCCGGCGCAGCCGGAATGCTCGTCGGCTGACAATTTCCTCCCCCGGGACAATCGGCGCGGGCAGGCGTGTCACTCTGCGGCTTGGCAACCGGCTTGGCGGCGGGAGCGGTGGACGCGGCTTGAACCTCCGTCGCCAGCGTCGGCTGTTTCGCCCCGCTGCGTCCGAAGCCGTAGCCGACGGCGAAGCAAACCGCGCAAAAAATCACCAGCAGGAAAAACAACCCAACCAGTTTGCCAACGCCTAGCGTAAACTCTCGTTCGTCCGTCTCCGCCCGCCGCAATTCCACCCCCATTTTTCGAAGCTTCTCGTCTCGTGGTGCCCCTCGTTCACCCAACCGGGGTCCCCGGCGAGCACCGCTCGCTGGGGAGGCTCGCCCGTCTATGTCTGTTTCTCTTCCGCCTGTTTCCGCTCCGTCACCAGTTTTTGCAATCCAGCCAGCAGATCGACCGGTACGGGGAAGATGATCGTCGTGTTCTTCTCGACGCCGATTTCCGTAAGCGTTTGCAAGTAACGAAGCTGGATGGAAGAGGGTTCGCTGGAGAGTAGGTGCGCCGCGTCCACCAGGCGCTGCGCGGCCGCGAACTCGCCCTCGGCGTGAATGATCTTCGAGCGCTTTTCGCGTTCGGCCTCGGCCTGCTTGGCCATGGCTCGCATCATGCCTTCGGGCAGGTCCACCTGCTTGACCTCGACGTTGGTGACTTTTACGCCCCAGGGGTCTGTGTGCGTATCGAGGATCGATTGCAGGCGCAGGTTGATTTTTTCCCGATGCGCCAGCAGTTCGTCCATATCCACCTCGCCCAGCACGGAGCGCAGAGTCGTCTGCGCGAACTGGGAGGTCTGGTACTGGTAGTTCAGCACCTCGAGCACGGTGCGCTGCGGATCGATGACGCGCAGAAAAATCACCGCGCTCACCTTCAGCGTAACGTTATCGCGGGTGATGATGTCCTGCGGAGGCACATCGAAAGCGATCTGCCGCAGGTCCACGCGCACAATGCGGTCCAAGGGGGCGAAGACCAGGATAAGGCCCGGGCCTTTGGGGCTCGACAGCACGCGCCCCAGGCGAAAAATGACGCCGCGTTCGTATTCGGACAGGATTTTGATGGAGTTGATGAGGTAGAGAGCGATGATGAAGACTACTGCCAGACCAAAGATGCTCACGCCGACCTCCGGCACTACGCAATCTAATACGCTGCGCGGATTGTACTCCAAGAATACGGCCGGGGAAATTACAGGATATGGTTCCCGGTCCCGAGTACCCGATCAGGTACTCCCGCACTGTCGAACGTCTTACCCTGTTGACGTGTCACCCTGAGGAGCGCCGCCTGTCGTTGGCGGCGCGACCGGGGGCCCCGGCGAGGCTCGGCTCGCTGGGGTGATGGACGTGAGGGTCTATGCATTTTCCCCTTAAAATCCAACCCTCAGGAACCCCCGCGCGAAGAGCGGGCCGGCTCCGCATCGGCGTGCGCCGCGGGCTCGGTAAACGGCTCCACTTCCAATTGGAGCCCAGTGACGCGCGTGACCCGCACCTGCTCCCCATTTGCCACAGGCTGCCGGGAGCGAGCCCTCCACAATTCGCCGTGGACAAACACCGTCCCCGCCGGGGAGAGGTCGGTCTGCGCGATTCCGGTTTCCCCGATGAGGCCTTGCGACCCGGTAGTGACCTTGTTGCGCCGTGCCCGTATGGCGAGGCTCATGAGAAAAACCGTGATCACCCCCAGCGGCACGCTGACGCCGAGCGCCGTCCACAGGTGAACCCGCAACTCGGGAATCGGGCCGTCGACCAGCAGCAATCCTCCCAGTGTCAGCACCACGATTCCGCCGATCCCGAGCACTCCGTGGGTGGCGAATTTGGCCTCCAGCGCGAACAGCACAAAGGCCGCTAGAATCAGCGTGAGGGCGGCAAAGCGTACCGGCAGGAGGTTGAGCGCGAAGACGGCAAGCAGAACGAAAATGACCCCGACAACGCCCGGAACCACCGCGCCCGGGTGATTCATTTCGGCGTAGATGGCAAAAGCGCCAACCGCCAGCAACAGAAAAGAAATATTAGGGTCCATCAGCCAGCCCAGAATTCGCTGCCTGAGCGACATGGGGAAATCGTTGACCGGCTGGCCGGCCACATGCAGCGTCACCGAGGTTCCGTCGAAACGCTTCACCACCCGTCCGTCGAGCTGGCGCAGCAGCTCCTGCTCGTTGGCGGCGACCAGGTCGATCAGATGCTGAGAGAGTGCCTCCTGATCGGTCCACGACGTCGATTTGAGCACCGCGCTTTCCGCCAGTTGCACGTTGCGGCCGCGCTTGGAAACGTAGGAGCGCATGAAAGCCGCGGTATCGTTCTCAATCTTGGTCTTCATCACGTCGTCCATCTTGCCGCCCGCGATGGAAACCGGATGCGACGCCCCGGTGTTGGTGCCGGGAGCCATGGCAGCCACGTCCGCGGATTCCAGAATGAAGAAGCCTGCCGAAGCCGCGCGCGCCCCGCTCGGCGCCACGTAAACAACTACCGGAACGCGGGAGGCGAGAATCTTCTCGACGATCTCCCGCGTGGAATCGACCAGGCCGCCCGGTGTGCGCAGCTCGATCAATACGACTTCCGAGTGGCGGCGCTCCGCGGCCGTGATGGCGCGCGCGATGTATTCCTCCGCGATGGGATGAATAGGACCGTCGATCGTAATCTTCAGCACGTCCGCGGCGCAGGGCAGAGCAAATGCGCAACCAAGCAGGAGAAGTGCGGCAATCAGATGAAAACGCAGATGCGAACGCAGACGCATGGGCTTATCCTTGAAATCCTCACAACCGGCGTTGGTGGCCCATATTTGCCCTCTGTTGGCAAATGTGGGGCAGTTCTCAAATTCCACATCTGCTGGTGCCCCACATCTGCCCTTGTGTTGGGCTGACGTGGGTCAGCTCTTTCGAAGGTCCTCGTGTGGGCCGGTAAAACCCTTTGCAGTGTCATTCTGAGCGAGCAGAGCGAGCGATGAATCCATGTATTTGTTTTTGTAATGCATAGATCCTTCGCTTCGCTCAGGATTTCGCTGGTGCCCCACATCTGCCGCAGTCAGCAGATGTGGGTTTTGATCAGGGCCAACAGGACAACCGTCCTAGCGCGTCCACTCCGTGGCCTGCGTAGCGCGCGCCGCGATCTCCTGCTTGAGAGTCAGGGCGTCGGCGTTGCCCGGCTCGAGCGTAAGCGCCTGGTCCACGTTTTGGGCCGCCGAACCAAACAGTCTTTGCCGCATGTCTGCCCGCGCCAGCACCAGAAAAGCTGCCGCCGTGGGATGCAGGCCAATCGAAGTGGCAGCCTCTTGCCGCGCCGTTACCATGTCGCCCTTCGCCTCGGCGGCGCGGGCAAGGCCGGCGTGAGCAGCCGCGCTCGCCGGCTCTATCTTGAGCGCCTCTTGGAACTCGTTTTCCGCGTCGGCGATCAAACCGCGATCAAGCAGTTCCGTTCCGTGCTGGATGTGATACAGCGTTCGCGTGTTGCCGCCCGGCTCATGCACCGGCTTGGTCGAGTTCTGGATTTCAAGCGCCAGCATCCTGAACGAGCTCTCATCGTAGTTCCGTTTGATGCGCGGAAGCGGCAGCTTGGAGATGGAAGCGCCCGTGGTCCCGGAGCTGTCGGCTCCCCGATTGCCCGTGGCGCCGGGCGCGCCGGAAATCTCATCGAGAAACTGCCGCGCTTCGCTGTCGGTCGGATACTTCGCCAGTGACTCGCGAAGGTTCTTCACTGCCATCGCCGGATCGCCATACCTGTAAAGCGCCAGGGCAAGGTTGAAGCGGTAATCGGGATCGTGCGGGTCGACTTCGACCGTCCGTTGCAGCAGTGGCAAGGCGCTCCTCTTGCCCCGCCGCAAGGCCGCCGCCCCAAGATTGTTATAGACCTCGGTCAGCGGAAGCTTGGAGATGGTGACCCGGAACGCGTCTTCGGCGCGCTCGAATTGCCCCTGGTTGTAGTACGCCAGTCCAAGCAGGAAGTACGCCTCTCCCGCCTTCGGGTCCGCCTGCGGAATGCGGCTCAGCCAACTCGCCGCCGATTCGTACTCGCGGTTTGAATAATACGTCTTGCCCAATTGGAAGATCGCCAGCGTGTACTGCGGATTGAACCGTATAGCCTCGCGGAATCGCCGGACTCTTTCCTGCCGGGTGGTGGCAACGATGCCACGCACGTAGTTCTCGAAGGAATCCAGGCGGATCGCGCTGGCCGAACGGACCATCTCTTCGCGGCTGATCGTGCTCTGCGGCTGGATGGTTTTCAGCAACTGCCAGGCCAGATCCGTCTGCACATCGATCAGTTTGAGCAGCGGCCCCGCGGCCTCCAGCACCGGCGATTGCCGCAACTGCTTCATGTCGAGCACCTTGGCCCGCGCCGTGAAGGTCAGCCCGTCAAAGTTGTAGTCGCCCATCACCACGTAGTCGCAATCCATCTGCTCGGCGATTTTATACATGGTGGCGTGCGAGGGCCGGGCACCGGCGGGAATCCCCATCCGGTCAAAGGCGTAGACCCGGTCTTCGCGACTGATGATGTACATCGAGGGAGAGGACAGGCGCTGCAAAAGTATCTCGGGAAACGACTCGCCAATCCATTCCAGACCCGGAGACTTGGAGTGGTTCTCAAAAGGCAAAATCAACAGGGTCTGAGCCGGCGGCACGGAACTTTGCGCCACGCACGACAATACTACGCCACAGCAAAAACCAACCGCCGCGGCCAGACGATAGATGAGCCGGAACATAGTCAAGATAGCTCGATTATATCGCTGCTGGCCGCCTGTGGCGTGGGTGCCCCAGGTTCCGCGCCGCCACCAAACTCCTCTGAGACAATCCGCGCAGCCTGGCTGGCCGTACCGCTTGTAGCGAAAAGCTACTTTGGCAGTTCGGCGCTAACCTGGGGTGGTTCCCGAGCCTACCTCAACTTCTTCCCCCATCAATGCTCACGATGCCTTCCGCTCCGGCATTGATGCCGGGGCCGGTATCTCCAGTGTCGGTTCGCGGCGAGTCTCGTCGTGCACTTCATCGGGCGTAATCGAGTCGCTGTTTCCCGTGATCAGCCTGGCGCCCTTCTGATACCGTAAATACGCCCACCCCCACTCCCAAATCACTTGCAGACGGTTGCGGAAGCCGATCAGAAAAAAAACGTGCACCAGCAGCCAAGCCAGCCAGGCGATCAACCCGGTAAGGTGCAGGCGGCCTATCTGCGCAATTCCGGCGTTGCGGCCTATGGTGGCGAGGCTTCCTTTATCGAAGTAGTGGAAGCCCGCGCCGCGAGCCGGGGCCCCCAGCGACGGTTTTCTCGCTGTCGCTGGGGTGGGAGCCGGAGGGCGATCCGTCGCCCGTACCCGTTGCGTTTGGCCCGCAACCTCGTCGAGAATGGTCTGCGCCGCGAATTCTCCCATCTGGATAGCCGCCGGAGCGACGCCAGGCACGGGCTTGCCGTCCGCCTGTTTCACCGAGGCCATATCGCCGACAATAAATACCTCGGGGTGACCGGGAACGGTGAGGTCCGCTTCCACCAACACTCGTCCTGCACGGTCGAGCGGCGCGTCCAGCATCTTTCCCAGAGGCGAAGCGGCAACCCCCGCCGCCCACAGAATCACCGAGGCCTCCAGGCTGCTGTCGCCGAAGTGGATGCGGTTCAGCTCCACTCCGGTCACCATGCAGTTGTCCATCACTTCGACGCCCAGCGTCCGTAGCTGCCGCTCGGCGCTGTGCGAGAGGTCTTCGGTATAGCTGGGCAGCACGCGCGGGCCTGCTTCCAGCAGGATCACCCGCGCCCGGCTCGGGTCGATCGACCGGAAGTTGCCGGCGACCACGCGATGAGCGATTTCCGCGACCGCTCCCGCCAACTCCACCCCGGTCGGCCCGCCACCGACGATGACAAAATTGATGGGCTCAAGTTTGCGCTCCAGCCGTGCCCGCCGTTCCGCAATTTCAAACGCCAGCAATATCCGGCGGCGGATCTCCGTGGCGTCCTCCAAGGTTTTCAGGCCGGGAGCAATCGGCGCCCAGTTCTCGTGGCCAAAGTAAGCGTGAGTGGCGCCCGCGGCGACGATCAGGTAGTCGTAAGCGAGCCGGTCGTCGTGCAACAGAACTTGGCGATGAGCCAGATCGAAGCCCGTCACCTCGTCCAGCAAGACCTCTATGTTCTTGGAGTGCTTGAAGATGGCCCGAATCGGATGGGCAATCTCACCGGGCGAGAGGCCGGCGGTCGCAACCTGGTATAGCAGCGGCTGAAAGGTATGGTGATTCTTGCGGTCGATGAGAGTGACCCTGACCGGCTTGCGCGCCAGCTTGCGGGCCGCATACAAGCCGCCAAAACCGCCGCCGACAATAACGACACGAGGAATAGTGGCCGTCATCTCAGTCTTATCTCCCCTATGATCTATAGGATGCCGCACTGACGCGCAGGTCGAACTTTTTCGGCTCGCCAGTTTCAGAGCAGCCTTGGTGGCCCACATTTGCCCGCTGGTGCCCCATATCTGCCGCAGTTGGCAGATGTGGGATCAAGCGTGTGCCCACCCAACGCGCTTTTCGTTGAGAGAGGCAGTTCAATGGGAAGTTAAATGACTCGGGGCCTTGGTGGCCCACATTTGCCCGCAGTTGGCTAATGTGGGAACTCGATGAGGCTTACGGAGTCGGGCTGGCAGTTTTATGCAGATGAAGCGAAAGGCGAGCCGCTCCCTGTCTTTCCGGGTAATGCGGAATAGGTAACATTCGTAACATTGACGTACTCATGGCAGCGCTGTAAAGTAAGCAATTACTTACTTCTTTTGGCCATGACTACCGCGCAGCAAAGAATTTCTTCCGTCGACCGCCGCCAGCAGATTCTTGGGATCGCCACCGAGATGTTTGCCGAGAAAGGCTTCGTGGGCACCACCACGCGCGAGATCGCGGCCCACGCGCAGGTCAACGAAGCCCTCATCTTTCGCCATTTTCCCACCAAGGAAGAGTTGTACTGGGCGGTACTGGAAGCCAAAGTGCGCTCGGAAGATTTCCATCTCCGCCTGGAAGAGTTGCTGGCGGGGGCGGCCAACGTGCGCGAAGCGCTGCTGGCCGTGGCCGAGTGGACCCTGCAGCGCCGGGCGGAGGACCACGCGACTACCCGCCTTTCACTGTTCTGCGCGCTGGAGCGGCACGAATTATCGCGGCGTTTTTTCGGGCGCTTCATCGCCGAATACTTCGAGGTGCTGGCCAACTACCTGCGCCGGCAGATGCGCCTCGGAGTGCTGCGCTCCGCCGACCCGGTCATGGCCGCGCGCACTTTCATCGGCACGGTGGTTTATCACTCGCTCATCAAGGAACTTTTCGGCCCGGTCGACACCGCCGGAAACACCGCCGGAAATATGGACGCACGCGAGGCCAGCAGGATGATGGTCTCAATCTGGCTTGACGGTATGTCTGCCGAGCCGGCAAGCCGGCATAGCGGCGACAAGTTGAAAAATTCAGCAGCTTCCCGGAAGCGTACTTCCCGGAAAGTTCCCAGGCAAGCTCTCGCGGAAATACAGGAACCAACGCAATGAAACTTTCACTGAACTCTCTTCCAGCCGCGGCCCGCGAATCCGATTACTCGGGGTCCGCGACAAGCGCTGCTTTTTCGCTTGTTGGGGTGGTCAGCAGGCGCCCGCTAGGCCTCGCATGCGTGATGTGCATGGCCGTACTGTTGCTGCTGAGCGCCGCTTGTCATCAAGCCAACTCCAAGCAGTCTGCCGCCATGCCAGCGGTTCCGGTTTTCGTGGCCCAGGCCGAGCAGCGCGATGTCCCCATCGTCGTCAATGCGGTGGGCACGATTGCACCGTACTCGATGGTGCAGATCAAGACGATGGTCAGCGCCGAAATCAGCAAAGCTTTTTTCAAGGAAGGGGATTTCGTAAAGAAAGGGCAATTGCTTTTTCAGCTCGATCCGCGCAGCTTTGAGGCCGACTTGTTGAAAGCCAAAGGGCAGTTGGCGAAGGATAAAGCCACGGCGGTAACCGCGCGGGCCAATGCCGCCCGTTATGCCGCGCTCTTCAAGGAAGGCGTCATTGCCCGCGAGCAGTATGAAAACATGATGTCGGCCGCCGATCAGGCGGAGGCTGCGGTCCTCGCGGATGAAGGAGCGGTCGAGTCCGCCAGGGTCAACGTCACCTTCACCAAGATCTACTCGCCCATCGATGGCCGCACCGGGAATCTGCAGTTGTATCCCGGCAACGTTTCCAAGGCGAATGATCTGCCGCTGGTCACCATCAACGAGGTTTCGCCGATTTATGCCAGCTTCGCCATCCCCGAGCAGTTTCTTCCCGAGGTGAAGCGGCAGATGGCGAAAGCCGGCCTTCAGGTGCAGGCGACCATCCCTTCGACAGAGGTTCCAGCCGATGTTGGAAAAGTAACTTTCATCGACAACACGGTGGACCGCACGACCGGAACCATTACGTTGAAAGCCACGTTTCCCAACAAAGACTACAAGCTGTGGCCCGGGCAGTTCGTGACCGTGGTGCTGACGCTGAACAATCGTCCGAACGCCACCATTGTTCCGTCGCAGGCGGTGCAGAGCGGGCAGCAGGGTCCATACATGTTTGTCGTCAAGGCCGATAAGACGGTCGAATTGCGGCTGGTTAAGCTCGGTCAGCAGTACAAAGGCCAGCTCATCGTTGAACAAGGCGTAGTCCCCGGCGAGACCGTTGTCACCGACGGCCACATCCGGCTGGTGCCCGGGTCCAAGGTGGACATCAAGCGGGCCGAAAGTCCGCAAGCCGATTCCGACAGCGCGCAGGAAAAACGTTCATGAACATTGCCGAGATTTTCATTAAACGGCCAGTCATGACAACGCTGATCATGGCGGCGATTCTGATTTTCGGAACGGCGGGCTACCGGCTGCTGCCGGTCAGCGATCTTCCCAACGTTGATTTTCCGACGATTCTGGTAACCATCACTCAGCCGGGCGCCAGTCCGGAAACCATGGCAAGCTCGGTGGCGATGCCGCTGGAGAAACAGTTCTCCACCATCGCCGGCATCGACCAGATGACCTCGACCAGCTTTCTCGGCGTAACCAACATCACCTTGCAGTTCACGCTCGCGCGCAACATTGATGCCGCGGCGCAGGACGTGCAGGCGATGATCGCCAAGGCGCAGCGTGATTTGCCGAATAACCTGCCCTATCCGCCTTCGTTCCAGAAGGTGAATCCAGCCGATCAGCCGGTCCTCTACCTGGCGCTCTACTCGCCGACCATGCGGCTTTCCGATGTCGACGAGTACGCCGAGACCACCATGGCGCAGCGCATCTCCATGATCGACGGCGTCGCCCAGGTCAGCGTCTACGGCGCCCAGAAGTATTCGCCGCATATCCAGCTCAACCCGCGCTTGCTGGCCAGCCGGCAGATTGGCATCGACGAAGTTGTCACCGCCATCCAGAAAGGAAACGTCAACGAGCCGACCGGGACGCTCTACGGCGCACACCAGGCGATCACGGTCAACAATCCCAATGGGCAGTTGTGGCGCGCCAAGGACTACCAGTCGCTCATCGTCGCTTATCGCAACGGCAATCCGGTCAGGATATCCGAGTTGGGGGAAGCGGTTGACGGCGTCGAAGCCGACAAGACCGCGAGCTGGTTCGGAACCGCAAAGAGTCTGGACCGCTCCATGGTGCTGGCGATTCAGCGCCAACCCGGCACCAACACGGTCGAGGTGGTCAATCGCATCAACGCCTTGATGCCGCAGTTCCGCTTGCAGATTCCCGCCGCCGTCAATATCGAGACGCTCTACGACCGCTCGGAGTCGATTCGCGAGTCGGTTAACGATGTGAAGTTCACCCTCATGCTGACCATTGCCTTGGTCATCCTGGTGATCTTCCTCTTTCTGCGGAATGTTTCGGCCACCGTGATTCCCAGCATGGCGCTGCCGATGTCGATTGTCGGCACCTTCGCGGTGATGTACCTGCTCAACTACAGCGTCGACAACCTGTCGCTGATGGCGCTCACTCTCTCCGTGGGCTTCGTGGTGGACGACGCGATTGTGATGCTGGAAAACATCGTTCGCCACATGGAGATGGGCAAAAAGCCGATGGAAGCCGCCCTCATCGGGTCGCGCGAAATCAGCTTTACCATTCTCTCGATGACGCTCTCGCTGGCCGCGGTCTTCATTCCGGTGCTCTTTATGGGCGGCCTCATGGGGCGCCTGCTGCACGAGTTCGCGGTGACCATCGGCACCGCTATTCTGGTTTCAGGCTTTGTCTCGCTGACGCTGACGCCAATGCTGTGCAGCCGCTTTCTGCGGCCGGCCTCCGAAACCCAGCACAACGCGCTCTACCGTTGGTCGGAGGGCGTCTTTCAGGGCATGCTGCACCTCTATGACGTGAGCTTGAAAAAGGCCATACGTCATCGTCTTGTAACCCTGGTGACTTCGCTGGTCGTGCTGGTCATCACCGGCTATCTTTTTGCCATTATGCCCAAAGGATTCCTGCCTACCGACGACACGGGGCAGATATTCACCATGACCGAAGCCAACCAGGGCATCTCGTTCGAAAGCATGAAGGCGCATCAAATGGCCGTGGCTGAATACATGCAGAAGAATCCTTACGTTTCGAAATTCATGTGCGCCATCGGCGGCTGGGGAGCCGGCAACAACGGCCGCATGTTCGCGCGGCTCATTCCCAGGGAGCATCGCCCGCCGGTGCAGGACATCGTGGCGTCTCTGCGGCGCGATTTCTTAAAGGTTCCCGGCATCACCGCCTATCCGCAAGCCCCGCCGTCCATTCAAATCGGCGGACGCATGAGCAAGAGCCTCTACCAATACACGCTGCAAGGTCCGGACACGCAGGAGCTCTACCGCGAAGCGCAAAAAATGGAAGCACGGCTCGCCAAAGAACCTGAGTTACAGGACGTGACCAGCGACCTGCAGATCAAGAATCCACAGATTGATGTGAGCATCGACCGCGATAAGGCTTCTACTCTGGGCATCACGGCGCAGCAGGTGCAGGACGCGCTCGGCTATGCTTACGGGCAGATACAGATTTCTACCATTTACGAGCCCAACAACACCTATCGCGCCATCGTCGAAGTGCAGTCGGACTATCAGCTCGATCCCAACGCTCTCTCTTTGCTTTATGTCCGCTCCTCTTCCGGTCAGCTGGTGCCGCTGAACACCGTGGCCACGCTTACGCGTTCCGTAGGTCCGCTCACGGTGAATCATCAGGGTCAGTTGCCGGCGGTGACCATTTCGTTTAATCCCGCACCCGGTGTTGCCCTCGGCGCGACCGTCGCCAAGGTGGAGGAGGTTGCCCGGTCCTTGCCGGCCACCATTACCGGCAGCTTCCAGGGAACCGCGCAGGCCTTCCAGTCCTCCATCAGCGGCTTGGGCTGGCTGCTGCTGTTGTCGATTCTGGTGATCTACATCGTGCTGGGAGTGCTTTACGAGAGTTTCATTCATCCCATCACGATTCTGTCTGGACTGCCTTCAGCCGGCTTTGGCGCGCTGGTCACGCTGATGCTGCTGCACATGGACCTCAATTTGTACTCATTCGTGGGCATCATCATGCTCGTCGGGATCGTCAAGAAGAACGCCATCATGATGATCGACTTCGCTCTGGAAGCGCAACGCTCGGAAGGGAAGTCGGCCTCAGAGGCCATCTACGAAGGCTGCCTCATCCGCTTCCGTCCGATCATGATGACGACCATGGCCGCATTGATGGGAACCTTGCCCATCGCCCTCGGCATGGGTGCAGGCGCGGAATCGCGGCGCCCGCTCGGCTGGGCCGTCGTCGGAGGGCTGATGTTTTCGCAGTTGATTACGCTTTACATCACGCCCGTGATCTACACCTATCTCGATAACCTGCAAAGCTGGGTAGGACGCCGCATGAGCAAGAAAAGGGAACTGATCGAGGCGGCGGAACAGACGCCAATACTCAGTCACTAGTAATCCCCTGCGGTGTCATTCTGAGCGAGCGCAAGGGAGCAAAGAATCTGCTTTTGTCTTGTGCCAGCGGGTGCCTCAGAAGTTTGCAATGATTTGTTGAGATGTCATTCTGAGCGAGCGCAACGAGCGAAGAATCTATGGATTTGGTTTGCAGGTGCGTTGGTGCCCCACGTTCGCCTGCTTTTGGCTAACCTGGGGTAGTTTCTTTGGCTGTCGTCGCGGGTGCCCCATTCTAGCCAGCAGTTGGCTAGAGTGGGGTAGTTTCTTTCTGAACCGTAACGCTGTTCCTCGTGGCCTTCCCGGTTCTCTCGCAATTTATGGCTTACTAAATCACTCGCGTTGTCTGATACGCAACGCACTTCCAAGCGCCTTGTCGCTTCACCCAGACCCGAATGTTACGGGTGGTGCCGATGTGTTCCTTCCCGTCTCTTATATTCTTGGAGAAGGACAGCGACGTGCTGACCGCCGTATGCCCGTAGACGCGTATCTTCAAGTCCTTTATTTCGTTCGTTTCGTACTTGATAGCACCGGACTTATATTTCTCGATCTCTTGAGCCTTCGTAAGCACCGAGCCGTCACCACGGACTCCCGTGTAGTCGTCGGCTAGAACTTTCTCTAAAAAGCTGGTGTCTGCTTTCAATGTCGCCGCGTTGAGTTGTTCACCCAATGTCTTGATTTGCTGTTCGGCATTTCCGCCCTGGCTCCAAGCCATCGGCACGACGAGCAGCGAGAGGGTGATGAGCACCAAAGCAATCTGTTGCACTCTTTTCATGGGAGTGACTCCTTGAGGTGAGATTTAGGAGCCGAAGGGCCGTAGGAGCCGGAGGGGCCCGTGGGAATGCAGGAAATGTACGCTCGGCCCTGAGAAGTGTCAAGGCGGAATCGTAGCGTGCCGGTAGTAGGAGAGAACTAAAGTTCGCCGGCGGTGATTTTCACACGAGTTTCACCGTTCGACTGTGCTCTAATGCCGGGGTCCCCACTACGCGCGCCTTGGCGCGTAGTGGGGTGGATATGCATTACGCATTGTTGCCGCTGACGGGGCAAAGGATTCGATGATTCGATGAGCAAGCGGGTAGCCCTGAAGTACTGCGGTGGTTGCGATCCGGGGTTCGGTAGAGTCGAACTATTCACCAAGGTTCGAGCCGCTGCCGGGGATTCCGTCGAGTGGGTCAGCCTCGATGACCCGGACTTTGACACGGTTTTATTGATCGCCGGCTGCGACCGCGCCTGCCCCGAGCAAAACCCGGAAATGTCATCCTATCGGGTTATCTCCATCAAGCACGACCGCCCGGATGCGGCGGCGATCGTCAAAGCGCTACTCGGCAAGAGTGAGATCGGCCCGCCGTGAAGTTCGTCGTGTCATCCTGCGCGAGCCGGTGGCCCACACCTGCGTTGCTCGTGGATTCTTGAGTTCGCTGGGTGCCCCACGTTCCGCCTGTTGCTGAAAATACCTTCGTGAGTGTCATCCTGAGCGTAGCGAAGGATCTGCTTTTCTTCGCACCTCGCTGGCTGGTGGCCCACCCAACGCGGGTTTCGTTGGG
>Ga0181527_1000430_pt1 | contig 48600 bp, 49 predicted proteins | sample PEATcosm2014_Bin_30_FD_119762 | JGI IMG/M metagenome (GOLD analysis project Ga0181527, IMG submission 119762) | Peatland microbial communities from MTU Mesocosm Facility, Houghton, MI, USA - PEATcosm2014_Bin06_60_metaG | ecosystem: Environmental > Terrestrial > Soil > Wetlands > Peat | place...
GCTGAACCTCGTGGAACGCTGGTTCCGCGACCTGACCACCAAGCGCCTGCGGCGCGGCTCCTTCGGCAGCGTCGGGGACCTCATCGCGGCGATCCGGGCCTATCTCGACAATCACAATCAGAATCCGCAGGTCTTCGTGTGGAGTGCCCCCGTGGAGCGGATCCTCGCGAAGATCGCCAAATGTAAAGAAGCGTTAGACGCACTACACTAGGAACCACCCCATGAGCGACCGCTTCCGCGCCTCCATTCCCATCGTCGGCACCCTCACCCGCCGACAGACTCTTGGCCTCTGTCGGACCGTCCCCGAGGAGGGTGCGTGCCTCCATTGCAGAGACGGCGGATTTCATCCCAGGAGCGCCGAGACCCTCCAGACGATCGGCGTCGCGGGCTTCCTCGACGACGCGGCCACCCTCATCATATTCGGCGAGGACCCCTGACGATGACCCCTTCCTCCCGCTTGACCCAGCAGACCGGCTATCGGCGCTTCCGGTCCTTCGCCGAATCCCTCCAGGGCAACCCGTCCGCCGCGGAGATCCTCCGTCGGGTCCACCAGTTCCTGGACGACTACCGGGCCTTCGGTTCGCAGCGCCACGCCGACGCCGCCGCTACCGCCATCGAGGCCGTGATCGAAGAACTCGGCTGGCGGCCCCCGGCCAGGCCACCGAGCCTGCACCCAGACTACGTGGCCGCCCGAGCGCAAGCCCAGAGCCATGCCCCCGCCGACTACCTCTCCACCTGCCCCTTCTGTGGGACCGAGGCGGTCCACCTCATCGCCTTCCGGGGGAGCTGCCGCTGCCCCGTCACCTCTGACGGCTGGGACGTGAGCACAGGTCCGCTGGATACCGCGGAGGAACAGTTCGCCTGCACCCAGTGCCAGCGGGCCATCCCCTCCGAGCTGATCTTCGTCGGCTAGGGGCCGGCCGGCGGCAACGAGCCGCTCCACACACTCGGAGGCCCGATGCGGTCCAGTTCGTCGTTGCCCGCATATCGCCGGACGAGACCACCGTGCCCATCGTCACGGATACTCCTCATGGTTCTCTCGCATCCCAGATAGGCCCCTGTAGCAGCGCACGCCCTGCCTGAGGGAGCCGCGCCCCATACGGACCTCCCATTCCTCTCTGCACCCAGGAACGCTGGAGGATACCGCCTGTGACCAGCCTCCGGAAGCCCCTCACACGGAAAGTCACCACGCGCATGATCTCCCATGGCTACCGTCCGGACCTCGTCATCACCCTCTTCCCCGACGGCAGCGCCGAGATCCGCGAGGCGGGCACCCGGCAGGCTCCCGTGCTCCTCAACCTCGCCCAGCTCTACGTCCAGGCCCGGATCGCCGCTGCCTTGAAGACATCCAGGCGCCGCTAACCCACGAGCGGCCGGGCGCCCTGTCGCCAGCTTTCTGACCTTGTCAGCCACCCCCCGATCCGCCACGATGATACCCATGATGTCCGCTGGCGCCACTACCCCCGTGCGCTACCGCGACCTGTGCGAGCTCGTGAAAGACACGGTGCCCCTCATCGAGCTGATCGACTCCCTCGGCATCAAGCGCCGCGGGCAGTCCTTCCAATGTCCCAACGCCGGGGGCCATAAGCACGGGGACCGACACCTCTCTGGGTGGATCGCGCACACCGGCCGGAGCTGGACCTGCTGGGGCTGCCATCTCCATGGCTCGGTGATCGACCTTCTGGCCCTCGTCCACGGCATCTCCCAGCCGGACGCCACTCGGTCCCTCCTGGAGTACGCCGGCCTCTCGGCCCCCGCGATCGCGGACGCCAGCTCCCGCTTTCCCCAGCGGGCCACACCCCTGCCCGAGCCGCCGCCGAAGCCCGCCTCCCCGGATGTCCACAGCTTCCTCCTCCAGGCCCAGGCCCCGCTTCTCACCAGCGTGCACGCCCGGGAGTACCTCCACCGGCGCGGCATCCCCCTCGCCGTCGCGCGCGCGGCCGGCCTCGGCTACGCCCGCCGGGGGACGTGGCCCCACACCCGCGGGAAGGGCCAGCCCCGGATCGTCGCCCCCCTCACCACGCCCGACGGAACCCTCCTCACCCTCTACGGGCGGAGCACGGTGAGCTGCCCCAAGCCCCTCCGCCACGACTTCCTCCCGGGGGCCAAGGGCGTCTTCCACGCCCCCGCCCTCCGCGAGGAAGGGGTGATCCTCGTCGAAGGGGTCTTCGATGCCCTGGCCTGCCTGGCCGCCCGTCGCCCCGCCGCTGCGCTCTGCGGCCTCAGCACTCGCGACGCCTGGTGGGTGCAGATCGGCGCTTCCTGCCTCATCCTGGCCCTGGACGCCGACGAGGCCGGCCGGCAGCGGTGGCGCGCGCTCGCCGACGCCGCCGCCGACGCCGGCAAGCAGGTCCACGTCCTCAAGCCCGACTGCCTCGGGGATCACAAGGACTTGAACGAGTACTGGGTGGCCCACCAGGCGCTCCCGGAGCCGCTCCGCAAGCCGTTGCGGTCGAGGCATGCGTCAGCCCCCTAGCCGATCCGGGCAACGGCAGCACCCAAGCCACGTCTTTCGAAACCCCGCCTTGCTTTCCGGCGGCTTGCCTACCTCGTAAGCGCGGTGGGCGACAACTGCCTGTGCATCCAACGCCCCGGCCAGAAGTAATGTGAGGTAATCGAAGTGATACATAATCACGTCTCTCGCGTCGTTGCCTGCTACTCCATAAAAACTCTCGCCGATCCTATCCCGAGCCTCTAGGGCCCGCGTGCATCGGGTAAGAACGCTCTGGGCTACACTTACAATATCGTCTCCCCGGAGGTTGTTTTGCCTCTACACAAGCGGAGAAATAGTGCCACAAGTTTGGAAGCCGATGACGGGTCAACACCCAATAGAAGAGACCACGATCAAAGCGAAGCGATGACTTGCCAAGCATGCCGTATGCGTATATGTCACGGGACCAAAGGAATAGCCAACGAGTTTGGCTGCATCGAGCGGGGTGTGGGGATTGACTCCCCCGATGAAAATATTCTTCTTGTTGTTCAACAACCAATTGGACTTCGTAACCAAAATGTCTTGCCGAAGTGCAACATGCGTGCGTGCGACAAGTAGGTTTTTAAGTATTTCTTTGGTTTCTGAATTCTCGACATCTTCTGTGGCACTCAATCGCCTGCCGATGCCAGAGAGTTCCCGCGGATTCGGCATGTGGGTCTGACGGCGTCGATGGTCGTAATGCCGAACTTCAACGTTGGTCAAACCGCATGGCTCATCCGAAAACTGGATCTCGAAATGGGGCAACGCGCCGGGGTCTGTCCGCAGAGCCTCAATCACTGGAAGGGCAGACAATTCATAGAGGAGCGAGAGGGCCTCCCGCTCTTCGGTTGTAAGGTTGGTGAGTGTAGACGTGTGGTAAGTGATCCGCAGGGGCCTTTCGCTTTGTCCTCGAAAAAAGGGGTAAGTGGTGTGTCTATTTGCCCTGGCCACTGGATCGGATCGATCGTTGGTCTGTTTAGGCTTGCAGCCACGCACCGCGAAACGGTTCGCCACGTCTTCTGTAGTGGCGACCGATTTCTATGGTGAGATCTTTAGACGGGGCGCCCCATTCTTTTCACAAGGACCAACAGGTCGCGGACCTCGGGTTCGTTGCGTATGACCTGTTGGTACTCTGAGATGACCCGGGGAGCTCTTAAGTCGAGGAATCTGGGTTGATCCGCCGGACCCTGAAATTCAAAAAACTCTTTAAAGGCAGCAAAGAACTGCATGAGTTCTGGATTGGAGCATGAGTATCCGAGGCCTTGCATCTCCCCCGCGACGCGATGGGCCTGCTGGGAAGGGTATTCGAGAATAAAGGCTAGTAAGGTCCGTTGGAGGCTGGGGGCGGTCTCGAGGAGGTTCCGGAGCCGCCGGTACGAAGACAGGTACCGAATTGGTACCCTCTCATTCAAGGCCCTTAGGAGAGACTGCTTGTCCTCCCTTTCGTAGCGCACCTGAATAAGCGCTCCTAAATCGGAGGGTGGCTCAGGATTCGGTTGGCCTGCGACAGTTCGCACTATGAGGATCACTGGCCTTGCCTTGGCAAGAGCAAAGCCAGCTTCGAGGGCAACGTTGGCTCGACCCGAAATGGTTTCATAGAGGCCGAATGGTGTCTCCAGGATTCCCTGCATCACCGTTTCAGATAGCCACTCCCCCGGCTGGTCAGTCTGAAAAATCCTCATCAACCAACCGTCAAGAAACTCCGCCACAGCCTCTCGAACAAGACAAACCTCCAAATCTATTGAATCTCTGTCTGCCGGCAGAACTGGGGGGAACTTGTGGGCAAAGAAGCAGGAGGCATAGTTCCCGTGTGGCCTGAGCCTCCTGTCGTCCGGATTACCTCTCATTGCGTTAGACCCGGTTCTGAGGTCTTCGTGCCGCCCTCTGTAGCTGCAAAGTCGGACGCCGTAGTTGCTCTATTGACTTGAGACTTGGTGTAGTGAGATTGCCTCATATAGTAGATTCCTCCGCTGGGTATGGTTAGCTCGTCAGAGTCCTCTAGCCGATCTTCCCCCGGCGGGGTTCCATCTCTCAGGCGTATACTGCTTCGTCAATAGCGCAGATCGCGTCAATGGTGCTGGAGTCAGGCTTGCCTTGCCTGGTCCGACTGTCCGCAATTAGAGTGTCCAAATGGTGTGTTGTGGCGAACTTCGTAATCCTCCGGGCTGCTTCCATTTGAACAATTCGGTAATCGTGGGATATCAGTCGCCTGAGCAAGGGCCATTCCGACTCCGTGCAGATATGCGCAAGGCAGACGCCAGCCAATCGCTTAAAGAGGTAAAGGTTCTCATATCTTGCCACGGAAAGAGGCCTTTCACCCCTCTCTCGGCCTACGTACCGCCAGAACTCTTCATTGTCAGCTATCTCCAACAGGGAAGGCAACACCGATCTATCTGCTGCGCTGGCTAGGGCGGCAGCCAGGATGGGAACGTTCCAGATCTCAATCGCCTCTCCACATGAGGCTATCAGATCAAGAACGAATCGAACTGCGTCAGGCCCTCCGACTGTGACGATGGCAATGAGTATGTCTCTTATGAAGGGCGATGGGGGGGTAGTGACTACGAACTTACGCAGCTCCCCAGAATCGTGTGGCTCCACAGAACGTCTCACTGCGCTACCGGTCTCCCGGGGAAAGCGCGTGTAGAGCTTCAGTATATGTTCAATGGTGAGACCTGCCCGCCCCTTTTCAACTGCGTAGAGGGTAGCCAATCGAGTCTCGACACTCTTCGTCTTAAGAAGCCGCCTGAGAAGAGTACCATCTCCCGCCTTTTGAGCCCACCGCGCAATCGCGTAAGCCAAGATAAGCCGTTCAGTCTTACTTGCCTTTGAAATCTTGGAGGCCAAAAGCTTCATGTCCCTTGACGATCCCACGACTCCAAGGGCGGAAGCGGCAGCAGCCCTCAGGGAGAGCGAACGGTTTTCGAGCGCAGAACGATACTCCTCCCGCTTCCCTTCATCCGCCACCGCTGCGAGAACGCGACACAGGATTCGGATGTCTTCCGGCTTTCCAGACCTCAGCATCTTTTTCAAGAGGGCTCCGTCGAACGGAGTCGTGAATCGCTCAATTGCCTCCCGCGCCGCCTGCGCGACCAGTTCAGCTCTATTATTCCGGAGTCTCAGAAGAAGGGGCAGGTCTGATTTCGTCGCGCACGTCGAAATTGCAGCAGCCAACTCGGTCTGCAGCTTGTAGTCCCCGAATACCTCCGCCAAAGTTGCAAGATTCGGATTTTCGCCCTTCTTGAGCAAATAGCGGAGGGCATTTAATGTAGTCTCCCGCTCTACGTCTGTCTCATCATCTAGAGCGGCAGCCTCAATCCTTGCCCACTCAAGAACCCGTTCAGAGGCAACGCCTGTGAGGTAAAAGGCACATGGACCGCGACCTGCCAGGGAGCTGATAAACAATAGTCTGATCTCGTCGGGGGAACAAGCTATTCTTCTTCGGTGTGCATACACCCCCAACTGTTCTTCCTCGGTCAATACTCCCTTAGTCTTCTCAAACACCGCGGTCTTGGCGATCAGGACATTTCGAAACGTCCTGGCCTCCTGTTCCTCTGGATCTGACAACTCCTCGGCGATCCGGGCTGCAAGATAATCATGAACCACCTCCCAAGACTCCCCTTGTCTTCTCACCAACCGCAGATCTGAAAGTTGCTGGAGGACGGATTCAACTGCAGGCTGTGACAGACCGGTCTCCTTCACGAGTTCATCCACGGACTTGAGCAGCCTGGAGCGTTTGCTGGCTAGCGCCAACAATAAGGTTCGGGCATCGCCCTGGCGGTGGTCAAGGAACCTAAGTTGATTGACGAGATAACGACCGATAATTTCATGCGCGCCGCTCAGTGAACTATACAGCTCTTCCGAGAGAAAAAGCTTTCGGCTGCGGCAGATTCCTGTGAGCGTCTCCGTCACCATCTGGAGGAACGGGGGATAGACTCTGTCTCCGTAGGCGTCAGCCGTTTCCCGAGAAAGATCAGCGACTATTACATCAATGACGTTAGATGCTTCTGTCGAATGTGCAATGAAAGGGGCCAACGCTTCCAGCAACACCCTCTTCGCTGCGTCATGCGACAGCGGCTCCAAGTAGTAGCGGGGAAGACCACTCGGAGACCCAGATACACGCTGCCAATGTCTGCCAACCTTGGCATCGGCATCGCCGCGGTATGCGAGAAGCAGTCTCACGTTTGGAATTGGTGTGCAGTGAGAGCGAGTCAGAGCATCCAGGAGATCAACTGTAGTTGCTCTCCCCAGATTCGGAATGGCGTCCTCAAATTGATCTATAACCACCATCACCCGGCGCGATTCATGTGCTGCTCCGACGATTCCAAGAACTGTGCTCAATGGTGTGCCCGGGGGGAAGGGACTCTCCATAAGTTGAGGCCACAATTGCCGAGGTATAAGCGAATCTGGGTTATCTAACGGCCGACAGGACGCGACGGCCCATCCGTCGTGTTTCACAGCCGGCACGAGGCCAGCGTGTAGAAGCGAGGTCTTGCCAATGCCGCTATCCCCAATCAATAGAGTGAGAGGATGACGATCGATGAGCTTTAGGAGGTCGGCAATCGCGCTTTCACGACCTCGAAAGTGTTGTGCGTCGCCTTCGGTGTAGTGTTCCATCCCAAGAACCCGAGCATCCGGCAATGGGGGTAGCGCCAGGGAGGCCTTTGGTTTAAAGGCGGCTGCGGCAGTAAGGCCGACCTTTCTCAGTACATCTCGGAGGACATTTAAGGAGAGGTCTTCTGGATCCTCAAAGAACACAACCGTGTGATTGGATTTTAGCGCTGTCTTGAGAGCCAGCAATAATTCGGTCTTCGCGGGATCTCGTTCGACGAGATTGACAGGCCATTTCGCTTTGCCATCGAGGATATAAACGAGAAGGCCCTTCAGGCGCCCCGCATCGAGCATCTGCTTAGCTTCGCGGTATTCAAGTTCGGTAATTGAGAGGCCACTGCTGGAGTCGATGGTGCCATACCGTTCCGCGTACACGCCTATGAACAGATTGGCTTTGCGGACCTGCTCGAGGGAGTAAGAGAGGGGTTTACTCTCATCACTCCCGAACATCTCCATAGCAATCACTTCGGCAGGGATTACAGCCAAGTGCTGGCGAATCCTTTCCCGAACTCCCTTCAAGTCTTCAAGAGTAGAACTGAGGACAATCCGCAGGTCCATGAATGACCTCTCCCACCCCAGTTATACTGTTTCCCGGGAGTAACGATAGGCTTTATCCAGCTTCCGATGGATCAGAGACGCCATGGTTAGGATGTCGAGTGCATCCTGTTCGGCCATGGGCCACTCAACCTTAGGGTTATGCGCCGTCGGGTTCCTGATCGTTCCAAAAAGCCCGATGAGAAGGTTTGCGAATCCTCTCTGTTCGCCCCTATCGGTTTCCGTCTTGAGTGTGTTGATGGCCAGGATCGGATTGCCCTCCTTGCCGAAGCCAAAGGCTTGGTTGACCAACTCTGCACCGTCGGTGGCAAGGCCCGAGGTGCGGCGGATCTTGGCGGCAATGCTCTTCATGGCTTCGAACACTGCGTGGAAGTAGTTCTCTTGGAGGAGTTCCGCCTTGCAGTACGCAAGGATGTCTTGGTGTACTCCTCGCGACACAAGTGCCGCATGGAGCCGGTTAGCGCGCTGAAGGGCGTCGTCCAAGTTGGTTGCGCGCCGCGCCCATCGGACCTTCCCATCCTCACCAACCGACATCGCCGAGAATGCCAGAACTGCGTTCAGCTGATCCCGCCTGGACGCAAAAGCCTGCGGTGAAGACGTGTACTGAACTGGGCTCATCGCCTTGTTGATGAACATGACCACATGGTTGCCAAACTCTCGCGCGTTCTGGAACTCGACAAACGCGTTGAATAGCCGTTTCCACTTTGTCTGGTCCGGAGTCACGTCGGAGATCTTGCAGTCTTGCAATAGGTACCCAATCTGCGATCCGGTGAGTCCGTCCACCGTGTCAGCAAGGATCTTTGCGATCGATGTGAGCTGCTGAGCATCGAAAGGCGGTATTTGTGCCATCAGCCAGGCTCCTCGAGATGACCTGACGGGGATGTACCTGAGCTACGGGTCACAGGACCGCTAGTTCCAGGTCATGACTGTTCTGCCAGCACGGGCGTAGATTGTCATGTTGGCTCGTTTGGCCGCCGACCCCACGCCGCGGCGCGGATATGCCACGGGTGAAGAGGCCCCCCATTCTTTCAGCTACCTCTTGTCTGATATTCGTCCGCTTGTTCTCCTACTTGATTCGTCCAGATGCCAAGGTCCGGTGCCATGCAACCGCGATCCCAGCCTGCTACTCGGCGAGCTTCTCATCGATAAATGTAAGCAGGGAACGCGTAGCATTGATGACCAACATCGCCTCCGGCTGGCCGAGGAGCTTCTCGTTGGGATGTACCAGGGTATGATAGTTGCGAATGGTGTTCAGGGCGTCCACAATGCTCGCAAGCGCGCCAAAGATCCGGGAAACATTGGTGTCCGCGGACACCTGGGCCAGCCTTGGATGTTCAGCCCTCAGCGTTTTGAACAGAACGGTGAGGCTGTCGTTCGGATGGACAGTCAATTTGCCCCGGGTGCAGAGCACTTGGAGGTACGCGTGAAGCGCGGTGTGGACCCGATCAACTGCGCTTTGAGGGCCGCGAGAAAGTAGAAGTTGTTCTGCGTCGGCAAGTGCAGCCGTGACGGTTTCGGATCTTACCTGCGGAGTAGGACTCCTGACGACTGGGTGGTCCGCAAAGTCCATATCGACCACGATGAATCGAATGTAGTACGGACCGACCGTATTCACAGCGTCCGCTATTTGACGAAATAGCATTCGCTCGGTTTGAACTTCCTGTGACTCCTCATAGCGCGCATACTCTTCCGGAGGAACGGCGTGGTAGAGCAATTCAAAATCATCATTAAAGCTATTCGTCCCTGCCATAATCATGAAAGGTGTGCTCTCGAGGATCTCCGCGGCCTCATCTTGCTTCCGCGCGCGCATGAATCTCGCCGCCTTGGAACGCAAATCACTCCACTCGTGGAGCGATGCCACTGGTTGGACCAGTTCGACCTCACCCGAGCCAGAGCCCGAATAGAGATGGATCACGGTGGCGATACTCCTACGGACCAACGCGCCGACGGACGATGGGCGCCAGAGTTAATGAGAAGCAACGGTCCGAAGGCCGTTTCTGCGCGGTAGGAAGTCTTACGAGGTAGCGCTCCCGCGAAGAGTGGGAAGTTCTCGGGAGGCCTCAACGAGAGCCTAGCGCTGGCGCACTGGTATGTCAATGGGAAAGGGGGCAAACCGGGCTTCTCCCCGACCTTGACAAGCGGAGGCGCCCCCTTTAAGTTGCCGGCGAGGAAGGGAGTGAGGAGCATGAGCATTCCCATTGAGCGCCTCGACGAGTATCGCCGGCAGATCTCGGCGGGCACGAAGCCGGGGATGAAGGTGCCGGCGATCATCTACGCCAGCGAGTCACTGCTCGAACAGATCCGCCATGTCCTCTCGCTGGAGCAGGTGGCGAACGTAGCCACGCTCCCCGGCGTGGTCCGGGCGGCGTACTCCATACCCGACATCCACTAGCGCTACGAGCTCTCCATAGGGGCGTTCGTTGCTACCAAACTGGAGACCGGCGTGGTGACCGCCAGCAGTGTCGGCTACGACATCAACTGCGGCGTGCGCCTCCTCCGTACCGATCTCACCAAGGATGAGGTCTTGCTCCGACTCAAGGAGTTGGTCAATGCCCTCTTTGGCGAGGTGCCGACGGGAGTGGGCTCTCACGGAAAGATTCGGCTAACACGGGAAAACGAGGCCGAGCCGTTGGTCAAAGGAGCGCGCTGGGCAGTGGAGCAACGGATGGGTGAACCAGAGGACCTGACGTTCATCGAGGCGGACGGGTGTATCCCCGGCGCGAATCCCGACGCAGTGAGTCGCAAGGCATACGAGCGGGGACGCGACCAAGCCGGGACCTTGGGCACTACGTCCACGTGGAAGCCATCCACCGAGATGGCCACGGCGAGCCCCTCTTCTTCGCCAAAACCTTCCGTGGGATGTCCCATGCCTCGGCCATTGCCCAGCAACTCGGCGACCTTTTGTATGTCAGCTAACCCTTAGGGAATTGTTTTCTGAGTATTTTCACGGCGTTATACAATTGCGTCGGATTGTCTTGATACCGACTCAGGAATATTAATCGGTTACACATCGTTCGTCCTCCCTCTGTTTTCTCCTAACCCGGCATAGCCGGAACCAAACAGGGCATGAGTTCTCGATCTATCCGTGGTGACTGTTGACTCCATGCGCTACACTGGTCGGCATTATGAGCACCTTCAGCGAACGGCATGCCGAGAAGATTCATGGGGTTCTCTCCTGCTTCGACCGGGTGGTGATCACGGGCACGCTCCCCGATCTTTGCCACGCGGGGGCCATGGCGAAGTACCTGGGGGCGCGGGACATCCGGCTCTTCGACTACCCGCGCTGGGCCGAACCGTTCCGCGACGAGATCCGGGCCCATGCCGAGCGGCTCGCCCAGGAGGCCGGGCTCCCGATCGAGTTCATCCGGCGGGTCAAGGATGTCCGGAAGGAGAAGCGGATCAAGCAGCTCCTCGCCACCCGGGGCGAGCACCCGGGCCTGGTCCATATCTTCTCGGCGATGGAGCCCTGCCCCTCGTTCCGGCCCTGGCACGACAAGCGGAGCGGGAAGACGTTCCTCAAGTCCACCGAGGCGAAGTGCCTCCACTACTACTTCTACTTCATCCATCCCGCGCTCGGGCTCTGCTACCTCCGCGTGCCCACCTGGGCCCCCTTCCGTCTCCAGTTCTACTGCAATGGGCATCACGTTCTGGCGCGCCAGCTCACCCGCGCCGGGATCGCCTACACCCTGCTGGACAACGCCTTCGTGGACATCGCGGACTGGGCACAGGCCCAGGTGCTGGCCGATGCCTGGGAGCCCCACCGGCTCCACCGGCAGCTCGATCGGCTCGCGGCCACCTACTGCCCGGTGCTCCGTCACTTCCCGGCGGGGGTCCACTGGAGCCTGATGCAGGTGGAGTACGCGACCGACGTCGTGTTCGCTCGCCAAGCGGACTTCCAGCCGCTCTACGAGGCCCTCACCCACACCGCCATCCATGCCGTGAAGCCCGCCCACGTGGCCACCTTCCTCGGGCGCAAGCTCACCCCGGCCTACCAGGACGAGGTGGGCAACGACTTCTCCACTCGGATCGAGGGGACCCGGATCAAGCACTCCATGGGCTGGGCGGCCATCAAGCTCTACGACAAGTTCGGGTTGATCGCCCGCGTCGAGTGCACGGCCAACGACGTCACCTTTTTCCAGCACCACCGCATGGTGGAACACCGGGACGGGACGACCGAGTGCAAGCTCGCCCCCGTCCGCAAGTCGATCTACAGTCTCCCGGTCCTGCGCCATCTGTTGGGGGCGGCCACCCACCGGTACCTCGACTTCCTCGCGGCCATCGAGGATCCGCGGCCCGGCCTTCGGAGCCTCGAGAAGATCGCGACCCCGGTGCATGACGGGGACCGGAGCTACCGCGGCTTCAACCTGTTCCATGGCCCCGACCTGGACCTCTTCCGCACCATCCTCCGGGGCGAGTTCACCATCAGCGGCTTCCAGGCCCGGCAGCTCCGCGCGCATCTCCCCGGCCTCTCCGGGGGCCAGCTCTCGCGGGTGCTCAAACGCCTGCGGCTGCATGGGCTGCTCAAGAAGATCGGCAAGCGCTACAAGTACTACCTCACCACCCTGGGACGCACTGTGGCTACGGCGGCCCTCAAGCTGCGGGAGCTGGTGATCATTCCCATGCTCAATCAGCCGGTGGCGGCATGACCCAGAAGTTTTAACCGTCTTGCGCAAGACCTGACTTGTAAGAGACTAATTCAATCGAAAATCCCCACACACTCCCCGGCCATTGTCCACCAGCCTTTCACCACCAAACACAGAGCCTCCTGAGATCGGATCTTCCTCCGCCGCTCTTTGAACTCACCCTCTGTTCCTTGAATTCCTACCACCCATGCACCAGGGGACGTCCCCCACAGGACCTTGTGGGGGAGATCCACCTCCCCCATTGGAGTCTTGCCTTACCGTTTCACCCGCTCCGGAGGCCGCCCATGCTCGCTGATGTCCTCCACAAGGTCGCCGCCTTGGACCAGGACGACGACCATCCGTATCACCCGCGCCCCAGCCTCGCCAGCCCTGAGACCGCCGACGATCCCGGGCGCTGCATCCGCCAGCTCGTCTACTACCGCACCGGCGAGCCCGCGACCCCCCTCCCCGGCCGCGCCGTCCTCGTCTTCGACGACGGCCACTGGCATGAGGAGCTGACGGCCGACTGGATCACCAAGACCGCCCAGCACCTCCATTCGCGCCAGCTGGGCGTTGACGTTCCTCTCCCGGAGCCGCTTGGCGCCCCCTACACCTGCTCCGTCTGCCAGGAGCTCATCCCGCCGGATCGCCTCCACGGCCACATTGACGGCCTTATCACGGATCTCCTCGCCGCAACCCGCCTCCTCGAACTCAAGGCCATCAACCACTTCTCCTACCAGGAGGCCCTCGAGGGCACGCCGCCCCTCGACTACCTCACCCAGGCCTGTGTCTATCTCAGCGGCCTCCAGCGCATCCAGCCCGCCATCCGTGAGGGGCTCCTCCTCATCAAGAACAAGAACACTGCCGCCTACCTCGAGTTTCGCTTTGCCTACGATCCCGCGGCCGACCGTTGCCAGCTCATCGAGCTCGTCGCCTCCGATGGGACCTTTCTCCCGCTCGACCGTGCCCTCGACGGCCTCGTCGGGAGCGCCCTCCTCAAGTTCGCCTGCGTCGAGGAGTACGCCGCTGCGCACACGCTGCCCCCGCGCCCGTACCGCGCGGACCATTGGCGCTGCGCCTATTGCCGCTGGGCCCGCAGCTGTTGGGGAGAGTACGCCGCCGAGGTCGCGCGCCGCGATCCGGCGGCTCCCCTTGACCCCAGCCTGGCACCGCTCCTCGCCCAGTACGCGCAGGCCGCGGCCGCGAAGAACAACGCCGACACCATCACCAAGCGTCTCCGCCCGCGCATCCTCGCCGCGCTTGAGGCCACCCACACCACGGTGGGCATCGCCGACGGCTACCAAGCCCGCGTGGACCTCCAGCAGCGGACCATCCTGGACACTGCCCTCCTGCCCCCCGCCGTTCGCCGCGCGGTGGAAGTCAAGAAACCCGTCGAGGTCCTCCACGTGGAGCCCCGCTAGCGCCGTCCTCGGGACCAGCCTCAGATCGCCCTCAGATCGGATTGCCGCCTGCCTTCCCCTGAACCTGGAGCCCCAGTTAGTCTCCCGACCCAACAGGTTCCTTGCTCCCACGGTGGCTCCAACTCCCGATCGCTTCAGCCCACCCACGCCCCACTCAAGGAGGCTGCCGCATGACTTCCCTCCCCGACATCCGCTGCATCAAGCGCCTCAACGACCGCTTCCGATTGCCCCGCCTCGGCAAAATCCGGCTCGGCATCCGCAGGGAAGGCGCCAACGGGAAGCGCCACCCGGTCGACCTCCCGCACTTCGTCGTCCCGGACGCCGTCAAGCGCGTCTACGGCGCCGAGCCCACGGAACTGAAGATCCTGCTCCCCTCGGAAGATCTCCGCGAGATCCTGCCCTACGCCTACAAGTGGTACGGCGCCGCGGCCGGCCTCAAGTGCAAGGGGGACGGGGAGGTGGCGATTCGCCGCTGGGCCGAGGTGGAGCCCGCCCTCCAGGCGACGATCGCCGGCCCCCATGCGCCCAACGACCTCGTGCAGATCCCCTGCCCCTGCCCGCGCTTGAAGAACGGGGACTGCACCCTCAAGGCCCACTTCTTGTTCCTGCTCCCGGAGGTCTCCGTGTCCGGCGTGTGGCAAATCGACACCCAGTCCAGCGCCAACGTCCTGGAGATCTCCTCCGTCTTCCGCTTCCTGCAACGCATCCTCGGCCGGGTGGCCATGCTCCCGCTCACGCTGCGGCGGGAGCCCGTCCGGAGGATCGTGGAGGGCACGCCCAAGACCCAGCACCTGCTCAAGCTCACCTACGACGGCGGCCTCTCCACGCTGCCCCCAAGCCCGCAGGCCACTCCATCCAGCCTCTTCCAAGGACTCCTCCTGCCTCACGCATCCGGCTCGAACGGCACCGGCACCCCGGACACCCCCCACCCTATGCTGCCCGCCACCAAGTCAGACCAGCCGAATGCGACTGACGATCCGGCCCCGGCCGAGGCCAATGAGGCATCAGCCACCCCCGTGGCCGCCGCCGGCGTGCACGAGACCCCACCGCCTCCTTCCACCGCACCCGTGAGCCCCAGTCCAGTCCCCGCCACCGATCATCCTCCCAAGAACGACTCCCCCGGCGCCCCGCCCTACTGTGACTGCGGGACACGCGTCACCGCCCGCATCGCCGAATACTCCCAGCGGTACTTCGGCCAGATCCTCTGCATCAGCTGCCAGAAACACCGCCATGGCGCTCCCCAAGGGGCAACCCCATGAGATAGGATTTCCGCTCCAAGTACGCCACTGGTTCCGATCGCAATGCGCCATCCGTTCCGATCGCAAACCCGCCTCCCGTTCCACCAAATTCCGCCACCAATTCCGGGTGGCAAGTAGGCCTGGTCCCTTCGGGGGCCCCAACGGAGCAGGATGGCCTATTGCTGGAGATGGAGGTGCTGGGTAGGAGCGTGCTGTGCCCGGAAAGAAGCTGGGCAGCAGATGGGGTGCCTAGTTCGAGTCCTGCTTGGCTCCCCAAGCGGGACGAATCTTGGGCACTGGGTAGAGAGACTGTCCTTTGTCTGAGTTAACGGCTCCGGCATCAGTTGCGGCGCGAGGCGCCGTCAGCTGCATGGCGTTAGGCCGCCCGGGCGTTGCCCATCACGAACCTCGCTCGAAGAACCGTGTTGGGTCCGCGAACGCCGGGGCCAACGCTTCGGCTTTCGAATTCATCAGTGCCTCGGGAACAATCCGATCCAGCGCCCGTGATTGGCGTGAAGGACCGGTATCGAATTGTTCGGTGTCCTGTGAGCCAATACGATGACAAAGCCGCAATCACCATAACCTCGTGGGTGCTTGCGGTCTGCTCTTTTGCAGTATTCGAGCAGGCGGTCCTTCTCTGGCTCCGTGAAGTGACGACAATCCCCTGAGAAGATGTCGTCACTGGGCCTGAGCACCTGGCCTGTGACTACCCTCAGGCCTGTTTCATTACCGATGCGATCAACAGCCCGCTGGCCCGCCGCGATGAGGATCAAGTACGTCTTCGGGTTCCCGGGCAGCAGCTCGGCAAGTTCTCGCCAAGCGCGACAAGCTTGCTGGCCGGTCCCAGCAAAGTCGTCGAAGAACGCAACATTGTCATCGGTACCCAGTCCTTCTCTCAGCAGATCCGCCTTATGGATGAACAGCTCGTCGTACTGGCTTCCGGTCAGTCCAAGTGCCGTCCTCGACTTATGGAGCATGGTGTCGCCGCTCACGCCCGCGCTGATCGAGAAGGCCACGAAGCGCCACCTGCCTTGCCTCCGGGTTCTGCTCTTATGCCAGCCGGGAAGGCGAGCAACCGTCTTGCGTAGAGCCTCCTCCATGTCTTCAGATTTGAGGAAGGTTGCAACGTCGAGGACCCTCGCCCCTAGATCGGTATCCTCGGCGCTGAAGTTCCTGAGCCAGTTCCGGATCCGCCCGTCGGTGACTGCAACTCGATAACCATCGAACCGATCGAGCCAAGATCTCATGCGGTCAGCATCGATCGGTTTCCCTCGGGCCTTCGGCGTCCTCACTCCCTGATCCTCCGACCCGCCGCTGTGAGGCACTTGCGAATGGTGTGAAGGAGCGACTCCAGCGCCCTCCACAAGCCCTCCTCGCCGACGTATGCCTCGACGTCAAGGTCCGTGAGCGCTTCTTGGAGCTTCTGAACCTTGCCGTGGAGCGACCGGGCCTGGGCCGACACGTCGGCGGCGGGGATCAGGAGATCGTCCGGGGTGAACTCTACCTTCTCGACGAACTCCTTTAGCTTATGCGAGAGAACGGAGAGCTTCCCAGCCTTTCGAGCGTTCGCGATGTGTTGTTTCACCCTGCGGAAGTCCGTTACTGCCTTGATTCCTCCGCTAGGGCTTTGGTACTTGTTCAGCATCTTCTTGGTCAGAGCGGTTCGTGAATAGCCAGGCATCTTTGCGACCACTCGGTCGTGGATAAACGGGTACAGCTCGATGAAGAAGTCGGCTTTGACGCGCTTGTGCGGATCAGGGTCCAGCATCATGTCCTGAAACTCCTTCGGGTAGGAAAGGAGCTTTTTGCAGCGCGTCACGACCGCGATATCGAGCCCTGTCAGTTCCGCCAACTTTCGGTCTGACTTCTCCTGCAGTTCCTTCATCAGGAGCTCCAGCTTCAGGGCGGTAGGCATGAGCTCCCAGTCTTCGCGGAGCTTATGTATCTGGAACATCGTGACGATGTTCTGGACCGGACTTGGTTCCCCGACCTGGTTCACAGGTACCGTGCGCATCTGCAGCTTCTGGGCGCACATCCAGCGTCGCTGGCCGTCAAGGATGACGAACTGGCCGTCTGATTTGCGCTGGTAGACGGTGAGGGGGACCAGGATTCCCACTCGAGCGATGGACTCTTCCAGTGTCTTCAAGGGCACCTTGTCGAAGAGCATCCTCGGATTGTACGGATTGGGTTGGAGCTGATCCGTCCGAAGGGTTTTCACACCGATCTGTTCGGGAACAAGCGCCTTACTCGGTTTCGTCATCGCTGCCTCCAGAAACCCTTCGGCATGGCGGTCTACGTTCCCCCACGGCAGTTCGGAGAATACAGGATGGCTTCCTTCACTCGAACTCGACACTTAGGGTCAGAGGCCAGAGTCGAAGACCGTGTAAGGGACTGCGTCTTGAATCCTCGGTAGAGCTCCGCCAACTCACGATGATCGGCGTTGGTCACGATCACGTAGGCCCCCGCAGCTGCCAGCTGCCGGGCTCGGTTCGCCAGCCGTTTCTGATCTTCCCAGGAGAAGAGAGTCTCATTGTAGTCGATAAAGCCGTTGTTGTTGTGCCGCGTAACGTAAGGAGGATCGAGGTACACAAGATCGCCAGACTTCACGTCCACCAGCGCTGCCTCGAAATCGCAGGACCTCAGCATCACGCCAGGCTTCTCAAGGGCCTGGGAGCATGCCCGGACATTCTCGAAGTCCGCAATGAAGTCCGTCTTGGGCATGCCGTAAGGAACATTGAAACGCCCTTCGGAGTTGACGCGGTAGAGTCCATTCCAGCAGGTCTTGTTGAGATACAGAAACTCTGCTGCTCGCTTCAGCCTTCCCCGACTCGGCTGGTTGCGAATGGCGTAGAACAGATCGCGGTCTGGCTTCAGCGGTCTGAGATAGCGAATGATGGCGGAGACGGTATCCCTGACTATCGTGTAGACATCGATCAAATCACTGCACTTATCACTGAGTGACGCGCGGTCTGGACAAAGCAGGAAGAAGAGAGCGCCGGACCCCAGGAATGGTTCATGGTACCTTCCGAATTGGCGTGGCAGAAATGGAACCAGGTGCCTCAAGAGCCACCGCTTCGATCCGGCCCAACGAAGGAATGGACGAGGCAAAGCGCTGTAGGGAGAGGATGCCCTAGCTTCCAACCAGTGCCAATCAAGTAGATGCTTCCCGTTATTCTGCACTCGGCGTGAAAACTGGGACAATGTATCCTTCACCGTCATGACTATCCCTTGAGCACTTCGACCAGCTCTGCAACGACATGCAGTTCGTCCTCACGGGCATCCTTGGGAATCAGCTGAGCGAACTCCAATCATCCGAGCAGACCTGGCTGATCCGTCGGAGCGTCCACGCGTCTGGGCGCGGATACCCAGGGAGCCGATGGTGAGCGTAGCCAAGGGCTCACTGCATGTCAACAGTAAACGCCCCCGTTCCAGTAACACGGGAGACCCAGAGTACAGATTGGAGAACGCCTCATCCAAAAGTGCTGCAATCAGGTAATGGGCAGCCCTCTGTCCTTCACCGCGCCTCCGTCCGGGGAATCACGTCACAGTGTGACGTGATTTCGCCCGTGGAGAATCGGAGCCTTAGACAATTCCCTCGTCGCAGGCCAGGCGCCGGCTGCACTTCGCGCACTTGGCAGCCGACTGGTGGTCGCGGTGCAGTTCCTCACGGCTCACGAGCGCCCGGCGCATCCGCTGGACGCTTGCGATCACCTGGTCCCGCAGCCTGGGAGTGTTCGCGATCCGCACCTCCCCGCCCGGCAGCAATCGCCCCTGCCCATCGAGGTACCGGAGCCAGCCTTCGGCGGGCCGCTTCCCGAACCGGCCATCTCCTTCGCAGAGCAGCATGCTCGTCGCCAGCTGGAGCACGTGGCCGGGCTTCGCCGTCCCCGGCTCGTAGCTCGGTCCGGCCTGCTTGTACTCCACCGGGACGTAGCCGTTCGGCGTCTCCAGCACGAGGTCCACCTTCCCGGCGATCCCCCATTCGTTGTCCCGCAACGTCACGCCCCCCCGACCCAGCGACCGGAGCCTCTCGCCCAGATCGGCCGCCAGGATCCGCATCCCCGCGGGGAGCTGCGCGGCCTGGCGGGCCCGAGTCCTCCGAGACACCGCCGCGGCGAGCCACACCGACAGCCCGATGAGGAGGAAGCCCAGGCCCCGCAGCAGGGCGGTCCAGATCATCGGATCTCCTTGGCTTTCAAGGCGGCCACCAGTTTCGCCAACCGGGGCAGGTCGGTCTCGGGGAACCCGTAGGCCACCACCCGTCCGCTCCGCCGCACACCCAGCACCGCCGGCGTCGGCAGGAGGCCCTGCCGCACCCACTCCGAGAGCCGGTACCGGGGCACCGCGAGCCGCCGGGCGAGCTCCGCCACGCTCAGCAACCGCGCCGCGCCGCTTCCCTGGCTCCGCGCACGTCCTCGCATGGCGGAGACAGTACAATCTTGAATACAACCTTGTCAACAACATTCTCACTCTCGGCACCGGTCGGTGAGGCGGGGGCATCGCCCGTCGGCGGCGCCCCCTGCACACCTCTCCCCTCCGGTCAACGCCACCGCGGCGGAGGGCCGGCCAGGCCCCCACCCCCGGAAACGACCCGGCGACATGCGAGACGACATGTTCTTGTACTTGCCTCGCGTTCCGCCTGTGGTATACCCCTCCCATGGTCCGGCAAGACGACCGGTGGCTCGGGCCCCCGACACGGACCACATCCAGAGCAGGGCGACCGTGGCGTCATCCCAGGCGCCCGACGAGAATCCTTGGCCCACGATCCCCCGGGTCCTGTCGGAGATCGCGGCGGCCGCCAAGGCACTACTGGACAACGCCGCCGATCGGAACGCCGAGCCGGAGTGAGTCCTCGTGCTGTCGGACCGGCTCAAGGCCGTCCGGCGGCACCCGCACCGTCTCCTGGTCTTGCTCATGAACCTGTTCCCGTCTGGCCCCCTGCCGAGCACGCCCCGTAGCGCCCGCGCCCGGCCCCGGACCATCCGGGAACCGGGGGCACCGAGGTTGCCATGGAGATCTTCCCTCGCTGGATGTGGTGTGCTCTCCTCCTGATCGGGAGCTTCCTCGCGGCCCTGGCCATTCCCCTCCGCACCATCGGCCTCCTCGGGCTGGACCCTGCCACGTACGACACGCTGCGACTCGGCTGCCGGATCCTGGGGGTCGCCCTCTGCGGGGGAGGCCTCCTGCTGCTGCTCACCCGGCGCACGAAGGCGCCGCGCCCCACGCCGGCCCGTCGCGTCCCGGACAGCCTCACCCTCGGCTGGGACCCCGCGGGGGGCTGGATCCGCCTGAGCACCGAGGCCCAGCAGCGGCACACCCTCGTCCTCGGAAGCTCCGGCTCCGGGAAGACGCAGCTCCTGTTGAGCCTCCTGGCCCAGCAGATCGCCCGGGGGGGCGGGGTCCTGATGATCGACGCCAAGGTCGACCGCGCGGCCCTCCAGACGATCCTGGATCTCTGCCGGGAGGTGAACCGCCTGGGCGACCTCCGGCTGGTGTGGCCGCCGGACCCGACCCTCTCCCACACCTGGAACCCGCTGCTCCGGGGGAACCTCCAGGAGGTCCTGAGCCGGGTGATGGCCCTCTGGGGCACGAGTGCCCAAGGCGAGGCGGAATTCTGGCGGGGGTCGGCCCACACGGTCCTCCACGCGGTCCTGGGGGCCATGAAGCGCATCAACCCCCAGGTGACCTTCACCGATCTCTACCTCGCCCTCACCACGGCCGACGCGCTGCTCTGGCTGGAGCAGGAGGTTCCCCCGGGCACCGAGGAGGCCTCCGCCCTCACTGCTTTCCTCAGCAACTACCGCACCCAGCAGGGGCGTCTGAACCTCGATCACCTGAAGCGCATGACGGGGGGCGTGCCCCAGTACCTGTCCGCCTACGCCTGGGGGAACCTGGGCCAGATCATGAACCACGCCGCGCCCACCCTGGACATCCTGGAGGCCCTGGTGGAGGGCCAGATCGTCTACGTGGCCCTGCCCATCCTGGCCCGGACCGAGGAGGCCACCGCCCTGGCCCGGATGCTCGTCGCCGACCTCAAGCAGGCGGTGGGCGTCCTGCAGCAGCGCATGGAGAAGCCGACGCTCCCCTTCCTGGTGATCATGGACGAGGCGAGCGCCTACACCAATGTCGAGGGAATCGAGCGGCTCTTCGAGCAGGCCCGGGGCGCCGGCGTGGCCCTGGTGGCGGCGTCCCAGGTCCTCTCCGGCTTCGCCACCCACACCAAGACCCAGCTCGACTTCATCGTCGGCAACACGGCGACGAAGGTCTGCCTGAGCCTGGGGGACTTCCCCTCGGCCGAGACGATGGCCAAGACCATCGGCGAGGAGCGGGCGTTCTTCGCCACCGAGTCCTGCGTCGCCCAGCGGGGCACCTCCGCCCCCTGGATCGTGCGCGTGCCCACGAAGGCCTCCAAGGGGATCAGTGAGGCCCACGGTGCGGCCGAGCGGTACGATTACACCATCCGCCCCGAGCAGCTCATGCGCCAGCGGACGGGCCAGGCGGTCGTCTTCCTCCGGGATCCCACCGCCGGCTGTTTCCTCTACCCGCAGACCCGCACGTGCTGCCTGCCGTTCGGCGCGACCACCCCGGTGGCCCTCCTCCCGGCCGAGCGCACGGAGGGGACGGGACTCAACCTCCTCCGCCGCATCCAGGAGGGCACCTTGGCCGCCGCGGGGCCTGCCCCGGCCCCCGGCCGGAACGCTGGGGGGGCCCGCCGCCGCAGCGGGGGGGTGCGCCGCCGGGAGACCAAGAACATCACCGTGATCGAGCCGCGCCGGCCGCCAACGGGGACCTGAGCCATGGGATTGCTCCTCTGTGCCGTGCTTGTCCTTGTGTTGCTGCCCTTCGGCGGGGGGCAGCAGGGGACCGCCGGGCTGGTGCGGGGCGTCCTGCCTTGCATCGGCACCCTGCTCCTCGTCGCCTGCGTCCCCCTGGTCGCCGGCCTCTCGCTTCCCGCGACCCGCTGCCTGGCCCAGGTGGTTCTGGTGGCCACCATCACGGGCCTGGTCGTCGTGGGCCGCGCGAGCCTGCAGATCACCCTGGCCGTCTGCCGGGTCCTCTGGACGAGCGGGCCCGCCGCATGTCCCTGCCTGTGGGGGGAGATGCCCTGATGCCTGATCCCGCCACCCTGCTCCCTCAGGATCCCGGGACGCCCCCGCCTCCCACCACCCTCCGACCGGCCGGCCCCCTCCGCGTGCTCCTGCAGCTCGCCCTGGGCCTCACCGTCCTTTTCGGGCTCACCTGCGCCGCCGTGGAGACCACGTACTGGTGGTCCGGCCCCTCCCTGCGCGGGACGCGGGCCCTCGGCGAGAGCCTGGCTCCGTGGATCTCGGATCTCGACACCCTGGAGCGCATCGAGAGCCTCTGGGCCGACGAGATCTATACCTACGACCAGCTCCAGGAGGTGGCCGCGGTGCTGCGGAGGGAAGAATGGGCGCGCATCAGGCACGAGTGGCTGGAGGATGTCGCCCTGCTCCTGTTCTGGACCGGGTGTGTGCTCCTTGGGCGCGAGGGCTGGCGCTGGTACCGGATCTTGCGCCCCGCCCCCGCGATCCAGTCCCCCGTGGGGATCCTGGACGACAGGGGAGCCTTCGTGCCCCACGCGCTCCCCTTCCCCACGCTCGACCGACACCCCCTCACCAAGGTCCGCCCGCCACCGGAGTGGCTGCACACCACGCGGCCCCTGACCCCTCTCGCCAGCGCGCTCCTGGAGTGCTACGCCGCCCATCCTGAGTGGCCAGCGGCGCCTGCCGCCGACCCGTCCTCACCGGGTACGACGCTCCAGGGGCATCCTGGTGGTACTCGCCTCCTGGATCATGCGCTGGCGGTCCGCGCCCGCGCGCTCGCCCTGGCCGAGGAGCGGGGTCTCCCCTCCCATCTGGCCGAGCTGGTCGGGCTGGGCCATGACCTGGGCAAGCTCGTCACATTCCGCCCAGAGGGCTCGCGCTACGTCCGCCTGCTCCCCCACCATGACCGGATGAGCGCCGTGCTCTTCGCCGCCCTCCCCGAGTGGGGCGCCCTCCTCCCCGAGGAGCAGGAGGACCTCGCCACCGCCGTGGCCTTCCACCACCGCCGGGACCGGCTCCCCGCCCGCGCCACTCCCCGGGCCCGAGCCCTCCTCGACCTCCTCGCCGATGCGGACGAGACCATCCGCTTCCAGGAACGCCAACAAATGACAGGCCAGGAAGTCCCTCCGCGCGCCGAGAGGGCCGTGGAGCCCTCGTCCGCACCAGCCCCCAGGCCAGAGGGTCCCCCGGCCCCGGCCGCCTCCCCGACAGCCCTCCCCCCCAAACTCATGCAGGTCCTGCGAGAGCTCCTCCCCGCCCTCAGGATCAACACGAGCCCCTTCGACGGGCGAGCAGACGTGTCCCGAGGGTTCGTCATGCTCCTCGGCAGCGCCCTCCTCGGCGCCCTCACGGCGCAGCTCAGCCCGGCCGAGCGCCTAGCCCTCGGACTCCCCGGGGACGGAGCCACCGACGGTCTCCCCAGTCACACCGACCGCCTGTCCCACCCATCGAGTCCCGCCATCGCCGAAGCGCTCCGGCAACTCGGCTGGCTCATCGAGTCCTGGCGGGGCCAGGCCTCCATCCTGTGGCAGGTGAAAGTCGGGCGTCGTGTCTGGCCTTTCTGCTGGCTGCTCCGCACGGACGCCTGGCCCGCGGACCTGGTCGGCCGGTGGGCGGCTCCAACCTGGCCGATCGAGGTCCTCGGCCCGGCCGCGGGCTACGCCGGGCGCGACCACGACCTCGCCCTGGCGCCCATGTCCGTCCCCAGTCCCCCAGGCGGGCTGGTGGAAGATGATCCGGCCCCCGCCAGCCCCCATGCGGCCGGTGAGCCCCTGCTGGGCGACGGCGTCGCCGACGCGGCCGGCGAGAGCGAGGAGATGACCCATGAGACGCCGGATGCCCGCTGATCCCCCGGGCCGGATCACCCCCGGAGCCGTCTTCCTCGTCGTGGGGGTCGCGCTGGCGGCCTGGTACGTCCTCCAGCCGCAGGAGGAGCGAGCGAGCGTCGCCTGCCGGCCGGTGGCCCTGATCTCCCAGTGGCTCGTGGGCGACGACCACGCGGACAACGTCTGGGACCAGAAGGTCCGAGAGATGGCCCGCTCCTTCGCCGAAACCTGTCCCACCACCAACGGGACTCCCGTCGCCGACTTGGCCGACACGGCCTTCCGGTTTTCCGACAGCCTCATCACGGGGGCCCGGGCCGCGAGGCGTCGGCAGATCGAAGACGTGCCGGCCGCAGACCGCCTCACCATCGCCGGGCTCGGGGAGGCCCGACTGCTCGGCATCACCGTCCCGCCAGAGCAGGCCGCCGCCGCCCTCGCCTACCTGCGGGAGGCTGTCGCCGGCAAGCGCCTCGCCGTCATGGTCTCCGCGGCGCGCGATCCTGAGAAACGGCCGCTCGTCATCGTCGCCCTGGAGGACGGGACGCCCGTGAACGCCCGGCTCATTCAGCAAGGGCTGGCCCATCCCTGGCGGATCCCCGGCCCGTGGCACCAGTGGGCGACCGCGCCATCCTAAGCCGGTTCAACTCTGGGAGCTGCTGGGTCCAGGTGGTCTCCGCGTACGCTTAGTTGCTGGCGCCAAGGACAACGACGAGGCGCTCGACTTCCGTGACCACGCCGGTGGTGAGATCGACGATCCGAGGCTTCTACCCCGCATAATTGAGGAACACCTTCTGCTCGGCTGGCTGCTACTGGCGCATGGGGAGGCGGTTGCGGGTGAGCCAGCGGCGGTAGAGATCGCAGAAGCAGGTGTAGCGGTAGCCGGTCAGGCGTTCCTCCAGGTATTCGAGGTGAAGCAGTTCGAGAGTGACGCCGGGTTTCCGGCGCTCGGTGTGAAGGTAGGAGCTCGAGACGCGGGCCGCGGACGCCCTCGACGCCGCGGGGCTCGAGGCCGCCACCTCCGTGCGACGATGGAACGCGGCACGCTGGATGTGGCGACGCTCACGGCGGAGAAGGCCATCGCGGAGACGCAGGACTCTCTGCTCGCCCCGGAGGAGTGGCTCCGCTTCGAAAGCCGCCTCGCCGAGCTCGACGCGGCCCTCCCGCCCCTGCAGCAGGAATGCATGCGCCTCGAGGTGTAGGCGGCCGCGGAGACGGACCTGCAGAACCAGCGGGCGGAGGTCGAGGAACGGCTCGCGGGCGTGGCGTGGCAGCCCGAGTACTGGCGGCGGTGCCTCCGGGTGGACGCCGGGATGCGGAGCCTCCTGGACGCGGCCCGCGGCCAGGCCGTGGCGGACCTCATGGAGCGGCACCTCCCCCAACTGGTCGGCCGCTACCTGGTCCAGGTCACCGGGAATCGCCATACCGACGTGCGGGCGGCGAGGGCGTCGAGTTGTGATCCGCCGCGAAGGGCATGACCTTGGCGCCGGAGGAATTCTCGACGGGGACCCGCGACCAGTTCCATCTGGCCCTGCGCCTGGCCCACCTCGAGGCCCTGTTTCCGACGGAGCGGCCGCCGCTCCTGTTGGCGACCCCTTGGTCCACTGCGATCCGGCCCGCCGGGCGGCGGCGCTCCGGCTCCTGGAGGAGTACGCCACGAGAGGCCAGGCGCTCCTGTTCACCTGCCACGACTTTGCGGAGTATCAGATGTATTCGGTCCTTCGGCTGGTACCTTAAATGGCGACGGCACCGAGGAACTCGACTCTGCGAGGAATCGAAAAGGAGTTCGGACCCGAATCACGAGGGGGGAGAGGGCGCCCTTTCCCGAGTGGAGGTCCTGTTGCACATGCGGCGGCTTTCCTGAGGGGGTGCCCCGGTTGGGGGAGGTTCCGGGCGTGGTCGACCGCAGGGCTACGTTTCTTTCCCCTGTCGGTTCTTTCCCCTTGACTCCCACCCCATCCCAGTTGTACGTTCCTCCCAGGTCTTCTCGAAAGGCCAGAAACAAGTTCTGGAGGGGCCGGGGTTCAGCATGTTTCTCTCGGTCTCGGGACTGACTGACCCTTCGCGAGTACGCATTTTCGCGAAGGGTCATCGTTTTTTTTGGCTGCGGTGGGCACGCATTCTGCCGAATGATTCGAATCGCTCCTGCACAACGATTATTCCGTTCTCGCCGAATTGCGCCACACTGAAGGGGTGATTCGGCGCAAGACGCTCACGGTATCGACGTCCGTTCTCGGACGCATTGGGCCACCAGGAGAGGCTGGCACAGCCGGTGTTTTCAACCGGAGTCGGCATGGATGAAACAAAAGGAGGGCGCGAGAAATGACAGAAATTGGAAGACGCGAGCTCCTGCTTCTGCTCATAGGACTGGGCGAGGGAAAGGCCCCGACTGCGAGCGTGAGCGGAATCACGCGACTTCAGAAATTGCTGTTCCTGCTCGAGCAAGAGGGGCACATTCAGCCCAAGGGGGAGGGGTTTGCCTTTGAACCATACAAGGCGGGGCCCTATTCGTCGAGGCTGTATGACGATCTGGAACTCCTTGAGAATCTCGGGCTTATCCGAAGCGAGGCAACCGCTGAGTCTACGCTAACCGAGACCGTTGAAATCGATCGTCTCAGCTTCGAAGATCTCATGGGAGGATTCGAAGGCCGAGATGGGGGATCGCGGGCAGTCGACTCACTTGAGGAGCGGCGGTTCACCCTCACGAGTGAGGGGAAAAAGAGGGCGGAGAGGCTTCTGGCAACGGGTGAATACCAACCGGTGGTTGAAGGGATCCGAAAAGTCAAGTCGACTTACAGCCACTACTCCCTTCGCGATCTGCTCCGGTACGTCTATCAGAAATACCCGGAGATGACGACGGAATCCGAGATCATTAATGAGGTGCTCGGTCGACGGGGCAAGTGATGGCGGACGCGTTCTCGGCATGGGCCCTGGGCGTTCATGGGGTGGTCTTTCCGCTATCCCTGGTCGGCCTGTATCGCTACAGCGATCGAACGGAACTGTTCACCAAGGCCGTCGGGGACACGGATGAGCTACTCGCCCGCATGAGAAGGCGGATAGCGGCGGCGCTTGAACGCGACTTGAACCCTGTCTTCGAGCGCTCAGAGGGCGAGCCGAGTACTGTCCGGCCAGACGGGTACAGCGAGCGGCCCACAAACCCGATCGGAAGCGAAGCGTACCGAGAGGCGCTCTTCCGTTTCATCGAAGGGAGCGCAGAGATTGTTGTTGACTACGGACGAGCATCCAGGGCGAGGGGGGCATGGTGCGCTTGGGCTAGGGTCCTCAGTTGGACGGTGCTTGGCCTTGCCTTCTGGGAGGTTCTCTGCGTATCGCTGCTCGGTCTGCTCGGGCACCTCTTTGGGGTGGAAACCCCGACGCTTCTTGTGAAGTGGTCATTCGTGCCGACGGCCGCACTGGTGTGTCTGTTCTTCGTGTGTCAGGCGATTCTGCTTCGCCATCATGACGTCATCCATGACAACAAAAGCCGATACCATACCCTTTAGGTGGGAAGGGGATCTCGCGGCTCCTGTCGGCCGCTTTCTCCGGAACCGCGCGTTCCGACTCCAGAGCTCTGAGGTCCCGTTCTATGAGTATCGGATGGACATGTATGGGTACTCGGAACGGGCGGATCTGACGGTCGCAGTGGAGTTGAAACTCAGGAAATGGTCACGAGCGGTCGAACAGGCGCTGCTGTATCAGCTCTGCTCTGACTTGGTGTATATCGCCATGCCTCGAGAGCACGTTGGGCGGGTGGACTTGGAGGTCTTCGCGAAGCACGGCGTCGGATTGATTGCCGTTGAGGAGAGAAGATGTAGAGAGGTGGTGCGAGCCGTGCCGTCGCAGGTGGTGAGAAGGCATTATCGATTGCAATACCTGGCGATGCTTCAGAGGAGAGACCAAGATGCCGCCTAAGTCCCCCGAGATCGTCATTCGACTTGGGAGCCATGCCGAGAAGGAATATGTGCTGAAACTCATGCGATTCCTCGACGGTCTCATTGTTGGCGCGAACTTGTTTGAAGCCACGCCGGGCGCCACGGCGAGCCTTCTTCTTTCGGTCGGTGGTAAGAATACAAGAGTATACGTGGATCCGATGACCTACGCTTACGGTGCATACATTGACCCAGAGACCAGCAAGGTGCGGAGCGATCTTGACTGGATCAAATCGGATCAAATCCGTAAAGATAGGGCCGGAAGGAAGAGAACGGTCAGGGATTTCAAGCGATCCTACCGGGTGCTCGCCGAGTCCCTGGGGTGGCCACTCGGCGAGGCGGTGCAGAACAGTCGGGCAGTCTCTCCCGACATGCTAAACGAGGAAGGATTGCTCGCGCGCTTCTGTGGGAGCGTTACCGACTACCAGTTGAATCGCTTTGCGCGTGAGTTCGAGCAAGATGAGGAATTGAAAGCATTCATAGAGAACATGCCCCAGCCGGCGGCGGTGTTCGCTCCGTACTTCTATGTGGAGCCAACCCGAACGAACGAGTTGCTGGAACTGAATCTGAAGCTTATGACGACGACAACGAGACTGGGTGTAGGCGTCCCTGTGCACGGAGTGTTGTGCGCAGATGTCCAGCACTTGTCGGATGCAGGGGTACGCAGCCGACTCTTGGAGGCGTTACCGCGGACCGGGGTGGTGGGAGTGTGGCTGTGGTTTAGCCGCTTCTTCGAAGAGTCTGCGACAACGGAGGTCCTGAAAGGCTACCGCGACCTTGTACGCGGGCTCGCTGACTCCGTCGAGGTGCATGCGATGCATGGCGGCTTCTTTAGCCTTGCCTTGAGTAAGTACGGGATCCGTGGGGTGAGTCACGGAATCGGGTACGGCGAGCAGAAAGACGTCGTCCCGGTAATTGGCCAATCGACGCCTACGGTTCGATACTACCTGCCGGCATTGGCACGAAGGCTCGGGGTGCCGGACGTTGAGCGTGCGTTCGACGCGCTCCGCATTCGGACACCCGAGGATTTTCACAAGAAGGTGTGCGGCTGCGCCGTATGCAAAGGTGTGGTATCGAGTTCGCTCGACGAGTTTTCATCTTTCGGAGATGTGCATTTCTCGCATCCAACAGCGAGGCGCTTGGCCCAGACCCCTGCAGCGGCTAAGCGATGTAGGTTTCACTTCCTCCTCGCGCGCCTTCAAGAGCGGGAGGACATTCGCAAGCTCTCGGGCTCGGCAATAGTGGAACGCTTGAAAACCGCCGCAGAAACGTGGGGGACGCAGCCTTCCTTGAGGGCCCTAAGCGGCCATTTAACGCGGTGGGCGGACGTGCTGGGGGGCAAATGAGCAATGTCGCGATCCTGCTCACTTGGGTTGTCGGTCTGAAGCAACACCCACACCAGCAGATAACCTACGCATCAGCGCGGACCGGCACTTCCGGTGCTCTTCATTGCCAGCCGGTTATGTGGACCGTTAACCATAATGTTGCTAGGAGCGCTGATGATGGTTGGCTTCGAAGCGTGATTTAGTCGCTTACCGGGTGAGATTGTTGCTTTCCTGGCAAACAAATTTTCCGCGATGTCCGCGAAAGCGCGCCCAGCAAGGGATTGCGGGCGTTCTTGGAGTCGTCCGACTTTTTGAAGAGTTCCTTTGTTTGGTTCCGGCTACGCCGGGTTAGGGGAGAAGACACAAAAGGCGGATTTATGCACACTAGTGCGACGCACCCGGAATCGATTCAATCACTTGCCACGCTCAGAGTCGGACCTGCAGGGGTAGTATGACTCTCTGCGTCGTATGGCGCCCAAAGGGCGGCGTAATTCAGGTGGCGGCGGATTCACGTGTGAGCTTCGGCTCAGATGCCGCCGACGTGGCTGTAAAGGTGACAGCCTTACCCATGCGCCTGTATCACGCCACGCCACACGGTTCCGATGAACTCCGGCTGGCTTACGAACGGATACTTGGCCTCGCTGTCGTGGGCAGCCTCCCAACGACCTACATCGCCAAGGAACTCTTGCAGGGTGTTCTTGGGTCACTTCAGTTCGCCGAAGGCATCGCAGACATTTCCATGAATGGCGTCGCCAGGGTGGTCGCCACGGTTTTTCGGAGCGTCTCCCGCGATGTTTGCCGCGCCATATTCGAACGAGGTCGCGGACAGTTGATCCTCGTCGGTCATTGTCTGGAGCACAGGACTGGCAGAGCATTCCTCCTTTCGGTAGAGACAACCTCCGGAAAGGTAGACGTTGAGATATCGGAGTTGCTGACTTCGAACAACTATGCCTTCTTCGGATCGGGAGCAAGTGCTGCGACTGCCCTCCATGCGGCGAATCCGGATTCGCCTGGATACCGTATCGTTCGGGCGGTCTGTGATGATCCAGCGGTTCCAAGCGTTGGCGGCAACATTCAGTTCGGTATCCTTGATTCGGAAGACTTCCGAGTAATGGGCATCCGCGATTATCGGGTGAACAGCCATCTGAAGGAGATATACACCGCCTTCTATATGGCAGGCGTGGAGCTGTACGGCGGCCAGAATCTGCTCGGAGATTCCGGCTTCGCCGTAAGGAGTGCGTTCCTTAATGCGTTCGAGGCCGATATCCTGTCACTCATGAATCAGGGGTACGCGGTTGTCAATTCTGACGCCCATTGGTAGCCGACTGGTCGCCTAGCAGCGATGGAGCGGGGTTAGGTCATGGGATCCATTGTTAGACGAGTAGACGTGCCTCAGGAATCGGTCTCGGAAGAGGTTGAGCACCTCGTTCAATCCGGGTATTCCAACATCCGTCTGTTCAAGCGGGCCGATGGTAGATGGACGATCGAAGCCGGAACCGACAGCACCGGACCTCGATAAGTCGAGTACGCAGGGCTTCGGGCACCCAACGAGCCTCACAAACTTGTGGTTCGCCCCGTAACAGACTGCCCGCATTCGCGCCGAAGGCGATTTCACGTGACACGGAGAGCCCGGGCACTCGCGATGGCGCTGATCCTCGGAGCGACGTCCATGAACCGTAAGGATTGCCTCGCCGCATATCAAGATTTCAGTGCACAGAGAAGCAACAATGTTCGCAGGCTCAGCTTCGCGGGGATCGGCGCAATCTGGGTTTTTCGGGGTCAGACGGAGACTGTAAGTATGGGCCTCCCAACTATGCTCCTGTGGTCTGGCTTCGCGATCGTCCTGGCGCTGCTTCTGGATTTCCTCCAGTACGGGTATGCGACGGTCGCCTGGGGTGGCCTTCACCGGGCGAAGGAAAGGGCCAATCTTTCCCTCACGGAGGAATTCAAGGCGCCCGCGGCGATCAACTGGCCTACTATCATCCTATTCTGGCTCAAGGTCGGACCTGTGGCCGTCGGGTATGTGATTTTGCTGGTCTTCCTTGTCCACAGATTATTCGCCTAACGAATCTTTCCAGTGGAGAGGGTGCTCGCGTTGCTCGCACCCGGCCGCTGACCGCGGGCGTGTGTGCCAGGCATGGCACAGCCGTGCTCGCCCTGGCCGGCTGCGCCATCTCGGGAGAGAGGCCCTCCCAGGGCGGGCCACCGCCGAGCAAGACGCCAGGCTCTGCTCCGCCTTCTCGGTATTGATGCCCCCAAGGTCGCCCGCGAGTCGAGACCGGGGCGGCCACTCGGCTGAGAGGCACGGAACTCGTAACAGAAGGGGCAAAGTGATGCGGGCTAGCCAGAGCCACGGGTTGCGATGGTACTCGCTCATGGCTCCCCCGTAGCGGCCTGCCGCTGCCGCCTAGCCGCGCGTCTGGCTTCTTTCTTTGCCTCCTCGAGACGAAGCCGATCCTCGATGGACATGACCGCGTCGGGACAGGGCCTGCCGAACCGCTTGAGGTACAGATGCTCGATGTACTCCCCCAGCGGCATCTTCCACGGCTCCTGCTCATGGTTGTCCGGCCTCCCGAGGGTTTCTGGGTTCATGCCCAGCTCGCGCGCCATCTGGACTTGGGCATGAGACAGGCGATGCCACCTCCTCGCGTCGATCCACGCCCGCATCTTGTGGTTCGGCGTTGATGTCTTCCTGGTCACTCGACTTCCCCCGACCGCGGCCGACTCTCAGCGGAGGATCTCGTCGTCCTCCTCGTCCTCCTCGTCCGAAAGCCCCTCGGCCATGGCCATGGCTTCGTAGACCGCCTCCACGAGGTCCTCGTCATCGGAGTCGGTGAGGTTACCGAGGATCTCAGGTGCCTCCTGTGGGCGGATGCCGGCCACGGCGTCAATCGCTGCAAGCAGCAGAGGCTTGTCGGTTCTCTTCGAGGCGACGAGTGCGGCGATGTGCGGCCAGGCTGCGTCCACTCCCCAATTGCCTGCCGCGCAGACCGCCTCATAGTGGACATCCGCGCTCTGGCTGTCCAGCGCTTCCAGGATTTGCGTATCGAATCCGCGGACGTAACGCATGCAAAAGACGGCCGTGAGCCTCCAGGCCTCGTCGCCGATTTCGTATGCGGCACGGACCGCATCCTGGTGCCAGCCCTGCGGGGCGCGCACCGATGCTTCCAGGATCCGCCGCCGCACTTCCTTCGGAACGCCGGCATCCGTGTACAGCGTGCGAAGCGACTGCTGGATCGTGTGGAACGTTCGTTCGGTGAGCGGCACCTCATCGGGATCCTCGAACCCCTGCGTGTCGGCGTGCTCAAGGACGGGCCCCAGGGAGATGGCCGCCTTGCCGCGTAGCGTCGCTGATTGAGCGCCGCTATGCAGGATCGACAGCAGTGCATCGACCAGTTCGTCGTTGACCACGGTGAAGTCGCCTGCCAGCTCCGCCGCGAGAAGCCGGTCGGACTCTGGGGCCTGGTCATCCCGAAGGAGGTCGAGGACCATCCGGCCGGCGCCTTCCGGCCAGTCCCAGGGCGGGGTGTCTTTCAAGGTCTTCACGTCCATGTTGCTCCCTCGCATGCATGGCCGTCTGTCTCGGTGCTCTTCCCATGCTGCTCCCGACCTGGCAGGTCGAACAGGCCAAAGGCATGCACGGGGCATCCCGCTTCGTCCAAAGACGGATGATCGCCTGCGCCTCGGTGTGTTCGCGCATCGTCCGGAGCCTACCACAACCCCCGTGTCGATGCACGGAGACAGGGCGCAGTCTCGGTCTTTCCCTGGTCTTCCCCAATAGGATGCTGAGGGTGATGACTCCGTCTCCGCCGCGACCCTTGACACTCACGGCCACCGAGAGGTACGGTCGCCTGGCTCCCGGGTTTCCCTCGTGCAACCGTCCGCGGGAAGGCGAAAGTGGGCGACCGTATCCCACAGCTTCTCTTCCAGCCACGCCGGGTGCCCGGGCAGCGTTCCCAAGCGGCCCAAAGCCTTTCGGCTGTCGAGCGTGCCCGGCGTCACTTGCTCCCAGACGCCGACGCGATCGTGGTTGCCTAGGATGTCTTGCCTCTTCTGGCGGACATCGCCGGGAAGAAGCAAGAACCTTTGCATCTCGCTGACCGGTGCCAATGCGCCGGCCCGACCGTCGGGTGAGACTGAATGGATGACGGGCGCCAGCTGGACCTCTTCGGCTGGGATCGAGTCAAGGTCGGGGAAGGCTTCGGCGCCCTGGGCAGGCTCGACCTCCCAAGGGCGTTCGCCATATTCGAGGAGGCGCTCTCCCGATGGCCCGGGCATCCCGGCGCCTCCGCCGGGCTTGCAATGGCTGCGGCATGGGATGATGCCTTGAGGGAAACCGAGCGCCTGCAAACGAGGGAGGCTGCCGCCACGCTCTGGGAACGCATAAAGTCCTACCCTTTTGGGCCGTGGGGCCAGGCGTTCCGGGAGGGGCTCATCCAGAGAGTCATTGGGCTCCTGGAAGGCGACTCTCACCTCTATGTCCCACCGGACTTGTGTCTTGGGCGCCTTCTGCTTGAGCTGGAGGATCATGGGCGGGCCGAGGAGGCCCTGAGGGGACTTCTGGGGAGACACCCGCTTGGCGCCAGACTCCTCGTTTGCCTCGGCAATTGCCTCTTCCGACAGGGCAGGACGGGCGAGGCGAGGGTCGTATACGCAAAGGCCCTCTTGGCGGCACCCTGGGAGGTGGAGCCGGAAGGGATAGAGGACAAGGAACTGTCAGGGGCTATCGCGGACCAGGATGTCTATTCGGGCGCTGTCTGGGGATGGCTCAGGGGCGTCCTGCCTCTCGTCGATGTGGAGGTGGGATCACCGCATGATGAGAAGCACGAAGGATCATTACAGGTTTATCAAACAGTGAGACGTGCGGAACAGGCGCGGGCGAACGGTGCCCATGGAGAGATGGTCGACCAGCGACGATTGTTGAGGCAACTCGCCCCGGCCGTTTTCCTGGCCTACATGGGGCGACTTTCTTGAAAGACCGTGCCGCTGCAGTAGAAGGATCGTGGGGCGCGCACGAGACTCGCAAGTCTGGCACTTCCCAGAGATCCGGCTGTTTCAAAATCACATCTTGAAATATCCCAGGATCGCTGCTATGGTGTCCCCATGATTGACCGCGATCTGGCAGTGAGGCTCCGGCGGGCGGCGCGCACTTTCCCGGCGGTTACGGTCACTGGCCCGCGGCAGAGCGGGAAGTCGACCCTGTGCCGGGCGGTCTTCCCGAGGCACGCCTACGCGAACCTGGAAGCGCCCGATGTTCGGCGCTTCGCCCAGGAAGACCCGCGGGGGTTCCTCGGCCAGTTTGCCCGGGGCGCCGTCATTGACGAGGTGCAGCGCTGCCCGGATCTGCCGTCGTACCTCCAGGTCCTCATCGATCAGGATCCCGCCCCTGGCCAGTGGATCCTCACTGGCTCCCAGAACCTGACGCTCCTGGAATCCGTGAGCCAGTCCCTCGCCGGACGCACCGCACTGCTCCACCTGCTGCCCCTGGCCCGCACCGAAGTCTGTCGCTTTAAGGATCACCCCACGACCCTGGACGAGACCCTATTTGCCGGCGGCTATCCCCGCATCTTCGACCAGCAGCTGGACCCATCGGACTGGTTGGGAGCGTACGTCGCGACGTACCTTGAGCGGGACGTGCGAACCGTCCTGAATGTGGGCGACCTGATCACGTTCCAGCGGTTTGTCGAACTCTGTGCGGGCCGGACTGGGCAGCTGTTGAACCTGTCCGCGCTGGCGGGGGATTGCGGCATCTCGCAGCCGACCGCGAAAGCGTGGCTCTCCGTCCTGGAAACCACCTTCATCGTGTTCCGCCTGCCGTCCTATAGCCGCAATCTCCGGAAGCGCGTCGTGAAGATGCCCAAGCTCCACTTCTACGACACGGGGCTGATCTGCTGGCTGCTGGGGATTCGGTCCGTGGCGCAGTTGCGCGTCCATCCGTTGCGGGGGGCCCTCTTCGAAACGTGGGTGGCCTCCGAGATCCTCAAGCAGCGGGTCCACCGCGGGGAACCCGCCGGACTCTTCTACTACCGCGACAGCCACGGCGCAGAGGCCGACCTCGTGGTCCCCGCAGGCGAGACGCTCACCCTCGTCGAGGTGAAAAGCGGGGCCACGGTCTCCCCCGACATGCTGGACGCGGTGCGCAAGGTCCGCCCTGCCCTCGCCTCACACACGCCACCCGCGGCGGTGCTGATCTACGGCGGGGCGACGCCGCAGAAGCGGTCGGATGTCACGGTCCTGCCCTGGACGGCGATCCACGACCGTCGGTGGTAACGGGCGATGACCGCTGCAACCTCAGCCGGCCAATGAATATTTGTCCACTATCCTCCTGCACGCCGGAGAAGGGATGGCCCCATGTCCCGTCGGGACGAGATCCGCATTGACATCGCCCGCGAGGAGGCGCGGATTGCCGATCTGCAAGGCGAAGTCGCGCGGACAACTGCCCGGCTCCGTGCCCTGCGGGATGAACTGGCCACGCTGCCCAATGAGGCCCCGCTCCCCCCGGCGCCAGAGGGAGGGCCCGCCGCTCAGCCGGACTCGTTCACAACCGCAGAGAAGATCGCGCTCTTCCGCTCGCTCTTCCGCGGACGTGCCGACGTGTTCGCCAGGCGCTGGGAGAACCCGAGGACGGGACGATCGGGCTACGCCCCCGCCTGCGGAAACGAATGGGTCGAGGGGGTCTGTCTGAAGAAGGAGGCCGGTCGAAAGCGCGGGGCAGCCGTCTGCGGCACCTGCCCGCACCAGGCGTTTCTGCCGGTGACCGACCGCGAGATCCGGCAGCACCTCCAGGGCCGTCAGATCCTGGGGGTGTACCCCCTCCTCCCGGATGACACGTGCTGGTTCCTCGCCGTCGACCTGGACGAGGGGGCGTGGCAGGCGGACACCACAGCCTTGGTGGCGACGTGTCGCACGCACGGCGTGCCCGCCGCGGTCGAGCGCACGCGCTCGGGCGCCGGCGCCCACGTGTGGATCTTTTTCACCGCGCCCATCCCGGCGGTCACCGCCCGGCAGCTGGGCTGCTTCCTCCTCACGGAGACCATGACCCGCCGCCACGAGCTCAGCATGGCGTCCTACGACCGGCTCTTCCCGAACCAGGATACCCTGCCCAAGGGGGGGTTCGGGAATCTCATCGCCCTGCCGCTCCAGCACCAGGCCAGAGGGCAGGGGAACACGGTGTTCGTGGACGACGCCTTCGTGCCGTTCTCCGACCAATGGGGGTTCCTCGCACGCTTGCGAAAGATGATCCCCGCCGAGGGCCAAGGCTTGGCCGAGGCCGCCGCTCGCCAGGGCCAGGTCCTTGGCGTGCGGATGAGCGTCCTCGACGACGAGGAGGAGGGCACCACGCCCTGGGTTCGCCACGACCAGGGACAGCTGAGTCTGGCTCCAATTTCAGAACCCCTTCCGAGTCAGGTCCGTGCCGTGCTCTCCCAGCGGCTGTTCATCGAGAAGGTCGGCCTTCCCCCACAGGTGCTGAATCGTCTCAAGCGGCTCGCCGCCTTCCAGAACCCCGAGTTCTACACGCGGCAGAGTCTGCGGCTCTCCACGGCTCGCATTCCGCGGGTGATCTCCTGTGCCGAGGATCTCCCCCACCACATTGCCCTCCCGCGCGGCTGTCTCAGTGACGCCGAAGCCCTCCTGCGCGACAACGGGGTCTCCCTCGCCGTGGAAGACCAGCGCGAGGACGGCGAGCCGCTGGCCGTGCACTTCCAGGGGGCTCTCACCCCGATCCAAACGCAGGCGGTCGAGGCGTTGCTCCCCCACGAGACGGGCGTGCTCGTGGCCCCGCCCGGGGCGGGGAAGAGCGTTGCCGGGATCGCCCTCGTGGCGCGACGGGGCCGGACCACGCTCATCCTGGTGCACCGCCGGCCCCTCCTCGACCAGTGGCGGGCCCAACTCGCCCTGTTCCTCGGCATCGACGCGGCCGGCGTGGGCCAGATCGGGGCCGGCAGATCCACGCCCACGGGCCGTCTGGACGTGGCCATGATCCAGAGCCTCGTCCGAAAGGGGACGGCCGATCCCCGCGTCGCCGCCTATGGGCACATCATCGTGGACGAGTGCCATCACATCCCGGCGGTCTCCTTCGAGCGCGTCCTCTCCGAGGTGAAGGCCCGGTTCATCCTCGGGCTCACGGCCACCCCCCAGCGCCGCGATGGCCACCATCCCATCACCCAGATGCAGCTCGGCCCCGTGCGGTTTGCCGTCGACCCCAGGGGCGAGGCGGCACACCGTCCGTTCGAGCATCGCCTGATGGTGCGGGACACCGGCTTCCAGGGACAGGACACGGAGGGGAGGGAGAGCATCCAACACCTCTATGCGGCCCTCGCGGCCGATGCGCGCCGGAACCAGCTCATTTTCGATGACGTGCTCCACGCCCTCGAGCACGGCCGGTCCCCCATCCTCCTCACGGAGCGCCGCGATCACCTCGACCACTTTGCCGAGCGGCTCGCGAAGTTCACTCGGCATCTCGTCGTCTTGCACGGCGGGATGACGGCCCGGGCGCGCCGGGACGCGGTCGCGCAGCTTGCCGCGATCCCGGACGGTGAGGAGCGGCTCCTCCTGGCGACGGGCCGCTACGCCGGGGAGGGATTCGACGATGCCCGGTTGGATACGCTCTTCCTGGCTCTCCCCATCTCGTGGAAGGGGACCCTGGTGCAGTACACCGGTCGGCTCCATCGCCTTCACCCCGGGAAGCGCGAGGTCCAGATCTACGATTATGTGGATCGCGGCGTGCCCGCCCTCCGCCGGATGTTCGAGAAGCGCCTGCGCGGCTACCGGGCAATGGGGTACGTCCTGGACGAAGCGTGACAGGGGGTCAGGGGGCATGGAAGCACGAGTGAGGGGAGGCTGTACGAAATCGAGGAGAGAGAGGCCACTCCCAACAGGAGCGAAAGGTCGGAGCGATAACCGGCGGGTTGGTAGTGCAATGGAAGGCCGGCCGGAACACAGGCTTGTTTGAATGTTTGTTTGCATGCGCCGACTTAAAACTGTGCCGTTTTATTCCATGCTGTGCCGAATACCGACGACGTAACTCTTGGAAAACACAGCATTCATATGGAGTTCCGTAGCGGGGGGAAAGGACTGGCAGTCAGGAGGTCAGGGGTTCGAATCCCCTCAGCTCCACCAGAGCGGAGGAACGGGACCGGCATTCGGGTCCCGTTTTTTCGTTCGAGGCCCGCCCTCCACAGCACCCCTCACCCGGCCTCTCCCGCCTTCTCGCTCGACCATCCCAGGCGGACGCTCGCCTCGTCGAATGCCACGCCGCATCGCCGACAGAGAAACTTCGGACGACCCCACTCCGGAAGATATCCCGCCTCGACGTCATCCTGCCCGCACGTCGGATGGATGAAGATGTAGCGAACGCTGCGGCCGCGACCCCACATCCGCCTCTTAATCCAGCGTCGAATATCCATAGGGAAACCCCAATGACCAATGTGACCGGTGCGCAATGCCCGCTTCGCTGTCCTTCCGTCCCTCACCCTTGCTGCGCCAGGGAGTGAACCCGATCCAGGACAGATCGGATCAGATCCTCATGCGTCCGCCGGCCCCCGGCAGGGGCGGGCCGTGACGCCTGCCGGAGCCAGGCGAGATAGGCCTGGCAGGCCTGGAACAATTCCTCCGAGAGGCCGCTCACCACTTCAAAACGGGGAATCGGCAGGCGCAGCCACCCATCCAGGAGGTCGCTTCCCATCCACTCGACGAGGCCGCCCAGAACCTGCTCTACGACCGGCGTCTCTCTTGTCCGAGCCACGTCCAGGAACAGAGTTCCCCAGCGGTCGAGATCCCGGGTGAGCTGGACGAGCGCCGACCCGGAGGCCGGAAGGGGGACGGCGGGAGGAGAGGGATCCACGCGTTTGATCCTCACGCGTACAGCGCGACCGCCGCAAATGTCACGGTCCCCTGCGGGTCGGGCCACTGGCTGTAGGCGAGGAGCCGCCCCCATGCCCCGGAGAGGAGCCGCAGGAGGGTGTAGATGGGCGGCAGGCCGCAGATCCGCCGTCGGTCCCCGTCGCGGGCCACGGCGTGATAGAACGCCTCGGCGTCACCCGCCTCGACCAACCCCAGCATCTCCTGGTCCGCCTCGGCGACCTCGCGAAGCTGCCCCGGCGTGATCTGCCGGCGGTCTCCGAACCTGGGCCCCACATGAGCCAGGTCAGCGCTGGCCATGACCACAGTGCGCCCTCCCAGATCCGCCATCGTCTCCCGCAGCGCGGCCACGAACGACTCGATCTCCTGCGCCTCTTGAGGCGAGCGACGGTCCTCGATGGCCCGGTGGAGCGATCCGCACAGGACGGGCACAATCCGCACCGGACGGGCGGGCGGAGTCCGGTGCCGGAGGAAGACCGCCTAGAACTCGATGGAGTGCTCCGCCCGATGCGCCACCTCATCCTCGAGGTATCCGTTTCCCGCCGCGGCCAGGAGGCGGTCCACGAATTCCCGGTCCGTTTCGACCGCTCCCAGCGGCGTCTCGAAATCCTTTCTGGTCAGAGCGAAGGCTCGCGTGATGGGGGCATGGACGGTTCCCAGGATCAGAAAGCGGTCCGGCGGCGGCGCCCCCTCCATCTCGCGATAGCCCCAGGCGTAGCAGGGGCCGCCCCGGGCGAAATCGATGTGAGGGAGCACCAGGCCCATGAGTGATGCCGCCGATGGGCTCGGGGGAGTGTCTCCCGGGCCATCCGGGTCGGTCAGGTAGCTGTCCAGTTGCCCGCGCAGGGCCTCGGCGTCCGACGGATAGCTCTTCCCGGCCAGGATGGCCGCACGGGAATTGGCGCGGCGAAAGCCCTCCTCTATCTCCGCCCGGTGGCCGGCAAAGCGGGGGCTGTCCAGGAGCAGGTGCTCGTCCAGCGAGTGGATGACCTGCAGAAGCTGCTCCCGAAACAACAAGCTCCCGAACCGCCGGACAAATGTCTCCTGGATGTCCAGCAGCGAATGCTCCCTGTCGAAAAGGCCCAGGATCGACGCGGTCTGGGCCGGCACATAGACCACGGATTCGCAGTACTGTTGGGGATCCCGCAAACAAAGGACTTCCTGGCCGGACAGCACGGCCGGAAAAGCCTCGATGGGCCGGAGGCGGGGGTACTCATACGGCTCGGCAGCTTCTCGTGTTGTCATCATGTCAACGACATCCTCTCAAGCGTACCGTTCGTCCCCAGGCATCTTCGGTCCCCCATCCATCCATCACCCTCCAAATCCTCCAAGTCCGACGACATTCAATGACAAATCTAACCCGTCATATGTTTGGAATATTCATAACCATCAGACCGAACAAACAAGCTGGGCCGACGGGGAAATTCCTCGAGAATCCTTCCGAAACTTGCGTCTGCGGATCACTCTAACTCATTGAAAAGTCTACTCATTGTGCTATAAGTTGCCTCCCACACAAGATTTTGGTTGACGCAGGCACCCTTCTCGGATACCTTACGCCAACTTTCCGGGGGCAATCCCCGACAATAGACCACGCTCGGCTGCCTCGTCGATTCTCAGGCTCGTAACGCATTCATCCATTCCCATTATCCAGCACGAGAGGCACCCGCGTAACAGGCATTCTCTGGCCGCTCCAGGGATTCCAGACATGCGGGAGAGGCGCAAAGGCAGAGAAGGCACACGGTCCCACAGGGTGGCTCCCGGGAAGAGGTGCTGATCGGGCGGCCGCCCTGCTGGGCAGGAAATGAGGATAGAAGATGCCCATTGAGACAACGATCGAACAGGCACAGTTCAGTCTCGCCGCCCCCCTTGCTACGAACAGCCCCTTGGTGGGCTGGATTCGCCCGGGACTGATTCTTGGGAAGCTTGTCCTGACGGGTCTGCTACTGACATACCTGGTGGGATGGGTCCACGATTTCGAGCGGATCCGTCGGCTCGAGGCCGAGCCGACGCCTCCTTCAAGAGTGATCACCAAGAACGAGGCGTGGCAGCGGATCTACTCGCGCCCCGCACGGTGGGTCACCCGATCAGCCGCTGCCCTGTCCGAGACAATACCCTGAGGCCGGGGCGGTCCGCCCTGTTCCAGGGTCCAGATCTGGCAGTGCCCATTCCGGGAACCCATCCGGATCACAGGCTATCCTGGTCAATCGTCACCTTGGCTTGGCGTCGCAATTCCAGGAGCCAGTCGGCGAAGACGGCTGCACGCTTCTGCAATAGCAGTTGAGTCCGGAAGGCTTCCTTGTCTTTGTTATTCTCGTACTCCGCGTCCGGTGGGTCCTGCTGACTCACCAGGTGGATGAGATAGGACGCCTTCTGGCCCGCGACGAGGGGGCTGGTTTCTCCCGGCGTTAGGAGGCTGACAGCCTGCCGGAAGACGTCCGGATCCGGGATCTCCTTAGAGAGGGCATCGAGCGGGAACGGGCCGTAGGTCTTTGCAGTCGCGTTCGCCTCCCGGGCTGCCGCGGCGAGGGATTTGCCCTGCCCAAGAGCCACGGTGATCTTATCCGCGAGCTTCTTCCCTTCCTCCCCGGCTGGAAGCTGGGCCACTTCCACGGTGACCTGGCGGTGGATCTGCCGGAACGCCTCCTTGGCCTCCGCCTCCGAGAGCTTCACCGCCCCCCGGATCAGGGCTTCCACCTTCCCTTGCGTCATTTCCTGGCGCAGGTCGGCCTCGAATCGGTCCGGCGTCAGGCGGTTGGCCCGCAGGACGTCCAGGTAGCGCTGCCGGCTGAACCCGTCTTTCCCCGCAAAGGCGGGCATCCGGCGGATCTGGTCAGCCAACTCCTCCGCGCTCACCCCAATCCCCACCCGTTCCGCATACTGCAGGACCAGGACCCGGCGGATGAGTTGCTCCACCACCTGCCGCTTCAGGTCCAGGGACTCCTGCATCTTCTGGTCGAACCGGTCACCGAAGAGCTGCTTGTACGCCTCGATCTGCTGTCGAAGCGCCTGCTGGTAGTCATCCAGCGAGATCTCGGCTCCGGACACCGTGGCCACCACGCCCCGCCGACCCAAATCCCCGGGCGTGGATTTGATCCCCCATACCACAAAGATGGTCCCGATGAAGGCGAAGACGACCAGCAGCATGACGCCCTTGATGAAGTACGCACTGCCTTCCCGCATTGTTTTGAGCATGCCTGTATCCCTTGTGCCCGGCGAGGTTTTTTCGTCACCATAACGCATCCGGTCCGCCCTTGGCAAGCGCTTTTCCGAGGCCGGGAATCGCAAAACTCCTTGTCTTTTCTCAAACGGTATGTTAAAGAAACTGACCGTTGGATGCCTCTCATGGCGTGGCCTGCGAGGGCCCTGCGCATGTTGCATGAAAGGAGCTACGATGATCTTTGATTGGCTGTTCGGGATGTTCTCCAATGACCTCGCCATTGACCTGGGCACGGCCAATACCCTGATCTACGTCAAGGGCAAGGGGATCATCCTCAGCGAGCCGTCGGTCGTCGCCATCAAGCGAGGCACCAACCAGGTGCTCAAAGTCGGGAAAGAGGCCAAGGAGATGCTGGGCCGCACCCCCGGGAGCATCGTGGCCATTCGCCCGTTGAAAGACGGGGTCATCGCCGACTTCGACGTGACCGAGCAGATGATCCGCGCCTTCATCGTAAAGATCCACAACCGGAAGACCTTGGTCCGCCCCCGCATCATCATCGGGGTGCCGTCGGGGATCACGCAGGTGGAGAAGCGCGCCATCCGCGATTCCGCGGAGCAGGCAGGCGCCCGCGAGGTCTACCTGATCGAGGAGCCCATGGCCGCGGCCATCGGCGCCGGGCTGCCCGTACAGGAGCCCAGCGGCAGCATGATCGTGGACATCGGCGGGGGCACCACCGAGGTGGCGGTGATCTCCCTCTCCGGCATCGTCTACAGCCAGTCGGTCCGGATCGCCGGCGACGAGATGGACGAGGCCATCACCCAGTACCTGAAGCGGAAGTACAATCTCCTGGTCGGCGAGCGCACGGCGGAGAACATCAAGATCCAGATCGGCTCGGCCTACCCCTTCGACGAGCCCCGCAAGATGGAGATCAAGGGGCGCGATCTGGTGGATGGCATCCCCAAGACCCTGACTATCAATGACAGCGACATCCGCGAGGCCCTGCACGATCCCATCTACGCCATCGTGGACGCGGTGAAGACGGCGCTGGAGCGGACCCCGCCCGAGCTGGCCGCTGACATCGCAGAGAAGGGCATCGTCCTGGCGGGCGGCGGCTCCCTGTTGCACGGGCTGGACACGCTGATCGCCTTGGAGACGCACCTCAAGGTCCAGGTGGCAGATGACCCGCTGTCCTGCGTCGTCCTGGGAACGGGAAAGGTGCTGGACGAGCTGGACCTGCTGAAGACCGTGTGTCTGGAATCGTAGGTCGCCAGGACCCACGTCCGGACTTCGCCCGGACGAAGGCCCCGCCGCCGGGCATCCGGGGTGCTTGAGGTGAGTCAGTTGCGAATGGGGAGGCCCGACCCGTGAGCTTGCTCTTGCGCCTCCTGGCCCGATACCGCCGGGCTGTCATCCTGACCACCGCCCTCGTCCTGTCTTTCCTGCTCATGACGTTGCAGGTCCGCCATGAGAGCGGCGTGGTGACCTTCACGCGACAGGCCCTCCTGTTCGTCGTCTCCCCCTTCATCAAGGTCACGTCCGCGACCATCCGGGGTGTCACCGGGACCTGGCGGGACTACGTGGACCTGCGCGCCCTGCGGGAAGAGAACAAGCGGCTCCAACTCGAGACGACGACGCTGAAGCGGCGCCTTGAACAGCTGCAGGATCAGGCCTTGGAAACCCAGCGCCTGGAACGCCTGCTGGCGATGCGCCAGGCCTCGCGGGCGGAGTTCCTCACGGCCCGTGTCGTGGGGAAAGATGCCACCAACTGGTTCAAGACGATCCTGCTGGACCGCGGAAGCCTGGAGGGCATCCGCCGCAATCAGTCGGTGCTGGCCCCCGATGGACTGGTCGGCCGCGTCGTGGAGGTCACACCGAGCTCCGCCAGGGTGCAGTTGCTCACTGACCCGGTGAGCGCTGTCGGCGGGCTGATCCAGCGGACGCGCGTCACCGGCATCGTCTCCGGGAATCTCGGCGCGGGCGCCCGGGTGCGCTACCTGCCGCTCATGGCCGACGTGGCCGTGGGAGACGAGGTGCTGACATCGGGTATGGGCGGCGTGTTCCCCAAGGGCATCCTCATCGGGCGCATCACGTCGGTGGAGCGGAAGAGTGGCGCCCTGTTCCAGGAGGCCACGCTGCAGTCGGCCGTGGACCTGAGCCGCCTGGAGGAAGTCCTGATCCTGACGAACCTCGACGTCCGCGAGGGCTTCGAGTCGGGAGCGGGCAGCCAGCCATGACCTGGTTCCTCCCCGGTCTGCTTCTCTGCGCGATGGCGCAGGCCGTCCTCCTCGGTCCGTTGAGCGTGTGGGGCATCCGGCCCGATCTGTTCCTGCTCCTCGTCTTCCTGGTCAGCCAGCGCGTGAGCCCCGAGGCGGCGACCGGGCTGGGCTTTCTGATTGGCCTCTGCCAGGACGGACTCTCGGGGGGGCCGCTGGGCCTGCACGCATTCTCTGACAGCCTCGTGGGATTCCTGGCCGCCCGGCTCAGTCACCATATGTACACGGACAAACCCCTGGCGCTCTTCTGGCTCCTCCTGGGGGGCAGCGCCGCCGCGGGAGGGATCACCCTGGCCCTTCTGGCGTTCTTTCTGGGCCCCCGGTTGGTTCTGCCAGCCCTGTTTCGGGTGATCCTGCCCGAGGCTCTCTACACAGCGGCGGTCGGTGTGCTCATCCTCTGCCTGCCGCAGATCCGTGCCGCCCTGACCCGGTCGACCTGAGGTCGGGACGGACATGGAACCGCTCTTCCGCCCTCCGGCTCAGGCCATCACGCCGCGCATCCGAACAGCCGTTCTGTGTATCGGCGTCGGCTTCCTGATTTTGCTGCTCCGCCTCTGGTATCTCCAGATCCTCGAGGGAGATCGGTACTTCGCCCTGTCCACCAACAACCGACTGCGGGTGCGGCCGGTGGAGGCGCCACGCGGCTTCATCCTGGACCGGAACGGCGAGATCCTCGTTGAGAATCGGCCGACCTTCGATCTCTATGCCACTCCCGAAGACGTGACGGATCCCAAAGAGGTTGCAGGCATTTTGGCCGAGATCCTCGGAGTTTCGCCGGGCGAGGTCGAAGCGCGCCTCCAGGAGGGGCACGACCGGCCCTACCAGCCGCTCCTCCTTCGCAAGGATCTGGACGAACGCATGATGGTCGCCGTGGAGGAGCGTCGCCTGGATCTGCCCGGGGTCAGCCTGCACGTCCGCCCCGTTCGCGCCTACCCCAGCGGCGGTGCCGCGGCCAACCTTCTGGGCTACGTGAGCGAGGTCAACCAGACGCAACTGGCCCGGGAGGAGTACCAGGACTTCCGCCCGGGGGAGAACATCGGCCAGGCCGGAGTGGAGCGGCGCTTCGACGCGTTCATCCGGGGCATTGACGGCGGCGAGCAGGTCGAGGTGGATGCCCGCGGCCGCGCCCTACGCCTGGTCAGCCGGATCGACCCGCGCTCCGGGTCCAATGTCTACTTGACCATCGACAAGCGCATCCAGGACGCGGCCGAAGCCGCCTTCGCCGGGAAGAAGGGCACGGTGGTCGCCATGAACCCGACGACGGGCGAGATCCTGGCCATGGTGAGCCGGCCGTCGTACGACCCGAACCTGTTCGCCCAGCGCCTCTCCGGGGAAGAGTGGCAGCGGATCGCTACCGATCCCAGCCACCCACTGGCCAATCGTGCATTCCAGGCCCAGTATCCGCCCGGATCCATTTTCAAGCTGATGGTGGCCATTGCCGGATTGGAGAGCGGTGCGCTCACACCGGAGACCAAATTCTATGACCCCGGCTATTTCTACCTGGGGAACGCGCGATTCGACGACTGGAAGAAAGGTGGCCACGGTTGGCTGGATCTCCGCGGGGCCATCGTGAATTCCTGCAACGTCTATTTCTACCAGGCGGGCCTGAAGGTCGGCATCGAGGACATCGTCAAGACGGCACGGGAATTCGGCCTGGGGGAACCGCCGGGGCTGGGGCTGGGGGATGAGGCCAAGGGGAACCTGCCCGATCCCCAGCCCCGCAAGCGGGGCCAGCCGGGTTGGTCCGCCGGCAATACGGTCGTCGCCAGCATCGGCCAGGGCCCGGTGGTGACGTCGCCCATGCAGCTCCTCGCCATGGTCTCAGCCATCGCTAGCGGAGGGACGATCTATCGCCCGTGGGTCGTGAAGAAGATCGCCTCCCTCTCCGGCGAGGTCCTGGACGAGTACGAACCCGAACCGGTCCGCCAGGTCCCCGTCAAGCCGGAAACCCTGGCCTTCATCCGACAGGCCATGCTGGGTGTGGTGAACGAGGGGACGGGCACCCGCGCCAAGGTTCCCGGCATCCCCATCGGGGGCAAGACCGGCACGGCCCAGGTAGTGCGGAAGGGTGAGGGGAAAGGTCAGGCTGACCTCAAAGACCACGGGTGGTTCGTCTCCTTCGCGCCCGTGGATAGCCCGCAGATCGCCGTGGTGGTCCTGGTGGAGAACGGAGGGTTCGGCGGCCAAGTCGCCGCCCCCGTGGCCAAGGCAGTGTACGAGGCGGCCTTCGGCGCGCGGCAGCCCTTCCCGCGCCCGGGGACGAGGACCGCCGAGGCTAACGAGCCAGATATCGAGGACTGAGAGAGCGGCAGTCGGCGATCAGCGGTCAGCCTCTTTCTGCCCCGCTGTGAGCTGATGGCTCAGGGTTCATATGTTCGACCGACGGCTGGTGACGCACTTCGACTGGTGGTTCGCCGGGATGATCCTCGGGATGGCCTGCCTGGGTATCCTCACCATCTACAGCGCCAACGCCCTGGCCGTCTCCGCGTTTCGCCGGACCCTGTACCTGCGCCAGGTGACATGGGTGGGGATCGGGGTCGTCGCGATGGTCGCGGCCTGCCTCGTGAGCTATCGGACCTTGGCCCGCGTTGCCTACGTCATCTTCGGGCTGAGCCTGGTCCTGCTCGTCCTAGTCCTTCTGATCGGGAAGGCCGGCCTGGGGGCCCACCGCTGGATCCGCATCGGCGGCTTTGCCTTCCAACCGTCCGAGTTCGCCAAACTGGGTCTGGTCCTGTTCCTGGCTCGCTACTTTGATGACCACCGCGAGAGGCTTCACGAGCCGCGGACCATGCTCGTGCCCGCAGCTTTCACGGCCCTCTGCATGCTCCTGGTCCTCAAGCAGCCCGATCTCGGGACGGCGCTGCTCCTCCTCTTCATCGCCCTGAGCATCATGCTCATGCTCGGCCTTCACTGGCGGTACCTGGTGCCCTTCGCCGTCGGCGGCGCGGCAATCGCCCCGCTCCTGTGGATGGTCCTGAAGGACTACCAGCGCCGGCGCATCCTGGTCTTCCTGAATCCTAACCTGGACCCCCTCGGCGCCGGATATCATATCGCCCAGTCCAAGATCGCAGTGGGATCCGGCGGGGCCTTCGGCAAGGGTTGGCTGGCCGCCAGCCAGAGCCAGCTGAACTTCCTTCCTCTGAACCACACCGACTTCATCTTTGCCGTCCTGGCGGAACAGTGGGGCTTCCTGGGGTGCCTGGTGGTCCTCCTGGCCTATTTCTACCTCATCAGCAAGGGCTTTCGGATCGCCCGGGACTGCACCGACCTGTTCGCGGCCCTCTTGTCGGCGGGCGTTTCCGCCATGCTGGTCATCCAGGTCCTCACCAACACCGCCATGGTGCTGGGCATGATGCCCGTCGTGGGCATCCCCCTTCCCCTTCTCAGCTATGGCGGCTCCTCCCTCCTCATTACCATGCTGGGTCTCGGCCTGCTGTTGAACATCCATATGCGGCGCTTCATGTACTGATGCGTCGTGAATCGTGAAACGCGAGGCGTGAGGCGGAAATCTCCGATCGCTGATTCCCCTCCCGAGGCCCCTGACCCCCAGAAAAGAAAAACGCCCGGAATCCCCTGCAAGGGGAACCGGGCGTCTTCATCTCCGTTCACTTCCTCTATTTGGCGACGTCGCCCTCGACCGTGACCGTCTGGGCGTAGATGGTGACGAGCCCGGTGAAGATGTTGATCAGGAAATCCAGGGCCGTGATCTCGCTCTTCATGGAAAGGTTCTGCACGGCACCGCCAGCGGTGCGCGGCTCGATCAGGCTCCCCTCGATGTCATTGTCCGAAATCGGAACCAACCCCCACAGGGCGTACCAGATCCTCTTCTCCTCGTTGAAGTGTGTGCGCTGACCCTTCACCTCCCCAGTAAAGGAGACCGGCTTGGAGGAAGCCGAGCTGCTGTAGTTCAGCGTGTAGCAGCTTGTGGTCAACAGTGCGATCCCCAGGACAAGTGCCAGTACCTTCCGCATGCCATCCTCCTTTCTTGTGGTCCTGCTCGCCGTCCCCTCTTCACGACGGGCTAGCGTCCGTCTCCCTGCAGCCATTGGGGCGCTCCCCCAGCCTGACGAGGCGCAGTCCAGCGCATGAGCCCCACAGGCCGTGTGAAATTACCACAGGGTCCATCCGGACGCAACTATACATAGCGTCATAAGTAATGCCGCATAATTATCTTGCCATGTTCATGCCTTTCCTGTCATGATAGCGACAAGGAGGGCATGACCATGCGCAAGTTGGCGATCGCCGATGCCGAGATCA
>Ga0181527_1000433_pt1 | contig 48146 bp, 75 predicted proteins | sample PEATcosm2014_Bin_30_FD_119762 | JGI IMG/M metagenome (GOLD analysis project Ga0181527, IMG submission 119762) | Peatland microbial communities from MTU Mesocosm Facility, Houghton, MI, USA - PEATcosm2014_Bin06_60_metaG | ecosystem: Environmental > Terrestrial > Soil > Wetlands > Peat | place...
ATTATTGCGAAGTTTTGAATGTTTCAGAATCGGGTGTTTCATGGATGATAGCTAATGAGACAGATACGCTTGGCGGAGTCCATGTGGCGTCTCAGCAGAACGAATGGTTAATCCGTGTTGGACGAACGTCTTACTATTACAGTTTGGATTCTGAAATATGGTTCGGCAAGGTTGGAGCTAACCCGTCTAAAACCGTTATTATAAACATGACGGGCGCTGTGAGCGGTGATGTGGTCGGTGAAGCTGCGGATATTGATGAGTACAGTGGTGTTGCGGTTCTTGATGTTGTGAATTCTTATTCTGGCTGGGTCGGATCTGGCTATCCTCAACCCGATATTCTGCCCAGCTTGCAGGCCACAAGTGAAGCGTCAGAACTTTGGGTTTGCGGGTTCACAACTAATGTAAACGCGCAGAGCGCCCCCTTCAATTTTACAGTTCCAGGTTCTTCCTCAACGTTTGAGGATGGCTTGGTATCGAACAGTATTGCCCTGGGTGATATGTATCAGGTTTCTTCGGCAACGGGAGGCGTAGGATGCAATGATACGGCAAGCTCAGGATATTGGTGTGGTTGCATAGTGACCTTTGGAGCTTTCAGCGTGAACGTGCAAACTTTGGATGTTGACGGGAACATCTTGACAGGGGCCAGCGTGTACATGAGCAATGGGACGCTCTCAGGGATCCCAACTGGCTTGTCGCCGGGAACAGGATTCGCCGTTGTGGGATCAGCCGCTAGTCTTTGGTTTCAAACCTACACTTCTCAAGGCTGGGCTAACTACACGGGCATGACGAACAGCAGCGTCTATTTCTACGTGGAATGGTACGGCCTTCAAGTGTGTCCTTTGACTTTGGTTTCTGTGACTGCGAATGTGAACGTGAATTTGACCTGTCAATGCTACCCTTTCATCGTGAATGGGCTCATGTTCTGGACGGCCAGCAATGCCACAATCACATCAGCCTCTTCTACAAGCAATGTTCTGTCTGTGTCCTTCAGTTCGGCTTTGAACAATTATTTGCTTGTGTCAAGCTGCCCCATTATTCCACGCTACATTCTCAACGTGACCTATGATGAGTCAGTCTCCTTCGCAAATGGCTATTTGGCACTGATGAATTATGCGAATGCGACTTTGACGATTGATTATGAGTCTTGGGGAACTCTCTATGTTGCAGCTTCAACGTTGCCTCTATTATCCTGCAGTATCGTTGGCGGTGATTTGCAAGCTGTTCCGGAAAATGTGAGCGGAGCGATTGCAACGCTTAGCGTTTATTGTGGTTCGAATGGAAATCCAACCGTGACGACCGGTTTCACAACGGGAACTTTCATCAATCAAATTTACTCTGGAACCTACGTGTCAGACGGGCAAACTCTAATTTTGGGTTGGTCTGCAACCAGCGGCAGCAGCACAGGAGGGAATAATGGGATTACTGGGACAAGCCCAAGCTTTGTCGTGGAAATAGTGTTTAATTTTCCAAGTCAAGCCTTTCAGGGCCAAGTTGTGAATGGCACGTTGTTTGTTTCTTGGCAGGGTTACGCTGAAATTTACATTTGGCAAATCGTCTGTGGCCAGGGCTATAATGGCTGGGTCGTGAATTTGGGGGCGTTGCCTCGGGCTTTGCAGACGTCGGCTTATTCTGGGAATGCGACTTTGCCGATTAGCCTTGCAGTGCCCGCGAGCCTGGCTGATGGTTCGTATCAGGTGCCGTGCAGCGTCACTTTTCAGTCAGCAACGGGCGATGCGAAAACGGTGGGTTCAACAATCAGCTTGACCGTGGGGCCTTTAGCGGCCAGTTTCAGCGTGGCGAATGTTCCGGCTTTGTTTATGCTGATTGCTTTAGGCAGTTTCGGCGTGTTTTTTGTTTCTTTGTTTGTTCGGAAGAGGAGCAGGGCTGAAAGGTCTGGAACATTCTAACATGTCAATGGCCAATAGCCAGTCGAGGAGCTGTTCGTTCATAGGCTTGTATTGTGGCTTCGTCTGACTTAACTCTTACGATAAGCCTAAACGATGAGTTAGCTTACCCGTCAAGCCTTTCGGGTTCTGCAAAAACAGACTGTAAACTCGTATGAACTGATGCCACAAAAGAAAAGGTCTCATGATCGGATATTTTCCTTCCAGCTCATCTGGATAGTTTTTTCCTCTCATTGTCAAGCTTTGACTGTGAACCCGCTGAAGGTAAAGGGGTTCGTTGATTGTGCGCCATTTCCATCCTCTACGTACTAATGCCAAGGCGAGATCCCAATCTTCGCGGGCGTGTAAACGTTCATCATAGGGCATTTTTCCGTATACTTCTCTCCGAACCAGCATAGTTCCGAGTGCTCCGTCGACGCCTCCATACAGGCTTGTGCGGAAGCGCACTTTTCTCGGCAGGTAAACTTTGTCTGAACTTCCAAATTCCTGTTTGCCAGTCCACACGAAGCCAATGCGGCTGCTTTTGCTGATTTCTCGGACGCAGCGTTCAATGTACGTTGAGCGTAGCTTGTCATCTGCGCCGATGCAGGTTACATATTTTCCTTTGGCCAATCTGATTGCTAGGTTCTGAACTCTTGCAGGCGTCATATTTCCCTGGTGCGTCGTGTAGATGTAGCTAACGTTTTCGTATTGCTCAACGTATGGTTTGACGATTTCTCTGGTTTTGTCTGTTGAGCCGTCATCGAAGACTATTATTTCAATGGGCTTGTAGGTCTGCGCGAGTACGCTGTCAAGGGTTTCAGTTATGTATTGGCCGTAGTTGTGTGTTGGAATGACGACGGTTACGAGGGCTTTCATTTTTGCATTTCCTTATCTAGTGTGGCTTGAATGAGGCTTGAGAGTTTGATGTGGTTTTCGTTGACCCATTTTGCTTGGTCATCTCGGATGGTTATGTTCTTATGTTGCATAATGAATCAATACACCGAATACACCTTTAAGGCTTTCGACCATAGATTTCAGGGAGTCCTTGGAAGTTTAAAGTCGAAGTCCGAGTTTATACAGGTTCACGTTTTAGCTCCTGCATCATGCAAAGTTGCGTTATAGTGAATCTGTATGAATTTGAACTATTGCATCACGGCTCTGAAAAAATCTATGTATTCTTTAGCTGTCCTCTCTGAACAAGATAGAACTTGCATGATGTCTTCAGGAAGTAGGCTGTAGGCAACATTGCCTTTATTCCAAGGTAGTCTTCGTTGTGAAAGTCTTTCCTTTAACCTCTTTCCATTTTCACCCTCGGTTTCATAGAAGAAGTTGTAATATACAAGGACCGATTTCTGTAGGACTTTATTCCGAATGGAATGGAAGAAGATTTTATGGATGAACTCTGCTCTTGGCGTATTATCTGTTGACAGAACAATGTGATGCTTGCCCATTAAATCACCCTTAGCGCGTGCCACCCCTTAGAAATGTCACATTATGACATTTAATCTTTTCGTTGTTTGATTAGTTTTTCCAGAAATTCAAGAACATCAGGATCGCTTATGAGGTCTAAGGCTTTCTGTCGTTTCAAGTATTGTTCTGCCTGTTCCTTGTCCAAGGGCACGTAGCAGAAATGGCATGTCTTTGAAGAGGCTGGGTTTTCTTCTCCGCAATAAGCACATTTCACAGTGGCAAAAGCATCCTTTTTTTCTTCTTCTCGGACTTGAATGCCATGGGCGCGTTCGTATTCTTTGGCTGCATCCTCATCCGTGAGGCTTTCATAAATGGCTGCGGTGTTGCTTCCCGCCGTCCATCCGTGCGTGATGTTTCTTGAGGCCCGCGATACGCCTCTTGCCGTGGCCCAGGTGTTTTCTGTGTGCCTGAACATGTGCCAGTGAATGTTCCTTTTCAGGCCCGAGGCTCGGACGGTTTTTTTGAGTAGGTTCTGAATTTGCACAGCCTTAATTGCCTCTTGTCTTGGCCCGTTTCTGTGAATCCATAAGGGACTGTCGGGGTTGTCGCGCATGGGATGATGTTCAAGCCACACGCCCAAGATTTTAGCGAATTCTCGGTCGACGGGGGGGCTTTTATGCGTGCCTGTCTTGCCAGTTAACACAATTCTGAATCCGTAGGGCAAAACTTCAATGTCTCTCAAATGAATGTTCAAAAGCTCACCCCTGCGTGCGCCTGTTGCTATGGCTACAGCAATTATGGCGCGGTCCCGAGGGTTGTCGGCAGCTCGTAGGAGGGCTTTGACTTCTGTTTCGCTCAAGATTTTCTTTGCCACGTAGTCGAGTCTGCGAATCCTTTTCAGTTTGACATGGGCTACGCATTCTGGATAGGTTTCTCCGCCGTTTTTCCACTTGTAAAAAGCGCGTATGCAACTCACGAATCCGTTCCATCCAGACGGGCTCAAGCCTTTTTCCATCTGTTCGAAGCATCTGGCTGCTTCCTGTCTTGTCAAATTGTAGGGCTTGTCCGTGAACCTACTCAAGTGCCGAAAGGCTAGCCGATAACTGTATTTGGTGTTGTCTTTAAGTTGATGTTGCTCTCTTAGGAATTGTTCAAGCAAATTCACTTTCACTTCAAGTCATCTCTCTCTATGGTGTTTGTGGTGAACCTTTTTGCGTAGCTTTTAAAAGCAAGTTTCGCTGTAATTGGCTGTTCCTTTAGAAGTGTCTGAAATATGAAGGGGAAAGCAGACAAAAATAGCAGAATCGTAAACGTTTCTTCCAAAGAAGTTGACAAGTTGCTTCAGCTCTATCCGACTGAAACAGTTGAGTGTGCGATTTGCCATGTCATTGAGGAGCGCACTTCTCCTCAATCCATAGTTCAACAAGTTTAGAAGCAGAATTGATTCCTTTTTTGCGTAGCTCTTTCTTGTGGGCTTTGTAGTATGTTTGGGCTTTTTCCCAGCAGTACATGGGAACTGTGATGGATGCTTGCCCTTCGTGTCCCATCGTTGTTCAACATGACAGTAAGGAACGGTTCTCTATTTAATGGTTTTGATGATTAGTTCTAGAAGGATTTTATAGAACAGTTCAGGGAACCGTTATAGATTAATTGTCAAGGGACTTTAAATACTAGAACGGTTCTAAGAACAGTTCCAAGAGGAGAAAGCAATGCCCAAGTCTTATCAGAAATCCATCACAGTTAGAAAAGAAACCTATCACGTGGCTGAATTGAAGGCTAAGAGACAGAAAAAAACTGTTGCGACCTTTGTAACTGATTTGATTCTTGAAAACTGCGCGGAGGCTTAGTGCATGTCTTCTGGTTCTCGTTGTGTGAGCATCGACCGTGCCATAGCCCTTCTTGAAAAGGTGAAGGTTCTGGCCGTGGAGGCTAGGCTTGCTAAGGAGGCCAATGTCACATGAGAGAATTAACCTCTAAACAAAAGGAATACTTCGAAGACCTACCAGATGACATACCCTCACTGTTTTCCAGTGACCTTGACAAACTCCTGACTTTCTGGCCTTTCAAAGATTGGACTATTACAGAGTTAGTTGGGCTTTTTGAGTTGAAAATCAAAGAAGCGAAGGCGAAAGCATGACTGACAAGGATGAGGATAATCCGTGTGTTCCCAAGCTCACGATTGCGGGTGGGAAGCATTTTCGTTGGGCTGACCAGATTCTTTACGGACAAAAACGGCGAAAGCGGAAGGGGTCGGGTCGCTAAATGGAATCTGAATCGTATCTCTCATTTCAAAGATCTCCTTTCCCCGTAGGCTCAGGTTCCAGGCGAAACCCAGAACCCTTTTCCCGACAAAAAGCTTCACCAAAAAACGAGGGGATTTCTGAATGAGTGACAATTTGAAAGTTACTAGAGAACGATTCAATGATGACTTAATGAAGGCGTACATGAACTCACAGCTCCACCTATCTGACCTTGGATTTAAAGAAATCTTCGACCTAATAGAACAAGCAGGATTTATTATACTTGATCGCAAGCAGCTCTCAGAATTTCTCCATCATAACGAAAGAAACTTGCTGGATATGTTCTGTCAACAAAGGCCACCGACAAAACGCTGGATTGAGACTAAAGGAGAGTATTGGCAGGGTTGGCAAGACTGCAATAATAAAGTGAAGGAGACCTTAAAATATGCATGTTTGTGACCAATGCAAAAAAGAAGTTGTTGAAGGCGCACTGATTCATTTACGGTTCGAGAACAAATGGTTTCCTCAGTTTCATCGTTTGGAGGCAGAATTTTGCAGTATTTCTTGTTTGCTAAACTTGATGAAAATGAAAATTCCTGAAGAGGCCAAAACATGAACGAACCAGAAAAGCCCAAGTGTCATGGTCATATGCCCCCGTTTGAAAATCGCGCTATTGCCTGTGGAACGTGCCGCTTGTTTGACGGTTGCGCTGTGGAGAGTCAGCTTGAAATTAACAGGGTTAACGAGGGTTTGGCGCGTATGAGGATGGTTTTTGCGGGGAATGGGATTAGCATGGAAAAGGTGGAATCTCCAAAATGAATGCGAACGAAGTTTTGCTGGGCTTCGAAGTTGGCTCAGGCGTTCCGGTCTATTTGCCTCTTCATCACTTAGCCATTTTCGGCATGACAGCCAAATCCGGCAAAACCACCGCGCTCGAAGCCATAATCTCGAGATCCAAACTGAGAGCTATCGCTTTCATCACGAAACGAGGGGAAGGCGGTTTTACAAGTTACAATCCGGTAACGCCCTATTACAAACCAAGGGCTGATTGGCAGTTTGTCGAAGGGCTCGTTAACGTTGCTTTGGGTGAGAAGGTCAAGTTCGAACCTGGAATGCGCTATGGAATAATGCAAGTTTGCAAGGGTCGCAAGAACCTGAAGGAGATTCAGCAGGCCGCTCGAGATCTCGCTAGAGCTTCCAAACGCGATTTCATGAAGAGTGTCTATGAAAAACTCGTTGCCTACCTTGAGATCGTGATTCCTGAACTTGAAAAGTGGACGTTCACGGAAAAGCTCGAGATCAAAGAGGGCGTCAACGTTATGAACCTTGCTGGAATGCGATTGGAAACTCAGCATATCGTTATTGCCAGCACGATTGAGTATGCCTTTGCAAACTTGGATCATGTTATCGTGATTATCCCGGAAGCTTGGGAGAGCATTCCGCAGGGCAAGATGACGCCTGTAAAGTGGGTTGCTCAGCAATTCATCAGGAAGGGCGCGGCCTTGGGCAATTACCTGTTTCTTGACAGTCAAGATATTGGTGGCATTGACAAGACGCCTCTCCGCCAGGTTGATAATTGGATTTTAGGCCGGATGAAAGAGGCGCATGAGGTTGAAAGGATCCTCAAACAACTGATGGGCGCTAAGATTAGTGCACTCGAGATCCAGACTCTTGGGCTAGGCCATTTTTACGCTGCGATTGGCAATGATGTGAAGAAAGTGTATGTTTTGCCCGTTGGCGTGCCTGAACAAGTGGGTATTGATGTCGCAATGGGAAAGAGGACGCCAGAGAGTGTGCGTGACGAATTTTTGCAAGTCAAGGTTATGGAGGATGACAGTTTGTATAAGGAAAAGTATGATGAGCTTGCGAAGCATGTTGAAGAGATCCGATTGAAGGCCTTCGAAGAGGGGCAGGCGAGTCTTGGAAAAGAGGTTGTCGAAGACAACAAGTTCCTCTCTGGTCAAGTGAAAGAACTTAAGGAAAAAGTGCATAGCCTAAGCGAATCAGATGCTAAAATGGCAGACGCTCTTGAGAGCGCACATCACGAATTGAAGGGCGCTGCTGCTTTTCGGGAGGCATTAACGGCATTTTTGTTTCCGAATGGTCTGCCAACTCAATCTTCAAACATTAACGGCAAAGCCGCCTTCAACATTACCGAACAAGGCTTAGACGTGACTATTCAACATCAGAACAATCAAGTTGTCAATTTTAACACTTCAAACAAGGAGGGTCAAGTCATGTTCTGCGTTGTGAAGGAGCTGCCGAAAGAAGGCTTTACTGTTTCTGGCTTGCAGGAGCGTTTGCAGGAGCATGGCTGGGTTATTAAGGAGACGACTTTGCGGGCTACTTTGAGCATTTGGACGAACAAAGGCTTCCTTGTCAAGACGGATAAGGGTTATCGGCTTCCGGGTTTGGTCAATTTCAAAACTCAAGAGGCTTAAAGCATGATGCGTAAGCCTTGCCCCCATAATCCTGTTTTTCCGAAGTTTCAGCGTGAGCATCTGCGGCGCAAGCGTGCTGAGCATTTGACTTTTGAAGTGTTTATGGGCAATTTGACTTTGGAGCAGCAGTTGAATTGGATGTGGCGTGGCGCCAAGGCCAGTAACCGAAGCTGTTCGGTTGAGGATAGTTTCAAGATTTTGAAGCAGATGACGGATCCGATTCCAGATAGGCTTGTTTTGGCTAATGTGAGGAATCTGCATGACTGAAGAAGAAGTGATTGAGAAGGCAATTCAAGAAGAAGTTTCTGACCATACTAAACTTGTGAGACTGTGCGAAAAGAAAATTCATAGTTTAGGCTTGATAACTTTCGGAAAGACGAGGCAATGGGCTGGCTTTATCCCTGACATTGTAACAAATGTTGCTGGCAGAAAGAGTCACTGGGTTCTAGTCGAGATAGTCAACAGTCAAGAGTCTTTGTTTCGGGATATTGGTGGCTTGCTTATTGCAAAGGCAAACATCGAAAGAAACGGCATAGACAAGGTTCGAGCGATTGTTGCTCTTCACAGTAAGAATGTCACGGAAACTAAGGCAGTTGAACAAATCGTCCATGAGCACTGTTTGAAGCCTCATGAAGAATTGATGTACTGCGTACCTTTTGACCTCTTTCATCTTGAATCAATTCTGCATTATCTGAGTCTTGACGCTCATCGAGCATTGCTCAGCCAAAGCGAGGATTGGGAGGCTGACAGTTACTGGAATCGAGCAAAACGGGTTCTCGCGCATCGCGAGGAAACAGAAAATCCTCCAGAGGTGACTCAACAATGACTGAGTATGAGATTGTTCCTGAAGTTGTTGAGCAAATTCGAAATAGTGAGAAGCTTCGGGGTCCTATCGAGAAGGTTGTTCTGAGTGCTGACGGAAAGCTTGTTGATGGGCACCAGCGCAAAGCTGCAGATCCTGACTGGCCTGAAGAGGTTAATCCGAAGCTGAAGACGGAGGAGGATTGTGTTCTTTTTGAGATCGATAAGAACTGGCATCGGACAAACAAGAGTGAGAATTGGAAACTTGGACGCATCGAAGAACTCGCGAGGCTAGGTAATTCTGTTCAAGACGTAATTCGTAAGACTGGTCTTCCCGCTACAACGGTGTATCGGTATTATCCGAAGGAGTTGAAGAATAAGAAGCTTAGTGACTCGATTTCTGCTGCAAAGCAAGCGGCATCTGAACTCGCAAGACAGAGTTTACCAAGTGGGAATCTCCTAACAGCTAAAGCTGAAGAAACCGCAAGAGCCTTGCCCGTGGAATGTCATAACTGCCATCTGGGGTTTAGACAAGACCAAGTTGAGTATGTCGAAGGTATACCCTACTGCAAGCGCTGTGCTGGTCCTATGCATACAGCCTTAGAGAATGAACGCAAGCGTCTTGAAAGAGAGAAAGAATCAAAGAAAACTCCTGTCGGAAGCCTAGAAACTGCTGAGGAGCGTGAAGCCAAAATGCACCCTCATGATAGCAAGTTTCAGCAGGACGTTTTTGTGGAGCTTGCAGAAGAAGGCTATGTTTTTGAGCAGAATCAGATTTTGCCAGTGTTCACAACCGAGCCGGACGGTCTTGAAAGAGGATTGGGACTCCTTGTTTACCTAGATAGCACAGAAGTTCACAAGGGTAAGCAGCTAGACAAAGATGATCGCTTACGAGACGAGTATGGGAAGCATCATCCTGAAGTTACGATTCTGCCAATTCCCTACACTGGCAAGAGTGAGAAGGAGAAGGCTCGTGTTAAGGGTGTGATTCGTGACAAATGCGATAGTCTGCGGGAGGAGTTGGGTAAGTGGCGGACGAGTGAGAAGGAGCTGAAATCATGAGTTTTCGACAGTATCTAAGCGCGAAAATTAGAGATCATATGCGAGTTTTTATTGTTTGGGCAATTGTCACCTTTACCACTGTCTTCATAGGTACTGGATTTTACGGTCTAAATTTTGGATTATTAGGGCTCTATCTTTCTCCGTTTTTGACTGCTTTTGTCTACATGCTCGATGCTATCTTCAGAAATATGGCAGATGACGTTCGTAGGAATTTTCGCAAATGGAAGGTTGAACGGTTAACGAAGGAGGAGTTGAAGTGATGTTTCCGCCTAGGCGACGGACTGGAGAAACCTACGTTTGCCTCTTGCTCTTCCTAGTTTTCCTCGAATGCTTCACAGTCAGCGTTATGACTCTTTCTCAGGGGCGTCTTGCGCTTGGTGTTTCGGCTGTTTTCAGTTTGCTGGGTGCTTATTACACGTTAATGTTGGCGGTTCAGTTGGAAGTGAAGAGGTATCAAGGCTCAGGTCAAGAGGATGATGAGAAATGCTGAGCAAGCTACAGCAACAGATATGGGCTGCTCTATTAGTGGTAATCGGTATATACGGGATGATGGGAGGTTTTTCTGGTTATGGCCTTTACATCATGCCTACACAAAACAACGCCAACGTAACCAGGTCTTGGGTTGCAAATGGAACGGCTTATTATCAATGGTCTAATGGTACAACCACAACCGAGAACATGACGGATGTTTTCCAAGAATTTTGGTATGTGCCCACATTTGCTGGAATTTTTGTCTTTGCCTACAGTGTGTGTTCTCATCCCAGCTACTCGCATTACCGTTACGAACCTTATCCGTCTCCAGCTAGCTCGTCTTCAGACGATGAAGATGAAAGTGATGAGGAAATTCCTGAAGCCAAATCCGTAAAGGGTGTTGGCGTTGAAATTTTGAAGTGTCCTAACTGTGCGGCTCCTCTCAAGTTTGCAGGTTCTACGGTGACAACTTGTGAGTATTGCGGTAATGAGGCTAGGAGGAAAAACGATTGAAAATGGTGGAAAGGCTGGTGGCATGGTCGGCAAACTTGTTCTTCCTCCGGAGACAGTTTTCCACCTTTGGCCGTGCCGTCCGCCCCACAAACGGAGATGAATGAAAATGTCTGAAAAAAAGAAAGGGTCTTTGTTGTTGCCGATAATGCTGATACTTTTGATTGCGACCTTCCTTCTAGGCGTGTTTGTTGGAATCTCTGGTACTCAGCAAAGCACATCGAAGCAAGTCTATCCAGAACTCGTAATTAGTGATGTAGAGTTTCAGGGAACACCTGACAATAATCCTCAACTGCTGATAACGGTTGGAAATGTCACTTCTAGGAATGTGGTAATAACTGCTGTTCATGTCAACGGGTTCGAGAATAATTGGTTAACATGTGGGGATGGTTTTGTCTGGGCTGATGGTGGACTCGGCGGTAGCACGTTTCCTATTGGTTATCCTTGGAATTATTCGACTCAGTATTTCATCGAGTTGATAACGCCGAACTGTTTCCATCCGTACAACCCTTACAATTTCACGGCAACAAGTCCTGCAGCGCCAATAGTGCCTATTATACCTAACATGACTTCAACCGTGTTTTCGAAGCTTGACGGTTCCTATGTTTACTGGAGCTTTTCGACAGAGCCAAGCGTCCCTGATTATCTGAGCTATGAGTTTCAAGTAATTGACGGTCGCGGAAACGACACTGAAGTCATCCTTACAGGTTTTATTCCAACTCGGGTTGACGTGACTTTCTTCAACGGAACGGACATTGCGACTACGAGTTACTATCCTAGTTTGCAGTATTGGACGGACCCGAAAATTGCGGAGGGAACGCTATGAGGAAATTAAATAGAAAAGGTTTGAGTCCTGTAGTTGCTTCGATAATTCTCATCGCTGTGACAGTCGCCATAAGCCTAGCTGTTGCAGTTTGGATGGGAGCCTTAACATTCGAGTTTATGCCACCCGCGCAACAAGTCACTATTACTAATGTTCAGTTTCTTGACATCAACAATAATGTTTTGCCGAATGAGTCTGCTATTGAGGTGACTGTGCAAAATGTCGGATCATCAGCGGTGAACATTACTTTTCTTGCTCTGGCCGAGGAGAACCCTAATCTTCTGCAAAATACTTACGCCACTCTGGTAAGCGGGCAAAACTGTACACTCACGGAACCTTGTATCTGGTTAAGTAATCAGCCCTACACTATAACAGTTGGAACAAGCAGCGGATTCAAGGCTTACCTAAACCAAGTGAGTCCACAACTATTCTTCCTTCTTGCCGAAAACTTTACGATTCCGATACCTCCAGATTACAATTCAACTGCGCCTCTTTATGGTGATGCTTCTTTCTCGTCTTCGCTGAATTTGCAATCAGATAGTTCGGGAATCTTGCCTGTTAACAGCACATTCCCAGTTTACGGCACGACTGAGAGACCGTCAACAGACGCGATGTCATATAGTTCAACAATCGGTTTTAACGTGACTTATTATGCCGAAGTTTCGAATGGCACTTATAGAGTTCTTTTTTCAGATCAGTATTTTGAAGAAGTTACTCTTTTTCCCTCCTCCTGGGAGGGAGGAACATGAGGAAATTGCCTGTTATCAGCATCATCTTCTGGGTTGCCAGCCTGTTCATGTTTGCCAACAGCATTGCAGGGTTCATAGCTTTTCCAAGTCTTCCGACAACGATCATGCAGGGCGGGCCTTCTGGGATTCCTGTCAGTTTTGGCGGTTTTGAATGGTGGGTTTGGACGGTTAGCGGCTTTGTGACTTTGATAGTCGGGGCGGTGTTGGCTGGCGTGTGGCTGGGATTGAAGGAGGCTTTGGACTAATTGAAGCTTGTCACGATAACCAGTCAGACTGTCACCCGTTTCAAAGCGAGGAAGTTGTGCTGTGTGAATCCGTCCTGCGGCAAAGAGCTGAGAGTGGGTGATATGGCTTATTCTGTGAAGGGCAATGGCGGCAATTCTACAGGTTATTTGTGTCAAAACTGTGGTGACAAGCCCGTTCTAGTTTACCAAATTCGGAAATTCACGGGAGGTTCTGAGGCGACTGTTCAAGGGCAGAAGCTTTGTCAGTGCCGCTGCGGCTGCAAGCATCCTGTTGAGCATTGGGAGGAAGAGACTCGCTGTGATTATTGCAGGGAGTGGCATGATGAACTGCCCTTGGATGAGGAGGAAGAATAGGTGACTGTTCAAGAGGAAGATTTTCGTTTAAGCCAGAACGAGCGGGAAGTCTACGATAGGCTGCGCAGAAAATGCGCGGTTAACAACATTCGACAGTTCAGCGCGGACACGGTCAGAGGCTACGGTTTGGACAAGATGTTGTATGGTGATGAGATGGCTAAGATGGGTGTGCTGTTCAGGAAGTGGCTCAAGAATGGGTTGGTGGTGCGTGTTGGTCAGGTTGCGAGTGCGGCTGAGAGTCGGCATCATGCTGAGATTAAACTGTACGAGTTCTCGGAGGGTTCAAAGTGACTTCTGGAGCGAAGGGTAAGAAATCGGATCTATGCTCGTTCTGTCATCACGTTAAAGGTTCCAAGGCTCCTCTCATCAGAGAAGAAGTTCCTATGATGGGTTGGCCTGGAGCAACTATTCCTATTTACTGTCCATGCAGTTGTCATAGAGGCGGCCACGAATGAAATTTTACCGTGAAGATGTCTTGGATTTCACTCTATTTAGCGTGCTCATTGCCTCAGTGTTTCTGATCTTTTTTGCTCCGTCTCCTTTGTTGAGTCTTGGCTCTATCTGGGTTAAGGATGGGAATGGTATGGTTTCGTCTTTGCGTAGTCAGCACGAATCTCTGTTTGGTAATCCATCTCTATATCCACCCTTACGAGAGACTACTTCTCAGTTAGTTTCGGAAACTTGGTATCCGTTCGGCAGAATAGTTACGATAAATTCGACTATCTCATTTGTGAACGGTACGGTTTTGGTTTGGCAAGATTTCTTTTATGTTTCCGTTACATACGAGTTTTCATTTTATGGTTCTACATTGTCCAGCGAGACAAATCAGCCAAGTACACCTTTGGGGGTTCTAGGTGACTAGGACTTTTCATGTTAAGAATCGTGCTGTTCAGGTTTTGCTTTTTCCTTTTTTGCTGGCTTCTTGGATGGTTGGCTGGGCTGTCTTGTGGGCTGGAACGCGGAAGGAGGCAAAAAGAAGTCCTGTTGAAGAGGATGAGGATGTTTCGATTCTGTTTTGTGATGGAGAGCAAGACGCTTGATAGCTGAGATAATCGTCGGGATTCTGGGGCTTGTTATTCTCTGTGTTGTGTTTCCTTTGTGGTTATACAAGGAGTTCTATGAATGAGTTGCGCCCATGATGGAAACTGCGAGTTCAAACCTAAAATTGACAGTCGCTTTGTGGCTCGAACTGCTGATGAAGTGCGTTATGGCCGTTTGTGGGCCGAGATTGAAATGGAAAAGCAGTTGAGGGAAAAGAAATGAAGATAGTGAACTTAGAGGCATTCAAACAGAAGTGCACCGAGTTTTCTAGGCCTGAACTGAAAGCTTTGCTGTTTCATTTCGCTTTTGAGAGAATCCTCCGTGAACTCGTGCTTGTTGATGCTCTTCATTGTTGCAGAAAGAACGGTGAACTGATTCCTAAAACGGAAGTTCTAGCTGGTTATGTTGATAACCTTGAGGGTGAGCGGGTTCTGATTGGATTGCTCGGTAGGAGGGAAGCAGCTAAGGTTTACGGTTTCATGGAGCAGATAACGAGCGATGTCAAAACGGTAGATTATGTTCTAACTAATGACTCTGTTGAGCATTATCAAAGATTGGTTTCTGCTGAGATTGTTCTTCCGAAGGAGCCGCAAAAGAAATGAAAGTTTTCAAGCTGACCTATCTTGACATAGACGATAAAAAGTTGTGGATTGAAGTTGAAGCTAATTCGCCTGAACAGGCTGAGAAATCGTTTAAACGGTTTGATGAGCGTTGCAAGGCAATTTTGAAAATTGAAGAGTTGGCTAAGTTGTTGGGGAAAGGGGAGGCTTCTTCTTGAGTTACCATTATGCGCCTATCGCTGTTCAGGTTTGGTGCAATGATTGTGATTGGAAAACTGAGAGTTACAAGAACGGTCAGGCATTAGCCGCTAAGCACGCAAGGAAGTATGGGCATCGAGTTAGCGGTGAATTGACAATTAGTTTCGCTTACGATTATAGAAAAGAAAGGGAGGCTTCTCATTGAGGGGTTGGCAGAAGATTCTGGATTTTCAAAACGTTTTCTATCCTGGCTGGCGAATGAATAAGCCGAAGTTGCTTTTTGCCGCAGGATTAGCAGGTGAAGTTGGCGAGGTCTGCGGTGTCATAACGCATCTGGAAGGCGGAGGCACTAATGGGCGTGGCTATTCGCGGGAGCAGGTGCTTCATCAGTGTGTTGACAGTTATGTTCAGCTTGTTCTTTTGGTTGAACGGTATGGGTTTTCTATGTTGGATTTTGAGGCTGAACTGAAACGGGTTGTCGAGGGCGAATTGCTGGAACGGTTAGCGAAGAAGCGGAAGGAGTAGATGTTTTCTGGCCTCTGATTTTTCTAGCACCTCTTCTTCTGAGAAAAGTGGAAATAAAAATTTTGGAGTTTCGAAGTACAAAATAAAATTTGATACCTGTACTGTGCGGAAATGGGTTCTTCCGATACTGCGTCGTCTGGCCGCTGGGGATTATCCGACTAAGATAGGTCGTATCGTGGGCTTGAGCCCGCAGCATGTGCATTATTACATGAAGAAGCTTGAAGGGTGCAAACTTGTTCGACGAGAAAAGCGCACTAATGTCGTTTTCTACGAGCTCACAAGCCAAGGTACAAATTTGTTGCAGTCATGTGAGGGGGTGGTTTTTCCGGGAGAACTTTACAGATTGGACAAATGCCAAGTTGGTTTTGAGATTTTGAGGGAGGGGCTTGGCTTGAGCATGGTTGATTTTCGGAAGGTTGAGATGGTTAATTGGACGGCTCTTTTGGGCTTGGAACAAGGGGTTAAGGTTCGCAAAACTAGCCGGAGCTGGATTGTTCATGTGGAAGTTATCCGAGGCAAGCAGCCGGCGGAAGTGTACGGGTTAGCCATGAATCTTGCGAATCGGGTTGCTGCGTCATTGAAGAGTAAGTATGGGGTTGTTTTGGCTGACGGAAAGTTCATTGCAGGAGAACTCGCGGTTGAGGATCCTGTTGCTGGCTTGTTTGGTCGTTACTTTACGGTTTCGACGCCAAAGAGGAAGGTTGACCATTCATGGAATGTTGGTGAGCTTGAGCATTTGCAGAAGGACGCGGTTATCGAGTATTTGCAGATGCCGGAACGGGTGAAGCAGCTTGAGTGTCATGTTGAACGGTTGACTGTTAGTTTGGATAAGATGACGGGGATTCTTGAGAGGTTGTTGCCTCCTGCAGAAACGGCGGAAGAACCGGGAATATCGAAGGGTCAGAGGAGTATGGACGGTTACGTAACATGAGCGAGCCTTTGAGGGAGGACTATTCATCATAAAGTCTGAATTGGCTTTTCATTTATTATGGGTCGTAATGTACCTATTCTACGCGGTTTCCTTCCTTTTCTATAGACCTTTTGATTTGTTCACTCGGATAGTTATGGAGTTTTTTGCTTGTTTTGGTTGTGTTCTAGGATTTCTTTTGATTGCTGATGACCTAACGGAGAAGCAGAGGAAACTTTCGGAGTTCTTGAAATGATGAATGAGGCTGTTTCAGCAGCGCTGTTTTTGCGAAGTATTTTTTGGATTGCATTCGAAGTGCTTGCTGGAATCATAATAGCGTATATTCTAATTCTTTTGACAATTAGCCTTCATGTGCGATGGCCGAAGGGGGGCTAGAGGGTAGGCGTAAATGATGGTGACGACGAAAATGCTTTTAAGTGGATTCGAGAGAAATAAGATTCAAGAGTCTTCATCCCGTCCTGTGCGGTCCGACCTCAGAGGGGTTTGTCAATAGAAAAAAAGGAGGGGTTGTGACACGCAGGAGTCGGTTGAAAATGGAAATAGGGGTAAGTTAGATGTTTTCCATGTTGAGCCTTTGGACGTGATTTTGGAGGCTCAGGAGCTGGGGACCTGTTTGGGAACGGCTGATGGAAAGGCTTGTGGGGGTGATTTGATTGTTCCTTCTGATGATTCGGGTGAGTATGTGTGCAAAAAATGCGGGAGGGTTTGGGGTCGGAAGTTTGAGGAGGGCCGTATTCCTTTCAACGAGGATTGTGAGGATGGGCATTCTGAGGGCAGTTATGGTGGTGGTGGCGCGTCGAATTTGGAGTTTGGGAAGGGGGTTGGTTCGAAGACGGATAGGCTCAGCAATAGTAATGTGCTTCGCGGTCAGAAGAACACAACGGATGAGACCTTTCTTAACAGTCGGGGCAGGATGGCCCGGGTGCCCCTGTGTGATCCGCTGCTTAAAGAGCTGCTTGCGAATGGTAGTTTCTTTTGTGGTCATTTGGAGCTGCATCAGAAGGGGGATGGTGATCATGCTAGGTTTGCGGATCAGCTTGGCATTCACTTGCGTTTGGTTGGCGAGTTTTATGTGCATGGTTTGGCTAAGCGGTGGGCGGATCCTTGGAGGATTTCTGCGGCCATTTTCACTTTGTTATTCCGTGAATGGTATCCGGAACGGTACAGCGCGTTGATGGATGAGAAGAGTGTGAGGGAGAAGTTTCCTGAGTTGTGTTTGCCCGATGAGGTTGTCAGATATTTTGGGTTGGTGTTGCAGAGTTGCAGGCCACCTGTGCTGCCTGCTTTGCCTGATGGAAAGTGAAAGAGATTGGAAAATCATAAGCATTGTCGGAGTTGCGGGAATATGATTGCACCATCGGAAAGGGTTTGTCCTCTGTGTGGCGCGATTCAGTCAGAGTATAGAAGCAGTTTGCCTATAGCTCTGGAAAAATCATTCAAAGAATGGATAAAGGCTAAGCATCTTTCCGCAACGAAAATCGCGGAGAAATACGCGCCAAAAAAGGATGCGGATGAGAAATGAGTGTGGAAACTGATAAAGTTCAGCAAATACCGCTGACTTTGATTGATTCTCCCTCTAATGCTGTGCGAGAGCTTGATGAGACTTCTGTTTTGGAGCTTTCAGAGTCTGTGAAGGCTGTTGGAGTTTTGCAGTCTATTCTTGTTCGTCCCAAGGGCAAACAGCGATACGAAATTGTTTTTGGGAATCACCGCTTTCACGCTGCACAGAAGGCTGGCTTACGGGAGATTCCTTGTCGTGTGGCTGTCCTTTCTGATTCTGAGGCTTTGTTGTTGTCGGTTACAGAGAATATTCAGCGTCTAGAGATGAATCCGTTTCGAGAGGGAGAAGTATATGCTAGTTTGCTGAAGGATTTTACCTTTGCAACCTTGGCTTCTAGGCTGGGAAAGAGTACAACTCATATTCAGAACCGTGTTTTATTAGCTTCAAAGCTTTGTCCTGAACTTCGCGTAGAAGTCGGAGTTCGCTTGACATTGGGACAGGCTTTAGCTTTCTGCAAAATGCCGTTTGCTGAGCAGAAAGTCATGTTTGAGCGGATTCAAGCGGTAAGGGCTGAAATGGTTAATGGAGCAATCCTGTCTTCTCAGCCCTCAGCATCTCCAAGTGTATCTGGGCAGTCCATAGATCCTGAAGCCCTGCAAGCATTGGAACAGAAGGCTAAAGCTGCCATGAACACTTGCTTTGAATGTGGCGACCAAATGCGAGAAGATCAAACATACAGGATTGAAGATAATCTTTATTGCCCTAAATGTGCGCCTTTTGTGAAGAGAACTAGCCATAGGCTGATTGAAGAAGCGTCTATACCAACGTCTAGACCGAAGTATGTACCGATAGAAACGGTAACTGCGATTCCAAAGGCTGATGTTTTGCTGTGCCCAAAGTGTGGAAATCCTCTCAAGGAGGGAAAAAATGGAGTTTACACATGCGGGAACCCTGATTGTTCTGTTATTCAGGTGAAATTTCTCTTTATCAGATATGATTCTTCAAAGGTGAAACAGATTACAGTCTCAGCTTGATATTCCGTTGGAAAAGGTCTGTCCATATTGTGATAAACACCGTGTAATAAAGGCGGGTATTCGAAAGAGACAAGATCAGACGCTTCAGCAATATCGGTGTCAAGATTGTGGGCGCTATTTCATTAGAGACAGATTACAACCGTATTGTCCGAGAAGAGTTCAGCATAGCAAAGAAACTCGAATAGAAGTAGTTCGTCTTTATCTTGAAGGGCACCGTCCTAACGTAATTCAAAGATTGTTCAAGGCGAAAGGCGAGTATCTATCAACTACCACGATCTACGAATTCTTGAAAATGAAGAATATTCCAGCCCGTTATCGTGAGAGCTTTCCGTTGGATGTTGTGCCAATATGTCCTCTTTGCAGAGGAACCAAGGTAATACACGCTGGTTTCAGGTACAAATCAAGAACAAGGGAACGCCTTGAAAGGAAATTCAAGTGTAATACTTGTGGTCAAGTCTTTTTCTTGGGGCGTTTGCCAAATTCTAGGCGGTGGAAATATCCTGAGTGGCTGATGCAGTTTGCGGTACATGCTTACCAAGAACCTAGGATGAATGCCCGTAAGGTTTCAGAGCTGATTAAGGCAAGGTTTGATGTTGAGATAGCTTCTGGAAACATCAGACTGTGGGTTATACTCAATCACATTCCTACAAAGAAGCCTTGGGAAACCATCAGAGAAACTAAAATTGAAAGGTACGGTGAGAATGCTTTCAGGCCATCGGTAGAAACTAGGAGAAAAATCTCGGAGACATTGAAAGGGAAATCATTTCTGTCGAAAGAGGCACGCAAGAGAAACTCTATACGAATGCTGAACCTCTGGGCTGATCCAAACTTCAGAATGAAGATGTCTCCTAGAATCCGCGAGGGTTGGATTCGCAGAAAAGCAGTTAATGGTTATTAGTGGTTCTTAATAGAAAGTGCCCATGCGGAACTCAAGTTTTTCATTAATGGTTGTTAGTCATTGTTAAGAACTTGTTTCTGTTTTGCCCTGATTCTTCGCATTCTCTCTCTTACTTTCTTTTGTTGTGCGGTTTGAAGTTCAACTGAATATGTTATCTGTCTCCATGCTTTGCCGAGTCTGTTTACTTATATACTTTTGATGTTTTGTTTAAACAAGTCTAAACATTATGGAAGAAATTGTAACAAGAGGCATGAAAATTAGACATTCCATGAAATGTTGCTACATATTCGAATGAGTCTAGAATGGTTTTGTTGCCGCTGAATAGTGAATGTTGCATGAAGAGCGTCATGAGTGGCATAGTTGAGTGTGCCTAACCTCTACTCTTTGACTGAAACAGGGTTGCTCATGATGGTGAGGCCTGAAAACTCACATCAAACGAAAAAGGATAATCAGTGCTCGGCAAGTTTGCAAGCGTGTATAATGTGAGTTCTATTTGCATGATTGCTGGGGCTTGTATTGTGGTTCCGTTCAGGTATTCTACGTCGGGGCTGGTTAGGTTTCTGAAAACGAAAAGATACACATAGTTAGCTGCGTCTGGCGGGTTCCAGTTTTCAGTATAAACATTCAAACTTACATTCTCAGGTTCGCTGGATGTCAACATTCCGTAGACGTAGCGGTAGGAATAGTTTTCGTAGATGCTGCTGGGATCAAAGGTTTCGTTGTTGAGGCCGGTGAGGTTTGCCTGTGTTTTGAGGTTTGAATCATTATAGACTGTCAGGGTCACAAAGTTGACGGTTCCGACTGTGCCGTGATTGTGAACTGTTATGATGGGCGCGGAAAAGGCTAGGCAAGAGAGTAGCAGCGCAAGATAGAGAACGCTACAGTAATAGACGTATTTCACAGTAGGGATCCTCGCTGTTTTCTTCCAGTTCCATGCCCATCGCGCAAATCATGCTAACAATTCCGTAGGAATAATCCACGAAACTACCGAAAAGGTTCATGGTAAATGTTCCTAAGACTAGAATAGCTATGCCTGATAGAAAGAAAAAAGCCTGCTAATTTGTCAAACATTTTAGCGAACCAAATTATACAATTTGTTTGCGTATTTGTTATGGGAAAACCTAATTATGAAGGGTAGGAAACGATTGTCTTTGTATGGATGCGTCAACCGTTTTCCTTGTGTGTTCTTCATTTTGGCAAATGTCAGATCGCAAGCAGATGGGCAGGGGACATCGCATAATCTGTCTTCATTTGCGAATTTTACTGTTGAAGTTATGTTTCCGAGTTTGAACTCTTGTTTGTTGGCGTAAAAGAATCCTGTGTTGCAGCAAAATACATCGCCATTAGGAACGATGCAGATATAATCTCTTCCTGCGCTGCACAATTTGTCCTCGGATTTTTCGTGCCAAGGTTCAATGGTCCTCTTCAAAGTTACGAATTGTTTTACGGCTTCTTGTTCGTCTGCGGTGTATTCGTAGGTTGATGAAATGAAGGGATCCACGTTGAAGGAGACGCCTACTTCTTCGATTTCCTTTTTCATTTGCGATATCAGATCTATCTGTTTTGGGAAGGCAACGTAGTTGACGATTGTGAAGATTTTGCATTCTCTGAGGAATTGCAGTTTTTCAATGAATTTTGAGAGTTGAAACTTTGATTCTAGCGGGTGGAGACTGGCTGCGACGGAGGTTATGCGGGTCTTTATAATGTTTAGGAAGTCTATGGGCATGGAAAGGTTTGATGCGATGAAGAAATAGTGTTTCTGGGGCAATTCTTGAATTAGCTTATCGAAATGCTCAAAGAGGAATGGTTCTCCTCCAGTGAAGCTAATCAAGCATGTTCTGCGTTCTTTGAAGAATTTTAGCCAATACTCGTAACCGATGTCTTTGTACTGTTTCCATATTTGTTTTTTTGTGATTTCTTCGCAGTAGGGACAGTTGTAGTTGCAGCGGAAGGTTAGATAGCAGACGGCAGCGTCCATTCATTTTGCACCTTCAAACATTTCGCCCTTGCGTTTCTTGTTGAAATACGCGGTTAGGGAAAATTGTACAATTCCGCCGAAACTGTTGGCAACAATCCATGTCCAAGCTTGAAAACGGGGGAAAGTTAGCCAATAAACAAATGTGGCTATGAGGAAAACGGAGGAACCTATGAGATTAAATTTGATGTATCGGAACGCCCATTTTTTAATAGTTGTAACGTTCATTTGAGATTACCTTCTGAGTAAGAGGCTGGTCCACCGTACGCGCTGACAACGATTATCGCAATGAAATAAGCAATCAGAGTCAGCGTGAATAACGCGAGAAAAATGGGAACTGAGAGCATTCGATGCGCTGAAAGGATTTCTAGGCTAATGTCTGTAGTGAGTGCAACTAAGCAAATTGTGAAGGCAACTTTCCAAGCATTCCTTTTGTTCATGGAATTATTGCCCTCTGTTCAGGCTCTGTTTTGATTTTCCTGTTTATTCTCTCCGCCAGCTTGTCCAAATTGCGAAGAAAAGCCTTGTTTGCCAGATGGTGCCTACTGCTGATCCGACTCCAAGTGCGGTTGCGTTTAGGGCTGAAACAGCTAGGCCGCTTAGTGTTGGAAGCATTATTACCATTTTCTTTTGCGTAGGACTTGTTTTGGGGTTCCGAAAATGTAGTGCATACACTTTTTCATTCGCACGTTGCCTTGGAGTGCTTGGCAGGGGCTTACAAGTTTGTTGTCTGTGATGCAGACTCGTCCGTTTTTGCATTGTCTACAAAGAATCATGGTTTACCAGTAACCTCAACGAAGACTGCATCTGGGTCCGTTAGGTGATTTAGCAATCGCGGTTTCTTGAAATCGATTTTAGTGCCATGTCGGGTGTAGGACTCAAAAGCCCAATCATAAAGTCTTTTGGCATCTTCAAGGGATGCGAAGTAAATTTTTGTTCCTCCTTTGATTTCTAGCACAGCTTTAATTTCAGTACCTTCGGCCCATGATGGTAGTCCAATTTTAGTCAGAATGGTCACGTCACCATGTCGGGTTTATTACGATGTCAAAACTGAATCCGCTTATGCCGCTGCTCGTAGCATTGTCGTAGACTGTCAGGTAGATGACGCAGGCTTCAGCGACTCCGGGCGCGAGTATCATGCCTTCATGGTCCCATGAGACGCTCATGTACTGTGACGCGCTGAGGGGGTTCCAGTTGTCCACGGTCATGCTTAAGTTGACGTTTTGTCCTGCGTAGTTCATGATGTAAACGGTTTGGTTCAGGGTGGTGCCTGGGAAGACTGTGCCCCATGCGATGTTGCCGTTGGCCAAAGGCTGTGTCAAGTTGATGTCGCTGAAAATGCCGACCGCGCCTATGTAGCCTGAATTGTGCACGGTGAGGCTGAGGGTCGCGCCATACACGCCTATGGTTAGGAGTGGGATGCCGAGGCTGATAAGCAGGATTGCCTTCAAATTCTTGTTCATACTGTTTACCTCACTAGAAAAATTAACTTGTTATTTTGTTAATTTGTTATTTTTCTATCAGTGATAGCATGCCTACAAATATGAATGAAGTCACTGCTAGATTGACAAAAACAGAGTACCTCATAATCAATGTGGAAGAAGGATTAGTTGTCGTTTGCGATACTCACGAAGCAGAGGAACTTGATGTTGCCTGTGTCAAAAGACTCTATCGAATTATCGACCAAAAGCAGGGTTTGCTTGAGGAAATTGACATTGTGACGATTAGGCGAAGTCTAGTGGAACACATTCGAGACAAAGTTGACGTTGACAAAATGCTTGAACAAGCCTTGAAAACTGTTGATCCTAAGGATGTCATAGAAGCCTTGAAAAGAGTGTCCGAAGGTGGAAAGGAAAAAATCAAACCGCATAAGGGCTGTTATTCTCTCATAATCAAAGGAAGAAAAGGGCAGAGGCCTCTGGAAATAGTTCTTGCTCAATAGGAGATTTTCAAATTGCCTGAAGAAGCTAAGTCTGGAACTATCGCTGAAATCAGACTAGAAGCTTGTGGTAATGGTGTCGAAGTGATTCTTGAGACGATGCGAGAGGGAATCATTGGGAAGTTCATGGGGCCTTCCACGACGAAGTATGTTGCACAGGATATGGCTTCTCTGGAGGAGGTTCTTCAGCGATGTATCGGAAATGAGAAGGTTACGGCGGCTTTGAGTCGATGTTTTGAGGGGAAACTGGCGGCGAGATAGATGGATCCAAAAATAAAGAAACAATTCATTCCCGCCAGCGAGGTTCCAATAGAAGAAGACGGACCTTTGAAACAGGTGAATCTCGGTCTTCATAGAACAGAATTGGCTAATGCACTATGGGCTTCTTACTCGAAATTTAATGTTCGCGCTCAAGAGGCTGGTATTCCCACGATAGGAAAGGGAGAAACCAGTGTTCGCCTGTTGCGGTTGTGGTCGGAACGATTCTTTAAATGGGTTGAAGGTCCGCTCGGCATTAAAGATTGGGATGAATTAACTGTCGAAGCAAAAGAAGCCATTTTCAGAGAGAAAATGAGAGAAATGATAGATACAAACATGAATGAGCTCGCGGAAGATTGGGCGCGAGAACTCTTGGAAGTGGCAGAGCCTCACATTGAAGCATACTTGGACAGTGAAGCAGGGCAGTTGAAAATGCAGTGGATTATGGAGCAGCACATGAAGAAGGAGAAGGACCGATGAATATTGTTTTGCTTTTGTTCAGTGTCGTAGGCGCCTGCGGAGGGGCTGCTCTTGTCGGTTCTGGTGTTTCAGCGTTGCTTCATCGTAACGGTAAACCGGTGCAGCCTGTCAAAACTGAGCCAGCAAAGACGGACGATGGTAAACAGGACCTTATGACAATGCTTGGGAAAATCCCTGGTATGTCGGAGTCTGAGCATACTGAACTTGTGGCCGTGCGAGGATGCAGATGATTGTTGAAAAAAACATCAATAAGGAGGAAACTTAGCTGGACCTTGTTGTTCTTTTGCTTTCCGTCGTTGCCGGTTGCGGGGGTGCCGCGCTTGTGGGATCTGGAGTGTCAATGCTTCGGCATCGTAACGCAAAACCTGAGCCGGTCAAGACTCAGCCAGCGAAGGTTGAGGATAATACGCCTGATTTGCTGAGCATGATGCAGGAGGCTTCGCAGAGGCTTTCTGAGCCTGAACGTACTGAGCTTGTGGTTGTGCCAGAGCAGAAAGGGGATTGATTCAGAATGAAAGATGTTAGCAGAAAGGCAAAGCATATAATACTAATTGTTTCCGTTGTATTTTGTGCTTTCCTTGTTGTAGGCGTATTTACAGGTTTGCCACCCTTTGGCCCAGTGTTTCAAACCGCGAAAGGCACAGTAACCTATACCCAAAGTGCTTTTGATGGTGAGCAGAATTTAACGGAATCCTTCAACTGCACCTTCTATACATCATTGCAGCCTTTAACTTCAAATCAGGTGGTCTCTAGTTGCTGGGGATTCGACGACTTCTATCTTCAAGTGAAAACTTGCAACGTGACCAACATAGTAATCTATCAACAACCGAGACTAGAACACAGTGCCGCGGGATTAAACCCAAGAACATTCTACACGGAAGGGCAATTTCAGCTTTGGTTCTATGAGAACGTTCCTAATGTGGGCAACGTAGCTGTGCTTTGGGGAGGCTATGAAGGCTACTATTTGGGAGGAAACTAGCAGATGAGACGGGAAGTTTTCGCCTTTCTTCTCGTCATCGCTCTCCTAACTGTTTCTTTTCGAATAGCCAGTTTGCCCACGCCTGCTCAGGCTTCAAGTCAGATTCACATTCAATTCCAAACCATCCAAGATAACACGACAGAACAGAACAGCACCCAAACTTCTAACGTGACTTTGCCTATTTCCGAAAATGAGATTGATGTTGACCGCACCTATTATGTGCCCACAACCATAACGCTGAACTATCCTGCAACCACCGCCACGAGTCTTTCCAACGTTACCACCGTAAGCGGCTCTGGCTATAACTATGCGGGCACGAGCACCAGCTTCACTTTTATCGCGGACAGTATTGATGTTTACAGTTTTACGTACACGATTAACTATGCCAATGCGAGCCTGCACCAGATTCTGATTGCGACGTGGGAGGGGGACAGGGCTATGCAGGGCGAAACTTGGAGCAGCGTCGCCTCGACCTACGTGATTAGTTTTCGGTTGAGCATGGTGACTGAACCGTCCTACCCGAGCAAGCAGGATGTGGCTCAGGAGAGCATGAGCGAATTTTACAGCATGTTCGGAGCCTTGTTGAGCGCGAGTGAAGCTTCTGCGAGTGCTGCTGAAAACATGAGCATCGCCAGCGGCTTAGCAAGCACCATCGCAGCGGTAACCGCCATTATTGCCCTGTTGTATGTGGTGACTGCGGAGAAGAAAAGGAGAAGACTTTCAACGGAGACGACATAGTGGACTTTGGAATCCAGTACGCTCTTTATGGTATGGCCGTTGTTTTCGCTGTCATAGTTATCGTGATTATTTACCAGTTCCGGCTGAAAGAGCGAATGCACTATCCACTGGCTAATGAGCAGGACTTGGGCATCGGCAGAGTCGCATTGAGCAGGGTTGGCAAGTATTATGAGGGTCCTATGACGACTTCGGAGAATTTTTTCAATCATCGTCTTGGCCAGATTATTGCCGGTGCCAACGAAGACAAGCGGAAACAGACAATCGCATTTCGCGACAAATTCATGAGCTTCTACACCTTCGCTCTGAAGGACAGCCGAGAGAAGATTCTGGTCAGTTGTGACGCGAACTATCTGGACAAGAAATATTGCACCCGGCAGGATAAGGGTGCCGAGATTGCTATTCGTTCGATTGGTCCCTTTCAAGATTGCGGTTTGATTGGTGAGCTTGACGGTTTCACCTGGTACTGGGGCAAACTCGATAAGACCACGGTTTCCGCGTCTGATTTGGAACGGAAAAACTTTGAGGAAGTGCTTGAAGGCGCCAAGTACATCCGGTTGGCGGCTCATAATTCTGAGGCTAACAGGATTTTGAAGGAGGATTTGAAGAACACTAGGGATTTGCTTGATCAGGAGCGGAAGCATTCTGCGGAAATCTTCGCCAAGTACGACAGGGCATTGGGTGCGTTGAAGCAGCACAGTTTGGCCGAGCCTGAACAGAATAAAATGCCTGGCACGTTCTTTCCGAAGGTTAAAGAATGGTTTGCTACGCCCTGGCAGATTGTCAGTGCTGGCGTTGCCTATCTTGTTAGTCCCTTGATTATTGGTCGTATGGGCAGTAATATTGCTCCGACAAGCACGGCCTATGCAACTCTTGTCATTACTATTGCTGGGTTTTTCATTATTCCTTTTGCTAGGAAGGTGTTTGGGCGTTGGCTGTAACTCAGGAGAAGAAGCCTGAGCCTGATAATTCTGAGGGTTGGATGGAGCCCAGTGCCATCGTCAGCGATGCTTACAAGAGCCTGGACAAGCAAATTGTGGAACTGGACAAAATTCCTGCACGGGCCAAACAAGCTGGCATCAGTCTCCGTGAGCATGCGATTAAAGGAGACCTTTTCAGTGAAGAGGGTCAGATTAAGACGTATCAGGTTTTGGAGGACACGAACAAGGAGCTTGGCCAGTGCATTCACGCTGTCATGGAGATTGAGCGCGAAAGGTACGTTCCTCAGAAAGCCACTGATAATCTTCCAGCAATACCCTCATTGGAATCGTCACCGCAAACCGTGAACGTGCAGGGAACCCCGCAGGGCCAGCCTATCACGGTCAAAACAGGCTTCCTAGCTGAATGGGCTAAGGGCAGGGCTATGAATAAGGCGATGGATAAGGCAATCCAGTTTCAGAAGGACATGATGAACCGGCCCGAAATCACGACAAGCAAAATTAAAGACGTCCTTGATTATGGGCGTGAACTGATTCCAGAGTTCAACAAGCTCTATAACTTCTATGATTGCGGGATCAAGCGGGTTTACTTTTTCAGTGATGCTGAAACCGTCTGGAATCAACGGCGGGAAATAGTGAATGAAGTTGCCAAAATCACGGGTGTTATTGAGGCTTTCAGCAATGCGGTTGTTGAGTATCGGAAGGAAAGGTTTGGGGATCGGAAGGTGGGTGTGGCTGCGGGTGCTATGTGGCTTGAAGCAGCCAAAGCAAGGCAACCAGTTCCGTATGAGAAGGCTCCGCCTCCTGGTGACAGTCTCACTGATTTGATGAAGATTCGGATGCAGCAGGCACAGCAAAAGCAGGGCTAACCTGTGGAACAGACTGAAGGAACAAAGAAGGAGGTTCTTCTCAGATACATCAGCCTTGCCCAGTACAGCGACTATCTCCTTGTCCTGCTGATCACCTCATCTTCTGAGGGCAGAGAACCGAGTCTGGGCCTTGACTATGGTTTGGGCAAGAGTACGCTGATGTTGTGGCTTGCAGACTTGTTCGTGAGTTTGAGCACACGGTTTCAGGGCAAGCCGAAAGCTGACGTTTGGGATTATATTTTCAACACTCAGCTCATCACGTTTCCTTGGGAGCTGGAGAGGCTTTTTTACACGTTGCCTGTGCGTTATCCTGGAGATCCAGTGTTTGTGCTCATCGATGACATGCAACGTAGCTTCGGCAAGGACCGTAGCAAAGACAATTACATCAGAAGCTTAGCCAACCGGCTGACTACGAGCCGGCAGCAGATCGCGGTTGTCGTAGGCTCTGCACCTGACATTAGCGAAATAGCCTATCCGTTCCGGTACAAGTTCAACTTCGAAATCAAAGTGCCCAGACGAGGCACATTTGAGATTCAGAGGTTGAAGAAGTGGACGGACTTTCAGAATCCCTATCAGACTCGGGTGAGCATGCCTGTGACTGATTTTAGCACTGATGAGTTTCCAGCTTTGGATCCCGAGTTTGACAGTCGCTATAAAAAGTGGAGGCACGAAGCCAACATTAGGCATGATGAGGGCGAAGGCGAATGGCGCTTGCGCGATATTCGAAACGTTTTGACGGATGAGGCTAAGGAGCTGCTGCAAATCCTTGTCGAGAAGGGCAGTTATGACAGGAAGCATATTATCAGCGTTTTGGACCGGGCTTTGGAGCTGAAGTTGCTAATCGATTGTGGGATGGCAACAAAGTTTGGTGATACTGTAGTTCCTACGAAGCAGGGTAGAAACATGGTTAAGCTAGTCTGATTTTTCTTTTGAAGTGAAACAGGTTATTCCCATTTTCTTTTCGTATGGTAGGCTTGTTCCGGCGTAGATTTCCAAAGTTCTATCGGCCACAATCATCGTGAACCTTCTCAAATCGTCTTTTGTGAACTCATACTCTTCCCGGAGTTGCTTACATCGTTCAGCGCGGAACCGGTGAGGCCACATTTCCAAGCCTATTTCTTTTCCTGCTTCAACAACATGATCATATAGGCATTTTTCCGAGACTGGCTTCTTAGCTTTGGGATTGTAGAATAGGTAGGGGTTTCCGTTAGCTTTGGCATAAGCAAGCCTCCTCGACAAATAAGCTGCTGTCGCCTCTTTCTTGGGAATCGTGAAGGGAATCCGGTACATCTCTATCGTCTTGGTTTTCCACTTCTTCTTTCCACTATAGACTAGGTTAGCACTGCACTTTTTGCAGGAGAGTTCAAACTTTTCGTTCTCTGTCTTGCAGCGTTGGCAAACAATTACATGATCCAGCTTCTTAAACCGCTTATGGACTTCCATCTCGCGCACTTCAAAATACCTGTCGTATTCCACGAAGTTGTCAGGTTTGAGCGGGGTCCACTCGCTTATCCGGCCTGCTGTAGCGAAGCCTATGCCAATAGCGTCTGCGAACATCAGCTTATCTTCGAAGCTTGTTGGCAGGTTCTCTGCGAGTTTGATTAGGTCTGTCAGGGTTTTCCAGCCCATGAACCGCAGGACCTCTCTCTCAACAGAATGCCTTTCATACTCTCCAGGGTGCTTGTTCCAGTATGCTTTCTGAGGCTGAACACTCATCAAACTTCACCACTAGAAAAAAGCTTTCAGGTTATAGGCATAAGAAGAAAGCAACATTGTTGGGCTGCTGCTAGGAGGAGGAATCGGGCTGATCATCTACTTTCTAGTTAGTATATGGAAAATGATGTAGTCTTATTTTGTTAATTTGTTATCTAATTATTTTTTCTGTCATGACCAAGCATCAACGAGAGCGCAAACGGCGCAAGGATGATCGCCAAGACGAAACGCCGTTTTGGCTTTGGTCTGACTGATTTTTTCTTTTGTGGTTCTCTTGGGCAAATGGATTAAGAAAGCATCCAAGCCTAGACACAAAGGCGCATTGCATAGGTCGCTTGGGATTCCGCAGGGCCAGAAGACTCCTAAGAGCAAGCTTCGCAGAATCGTGAACACTCCGATTGGTCAGAAGGCTGGGGGTCGCACTGTAACTAAGAAACTAAAACAGCGCAGTCTTTTCGCGCTCAACGCACAGCGCCGTCGAAAGTGAAGATTCAGGCTGTTGTGGGTTTTCTTCATATTGTATTCTCTTAATCGTATTGCAGTTGGCGCATAGAACTTGAAGCTTCTCCTTGGCCTCTTCTAGATGCTTAACGTAGTATCTTGTGACTCTGTTGCCTAATCTGTCTCTATCCTTCTTTCCATCGCTGTTTTTATGGTCAAGTTGTAAGGCCCGAATGTCCTTTGAATAGCCACATCCAGCACATTTTCCCCCAAGAAAATCTATGAGAAACTTCCTATCGCGCTTGTCCCTGAGAAAGTAATAGTTCTCGTCGTTCTTGTGGAGAGCGTAGGATTTCCTAACTGCATAACTCATTCTGTCTAGGTATTCCTTGTATTTCTCGGGGTTAGTTTGCTTTGTCTGTTGTCTCCATTTTTTGCCTCTCTCGCAGTTTTCTTTGTTAAGTTTGTCTCTATGTTTCTTGTAATAGTCTCTGTTGTAGTTCTGACGTTCCTCTCTGTGCTTGCCGTAATATCCTTACATTTGTTCGCGTTTTTTCTTCTTAAACTCAGGGTCATTCTTTTGCTCTTGATAATGCTTTTTGCGATATGCCTTCACTTCTTCTTTATGTGCTTCTCTGTATCGTCTAGTGCGTTCTGCTCCAGTTAGGGGCTTGGGGTTTTCCATTTCTTGAGCAACTCCTTGATTATAAAGTCTAGGCTTTCGGCATTGAGGTCTATTTTGAGTCGGGTTAGTTCTTGCCATGTTGCGAGGCTGATGGTTATTGTCTTGTTAGGCATGGAACTACATAAATACGAAACTATTATATAATAGTTGCCGTGATAAGGTTGATGAAGGGCAAAGCTTGAGTCAAAGAGATATGAAAACTCGCATGAAAACATTTGATGTATGGTTTACAGATGTGGATGGTGATGGTGAAATCATTGATTTCTCAGTGGAAGCACCCAGAATGTGGATCGATATACAGGCTGTTGAAAGAGAAGAATGGCTTAATTTCAAACAAGCAGTCAATGTATATGTTAAGGGCACATCTGAAATTCGTATGTACGCGGTCTCTGTAGAAATTTCTGATAACTCGGTAGAAGGATGCATTACCCTGCGTTTCTTTCCACGCCTTGGGAATTCGGCATGTTCTATTGATTTTACGGTAGAAGAGTGGGCTCTTCTCAAGAAGAGAATCAATGCTTTCACAGATACGCTACTGTTTTCTCCAGATGAAACACAAGCGCTAAAGGGATTGAAAGAACCCAAGGATCGAGTCTAGCTTTTTCTTTTTTTCGATTTTTTCTGTTGTGAGGTCACGTCACCATAAACGTGAGGAAGGGTCGTTGAATGAGTAAGAAGCGGAAGAGGCATAGGCAGAAGAGTAAGGCTAAGCATAAGATGCCTCCGAAGGTTCTTGAATACTTCAAGCTTCGGAATCAGGGAATGTCGAAGGCTAGAGCCAAGAAAGCAGCGGGCCTCTAGTCTTGACCAACACCACGTTGCTGACGAAGGTTAGCGCGGACTTGTGCAAGGACTGTCGAGAGCCTGACTATCAAGTTTGCAAAGACTGTTGGAAGCATAGGGCCGTTAATGAGCTGCTGGTGGCCTAGCCTTTGAAACGGAAGGCCAAGGCCGCATTGGTCATGTTTCTTGCAGGTTTCGGCCTTCTCTTGTTAGGTGTTCTGCCCAGTTTCGGCTACAAGCTAGGGCTCTTCTCAGTGGTTATTGGGGATCAGCAGCATGATTTTGTGAACATTTTCTATGAGAGCAACACTAGCCCTTTCACGATGGTCAGCAGCGACATTTCAACGAATGTGACGCTTTCAAACGTTTACAGTGACGAGATGGCGAGCGCGTGGGTTTCAGTGTATGCTGGCAGCATGACGGTTTACAGTGAGGAGGAGTTTATGCAGATAGGCTATTTCATCACTGGGGAGGGGGATTTGGCTCTTGGTTTTTGGGCGTCGCAGGGGCCTGTGGATAATACGGGTTCTATTGCTAATGTTTTCTGTCAGGTTCCCTCTGGCTCGTCACAGGCGTATTCGATTGGGTTTAACGGGACAGGATGGATGTTGAGTTATGATGATTCTGTGGTTCGGTACATAGCGTTTCCTTATCCTGCTTACACTGTCACGTTGACTGAGGAAACCGCCTCGGACCTTACGTCTTTGGGCGGTCATCCTGATCAGGTGAACGATGGCATTATTGGCTTTAGTAATGCTGCTGTGCAGGTTGACTGGAATGAGACTTACCCGTTTTTTGCTGTTCCATCAATGGGGAATATGAACATTTTCGGTGTGAACGTGGACTTGCCCAACATGAATGGCTATTTGATTCAAGGGTTAGGCCAAGCGGAGACGGGATGGTTGTTGCCTGATCAGACGAACATTGCAAGTTATGGTGGCCCGTATACTTCGAATCCGATTAATCCTCCTGTGACTCATGGGCCTCCCTATGCCTTGTCAGTCTCTTGTGTTCCTGCAGTGGGCGGAACATTTTCAACTTTGGGCGGAAACTACAGCACAGGATTTCCCGTACAGGTAACGGAAACTGCTAATGCTGGCTTCACTTTTCAAGCTTGGTATCTTGATGGCGCATTCTACAGTGAAAGCAGCAGCGTCAGCGTCATAATGGACACTGACCATGTTTTAACTGCGTATTACACGGGCTCGATTCCGATTACTGTTTTGAATAGCACTGCGTATGTGAATCCAAGCTGGCTCATCGCGGGAGGCGCAGGGCTCATGGCTGTGGCGGTTCTGGTTGCAATGTCCTAGGTTTTTTCTGGTATGGAAAAGCTTCAGGCTGGCAAGGTTGCAAGGCTCAAGCGGAAGCTTACTCGGGCTATTCCTGAACCTGTTCTGCTTCAGAATGAGACGGGTTTGGACATTGTTTTCGAAGAAGAAGAAAGCCTTGATGGTTCTAGGCCGTCGTTGACTATTCGGATTAAACAGGTTTTGGGCGTGGGTTCGGAGCGGTCTTGGTAGTTTTTTCTGTTGTGAGAGCATGGCGAAAAAGAAGAAGAAAACCAGCGGCACAAGCGGCGGACAAAAATTCATTATCAGGCACGGACGTAAGCTATCCTACAAGGTTCTGTCGAATGGTCGCTGGCGCTTCACTAAGAACGAGAAAGCCTAGCTTTCCCATTTTTTCTTTTGATTTTCCATGCGATGCCGCCTTGCCTCTGTCAACGTGAAGAAGAAACGGATTAGGCTTGATCCCGCTTTGAAAGGACGCGACAGGCGGAGAGTTAAAAAACACATGACAACCTTTCTGCACCATAGACTTCCCAAGTCACGCGGCGGGCTAGGTCAGAGTTTCACCGCGTCGGTTAAGGCTGCGAATAAGGCTGAAAGGGGTTCGATGACGATGCGGGAATGGAGAAAATATAACGGTCGAGTCGGCGCTTTGGCTAGGAATCATAGTACGGAGAATCGATGAGCTTTTTTTCTTTCGACTGAACCATGCCGAAACATAGGACCCGTTTCAACGTTACCAGCAAAGAGTTGAGCCTTGCCGTTGCGTTTGCTGTGATGGGGTTTGCTTTTAGCACGCGCACTTGGCTCCTGTTCTTGAATGGTTTGAATCCGTTGGGCGGCCTCATAGTGTACTATCTCGTGTTGTATGGGAGTCTGTACGCGCTTTCGCACATGGGCTTGGTTCTGTTCGGAGTGAAAATTGACAAGCCGCTACAAACGTTGGGGTTGCTGATGATAACGTTTGCTTTTTTCATCACGGTTGATTGGACAAGCCAATGGGGAGCAGTTGTCACAAGCACGCACGTTAGCAACATCTTTTTGCAGGATGAGGATGGCGTTGTGTTTTGGGCTTGGAACCTGCTGGTGTCTAATCTTGAACTGTGCAGGATCCTAGCGTTTGTTGTGACGCCTTTTCTTTTGGCTTTGGGAGGAGGCGCGTTGATTAGTAAGAAGGTTAGGCTTAGTCTCTGACCTTTTTTCTTTCAGGTGTTGCCCTTTGAAGGATAAGAGTATGAAGCTGATTCGCAACTTGGGCATATTAGTTGCCGCATTGGGGATTGTATTGCTTGTCTGGAACCCAGGAGCGGCTGGCCTAATCATCAAAGTTCCTGTCAATGGCGACTTCGCTATCAATGCCTCGCCATCGTCTTTGTCGGTCATGGTCGGTGGCTCCAACACCACAACTATTCTTTTGAGTTCAAGCAACTATTCAGGCGTGGTTGGGTTGACGGCTTCGGCTCCGGCAGGTTGGATAGTCACAGTTTCGCAGACGTACATTACCTTGAGTCCCAGCGTGCCTAGTGGTCAGACAACGATGACGGTGAACGTGCCGTCTGGAACGGCTGCTGGTTCTTACACGGTTGTTGTGACGGGTCAGTATGCGGGTGTGACGAATGAGGCTTTGGTGCCTGTGCAGGTTCAAGGGAGTGGCGTACCTCCGCCTGGTCTGGAATTATCTGGAGGCATTTCGGCTGTGCAAGTGATGGGCGTTGCCGTGGCTTTGTTGGGCGTGGCCATGTTCCTGCTGGGCGGCAAGTTTGTCCATACCTAATTTTTTCTTGTGGTGAGAAGGGGTTTAGGCCTTCATTCCTTTCTCCTCAAATTTGCGTATGCCCCTGTCTCACTTTTTTTCTTTTGATGAGAGAATGAATAACAGGACCATCGCTATTGTTCTAGGTGCAATCATGATTTTGGGGGGCGTTGGCTACTGGTATCTTTACTCGATAAATGGGCTTCCCAACGGGGGTGGTCCTGACACTCCGACTGTTCCCCCTCCAGTGCACGTTGCCGTTCAAGCCATTATAACTGGACCCAATTTGATTGGAGAAAGATGTGCCTACGTCTATGTTACGGCTTCTTCGACTTATGAGGATGACAGTTGTGTAACTGTTGCTTCTGGCTCGAATCCGACAATCGCTTTGCGTCCAACAGTGACCTACTCTTTCCACGTTTACACCTACTATATGAATATAGAGACAAACCAGCCGACGCCTGAAATTTACGGCGAACTTAACAGCACCGTGACCATGCCCTATTGGCTGACTTTTCAAAGTGTTATTCAAATTTCCGTTTTCATCAACAATAATCTGCCAGGCTTGCTGGCGGGCGCGATGCCAACGGCGATACAGGTGGAAGTTTCATGAAAAGACAACACATTATCTGTCTTCTTCTCATAGTTTCTACGAGTCTTTTCTTGTTGCATGGACCCTTGGTGAATGCTCAGGCTGAGATGGCTTGGGGAACGCCTCTTAACGTTACTCAGTCGATTGCCGTTAGCAACAATGCAGAGATCCCGCAGGGTGAATGGGGATGGGTGATCAACAAGGAAGTCGGCTCCGTAACTGTTTCGGGTTCTCAATGGGAACAAATGATGTCTGGCGACTTAAGTTCAGTTGCGAAGCAGATTGAAGTTTCGATACCTGGAACATCGCCAACTTGGATTCAGATTTCATGGACTAGCGTGACCTATGATTCATCGACAGGCGACTACACGGTCACAGGCTTCATAATACAAGCGATTGTTAAGAACAATAGTGCAGGTCAAACGGGTTTGGAAATAGTGGCGGTTATCATGGCTGTAGCGTTTCTTGTGGCTCTTCTGGTTCTTATTTCTATGGCCGCTTGGCTGACTGTGCAGATAGTTCATGCAACTCAGCAGCTCGGGCCAATAGCAACGATTATTGTTGGTCTTCTGATTCTAGGGGGAATAGCCTTTCTAATTTACACGTTGATAGGCGGAAGAATCGGTTACAAGAGCAAGAACCGCGAAATCTCAACTGGCAGAAGCAAATGGGGAGAATAAAGTGAACCTGGGAAAACTATTCGGATTTGTCCTAGTCATCTACGCCGTAGCTGCTTTTCTTCTTCAGCCCTATTCGTTTCGCATAGCACAGGACATTGGAATGCCCACCAGTGGCGGTCAAGCTGTAATCGACTTTTTTCTAAACCCATTAGTCGCAATTTTCACTTACATTCATTTCGGCATTTCAGCCAGCTTGAACGCTTGGTTCATCGACCTTTTCTATTATTTATGGTCAGGCATCATCGCTTTAATCGGCATCCTGTGGCTCTTCGTGTAACCGCTTTTTTCTCTTGTGACTAAAATGGACATAAAGAAAATGCTCATGGACTACAAACATAACATTGGAACACTCTGGATCTGGATAGGCGCAATACTCCTGCTCTTAGACATTCTTGTGGTTAACGGTGGACCTGCAGCTTGGAGTGTCTATTACGGTTTAACCTACGCTCTTGGTTGGCTGGCCATCGGCATCATCCTCAGCATTGCAAAACCAACCGTTCTTGGCGCGTTGTGCGCGACCTTTGCGGGCCTGTTTGCGGTTGCTTTGAACTTTAGCATTTTGCCCGCGTATGTGACGCAGCAAATGGCTTTCGGCGCAACTGCGGTGCTGTTCATAGCGATTCTTCTGTTTGAGTCGCACACGATAAAGATTGGCAAGCAGCAGGGTGAGGCGAAATACTTGACTTTCATCGCTTTGGGCACTGCGGCACTGTGGGGTTTCCTGTACCTGTACAATCGCATTACTTCGGGCGGAACTTTGCCGTTGAACGTGCAGACAGTCCTGTACCACGGCGGCATAATGCTGTTGGCAGGCTTTGACGTTGTAACCTTGTTGCACACTGGCAAATCCGCATGGAAGATAAGGCTGATACTCGCGGCTATTGCGATTCTTGGCGCCTTACTGGTGACTTGGCAGCTTGGCTGGGGCCTAACGCTCGCGCAACTATAGCATTTTTCTAATGGAGAGCGATTTAAAATGAATAAAGGCGAAAAACACATCGTTGAAGCAATCGCAGCTGTTATCATCCTACTATTCATAGTGAACGAAGCAGGCATGATGACAAACTACGGTTACAAGCCCATCTTCCCATTGAACGCTCAGAGCCCCACCAACCCGAACAACGGCGGAAACACTGCCACAAACTATGCTGCAGGCATAGGCATGTACCAGTTGAGCTTCCAAGCAATGAACAGCGCCAGTTCTGCAAGCCTATCTGTAGCTACGGACCTTAACATCTATGTTCTGCACTACGTGAACGGTCAGTGGATTCCTCAAGGCGGCCTGTACACTACAAGCTCAACAGCCTATTTCACGGCAACCGCTGCAGACGACGGTTACATGTACATTGAAGTTAAACCCTACACGACCACTTACTACGTTGACTACCAGAAGATTCTGAACACTGAAGGCAGTCCAGGCTACATCACAGGCGTCCAATACGTTAACGACCCGCTTGGCGACGGACACAAGGACTTCATTTTCCAGTATAGCCTTGCAAACCAGCCGGTTCCCGCAGCAGGCAGCTACCCAGTGTTGACCTTCACTGCTTGGGGCCTCACATACGATGCTACAGTGCCAACGATCAGCACATTGACGAATCAGACGGGCATCGGAGCGACAAGCGTTCCCAAATTCTACGAGAACGACATCACCTTCAACACTGCAGGCGACGGCATAGCCATCTACAAGGTCGAGCTTGTCTTCGGCAACTCAACCACAGGCGACACCGTAACTGACCAGACGAAGCTGAGTTTGACAAGCATGCAGGTTCCGGGTTTGGGCACGATCAGCGGAGGCAGCTTCAGCTGCTCATATGAAGCCTCTGACATCCGCTACGACTACACGGTTGCAACAAGTCTCTATGGCTCGGACTTCGTGATGTACCCGTTGAACAGTAACAACAAGTTTCCGGTGAACACGCAGATCCAGTGGAACCTCAAGGCAAGCGATACTATCATCGTGACTTTGAACATTTACTACTTCAACAATGCTGGCGTAGGACAAAAGATGACCGCAACGTTCTGGTGTAACGAGTAGTCAAACTAACTAAGCGGCTACGTTTCGCCGCGGGTTGGTTTGGCTTCCCAAAGGTGCGGTTCGAAATGTGGCCGCTAATTTGGGTCACATCCCCGACGGCTCGCAGATGTGCGAGCTTTTTTATTTTTCAATTAGAATGACAGAATATTACTGCGACGTTCATCACTTCGTTTTGGAAAAGGCAAAGTTGGAACGAAAGAACTGTCTCGGCAAAGGCTGCGAACATTGTCTCAAGACGGTTCAGGTTTTTTCTTTTGGATGAAACATGCCCAGCAAAGCTTTTCCCCGCGACTTGCTAATTTACTTCGCTTTTTGCGCGTTGCCCATCGCTGGCTTCTGGCTTCTAGGAGATCCAAGTGTGGCCTTCGACACGGCGTTGCTGACCATAAGTCTTGTTGTGTTGTTCGGCTTCAAAATCTACTATAACGACAGGGCAAGCGCACGGGCTGAAATGCTGTTGGACTGGGACGAAAACTTGAACGCGGACGCTCTTATTTACATCATTTTCGGTGTCATCGGCAGTTTGGCCGTTGCAACGTTTCTTGCAACTCGTTTCACGGGAAGTTTAACATGGGTCAGCAGCATCTACGTTCCCGTAACCAAGCTCAGCCTGCAAGTGGGCACGACAACGTTGCCCAAATTCTGGAGCGACGTCTTGTTCACGATAACCTTGGTTGTCACAGCGGAGGAAACTGCGAAGCTTGTCACTTCTCTCGGATTGTATTTGTGGTTGAAAGATTTCATCGGCCAAGACTGGGGCAAAACCGTAGCTATAGGCGCTCCCATAATGGGCTGGGCGGCCTTGCACACTTTCGAGAATCCTTCTTATCAGGGCCAATATTGGTACGTGTTTGTTGGCAGTGCCTTCGTTGCGGGATTGCTTATGTACTATGCAATGTACAAGACGAAAAGCTTGTTGGCAGCCATGATAATTCATTTGGTTTATAACACGGTCATCTTGTACATGACTGAAGGGTTGAAATTAGCATGAAAAAGTTTGCTCTTCTCCTTTTCGGTCTTTCGCTCCTCTTGTTTGTCAGTCAAGCAGGGGCTCAAAGTGGCTGGATTTACGGAACGGTAGCTTCTGCGCCTGTTCAGGTCACGTATGGGTTTGTGATGTACACGTTCAATTTTCAGGTTAGCGCGAGCAGCGAGTCTCTTGTCAATTCAAGCTTAACATGCGTCTGGGTTGATGAGCCGGTGCAGGGGCAAACTTACAATTTTAGCGGGGGCCTCGTAGCGGATAACAGTAGTGGTGTGCCGTTGGGCGTTTTCTTGGTTTCCAGCGTGAACACGAATGCTACTGCCTCTTCGAATGAGACTGCTCTTGTTCAGGTTTGGAGTGACATGGCACAGTTGGGCGGATTAATAGTCAATGCAGTTGCCAAGTTCATTGTTTCCTCAACAGGCTACAGCTTGAGTCCAATGATTGCGGGCGTGGCAGTTCTCGGGTTCATGGGCTTAGTGTTCAGCTTTTTAGGCTCGCACCTGCGTTGGTACGTGGACTTGGTTGGCTTGTTTATTGCCTTGTCAATTTTGGCCTATATAGCCCCGTTGGTTATCGGTTTAGTTCCGTCTTAATGCTTGCAGTATCCGCCGTGTCCAGGGCACGTTGAAACTGCAATAATGGCACAGTCTGGGCGTCTGTTTCTCTGATAGAAACCGTTTTCGAATGGACGCATAATCGTCGATGAGCAGGTTTCCTATTCTGTTTTCAAGCTTCATATCCATACAGCAAAGCTGCAAATCCCCGTTGGGCAAGAGTACGAATTGGGGGACTTGGAGTTTATGGCAAAATGCTAGTCGTCGGGGTTTGGGCAGGATTCCACGGGCCACTTCTTCTCTCCGATTGCTTGTGAAGCTTGCGTTCATAATGTTGCATTCTGTTTTTGGAATTTTCTGGAGGACTGTGAAAAGGTTTTCTTTGTACTCGGCGGTTACTGGGAAATGAACGTTTTTTCCATCGTTCAAGTGCAGGCAGACACCCTCAAGAGGGATGCTTACGAGCCTTTCAATATCCTGCTGGGTTGCGCCGTAAAGTGTTGTGTCAACGTGAACTCTGTGGCCTTTCTTGATGGCGTGTTCCACATAGTCTAGGAAGCCTTTGTGCGCGAACGGTTCGTACCATCCGCTGAAGTAAACATCGACGCTGGAGGGTACTGTGGAGAGCATTCGTTTGAAAAGGTCAAGGGTGAAACCTTTGTTTCCTACATATTTTTTGGTTAGAACCTCTTGGGGGCAGTATTTGATGCATCCGACAGGACAGCCTATTGCTAGTGTGATTTCAAGAAATTCTGGTTTGGGTTGAAGTTGGAGATGCTGTGGGTAATCGAGCGGTCTTAAGGGTTCGCCGAGGTTTGGAAACAGCGATGCGGGAGGAACGATGAAAGGCAGTTTGTCAAGCGGATAGGATTTGAGTTTATGAAACTCTGCTACCATGCCGTTCATGTCTGATTTTCGGAAACATTCCCACCAGTTGCCTTTTCCATCTCGGATTGTCTGCGACTGCTGCAATGTTGATCTGGAGGCGATGTTGTTGTTTGTGAGTGCTGCGTAGCCCCAGTTCAAGAGGCAATAGGGCGCGTTGACATCGGGCTTTTCTATTACGTTCGTGTTCCAAACATCATCGAAAACCATGCGGGTTTTGGGTCCTGCACGGGCTTTTTCTCCGCCAAACCTGTAGTAAGAGCTGTAGTTTTTCATGTGTACCTGTTCTATATGGATGAGGCTGTTTGGGTGGCTTTTCATCCAGTAATAAAAGTTGGGATGAACTGTCTCATCACCGTCGATGAGGAACACGTGATCATGTTTGGCTTGGGCGACTAGAAAGTTTTTTGCTTTTCCAAAGTGGAAAGCGTATTTTTCTGTTTTGAACTGGTCTTTTGATTGCTCGATGATTTTGACATTGTGCGCGAGAAGTATCTTTCGCGTATCGTCTGTCGAATCGTCCAAGGCGACTAGCTCATCAAAATTGCTTACTGACTGGAGGGTTTTCTGAACGGTTTTCTCTTCATTCTTCGTTAGCAAAAGACAACTGATTTTCATTCAGTAGAAAAATTAATTTGTTAATTTGTCTGGCTAGGCTCCTTGCGTTTTTTCTTTTGTGATATGAATGCGTCCAGCCTATTTAGGAGGCGTCGTTGTCGGCATTGTCTTGCTTTACGTGGCAGTTTACGGGTTAGCAATGCCTAGTTTTGCACGCAGTCTCCAGTTAACTCAAGGATTTACAGACAACTTCACATCGATCAATTCTGCAACTTGGGCAAAACTCACCACTCCCGACGCTTCAGCCGTTATCACGGCAAATAGCGGATTAACCATACGCATTCCGCCCATCGCGACAGAATGGCTGTACTATACAGGCGGTCTCTACACTGTAAACGATTATAATTGTGCAGGAGGATTCACTGCCTCTCTTGACGTGGCAAGTTTAACGACAACCGGAACGTTAACCCTCATGGTCGCCAACAGCATACCGACCGTGGCTAACGATCCGTGGCCAAACAGTTACGCGTACGATTTTGCCATAACCAGCATGAGCGGATACGATGCTTACCTGGAACAATTCACGAACGGCGTCAAAACCCTAATTGTGAACGACCAACCGATTTCCGCTGACACGGGAGTAATGACGTTAAGCTGGAATCCGACAAGCGGCTTAACGATTGCGCTTGGCACAGACACCATCTACACCGGCGGAATCTGGGCTTTAGGAACAAGCAACCTCTACTTCTATTTTGCCATAACTGACCCGGAAGGCCAAGACGTCACAGGTACCTTCAGCAGTTTCAGCCTTCAAGTAACCAGTGGCATAAGCTATGGAACGTTGTATGTTGAAACCTTATACAACGGAAATGCCGCAGCCAATGTTGGATTCACCTATAGCGGAACCAGTTCAGGCTCCGGCACAACCGGCAGCAGCGGAACTTGGAGCGGAACAGTTCCCATCGGAACCTACTCTATCAGCGGCTCAACCTATGAAGGTGCCAACGCAAACCCTGTCAACGGAATAAGCGTTGCAATTGGAAGCACCACGCCTGACCCTGCCGTCCTATCCTACAGCAGCAGCACGCCAGTCCAACAAACTTCAACAGTAACCATCTATGCCAGTTATGAAGGAACCGATGTTACGGGCGGCAGTTGGCAACTGAATCCGGGCTATTCAGGAGTTTTTAGCAACCCGACAACAGAAACAGTTACTGCAGAAACCACCTACAGCATCGTAGCTTCATACAATAGTTTATCTCCGCAAACCATAACGGTCAACAGTCAAACCGAATCCAGTTTCACCCCTGTGGCAGGAACAACCTATACCATCTACATCAATTTTGGCGGTCAAACTGTGACGCCTCCTGGCGGAGGGTTCGACATTAACGCTTTCATCAACGAGCCGACGGTCCGGGCTTTGCTGTTCCTGTTCGGCGCAGCCATCACGGGTATTTCAGCGATTATGGCTTTTACGAATCCTTCTTCGCCCCGCAGGTACTATCCACCATCGCCGTCACCGGGTTATGGCTATTAGAGGACGGGCCTGAAATGGCTTCGTCCGCCGCAATCGCTGCTATTGTTCTGATCAGCATCATAGGCGCTGCTGGCTTTTACATGTATGAGACAGGAGCTTTTCCGATAGGTCCCAATCCAAGTCCTTCGCCCAATCCAAGTCCAACGCCAACGCCGAGTCCAAGCAGTTCCCCTCCGCCCCAGTCCAGCATGACAACGGGGGTGTGGTGGTGGGTTGGCACAGAATTTGATTATTCCAGCCAGTCTCAAATAGATTCTGACATTGCAACGATCAAAGGGTTAGATTTCACCACAGTTGAAATTTGCGACATGGACCTGATTGGCGGGCGGGGAAGCACTTGTCTTCCTTGGGTGCTGAATGCGGCTGATAGTGATGGGATGGGAGTTGTTGTCTGCGTTATGGGAAGTTACGGCGATGATCATGTTGACTTGTTCAGTTCGAGTTATCTGCAAAGCATCAACGCGATAGTGACAAATCACCAGTCCTTTAAAGGACTGTTGGTTGATGAGTATCAGTGGAATCAGCAGAACTCTCACCTATCTTGGATGTCCGAGTCAAGCTATGACAGTTTGTTGCGTGAGTACATTAAGCCTGGGACTCAGTATACGATTCAGTATGATGAGCCAGCCAATTATGAGGGAGTGGGCCTTGCTGCTTCTTCAGCGGTGATTCCAAGTTTCTACGACTATTCAGATCAGGGTACAACATGGGTTAGCACGATTTCTGGCGAAGGGGCTACGTGTTATGTTGGCTGGCAATTCAATCTTAATGGTGTTGTTCCTCCAGTGAGTACGTTGCAGGCTCAGGTTACAGCGGCTCTGAGTCTGGGCAGAATAACCAGTTTTCAGTATTATGCTTGGCGTCGCGGGGGAAGCAGTTGGGGCGTTGATAGTGGAATAGCCTACGAGTCTGGCACATGGTCGGCTTTTAAGCAGATGAACGATAAGGTTCTTAGCTATTGAGGGTCCAACCTGATTTTTCTAGTGAGGTAAAACAAGCATGAGAAGGAAACTGTTAATTGTTTGCTGGGTTCTGATCACCGTGGTTCCCGTTGTCTTGGCAGTTGTTGTTGGCGGCGGCCTTTCGCCTCATCCTCCGCGTGCTCAGCCTTGGGCACCTTGAGAAAGTGAACCGTGCTAGTTTCATCCTCCAGCTTTTTCTGTTAATTTATTAATTTTCCTTTTTTTCTGTTGGTGAACATGAAGACTAGGCGATTTACTCGTTTCACTGTTTTTGTCCTTATTGGCTTAGTCGCTAATATGCTTGCTTTCTTGCCGTTTCTACCTCTTACTACTGCCACTGCTAATGCTCCTACAGCGATAGGAAAGACCACTAACAGCCTTGCAGTATCTTATAATAATGCGCGACATATCGTGAGGGACAGCAACGGATATTTGTATTACGCCTTCCTCAATGGAACCACTTCCAATGTGTATGTCATGAACAGCACTAATAGCGGGGTCACTTGGGGAGCTGCTGTATTAATAAGCACTGCTGCTGGAATGAGCACTCATGCTCAAAATTATCCTTGTATTGCTGTTGATTCGAATAATTATCTTCACGTAGTATGGGAGGGTGAAGCGACAGGACAAACTTCCGTCTATGCGATATGGTACACAAATTATACGGGCAGTTCTTGGGCGACTCCTATAATAATAAGCAACGCTACTGGGATGAGTTCCAATGGGGCGAAATGGATGGGCATAAAGCATGGGGTTCAGAATCAAATTTCAACGCTCTAATACACACGTATATTCTGCCTGGAGTCAGCTACACGGTTCAGTATGATGAGCCCTACGGTTCTGGATATATCACGGGGGTTGGTTTGCCTGCATCTTCGACCGTGATTCCAAGCTTTTACAATTATTGGGATTTCAGCACAGACTGGATAAGCAGCATGGCGGGTACTGGCGCGAGCTGCTTTGTGGGTGAGGCTTTTTCCGCTCATTTCGACACTGGACTTTTGCAAAACCAAGTCAACACGATTCTGACCTACAGTCAGTTCAACTACATTCAGTTTTATGCTTGGCGTCGTGGAGGTGGAGGAAATCCGAACTGGGGAAGTGACAGTGGAATAGCCTATGTTTCCAGTTCGTGGGGGTTCTTTACTGCGCTTAACCAGCAGATCCACGGTTGAGGGTCTGCTCCTTCGGGGGCCATGACAATCCACTGTAATGCAACCATCGGATAATTAACAAATTAATTTTTCTACTGAGTCAGGTTCATGAAGTTGTTCAGGTCGTTTGCTCTTGTTCTAATCGTTTGTTTAGCAGCGGCCTTTCTTGTTTCAATTAATCTGACGTTGCCTATTGTTCATGCTGCGGGTGCGACGGCCTACACGGTTTCTACAGACTTGGCAAACAGTGACGGTGATCCGAATGGGCATCAGATTGTCAGTCTGGGCGGTTATTGGTTCGATTTCTACGCGAACAATGTTAACGGCTACCTTGACTATAGAAGCTCAACGAGTGGCAGTTCGTGGGGTTCTGAAACAGCCGCAAGTCCTATTGCCATTTCAGTTGCGAACTATGAGGATTTCGATGTGATGGTGGACGCTGGCACAAGCACGATTGTGATTGCTTATTCTAACGGGACTGATGGCAGCGCGGGTTGCATGAGCTTCACCAGGACGGGAACGGAGAGTGGCGGTGTGATTAGCTGGAATAGCCCCGTGACAGTGATCGGTGCGAGCGGAAGCACTACTGATGAGGGCTACACTTACCTCTCGCTGTGCAATACTTCAAGCTACTATTGGGTTGGCATGAACTTTTACAATTATTCAGTTTCTGGGCACCCGCAGTATTGCGATGTTTTTCAGAGCAATGGGGGTTCAAGCTGGACTACAGTGTTGGATGCAAGTGCCGCTGACACTGGACATATTGGTTGCCTTTCCTTAACGAACTGTTCCATGTACGCGGCAAACAGCGTCATGTACGTCTGCGCCTATTACAGCCGCGCCTATTTCTATTACAACGTCTACAATTTCACGAGTTCAGCTTGGACTGGAGAAGCATCAACTGGTTATCCAACAACAGGGGCTGTGTACGGTGGTATCGATAGTCTTTTGACTTATAATAATCAGGCTGATTTGGCATACATTCCAAAAGGCGCTGTTTCCAGTGGCGTTGGCGAATTGTATTACGGTTATTTCCATAATGTCACTAACATTTGGCAATGGAGCGCAAATGCAACCATTGATAATGGGGCATGTTCGAATCCTTCCCTTTCAGCTACGCCCAGCGGATTGTACGTTTTCTATCTGAAAAGCGGCACCATCTACAATAATACGATGACTTACTCGGGCAACTCGTGGAGTACGTCGGCAAGCTGGATAAGCGGAGAAACTTCGCCTATCTATGTGACCAGTGAACAGTACCCTGCTGGAAGCACAGGTGCAGGTGTAGCTTGGGTTGCAGGAAGTAGTCCATATAATGAACGATTCGCCTACTACGCTTTTTCTTCATCTTTCACTGCGTCAATAACCGTGAACACTGCAACTCATTCTTGGACGCTGAGTCCGGGAAGCAACAATGTGACTATAAATGAGAATGGCGGAGAAATCAGCTTAACCGTGACGGCGAGCGCGAACTTTGACATTAAAGCTGAGGCCTCTGGAAATCTGGCTTATGTAGGCTACACGATTCCTCTGACAGATACGAACATGAGCGCATCGACTTGGACGGCGGCTATTCCGTTGACGACTTCCTATCAGGTCGTGCCAGGATTATCCAACGTCGCCTCGGGTTCAAGTCTTTCAGAAAGTTTCTATTTATGGCTTAGTTGCCCGACCGGCACGCCTGCAGGCACGTACACGTACACTTTGACGGTGGAGGTTGTGGCCACTGGAACCTAATTCACAGTCATCCTTTACAAGATGATAGGAAACAAGAAAAAATGAACAAGAAACTATTGAGCGTGTTCGCAATCTGCCTGATAATGATGGCGGCAATTTCAGCGATTTCTATAGCACATGCTGGGACAACTGGAACCAGCTCAGGCTCGGCAACGGTGGGCACTGCAACGCCGACGATTTCAAGTCCGAAATTGAACGATTCGACAGACAGTGTGAACGAGAACGGAGCAACAATCAGCGTGCTGACAGAGTATCATTACAACGTGACCGTGGGCGACACAAACACTCTTTACGGTCTCTATAACATCACCTTTCGAATATTCGACAGCACTTACTCTTCAGTGAGTGCTGCAGATGCCAACCAAACACACTACACTTTCGAATGGTTGAACAGCACAGCGGCATGGAGTGAAGTAGGCCCAAACGCGGGAGGAACGGATCTTGTCAGCGGCAACTGCATCACACCTACACAGAGCGGAACTTCGGGCACTTTTAAGCTTGCCTTCGAATTGGAGGGAAACGCTAACTACACCGGCTCAACGAGTTGGAGAGTCAACTGCACAGTCTACGCAGGATCAACAGGAAGCTCAACAGCTAATGACCAGACCATAACTTTCGGCTTGAACGCTTACTATGCAATCGTCGTTGCTTCTGGCTCGTCGACGCACGGCTGGACAGGACTTGTGGCGCCCAGCGACAACAATTCGCTGACGACTCCTGCTTCGGGATATTTGACTGTTTACTGCACAAGCAACCATTACAATTATGCTGTAGAAGACGAGGGCGGTTCTGCAACGTTGGCGAGTGGGGCTAACACTATTCCGATTGGAGCAATCAACGTGGACGCGACAGGACTGACAGGGGCTGTTAACATGACCACGAGTTATGCGGATGTTCCAGGAGACACAGGAATCGTTCCAACAAACGGCATCAACACAGCCGCTTACATTTACCTGTACATTAGCATTCCATCTGGCACTCCGGCAGGCACGTACACGTACACGCTTAACCTAGAGATTGCAGCCACGTAAGAGGGCATCAACGATGAGGAAAGCGTTCGTCGTTGCTGCTTTAATTCTCCTTTTCTTAGTTGTACCTTTAGTTCATGGTTCAGTCGGAATCGGCTGCAGCGACTACGACTTGAAAGTCGTAGCTTCTGAGCAACTGAGCGTTACAGTGGGGCAAATCACGAATATTGGGAATGTGACTCTTTTCGTTTCTTATGTTTGGCAACAGACAAACAGCACCGTTAACATGACCTTGCCAGTCTCATCAAAATATGCGAATTACACGCTTCTGCCGGGGGCAAGGTTCGAACCTGTAGTCATCATCGGTACCTACAATGACAGCTTCGCGGGCAATTACTCGGGAATCGTGCAGGCCTCTAGCACGTATGCTGTGCAAGGTTCTGGAGATGCTGTTGTTCCAGGTGCTGCTTTCCATCTTTTCATCACTGTTGGCAATCCGCCTGTTCCTAAAAAAGAGAGCTTCGCCTTTCTGTACATCGCGCTTGTTGTCGCTATTGCCGTTATAGTTTTGCTTGTCTGTCTCTACTGGGTAGTTACAAGGAAGGCTTGGAAGAGGACGGTTTGAAGAAAAGCTTCATTTTCATAGCGATTCTTGTTTTGGCTTTTCTCGTTGGCTTCTTCAGGTTCGGCTCTAACGTGGCTTATGCTTCTGGCATCACTCATGTTCAAGGGAATTGCAAAGATGTTGATACAAGCCTGACGAACTTCTCAGACACGCTGACAAGCACGCCTTTGACTGGGGATTTGCTTACTCTCATTTTCGGCTCAAGGGATTTTGATACGAGTGACTATCATTATTGCGAAGTTTTGAATGTTTCAGAATCGGGTGTTTCATGGATGATAGCTAATGAGACAGATACGCTTGGCGGAGTCCATGTGGCGTCTCAGCAGAACGAATGGTTAATCCGTGTTGGAC
>Ga0181527_1000435_pt1 | contig 48079 bp, 32 predicted proteins | sample PEATcosm2014_Bin_30_FD_119762 | JGI IMG/M metagenome (GOLD analysis project Ga0181527, IMG submission 119762) | Peatland microbial communities from MTU Mesocosm Facility, Houghton, MI, USA - PEATcosm2014_Bin06_60_metaG | ecosystem: Environmental > Terrestrial > Soil > Wetlands > Peat | place...
GGTCAAATCAAAGAACAACGGCAAGCTTCCCAAGGTGACGCCGATGTATCCAAGTCTGGGTTGACTATATGAAGATATGTTGCCATGGGGTATGCTCGAACTATATATTATGAACGATAACAAACAAACGGTAAAACAACGGAGTCCCATGCGACTCAAACACTATTTCATCGAGGGAGAAAGGGTACCGGATCAGTTCACAAGAAATTCGTTACAACTTAATTAATCCAAGTTAAGGAATACTTATGCCAAGCGCAACTCTGAAGATTTTTTTGGTATTCGGTGATCCCAAACGTTTACGTACCGCAGAACTTTCGAACTGGACCGGTAAGGCAGTTGCTGGCCCAAGAAGCGAGTTTGATAAAATATTGGATAGAGATGAATCACAAAGCTCGGGTGTCTATTTTCTTACTGGAATAAATCCCGGAACTAACAAGCAATCTATCTATATAGGTGAAGCAGAATCAATCAAAGATCGAATTAGGGGCCATCTTGGCAAGGATTTTTGGAATCACATAGTGTTTTTTACAAGCAAGGACGAAAACCTTACCAAAGCTCATATCAGGTATTTGGAAGGACGCTTGATAGAAATCGCCAAGAATGCTGATAGAGCTGTTCTTATGAATGGGCAGAGCAGCGGCTCAAAATTGCCAGAATCAGATATCGAAGATATGGAGGTTTTCCTGAAAAAAATGCAACAGGTTTTGCCTTCATTGGGCGTAGAAGTGTTTGTTCCGACAGTTGCAAAAGAAGAATCGGGTAAAAATGGAGAAATTCTTAGCTGCAAGATAAAAAACCTAACGGCAAGAGGCTACTTGACACCTAATGGCATAGTAGTATTAAGAGGCTCCCAAGCAGTTGCCAAGGAACGCGATTCAGCAAAAAATTATCCAGGCGTGCTTGCGCAAAGAAACAACCTGATTGATGAAAACCAACTCTTACTTGAGGGGGACCACTTCGTATTTAGCAAGAATATCGAGTTTTCAAGTCCAAGTGCAGCAGCGGCAGTGATCCATGGCGGAAGCGCAAATGGTCTAATTGCATGGAAAACAAAAGACGGTAAAACATTAAAAGAATTGGAGGCGGCAAAGAGAGAATGACCCAGCGCGCCTCGCTGGTACAGCATTCCTATTTTCCGGCGCCGGTCCGGGAAGCTGCATCGTTATTTGAGGGTGTCAAGAACCCCCGGCTCATTCATTTTGAGCCAGTCCATTCCTTTACGATTGCAATAAAGGATGGACCTGAAGCTGGCCGGCTTGACGATCACGATCTCCAGGCTGTCTTTGATGTTCCACTCCACCCGGTACGAGTATTCCCCTTTTGTCGGTTTCCCGATTTTCGATTCGATGGAGGATTTCAGGTTGTCGATAACGGCCTTGTTCTTGAGCGGGCAGACCGTGATCATGTCCTGCTGCACCGAATCGACGACCACGTTCCGCATTGAATAGACGAGCGACAGATTCGTGGTCTCGATAATCGGCCTTCCCAGAGAGTCTTTGACGATATACGTCACAGCGTGTTGGGCGCTGGCCGGGACGACAAACGCGACGACGATACAGACAAGGAGCGCAACGTTTTTCATAGGGTTCCTTCCGGAAACCGGGTCATCACCGGGTTCAATAGAAAATATAGGCATTTCCGCTCACTACTGTCAAATTTGAAGAACCCAGTTTTGTTGGTTTGGGGCCGGGTGCCCAGTCCAAAATCATGGTCGCAACCTGTACCTCCTTGTGCCAGTTCATCCTTGATCGTGCCGTCTGTCTCTTAACCCCCCATCGCAGAAAACCACGGTGCTTCTGTTGCCAAAGGTCAAGAAAAACCGTATATTCTCAATTGACTCTATTTTTTTGATGCGACGAATGGTTGAAGAGACTCTGACCGTGAAGCTGAATATACAGTCCCAATCCTGCCGTTGTGAAAAGTCCCATTCCCTGTGTTTCCATCTTGACGAAAATGATATTGCCTTCACATGCAAACAGTAAAAAAAGGAGATGCCGGATGACACTCCACAAACGACTGCTAAGAGCCGTCCTTGCTATTGCGTGTGTAATCCTGTCGCTGCCGCCCTGCGTCAGGTCCGCCGGAGTGGGTTTCTACGGATCAACGGGGTATGGAGAGGGCAGCTATACCGGCAACGATGAATCAGTCAACTTTTCAACTCTTTCGTATGAGAAATTCCGCTTGGGTGGAGGGTTTGTTTTTGATAATGCCGTACCCAGCAACTCGATTTTCAATTATCGGCTCAATCTTGGGGCCGAAGGCGTTGCGGATAATGTCGGAGACGGTGCTGGTCTGACGTACAATTTTTCCGGGATCAGATTCAACTGGCTGAATGATTTCGGGTTCGCCTTGATTCGGGCACCGGGTCTGCGATGGTGGCTCGGCCCGCAACAGGGGCTGTTTATTCTTGATGAAGCCGATGCCAGCGACAACGGAATATTCTCGTATGATGGTGCGTTGGGCGTGGTGACAGGTATCAATTTCTACATGCCACGAAGACTCACGCTTGGATTGGACTTGGCTTTGCGATACGTGTTCGAAATCGCCACAAGAGCGTTCCGGTCACCCGGGGACAACTTCGACGCCTCGTATATTGGAAACGGCTGGGAGTGCGGGCTGACCGTTTCGTTTATGCTCCGCGGGAGAGACAGGTTTAGGAGGTGACTCAGGATGAGAGTCTGCTGAACCAGCAAAGAAATTTGACTTTCGTTCATTGGAAATTTTCAATGGGAGGGGTGCTCCAGCCGCACGGGTGCCCTGTCCAAAATCATGATCGCAACTGTAAATCAGCGTGCCACGATCATCCCTGATCGTGCGGTTATTTGAATTTTGCTTTTCCCTCATAGCGATATATTTTAGTGCTCAATGGAATTCACGAACCTGAAATTTTCGGGTCACGCTATTAAACGGATGTTTGAAAGAAGAATATCCAGAAACGATGTCGTTGAAGCAATAAAAAAGGGAGAAATTCTCCAGGAATATCCCGATGACAGGCCTTTCCCCTCAGAGGTGATATATTTTATGGCTGATACTAGGCCTTTGCATGTTGTTGTCGGATACCATGCTCCTTCCGGCACAGCGGTGGTGATCACCGTATACGAGCCGGGACCGGATTTGTGGACTTCCGATTACAAAAGGAGAAGGAAGCCATGAAGTGTGCGATCTGCAAAAACGGAAATACGCACCCGGGGCAGACGTCTGTTTTCTTGCAACGGGGGAATGCGATGGTCATCATCAAAGAAGTTCCTGCCGATATTTGCGACAATTGCGGGGAATACTATCTTGACGATACCGTAACATCCGAGACCCTTCGCTACGCCGAAGATGCACTGCAAAAAGGGACTGAAATAGGAATCGTGCGATACGCGGCATAAGGGAAAATCACCTCGTAACAAGGAGCGCCACCATGGTCGACAAAGAACTGCTCGATATCCTCTGCTGTCCCGAAACAAAGCAGGACGTGGCCCTTGTCGAAGGCGACGTCATCAAGAGAATCAATGCAAAAATCAAGGAAGGCTCGCTTAAGAACCGGGGCGGCGAAGTGATCAAGGAAGCCATCGATTCGGGGCTGCTCCGCGAAGACAAGAAATACCTCTATCCCATCCGCGAAGATATTCCGATCATGCTCATCGACGAGGCGATTCCGTTCGAGGAATTCGGCAAATAATCCGCGCTCACGAAACCTATTGGAGTAGATGGGTCAAGACTTGGGCGCCCGCCGAGTACGGCGGCGTCCCTCCTTGCGAGCTCGGCCGTTCGGCCTCGGTGCTGCCTGCCCCTACCGCCTTCGGCGAGGGGTCAGGCAGCACCGCGCTCCAGCACGCTCTCCAGTCCGGCCTGGCGCTTGGCAGAAGGCAATATCCACAATTGTCAAGGTAGATCGAGTTACTGATGGTTGAAAAGTTGACGAGTTAGTTCAGTTGAGAATTTTTGTAACCGGGTGCTGGTACGGTGCGCGCAACGGGAGGTACGGGCTTGCCAAGGGTACACCTACGCCGCACCGGCTCAGCAATCCAAAATCGAATTAAATTGATTTAGTCGCCGCACCGGCTCAGCAAACTAAAATTGAACTTGTTTGATTTAGCAATCGCTGCATACGCTCTGTAAATAAGAATATTGTCTTGACATCGCTTTGCCCGCTCGGCAATCCAAAATCTTAATCAGTCCCACGTCTTCGCATAGTATTTTCACGTAACCGGAGCTGTCGTCGAATTTGATCTCCGGGGTTCCTTCGGAAAGACTTCTTCACTGCGAGGATGCTTTGATGAAAAGAAATCTCTGTCTGGCGTTCGCGCTGGTTCTTCCCCTCACCCTGTACGCAGAATCCGGTAACGCGCCAACCGTAAAGAAAGATACGCTTGTTCCGAAAAAGGAAGCCGCTGCCGTACCCGATTCAATCGCCCGCAAATACCTCGGCCGATTGTCAATTGTTTCAACCCCGCCTCAGGCCGAGGTGAACGTTGACAGCATTCCAAAGGGCGTGAGCCCGGTAGTTGTCGACAGCCTGGCGCCCGGGACGCACGTGATTATTGTAAAGGCAATGGGCTACTTCGGCAAAAAGGTGATCGTCGACGTTCCTGCCGACACAACCGTTGATCTGGCCGTCACGCTGGTGGCGCCGGCGCATCTGGTGGTCATGAGTGACCCGCCCGGTGCAGCTGCGCTCATGGACGGCAAACAAATAGGCACAACGCCGTGCGATAACCCCGGGATCAAGCCGGGAACTCATGCTCTCAAGTTCAGCAAGGCCGGTTATTTCACTCTTGAAAAGCAAGTTGCTTTAACGGAGGGAAAAACCGATACGGTATCCGTGATGTTGCGACCTGTCCCCCAAACCGGCGCCGCCCTCAAGCAGCCCGTTGCGCCGCCAAAAAAAACAGGGTTCGATCGCGTGGCCGCTCTGGCCGCCGCAGGCGCATTTGTTGTCTTTGCCGCCATTCTCCTGGGCGTGGAATTGCATGAAGCGGGGAAGTAGATACTCAAAACGACGGACCTGGGAGTGTACCGCATCCGGCTTCTCGGCCTTGGACAACGCATGATCGTTGCGCCGCACCGTTTTGTGTGGATCATTTCCGCGCAGGCATCCCTCCTCATGGCCCAAATGGCCTCCCTGCCCGGCGGGACCTTCACCATGGGCGGCGATACGGGCGAGCCGAACGAAGCGCCCGCCCACCGGGTGACGCTGTCCTCGTTTTTAATTGACAAAACAGAGGTCACGTTCGCGGCGTACGATTCGTGCGTTGCCGCAGGGCGGTGCACGCCCGCCCACTACGACGACGGCGCCTGCGTGATCTGGACAAATGAGGGCTTTCGGAACGTGCGCGTGCCGCGGGATCTCCGCAACGCGCGGTATCCCGTCGTGTGCGTCACCTGGTTTCAGGCCCAGGCGTACTGCCAGGCTAAAGGAAAAAGGCTTCCCACCGAGGCGCAGTGGGAATACGCGGCCGGGGCCGGGCAAGGGGCCACGTATTCTTGGGGAGATTCTCCGCCGTCGGCCGCACGTTGCGCGCAGCCGCCCGCAACGCGGCCCGAAAAAGTAGCCTCGTTTGAGCCCAACCCCTGGGGCCTGTACGACATGACCGGCAACGTGTGGGAATGGACGGCCGATCATTACTCGCCCGATTATTATGCGGCGTCCCCGCAATCGGACCCGCCCGGAGCGGAGGTGGGCCAGTACCGCACCATTCGCGGCGGCGGATGGTACTGCACGCCTTCCCAGCTGCGAATAAAGAACCGACACTGGTTTGAGCCCAATTTCGGTGAAGTGAGCATAGGATTCAGATGCACACGTTGACAAAACAAATTATCATGGTCTGGCTGTCGCTGCATGCATTCGCCTGCACGGCGGCAGCAGTGCAGGTGCACGGCGTTACCCGCGACGGCAGGTCTATTCAGCTCGACGGCTTTCTGCTTGAGTGGACAAAGGCAAACGCCTTCGCTCTTGACAAAGATTCCCTCTGGCTCTGCGACGTGCTTAACACACGCGATGGCCTCACCGGCTATTTCGCCTCCGGCAAACCCGCAGGGTGCGGATTGTGGAAATTCCGCTTCCTTCCCCACCGGCTTTCTCCGTATTCTTTTATGGAACTGCGAACCTCACTCGATTCGACGCGTTTCTTCTACAAGACCGCGCCGCTGGCCGGCGCACCCGGAAAGGGCATCACCGCCGAATGGGTGATTCCCTGGGACAGCATCTGGCACGATTCGGCGGGCGCGTACCAGGTGGGGCTCCTCGCGTTTGACACATGCGGCGACACCATGCAGCCGCTCATCTTTACCGGCCGCGTGTATTACCCAAAACCGCCGCTGTGGGGCGGCGTCTACCTCAAGGGCATTCTCCTGGGAGTGATGATGATCGTCCTGTTCTATTTGCAGCGGCGTGTACGAAGCAGGAAAAAGTCGGCGCGAAGGCGAGGCTCAAGCGGCGTAACGATTGACGGTTGACAATAAATTCTTGGAGGCCGCGCCGCGGGACGTATGGTGACCTTTGCGTGCCGCCCGGCCCATCGGCTTTACAACGGCGGACGCATCATCTCCGTCGATATCCCGGGAATGCACCTATTCCTCATGACGTTGCTCCGCTCTAAAGTATTTTCCCGTCAAAGGAATCCACGTTCGAGCTATCATGCCTGAACCATTCCATTATTGCAACCATGCGCTTTTCTGCGCCTGCCTCTGTGCGGCTGTGCTTGCCGTGCCGTGCACGGCGCAACCCTCCGCACCCGGCGTCGCCGCCAAAGGCGGGATTGCGCCGCTCACAGATTCGGCGCGAATCAATGTCCCCCCCGACACCGCCGCAAAAACCGGGGTCGCGGCTTCCGCAGATACGTCGCGGAAAAACGCCGCCCTGCCGCTCGCACCTTTAAAGACGGGGAAAGGCGGCACGGCCAAGGACACGGCCAAAGCGTCCAAGTCCAAGGGCATGACCGACACCGTGTACTACGGCGCCGACGGCGGCTACATCGATTACGATGTTGCGAACAAGATGCTCAAACTCATCCACAACGCGGTGGTGAAATATCAGGACATCACGCTCAACGCAGACTCGATCACCTATTACCTCGATGACGGCATTCTCGTCGCCACGGGCCAGCCCCAGCTCGTGGAGAAGAAAGACACCACGGTGGGCGAATCCATGCTCTACAACATAAAGACCAAACGGGGCAGGGTGAAATATGCGAGCGCCCACATGGACGACGCCTACTTCAACGGCGACAAGATTGTCAAAGCGGAAAACAACGATCTGTATATCGAGGAGGGCAACTACACCACCTGCGCCTTTGTCGACACGCCCGACTACTACTTTTACGGCAAAACCGTCAAGGTGATACCCGACAACCAGGTTATCAGCAGGCCCGTGGTGTTCGCACTCGGCGACGCGCCCGTGGCATGGCTTCCCTATTTCATTTTCCCCCTGGAGCGCAACCGCAAGAGCGGTTTTCTCACCCCCATCTGGGGGGGGCAACCGGAATCCGGCGGCTATCTTGACAACATAGGATACTACTTCGTGCCCAACGAGTACATGGACTTCTCCGCGTGGGCCAAGATACAGGAATTCAACGACTACGTTTTTAACGGCTCCGCACGGTACGCGCTCAAGTACTGGCTCAACGGCGCGATTACCGGTCAGTACGCGGACAACGGCACCTTTCTCAGCAGAAGCGACCAGTGGTCGATCGACTACACGCACAGCCAGAACATCACGCCCGACGGCAACACCACGCTCGCCGGCCGCGGCAGCATGCTGGGCACCAAGTCGTTCTGGACCACCTACTCCGAAGATTCTTCGCAGATCCTCAACCAGACCATCAACGCGAACCTGTCGCTCACGCAAAGGTTCCCGTCTATCAATGCAAGCGGCAGCGTTACCTGGAACAGGAACCAGAACCTGTCCGACGGTGAAGTCGTGGAAGACCTGCCGAACGTGACCTTCAGCCTGCCGTCGCGTCCCATCATCCCCTTTACACCGAAGGAAGACGTTCCCGATAAAGACAAACAAGAGCAGGCCTGGTACAACAAGATCTTCTATTCCTATTCGGCAAACGGCCTCCTGAGAAATTATTTCGCGGCCGGAGACACGGGACAAAACTACCAGCGGAAGGCGCTGTCCCAGTCGTTCACCCTGTCGTCGCCGCAGACCTTTTTCAAGTATGTCACCATTACGCCCAATTTCAACGCCCAGGCATCGACGTTCGACATGTACATGGACACCTCCGCCGACGATACCACCTACCTCAAGGATACGGTGTACGACACGCTCACGCGGGCGCAGCTGTTTCAGAAATCCCCGACTCCGTTCGTTGCCGACTCCTTCGACACCCTCAACAACTCAACGAAGAATTACGACACGCTGTTCAGGACGGTTGACAGCCTGGGAACAATCAAGAGGCCGCATTACAAGGCCTACAACCGGTGGAAAAGCGACTATTCCTGGAACGCGGGCGTCAGCGCGAGCACGATCCTCTACGGCGTGTTTCCCATCCACCTGTTCAATTTTGCCGGGATCAGGCATACCTTTACGCCCACGCTCAGCTACACCTATACGCCCAAACACGACCTTGACGTGCAGTTCACCCCTCTGGAGCCGTACGCGCCCGCAAAGGCCATACCGAGCCAGAGTATCGGCATCAATCTCGCCAACGAAGTCCAGGGGAAATTACTTGATAAACCAGCAACTCCCGACGGAAAGCCCGTGGAAAAGAAATTCCAGATCCTCACCGCGAACCTCTCAACCTCCTACGATTTCGAGGCGCCCACCAGGAAATTCAGCGACCTCGCCCTTTCGGCAAACACCGGCTACGACATCGTCCGCGTCGCGTACAACTCCGACTTTTGGATGTACGATCAGAACAACCGTCTGTCGCTGCCGCTGCTGCACCAGTACAGCGTGAGCATCTCACCCTCCAATTCCCTCAGCCTGCGCGGCACGCTCTGGGAAGGTGACAGAATCGCTGCCGACAGCCTGCAGCCGAAGTTCGACCTTCACTACCTGCGCACCGGCCCCCAGCAGTGGCAGGTGGGCATCAGCCCGGCATACACGTTTTCGCAGACGCGCTCAACGCCCACCGATCCGTTCGTCACCGCCAAGCAATACAGTCTGAGCACGTCGGCATCCGTCAACTTCACGCGCAACTGGTCGGTTTCGTGGAGCAGCACGTACAATTTTGTCACCAACCAGCTCGTCGACCACAATCTCCATTTCCATTACGACCAGGAATGCTGGGACATGAGCTTCGACTGGCGGCCTGCCGGGTATAATCCGGGGTATTATTTTCTTATCAACATAAAGAAGATACCGGAAATCAAGTGGGAACAGCGAAATAATTAGTGTTTTCTCCCGGGGAAGATCAGCCTGTCTCAAAATAATCTTTTTGGATGGCTGAGCCGGAAATCACAATACATAAGTGTTTTTGGATAGCAGTGCCGGGTAACCCCCAAGTGAGTTTAATTTGCGAAAATCCAATCTTCTGCTGGGGGGCACCCACGAGATGCAGTTGGACGGATGAGAGTATATATCTGAAAACTTCGTCAATGTATTTGGACTTGGATTTTGTTAACGGGGTGCTTCTAGTGTGCGCGCAGCAGAGGATTCGAGCTTGCCAAGGGTACACCCACGCCGCACACGCTCAGCACACAAAAATATTATCTTGATCTTGATACGTAAAGACCACTGCCGAAGGCAGCCCAAGGATGGGGACCATGAACGAGAAACAAAGTCAAAAGCAGGCGTCAGGAATTACGAAGCAACCTCAGCCTCCTTCTCTTGACTTCAAAACTTATTCCCCCGGCCGGTTCGCCTACCTCATGGAAACGCCCTTTGCCAAAAATCTGTGGGCGTTCCTCACCGATGCGCGCAACCTCAGGCTCATGCTTTCCGCCGCGGAATCGGGCAAGCCGGCCATTTCCCACCTGCACCAGGAAATCGAATCCCGGTTCGGACACGACCTTGCGTCAACGGATTACCGTGACGATGATGCTGTCGTCTTAGTCAACAACATGATCAAGCAGATCATGGTAAAATGCGGTTACGAGCACATCGCATGCGGGATCTTTAAGGACGGGAACTTCATAAAGAGCTCGGGGGTGTACGCGAAACGAAACGATGAAGGCGAAACCCACCGGCAGAGTTGCGCTTCCCCGTGACAGGAAATTTGTCACGAGCATCGGGTCCGTCGTGATTGACGATATGAAAACTCCGCTTCATTCGGCCGTTGTCCTCAGCCACTTCCAGGCGGTCCCCCTCATTGCCGTGTGGAAAGCAGGCATGTCCGCGGTCGTATCCTCCGCCGACCTCGGCCTGACACCGGCCACGGTAGAACTCACCGATGCGGGCGCTTCTTTTCCCGGCGGAACAACGGTTTCGTGGGATCACTTAAGAGAGATCGCTTCACATGAAAACGTCTGTTTTCGCCTTGTCGACAATGCGCCGCTGCCGATCAGGGGATACTCGGATCTCACCGGCCGTTCGTTCAGCCTCTTGCCCACGAAAACCGCACCCGCGCTGATCGTTGCCGGATTTCCCATGCATCGTGTCAAGAACACCGACCCGCTGGAGGCTGCCCGTGAAATGATACGGAGCAGTGCGCCCATGTACGGCCGGGTGCTCGACACGGCAACCGGACTGGGATACACCGCGGTCGAAGCTGCACGAACGGCCGTGGCGGTCGTCACGGTCGAGCTGGACCCTGTTGCCGGAGAAATTGCACGTCTCAACCCGTGGTCGAGGGAATTGTTCGACAATCCGAAGATAGAACGACTTTTCGGCGACAGCTGCCAACAAATCAAGGCATTCGCGGATGAGTCATTTGACCGCATCATCCACGACCCTCCCGCCTTGTGTCTCGCCGGAGATTTGTACTCAGGGGCATTCTACAAGCAACTTCTCCGGGTCTTGAGGAGCAACGGCCGCGTTTTTCATTATGTCGGGGACCCGGGCAGTCAAATCGGCGGGCGAACGACCAAAGGGGTGATGCGCAGGCTGAAGGAGGCGGGCTTCGGCCGGGTACTGCCGAAACCGAAAGCGTTCGGCGTTGTTGCGTGCAAGTAAAGCCTGTTCCTCAAGTGAAAAGATTTGCCCCGGCCATGTGCGACATCACACATTTTCTTTTCGAAACCCGTGTCATTGACGCGGCAGGGCTGTGCCGCCCCGGCATCAATCGTCCGTACAAGGTCGTTCCCATCATGGTACATGCATCGCGATCCGCAACATTTATCATAGTTGCCTGCTGCGCCGTGCTCCTCAACGGCTGCTACCTCTGGAAGCAGGGCACGCGCATGTTCTCCTACACCATGGAAGCCAGTCCCGTTTCAAAACTTTTGCAGCGTCCGGAAACCCCGGATTCCCTCAAACGGTTCTTTGCGCTGGTCAACGAGATCCGGACATTCGCATTTGATTCCATCGGGCTCAGGCGCACCGCCAATTATACCACCTACATGTCGATCAACAAAGGATATCTCATCAACGTGGTGTCGGCCTCCGGCAAGGCCGACTTTACTCCCTACACTTGGTGCTACCCGCTGTTCGGGTGCTGGCCCCTGCGGGGCTATTTCGACAGGGCCGACGCCGATTCCGAGGCCGCACGGCTTTCCAGAAAGGGCTACGACGTGTATGTGGGCCGCGTCGACGCGTTCTCCACGCTCGGGTTTCTTTCCGATCCTCTTTATTCCTTCATGAAGAATTTCCCCGTATACGAACTTGCCAACCTGATCATCCACGAACAGACGCACGCCACCGTGTATGTTAAGAACCAGGTCGACTTCAACGAGGAGCTCGCTTGCTTTACAGGATCGGAAGGCGCGCTGCGGTTCATCAGGGCCAAATACGGCGACACCTCCGCGGCGTACACGGCATCCGTGAAAACGGCACAGGACATCGACACCTATTACCGGCTCATGCGGTCTTTGTACAACCGGCTCTCCGCGGTGTACAAAAGCGGCATTTCGGTCGACGACAAGCTCCGGCAGAAGCAGGCGATCATTGCGCATTTCAAGGATTCCCTTGCCGCCGGCTACGACTCCCTGTTCCTGACACCTTCGTTTAAGGGGCTCGAAAAGGCGAACATCAACAACGCGTTCGTCAGCGCGGACATGACCTACACCCTCGACCTCGACCTGTTCTACCGGCTGTACAAAGAGAAGGACCGCGATTTGCGCGCGGTAATGCAAAGTATCAAGGTCTTGTCGAAGGAAAAGGGCGACTGTAGGGGGCATTTAAGGGAGTTGCTCGATAGTCGCTGAAGAGAAGATTCACCACGGAGACACGGAGAAGGATAGGAGATTAAAGCAATGTAGAATGAAATCCTGGAAGAATCACGGAAAGTCAAAGACGATTTGGGCAAGAAATATGGAAATGACATTAATGCTTTGGCAAAAGCATTGAAGGCCAAAGAGAAAGGTGAAACGAATAAAGTAATTGACTTATCGCATAACCAGAAAGCGGCAGCATAGGATATTGAAATAAGAATTGTCGCCGCCCTAAAGAAAAGGCTCGTGTCCGCTGGCACGAGCCTGAGTCGCTTGCGTCAAGTTGGGGTTTGGGTGGAGCGTTTGCGTCTCCACCTCGTCGCGTCCCTCCTACCTCACAATCTTCGCCATTGAAACAATTCCCTGCTTGTCCCGTATTCTCACAAGATACGCGCCGTGCGCCAGTCCCAGCGTGCTGATGACCCTGTTCCCGGCAGACACGTCGATGTTCCTGACAACGGTCTTTCCGTTCACGGAAACCAGCGCAACGTCTGCAATCTGGTCGACGTTCTTTAAAACGATCTGATTACCGGTCACGTACAGGATTCCGGGCCGGTTGGCTGCCGATTGGTGCTCGGAAACAACCGTGGCGACGGGACCTGATACAAACGGTTCGATGGTGATGGTAAGGGACGTGAGCGGCTGCGAACTGCCGACAATCAACACCGAGCTCTGGTTGTTGTTGTCATCATAGCCGAATCCGTACGCCTTATTGTGAATGCTGATCTCATGCAAGACCTGTGAAAATTCATTCCTGTACGTGCTCTCCTTGTAATACGTCGCAGGATTGTAATAGTCGGCGCCGTTTCTCGCCACGCCGCGGTTCATGGCTGCGGAAAGTGCGGCCCCAACATACCCGGGAAAGCCCGCGCAGGCCCAAACTTCTTGCGTGGTAGGTTCCGGCATGGACCCGGTCTCGGCGCCGGTAAATTGCAGCACTCCGTTGACGTCCACAGTGCCGATGTAATGCTGGGTCCCGTTGTAGAAACTGAGCGGGGTGACCTTCCACAGGGCCCAGAGCGAATCGAGGTAGGGCTTCAAGTAATTCACGTAGGTTCCGCCGGTGCCGAATTGGCTCGACGAACGCGGCGCCACCACGCGGCATGGCCTTATGCATCCCTGAAAAGGCGCCGACATGCTGTCCTGAAAATACTTGATGATCTGGTCCCGTGGAATGTTAACGCCGCAGCTGTCAAGAAAACTTGTTGCAACGCCATTTCCGGCATCCTGTCTGACCGTCGCGACATAGGGGAAGCCGAAGAGGTCCACTTGGGTCGTGTTGCCGCCGAATTGAAGCTGATTGTATATGTACGTATATTCGAACCAATCGTAAAACACGGAGTCGTTGGGGTCACCGGGGTTGTTGGGGTCCGGCAACTGGACGCCGCCGGCGTCCCCCGTCATATAAAGAGGCGACCCGACACTCATATAAAGCCGGCCGCCCCCGACGGACGGAGGGATCCTGAAATTTTGGGCATCGGAAAGACGAAAAGGGTAATTGGGGTAATTCTTGCCGTTCTTGGTCAAGTGTCCGGCCGCATTCGCATCCGCCGCATTCATCGGCAGCATGGTGCCGTCTTTGGTCATGTAGCACCAATTCCCGCCCGTCATCCCGATAGAGTAAATGTAAATCTGGCTGTCGGCATAGGTGCTCTTGGCCAGGTTGTTGAAGATAACGGGGAATGATCCGACCGCGGCTTGAGCGTACAGGCTTGAAAATGCGGCGCACACGAGAATGACAACGGCACAAACTGCTTTTTTCACGTGTCCCTCCCTTTTGAGCGTTTCATGACCCGCCACACCGCAATAACGTCGTTTTCCCGTGGCGGCCTTCATACATAAGTATACCACGCGATAGAGAATCGTGGCGGAAAATTAGAAGCGTCGATTGATTATCCGTTACATCTTCGGGTAACGGCTTCTTCCATCTCATGTAGCCAGCGCCTGTCATCCGCGTTTTATTCTCAATCCGCAATCTACAATCTGCAATCTACACTCAAAAAGCCCCACCCGGGCCCTTTGAAAAGGCGCCTGGAACGGGAAGAGGTTTGCGGGTGAGGGTAACAATTGCGCAAAGCAGGCAAGCCGGCCGGGAAAACCTCACCCGGGCTTACCCGGGTTGCGCCCGGCAAGTCCTAAAGGGAGGGAGAAACGGGTGAGGTTTTCTTATGCCGGCTCAAGACAAAAACAGGCGCCAGACGTCAGGTCTTTTTGCAAACTTCCCCCTACAATACCCCGTGAGTCTGCGTTGAAAAAACCATTGCGTAACGGCACGACGCCTGTTGTATCATTCGTATCACGCGTCCCGCGGTCATGCGTCCTTGCATCCATCCTACCGCGGCGACACCAAAATCCTCTTGCTTGCGGCCAGGGCCCCGTCTTTGCCGTAGAGCGCAAGGAAATACACGCCCTGCGAAAGCCTTGCCGAAAGCGCCCGGCTTACCTCTTGCATCGATGAGGCGACGCCGGTCCGTATGGTTTTCCCGTTGGGCGCGATAATCGCATACCGCATGAACTTCTCGTTCTGCAAGCGCAGTATGGGCGTGAAATTCCCCTGCGTCGCGGTTGGTCCCTCGCACGGACACCACGTGATGTCCAGCTCGCCGCTGTTCGGGCAGGCCTGGAAGCCGCTTTGGTTTTGATGGTCGTCGTTGGCAAAGGCGTAAACCTCGGCGTCAAGGGTTTTGTGGACCCATTTGGCATACGTGTTATATGGTTTTGTCCAGACGCCATTGACTTGTTCCGGGCCAAGGTAGTAATCGGCGGAATCCGCGTCTCCGGCAAACGTTCCCCTTTCCCAGCCGGCCACCGAGTCGTAGAACGACTGCGGTGCGCCGCCGAACGAACCGCCGTATAGTGCCAGGCCGTCGTAGCCATAGGCGTCTTTCATCTTGTAACAGTACGAACTATCGGCATCGAAACCCGGCTGGACGCAGTAGTCGTAGGAACCCAGGCACCTGCCGATTCCCAAGCTGTCAATGTAATCGTCGAGCTGTGTGGGACACCCGTTCTTGAGCTGGTACTTCCAGTCGGCAAAACTGACGGGCACAATTGTCGGGATGCAATTTCCGGCCCCCACTACCTTCACGGGCAGCGTGGCATAGTCGACAAAAGAAATGTTGTAGTTCTGTACGCCCTTGGGGCCGCCGCTCACGGTCATTTCCACAAACCCGTTTTGCGATATGAGAGGTGCGTACTGATTGGACGCGTTGCCCGGGTCCTTATAATAAGCCCAGCACCTTCCGGAGCCGAAATTCGGCAGCGAATCATACACCAGAGTGTCGTTGGGCAGCAATTTCTGGGCTTTGCCGCCGTTGATAGGCGCGGTATAGGGCGTTTCGGTAAAATGGATCCACAGCGTAATGGGACAGTCGTTGGCTACCACTATCCGTTCCGACCCGCCTGCGGCCACGCTGCTTCCCGAGAGTGCCAACATAAGAATTGCGGCCAACGCGAACCGTTTGTCGGCCAATCGCCTTGACATTCTCATAAAGCCTCTATCCCTCAACCACGCATGTACGTTCGTCAGTAATATAAACGCGCAAACCCGCCCCGGGCGGAAAATGATGCCGCCAAAACCATTATCCGTTACACGAACTTGTAACGGATAATTCTTCCGGCCGCACAATTTAGGATTGTTGAGAAGCCTCTTCCGTTATGTTATAGGTATACGGTCGGCAGGCGGAATGCGACATTGCACCTGTCAATAACCTGGTCCACGGCGGCAAAGGAGGGATTGCACATGAGGAAACAGATTGGGACATCGATTTTCATCGTCATTCTGTGTGCGGCGGCGGCATGCCTTGCCGAGACCTACGCACCGGAACCAAGCAACCGCGTCACCATCAATCTCGGAGCGACTCCCTGGAAATTTTTGCGTTCCGACCCGGCCAATGCCCAGAATCAGACCTTCAACGATGCCGCGTGGAAAAATGTGGGAATTCCTCACACGTGGAACGACACCGACACCTATGAAAACCAGAACAGCGGAGGCGGCGACGGCTCGATGTACGAAGGCACGTGCTGGTACAGGAAGCACTTCACTTTGGACAATGCCTATGCCAACAGAAAGGTATTCGTCGAATTCGAAGGCGTGCACGTGGGTTGTCAGGTGTATTGCAACGGCACGTTTATTCCCGGGAACAGCGCCTATAATCCCCAGGCCACGCACGTGCTCGGGTTCATCGGCTTCATCGTGGATCTCACCAACTATAATTTGAACTTCGGCGGCGCGGACAACGTCCTGGCCGTGCGGGTGGGCCAGGGCGGTTTCCTTACCTGGCCGGGTTTCTCTCTTGTATTCCGGTTCGGTTCAGCCGATCAGGGCATATACAGGCCCGTATGGATGCACATTACGGACAAGGTTCACGTTCCTGCAAATGTCTATTCCGTTGTCAACCAGTGGGGAACCTATGCAGCTACCCTTGCGACAAACGGTTCCTCCGCCACGGTGAGAATCCTCACCAACGTGGTGAATGAAAGCTCCGCGAGCCAGGCCGTTTCTCTTACAACGAAAGTAGTCGATCCCTCGGATAACAGCGTGGTCCTGTCGATGGATCAGACGCAGACGATCGCCGCGGGCGCAAGCTTCGTTTTCGACCAGAAGGGCGATGCGTCACCCGTGCAACTGTGGTATCCCAACAACAGCACGTTCGGATCACCGCATATGTATACCGTATATCATATCGTCAAAGCCGGGGGAACCACGCTCGACCTTTTCCAAACCCCGCTGGGCATGAGGACCATCACCTGGGACCAGAACTTCCCCTACTTCAACGGCCATAAGCAGATTCTTTGGGGCGCTTCCGGCAGATACGATTATCCTGCTCTCGGCAGCGCGATTCCCACCGAACAGCAGTGGCGCGACATCAAGCTGACGGCGGATTGCGGGGGCAACTTCTGGCGGCCGGGGCATTCCGCGGAAGGCCCTGTTTTTGTCGCGGCATGCGACGCGTACGGCGTTATGATTTCTCAGCCGAGCGGTGACGGCGAAAACAATTGGGCCACCGACATGCTTGCCGGCAATGCAAGCGCGGCGTATCAAGAGGGACTCAAGATGGAGATCCACAGGGACATGGTAATTCGCGACAGGAACAATCCATCGATCCTTGTCTGGGAGGCGGCCAACGGCGCCTGCGATCCGACCTTGTGCGACCAGTTGCGCGCTATTGGCACAACATGGGATTCTCTTGCCCCTCGCAGGATGAATGTGCGTGGATCCCCGTGGTCGCCGCTTGACGTTGGCTCATGCACAGTCACCGGATGTGAAATAGGAGTACATACCAGCCAGCCGCAGCTCCCGGCCTTTGGCGCCGAAGATTGGGGCCGCGCGTCTGAGCGGGCTGCCTACGACTGGGAAATCTATCATGTGGCGGAATTCCTTCAGAACTGGCGCAAGAGCATTCAGGCGAATTGCTTCGGGGCGTGTCAATGGTATTTGTGCGAAGAGCCGGGAGAGGACAGGGCGTTTGCGGACGGCAAGTCGCCCACGCGCTCATACGGATCCGCCATGTTGGACTTCAGCCGTATCCCGAAATTGCTGTACTATGCCTACAAGGCCTGCTGGAGGCCCTATTCGCTTGAGCCGGTTGTCGCGCTTGCGCACCACTGGAACCGTTCGGGCGCAATCACTGTCAACGTGTTCAGCAACTGCCCGAGCGTGGACCTGCTGATAAACGGCGTCAGCCAAGGGAAAAAGACGCCCAACCCGTGGACGGGCTCCGGGGACGGCAACGACATGTCCGAAACCACCACGGAGCTTCCATTTCAATGTTATTGGAACGTTACCTGGCAGTCGGGCACGGTGACAGCCAACGGTCTGGACGCAAACGGAAACGTGGTTTGCACGGATCAGAAAGTGACCGCGGGAAATCCGGACCATATTGTCTTGAGCGTCGAACCTCCGCTTGTCAAGCCTGACGGCGAAACTTTCAAGATCATGGCCGACGGCTCGGATGCCGCTTTCATTCTGGCAACGGTCGTGGACGCCAATAATAATTGGTGTCCCACGGACAGCCATGTTATCACCTTCAGCGTTTCCGGCGCGGCAGGCAGTTATCGCGGCGGATCGGACCAGTTCGTTACCGCGGGACAGCCGCTATGGTATCATTCGCCCATGGACCCGAACCTCAGCGCCGAAGGCGGCAAGTGCAAAGTGGCAGTGCGCGCGACTTTCGTCACCGGCACAGTGAACGTCACCGCCACATCGCCCGGATTGGGTGCGGGCGCGACTTCGTTTGCCGTGTATCCTTACAGCGACTCCATAACAACCGGTGCGCTGATTCACTCCATTGCGCCTTTGTCAATGCCGGAGCTTGCTATCGCCCTGATCGGCGGCACCGTACGATACCAGATAGGCGCACCGGCATTTGTCAGCGTTGACATCCTTGACGCAAGCGGAAGAATTGTGTGCCGGGTCCCAAATTCGCTGCAGCAAAGCGGGTGGCATGCAATTCCTTTTACCACCGTTGGCATTACCAGGAGCAACGGCGTGTACCTTGTCCGGTGCGTGGTCAACGGCCGAGACAATTACGTGAAGCGGGTCATGGTGATGAGATGAAATAGGAAGTTGAATAGTTGAAAAGTTGAAGAGTTGAGAAGAAGCAAGAAAGACGCCGACCCGAGCCTGAGTCTTGACGAAGGCCAGGGGAACGCCCATTTTCTCTTATCACAAATCATAAATTGTTTCGGATAACCTAAAATCTTAAATCAAGGACCCCCCATGCCAAACAAGACGTTCGCCCTCATTCTTGTAGCTCTCATATCAACAGCAGGCCTGGCCCAAACCTACACCGGCGAACCGAGCAACCGCGCAAAAATCAACCTTGGCATCACGCCCTGGAAATTCATTCAATCCGATGCAACAAACGCCCAGGACACCACATTCAACGACGCATCGTGGAGCACGGTTGGGGTCCCGCATACCTGGAACGACATGAACACCTTCTTGAACATGGATGCGGGCGGGAACGCGGGAGCGCTCGATGGACAAACCGGCTGGTACCGAAAGCACTTCACTTTGGATAGCGGGTATTCGGGGAGAAAAATCTTCATCGAGTTCGAGGGCGCTCATGTCGGCGCGCAGGTATATATCAACCAGACGTTTATTCCCGGGAACAGCGCGGTGAACCCGCAGGCCACGCATGTTATCGGGTTCATTCCGTTTGTGGTGGACATCACGCCCTACGTGAAATTCGGCGGCAGCGACAATGTTCTGGCGGTCCGGGTGTCCACCGGCGCGCCATGGTTCAACTTTCCGAGTTTTTCGAATGATTTCAGGTTCGGCCAGGGCGACGGCGGATTATTCCGGCCGGTGTGGATGCACATCACCGACAAGGTGCACATTCCCCTCAACGTGTTTTCCGTTGTCAATAACTGGGGAACGTGTGTGGCAACGATGTCGGCCACCGCTGATGTGGCCACGGTGCGAATTCTTACCAACGTTCAGAATGAAAACGGCGCTGCGGTCGCGGTTTCACTCACCACCAACGTAGTGGATTCGGCCGGCAACGTGGTAATGAGCAACACCGATTCTCATGCCGTCAATGCGGGCGCGTGTTACGTGTTCGACCAGTCGGGAACGATAAGCCAGCCGCATTTGTGGTATCCAAATGCGAGCATCTACGGCGGTCCGTATATGTACAAGGTGTACCACATAGTAAAAGTAGCCGGGACAACGGTAGACGTTTTCACAAGCCCTCTCGGCATCCGGACCCTTACGTGGAACACCGATTTTCCCATTTTCAACGGCCAGCCTCATTATTTGTGGGGTGCAGCCGGACGCTACGATTACCCGGCGCTTGGAACCGCGGTTCCGGAGGAACAGAACTGGCGCGATGCTAAAATACTGGCCGAATGCGGCGGAAGATTATGGCGGCCCGGCCATTCCACCTGCTCGCACGAATTCGTGGAAGCGTGCGACGCGTTCGGCATCATGATCGCGCAGCCGAGCGGCGACGACGAAGGCTCGTTCATGACCGCAAACCTTGCCCTTGGTACGCCGCATTCCGATTCGCTCAATGAGGCGCTCAAGAGCGAATGCCATCGCGACATGATCGTGCGCGACCGGAACGACCCGAGTATTCTCCTCTGGGAATCCGCCAACGCGCCCATCGACCATGCCTTCGACGTGACGCTCAGGGACACCGTGGTCAAGTGGGACACGCTGATGCCCCGCGCGCAGGAGGACCGCGGCAACGACCAGTCCGACATGGTGGTGGACCAGGTGATAGCATGTTCTCTTGACGGATGCGAAGGAGGTCTTCATTGCTGCATTGCGCCCACCAAGCCGGCCTTCGGCGCCGAAGGGTTCTACACCAAAGGAGTCCGGTTCGATTACGACGGGGAACTCAATTTCGCCCAGATCTACATGCAGAACTGGAAATACGGCAAGTATGTGAAGGCGTTCGGCATGTGCCAGTGGTATATGGCCGAATCTCCCGGCGAAAGCGGCACGGGCAGGAATTTCGCCTGTTCCATGATGGACTGGAACCGGATCCCGAAAATGCTTTACAAAATGTACCAGGCGTGTTGGGTACCGTATTCGGTGCGACCGGTGGTGTCGCTCGCGCACCACTGGAACCGTTCGGGCGCGATCACGGTCAACGCGTTTTCCAACTGCCCCTTGGTGCGGCTGCTCATCAACGGAGTCAAGCAGGGCAACGATCAAACACCCTATCCGGACACGGGCAACGCTAACACGCTTTTTGCCCATCAATGTTCGTGGAACGTAACGTGGCAGGCGGGCACGGTGACGGCCGAAGGCCTGGACGCGAACGGAAACGTGGTGTGCACCGACCAGAAAGTCACGGCCGGAAATCCTGACCATATCGCACTCTCCGTTGCCGCCCCCGTTGTGAATCCTGCCACCGGGGACACCTTCCACATAACGGCCAACGGCTCGGATGCGGCATTCATTCTCGCCACGGTCGTGGACGCAAACGGCAACTGGTGTCCCACCGACAGCCACATTGTTACTTTCAGCGTTACCGGTCCTGGAAATTACCGCGGAGGGGCGGACCAGATGATCGGCCCCGGCGGCGCGAATTATCATGCGCCCGGAGACCCCAACCTTTCGGCCGAAGGCGGCATGTGCAAGGTGGCTGTCCGCTCGACATTTTCCCCCGGCGTGGTGACCGTTACCGCGACATCCCCGGGACTTGGCCAGGGAACCGCCGCATTTACCGTGTATCCCGTGCCGACGCCGCCCCCGGTGTCGATACTGGCGCCAGTTGCAACTCGCGCAAATCGGGCTGCTCCCGATTTCAGGATCAAACAGGCTGGTGCGATGATACAATATTATTTGAGCGGAGCGGCAAAGGTTTCGTTTGATGTTGTTGATGCAGAAGGAAAAATTATTGCACGCGCTCCTCGGTCGCTGCAACTACAGGGATGGCATCCTGTTCTCGGCCTGCCTGCCGCGATTGCAGACGGCGTCTATATGATTCGCTGCATTGTTGACGGACAGGAGTTTGTGAAGCGGATGGTGGTTGCCAGATAATATGAGGTGCTTATGTGGGTGAAGTTTCCCCCTCGCTCCGGCCTCCTCGGCCTTCGGCCTGCGGTGTCCTGCGCTACCCCCTCCTGGGTAGCCCCTAAGCGGAAGCAGTTGCAAGAATCAATCACCTATGCGGGGGCACCCACGAAGAATAGTTGAATGGTTGAAACGTTGAAAAGTAATAAATACAAAAAGGAAACCCGTCGGATTCATTGCTGATGCCGGTTGGCGCGAGTAGAGCTTTTTGACTGATGATAATAACGGTTTGCGTGCGTTAGGTGGACCGGAGTGGTCCCGCCATAGCGGGATTGCCGCCTGATCCCTAGCCGAAGGCGGTAGGGACAGACGGCAACGAGGCCGAACGGCCGAGCCCGGAGGGAGACCGACCTCATGTAGAGCCGCACGACCATGCGGCTCTACATGAGGGAACGCCCAGATTTTCTTATCGTAAGCAATTGAGCATTTCGGACAACCTTAAATCAAGGATCTCTCATGCCAAACAAACCGTTTGCGTTCATCCTTGCAGCTCTCATGTCAACAGCATGCCTTGCCGACACCTACACCGGAGAGCCGAGCAACCGGGTGACGATAAACCTCGGCGAAACGCCCTGGAAGTTCATCAAATCCGACCCCACGGGCGCGCAGGCGCCGTCGTACAACGACGCGGCGGCAAAAGACGTGGGCGTCCCGCACACCTACGACGACACCGGGACGTTTCTCAACATGTCGATGGGCGGCAATGACGGCACGGTCTGGCCCGGCACGGTCTGGTACAGAAAGCATTTCACGCTCGATGCCGCGTACGCCGCAAGAAGAATTCTTGTTGAATTCGAAGGCGTGCACGTGGGCTGCCAGGTATACATCAACGGCACGTTCATTCCCGGAAACAGCGCCGTTAATCCGCAGGCGACGCATGTGATCGGGTTCATCGGCTTTGTAGTCGACCTCACGCCTTATGTTCAATTCGGCGGAGCGGACAACGTTCTGGCCGTCCGCGTGGGCAAGAGCCAGGGCTTTTACACCGACCCCGGTTTTGCCGAGGGCTTCCGGTTCGGCCAGTCGGACGGCGGATTGTTTAGGCCGGTGTGGATGCACATCACCGACAATGTCCACGTGCCGCTCAACGTGTATTCAGTGCTCAGTCAGTGGGGGACCTACGTTGCGGCCGTGAGCGCTTCCGATGCATCCGCAACGGTCAACATCCAGACGAACGTTCGCAACGACGGCGCGTCTTCCCAAACTGCGTCGCTTGACGTAAAGGTGGTGGACGCAGCCGACAACGTGGTGCTCGACCTGCCGGGAACGCCGCAAACCATTGCCGCCGGACAGTCGTATGTGTTCAATCAGACCGGCAACATCACCAATCCGCATTTGTGGTATCCGAACAACAGCACCTTCGGATCGCCGTATATGTACAAAGTGTACCATATTGTAAAGGTGGCCGGAACAACGGTCGATGTTTTTGAGAGCCCGCTTGGCATCCGCGTCCTCACCTGGGACAATAATTTTCCGTATTTCAACACCCACCAGCACTATCTGTGGGGCGCCAGCTCGCGGTACGATTATCCGGCCCTCGGCACCGCGGTTCCCGAGGAACAGCAGTGGCGCGACGCAAAGCTGTGCGCCGCCATGGGCGGCAACTTGTGGCGTCCCGGACATTCCACGTGCAGCAGCGAATTCGTTCACGCGTGCGACGCCTACGGCATCATGATCGTCCAGCCGACCGGCGACGCCGAAGGCGCGTTTAACGGCGTCGCCCCGACAGACCCGAAAGGGATCCTGAAAGCGGAAATACACCGTGACATGGTGATCAGAGACAGGAACGATCCCTCGATCCTCGCCTACGAGGTCGACAACGGCGGCATAGGCGCGGCCCTTGCCCAGACGCTCAAGGCGCTTTCGGCGCAATGGGACCCGGTCCACACCAGGGCGCAGGCCGACCGCACGGCCGACTGCGCCAACGGCGACATCCATTCCTGCACCGCAAGCGGCTGCGAAATGGGAGTCAAGAGCGCGTGTCCCACCATGCCCGCCTTCGGCGCAGAGGCCTGGAACGCCACCGGCATGTCGGCCCGCTGGGCCTACGACTACCAGATCGCTTACGTGGCGGCGTATCTTCCCAATTGGACAAAAAGCCGGCAGGCCAATTGTTTTGGCCTTTGTCAATGGTATTTCGCCGAGACCGTGGGAGAAGCGGGCGTGTATCTCGAAAGGCCCGCCGGAGACTACAACGTCAGATCGTTCGGCTGCTCCCTCACCGATTTCAGCCGGATCGCCAAACTTCTCTATTATGCCTACCAGGCCGCCTGGGTGCCATTTGCCGCCAAGCCGGTGGTTGCGCTCGCCCACCATTGGAACAGGTCGGGCGCGGTGCGGGTGAACGCATTCAGCAACTGTCCGAGCGTGAACCTGCTGATCAACGGCGTCAGTCAGGGAACCAAGACGCCCAACCCCTGGACCGGGACCGGCGCCGATGCCACCGAAACCACCACGCAATTGCCGTTTCAATGCTCCTGGGACGTCACCTGGGCGGCCGGGACCATCAAGGCGGAAGGACTGGATGCGAACGGGGCCGTGGTGTGCACCGACCAGAGGGTCACCGCGGGAAGTCCGGACCACATCGTGCTCAGCGTCGAACCTCCGCTTGTCAAGCCCGACGGCAGTTCGTTCCTCATCGAGGCCAACGGCTCGGACGCGGGCTTTGTCCTGGCAACCGTAGTGGATTCGGTCGGCACCTGGTGCCCTCTTGACAGCCACAACATTACCTTCAGCGTTTCCGGCCCCGGCAATTACCGCGGGGGCGCAGACAACTATGTCACCGTCGGCCAGCCTCTCACGTATCATGCTCCCCTGGACCCGGAACTGCGGGCCGAAGGCGGCATGTGCAAGGTGGCTGTCCGCTCGATGTTTACCCCAGGCACAGTGACCATCACCGCAACGTCGCCGGGGCTCGGCCAAGGCACCACTTCGTTCGTTGTTTATCCTCTTAACGAAACAACGTCCGTGCGCAGGCCGGTCGGCGCGGCAGCGCACTCGTCGGAACCGGTCCTTGCAATTGGCTTTGCCGGTGGTATGGTTCGGTATTACCTAGCCATGCCTTGCGTTGTCGCAATCGATGTCCTTGACGCAACAGGAAGGATCATAGAGCGAACGGCCGCGGCACGGGAGTCCGGCGGCTGGCATTCCGTCGGGCTGTACGGTCCATCAACGTCCCGCCTCAGCAAAGGCAATGGGGTTTACTTCGTGCGGTTTGCGGTGGATGGACAGGATGCGGGTGTGAAAAGAGTTGTGCTTTTCAAGTGAGAATATGGGCGCCTGCCAGTGGGCACCGGTTCTTCTCCAGGCTCGGCACTTCGCCTCGGTGCCGGTCCGCCCTGTGCCTGTCGGCCGGGGTCGGCCGGCACTGTGCTCCAGCACACCTTCCGTCGCCCCTGGCGCAAGAAAATGCCCCTTTGCCTCCATGTGAACAATACGTGTCCGCGCTGTACTCGCCCAACGTTACCTTCGAGATTCTGCACCGGTCGCTCGCATGCATGCGTTAGGACGGACTGTCAAGATTTGAGACAGGCTGAGCTTCCCCAAAAAATCACTTATTTTTCTTTATTGATTTCTGAACTATTGGAATTTACACAGCGCATCCTGCGCCTGCTGATTCATGTAGCAGAGTTTGATCCACGCGGCGGACAGCGGGCCGTTCGACAACCGTATTTCATCCAGGCGTCCGTTCCATTTCTGCTCGGTATTGCCGACATTGGAACCGAACACGAGATCGTTTGTCGTCGAAAATGCGTTGATAAGCGGCGCGTCCACGAAATTCCCGTCAACGTAAATTGCGCACGCACCGGCATTCCACACCAGCGTTATGTAGTGCCAGCCGTGCGACGTCCAGCCTCCGCTTATCACGTGCAGGGGTCCGTTGCCGATGGAGTTTTCCGAGCGCACGTCAATGGCGCTGTCGTTGCCGCTGATGGTGAGAAGTTCGAACCCGGCCGAATCGTTCCAGGCGCGTTTGTTCGATATGATGCGGTTATAGCCGGGAACCTGGCCGCCCAGCCATTGCGCCCACACCGAAATCGAAAAACGGTTGTTGCCGTCGATGCTCGGGGCATAGGGAACACTCCAGAAATCCCCGACACCGTCGAACCGCATTGCTCCGCCGAGGAGCCCCGTGTCGGGCGCCGGGGTAGTTGCATTCGACGAGGTAACGAGCGTGTGGCCCTGGCCCGTAGCATCCGATTGGTCGTTCATGTGCCACACGCCAAGATAGCCGTAGGCGTTGCTGAACACGGAGCTGCCCTGCGAAAAATTCTCAGCGTTCTTGTGGCCCCAGTACATGATGATGTCGGTGGTGGCATTTCCATACAGCGTGTCGACTTTCACCCACACTGCGGCGGCGCGGCCTGCAGCGTCCCATTGTTCTATTTCGTAATTCAAATGGACCCCGTTGGGCCGTGCGAACCTTATGTCGCTGCCGTCGGAAGCTGCCTGGCTGAAGGCGATGGTCGTCTGATCAAGGCGAACGAGCACGGGAAAATGGAACACCGTATCTGCAACGTTCGCGCCGAGCGGTGTCGTCACCAGATGGATGGTGCGCGAATAGGACCACTGGCTGTAGTCCTCCTCGTCGAAAGTCTGAAGCGTCACCGGGTCAACCGTTGTCGGGAAACCCGACTCCACCGTGACGTTTGCAACAGTGACAGGCGGCACTGTCGCAACGAATGCGGAAACCTGCAGAGAAAATATTCCCGCCGGCACGCGGCCGATAGCGTAATCACCAAGCGAATCTATACGAATGCCTCGCAGGAGACCGTAGGTGCGCACGTATACCGTGCCAAGGCCCGTGTACTGAACCTTGCCTGTGATGGCCCCAAAAGGCGCAAGCTGCTGCTCGGGCATGGTGATAATCCGCTTTTGGCGTGAAGAAAGCGTGCACCGGACTGCCGCTCCAATAGTATCCCTGCTGATCTCAATCGCGTAAGCGCCGTTGGCGAGCGAATCGAGATAATACCTGCCGCTTGAATCGGTCCGGGCATCCGGAACCGGCACTGCGCCGCTTGTATCTCCAAGGAAATCGCTCGGCCGCACGAACACGGAGGCGCCTGCGACCGGATTACCGCCTGCATCCCTTACCATGCCGCTCACCGCGTTCGGGAAATCGTCTGCGGGCGCATCGGCGATGCGGGGCGTGGATGAGCAGTTCAGGCCGAAGCCGACGGCCAGCGCGACAAGTGTGATGGTTACCGGTGACTTACTCATGACCGTTCCCCAGCACGGCGCTGCGCGGAAACAACTGGAAATTGAACTGAAATATCTGCATGTCCTTTTTCGGGTCCTTTTCACGCTCTTCGGCGGCAGCAAGCACATATTCCTTGAGTTCTTCAAATTTCTTGGTGAGCTCAGGAACAATTGCCGCCGGAAGGCCGACCATGAGCGAACTGATGTACCGCTGCTCCGGTTCTATTGCGTCAATGGCCTTGATGCTGTGCTCTATCCACCTCCGGTGAAGGTTCTTTATCACCTCGCGGAGCTCCGTCACATTGGGCCTCAACTTCATGAGCGTGACGCGAAAACCCTTGTCCTTGTCTTTTTGGATGATGCCCAGCGCCAGCAGCACGCTCACCGATTCCTTCACCTGGGCGACATTCACGCGGGGGAATATCTTGTCCGCGAGCTTCTTGTAATCGCCGTCGAACCCTTCGACCGCGATTATTTCCCGCACCACGGGATTGTACCATTTAAGATAGTAATTCGCGTATTTGAGCGATATGTTGTTGAACAGCGTCTTTGATTTGAGTTCCAGGAGCTTTTTGAGAAGCAGTTCCTTTTCTTCGCCGTCCTTCGCCTGGTCGTATTTGACAAGGTATTTAAAATACCTGGCCCTGTCCTCGGCAAGGTCCATGCCCTTGATCATTTTTTTCGTCGCGTTGTCGGAGAGCTTCTTGCGGCGTTTCACGACATCGATGAAGAACCCCTGGTTGTTGAATCCCGCCTTTCGCGCGAACACCCGGTAGGAATACAGCGGGTTCAACCGCTTCTTCGCATCATAGAAGTCGGTGAGGAATTTGCGGTAGTCAAGATAGTCGAACAACTCTGGGAGCGCGTTTGTCATACCTCTAATTATAACGCATTTTGCCGTAGAAAACAAGGCTTTTGTTGACATTTTTGTGTAACAGGCATTCATCACGTAACATATTGATATTTCAATAAATGAGTATTCACTGTATTTCTGAATTGTATCATAATCTGGTAACACCAGACCGTCCGTTGAATCCTTTTTTTGAACGGCCTTCCGGCCCTGCCGATTCCATTTCCCCCGCTCGCGGCTCCGCACCATTTTTCCATTGACATTCCGCCCCCAAAGAAGTATAATTGAAAATGAATATCATTTTCAACATTGGCAGGCGCGGCGCATGAAGGAAAATTCGGTCTTCCAGGACTTTCTCGAGAGTAAGGGACTCAAACACAGCAGACCGCGCGAGTGGATTCTTGAGGAATTCCTTGGCATGGAAAAGCACGTCACGATCGACGAATTGTGGTCATCGGTGAGGACCAAACACACCTCGGTGGGTTATGCAACGGTCTACCGCACGCTCAAGTTGCTGTGCGAATGCGGACTGTGCAGCGAGATAAGCTTTGAAGACGGGACCTCTCGCTACGAACACCTGTACGGCCACGGCCACCACGACCACTTGATATGCACCCAATGCGGCCGTTTTGTCGAGGTGATGGACGGAGAAATCGAGAAGCTGCAGGAGCGGCTGGTAAAGCGATACGGGTTCCTGCTTCAATATCACCGGATGAACCTGTATGGCACATGCAGGGACTGCAGGAAAGACAGTCGGCAAAACAAGTCGCGCATTCGCGCGGTGCGGAAATACAAGGCGGAACAATGACAATGATTCAGATGCTTAAGCGGTGCGCCGGTTGCGCCGCGCGCGTGTGCAAACTCGGGGCCAGGCCGGGAAGTTCGCAGCGCAGCCAGAAATCGGTGAGCATCACCCGGCTCAGCAACGGGAGCAGCGCGCGGGTCGTATGCGTCCAGGGCGACGGCAAGGCGGCAAAAAGGCTTGCGGCAATGGGGATCGTGCCGGGCGCGATAATCGTCAAAAAGGGCGCATCGCCGCTGAGAGGACCCGTTGTTTTGAAAAAAGGAGCTACGCAATTCGCAATCGGGTACTCAATGGCGCTCCGGTTGCTTGTGGATAAGATTGACAAACAGTAACACACCGAGACTCCGTGATAAAAGTCGCAATTGTCGGAAACCCGAATGTCGGAAAAAGCCTTGTGTTCTCCCGCATCACCGGCATAGGCGTTATTTCGTCAAATTACCCCGGCACAACGGTTGACATCAAGACAGGCAGGCTGGTTCACGGCGGTGACGAATTCGAGCTTGTCGACGTCCCGGGCATTTACTCGCTTGAGGCGCTGTCGAGTGCCGACGAAGCCGCGATCGGCATACTAGACACATGCGATATAATCCTCAACGTTGTCGACGCCACCAACCTCGAACGCAACCTCAACCTCACCCTGGGCCTTCTTGCAAGAGCGAAACCCATGGCGGTGTGCCTCAACCTGTGGGACGACACCGCGCATAACGGCATTTCGATAGACCTGCCGGCCCTCGAAGAAATCCTGGGCGTGCAGGTCGTTGCCGCAAGCGCCCTGCGCGGAGACGGTATTTCAAAGGTCGTGGACTCTCTGCACCGCGCGCGACCGGGTCACGCTCTCTCCGATCCGGCCGACACGTGGTCGCGCATTGGCGCGATTGTCGGCAGGGTGCAGAAACTGTCGCACCGACACCACACCCCGCTGGAAACGCTTGCGGATTTCACCCTTCATCCGGCGGGCGGTCTGTTCTTTGCCGCACTGGTGCTTGTCGCGGTGTTCGCCATTGTCCGCTTTATGGGCGAATCGCTGGCGAGCGGAGTGTGCGGGCCGCTGTTTTCGCGCGTGTACAATCCTTTTGTTGTGCAGTTGTGCGGGCATGTTCCGATAACGTTTGTAAAGGAGCTTCTGGCAGGTCGGGGCGCCGATCCGCTTGCGTCGTTCGGCATTCTCACCACGGGAGTGTACATCGCCACGGTGCTGGTGTTCCCTTACTTCGTTTCGTTTTACCTGTTGTTCGGGCTGCTGGAAGACGTGGGATATCTTCCGCGCATCGCCGTGGTGCTCGACACGTTCTTTCACCGTCTCGGATTGCACGGCTATTCGTCGATTCCCGTCATGCTTGGCCTGGGTTGCAAAGTACCCGCGTTTCTGGCCACGCGGGTACTCACCACCAAACGCGAGAAGATACTTACCATGTCGCTCATCCTCATGAGTGCGCCGTGCCTTCCCCAAAGCGCAATGATCGTGTCGCTCGGCATGAAATACGGGGTTGGGGTCGTGTGCTCGGTGTTTGCGATACTGTTCTTCCTGGCAATCGCCATGAACGCAGCACTGAACAAGGCGACAAAAGGAGAAACACCGGAACTCTTCATGGAAATCCCGGCCTACCGGCTGCCCTCGCTCCGTCTCATGGCGCGTAAGCTGTGGATACGAGTCGCCGAGTACTTTGCGGAGGTGTTTCCGATGATTGCCGCGGGCGTACTCGTCATCAATATCCTCGATTCGTTGTCCGTCATCCGCTTGGTGACCAACCTCGCGGGGAAGCCGCTGTCGTTTCTGCTCGGCCTGCCGGGCGACATAGCGCCCGTGCTCGTTCTCGGATTTTTGCGCAAGGACGTGTCGATCGCGCTTCTGGCGCCGTTCGGCCTTTCCGCCGGTCAGTTCATTGTCGCATGCGTATTCATGGTGCTGTATGTGCCGTGTGTCGCCTCGTTCTTCACTCTCTTGAAGGAACTCGGACCGGCGTCGGCGCTCAAGGTGGTCGGCACTGTTTTCGGGGCGGCCGTTCTTGTCACGTCGCTGTTGCACGCGATCTTCGTGGTGATGCACCTGGCGGGAATCTCGATTTAACGGGAAATACCTTGGATTGCTGAGTGTTTGAGGCAATATCAAAATAGTATTATGGATTGCTGAGCCGGTGCGGCGTGGGTGTACTCTTGGCAATATAAAGACAGTCATTCGGGCGTCCCGCTGCTTCGCAGCGGCGGCCCTTCCTCCACGCTCGGCCGGTCGGCCTCGGTACCGCCTGTCCCTACCGCCTTCGGCTAGGGATCAGGCCGTACTGTGCTCCGGCACATGTTCCGGTCCGGCCTGACGCTTGGCAGAAGAGCAATTCCACAATTGTCAATTTCTTCCATGAGATAATGCATTCAAGATTTCACCTGTCCCAGCGACATCTCGTGGGTGCCCCACAGCAGAAGCTTGGATTCTCGCAGCCACTCCACCTATGGGGTCACCCGGCACTGCTATCCAAAAGTATTTGATCTTTATTTTCCGGCTCAGTCATCCAGATGCATTTTATTATTCATAATTTCCGGTTCAGCCGAACGAAGCCTTGACTTTCTCCAGTTCATCAGGCACCCGTATATGCTGCGGACATTGGGGAATGCACGCGTTGCACCGCGTGCACAGCGACGCCCGTCCCCGGTTTGGTTTCAACCCAAGTTCTTTCTTGTTCTTTGCAAGCTTGCGGTAGTTGCGGCCTATCATCCACTGAACAATTCTGCCCTGAAACGCACCCGATCTCCCAATGGATTTGTTGTTGAGCAGCGCAAAATTCTGCGGAATATCCACGCCGGACGCGCACGGCATACAGTAGCCGCATGCCGTGCACGGCACCACGATCTTCCGTCGGTAGACATCCGCGAGTTCCTCGATGACCCTGTTTTCCTCCGCAGACAGAGCCCCGATTCCGGAAGCATCTGCACTCGCGCAGTTCTCCTCAACCATCTTTCTGTTTCCCATGCCGCTGAGCACGCAGGCGATTTCGGGCCGGTTCCAGAGAAACTGCAGCGCCCAGTCGACCGGCGTGCGCGACACGGGCGCGCCTGAGATCACGGCCATTGCCTCCTTGGGTGGATGCGCAAGCTGGCCGCCCTTGATCGGTTCCATTATTACCACCGCCATTCCCTTGCCGTGCGCGTAGCGCAGACCGTCGGTGGTGGCCTGTATTCCCGTGTCCATGTAGTTGTATTGAATCTGCACCATATCCCACGTGAAAGCATCGATGATCTCCTTGAACGTGGGAAGCGTATCATGGAAGGAAAAACCAACGTGCCGGATCTTGCCCTGGCTTCGCGCACGCTCCATTTTGTCCAGAAGATTGAACCGCTTGACCTTGGCAAACTGGCCCTGGTCGAGCATGTGGAACAGATACAGGTCGATGCAGTCCGTCTGCAGACGAACCAATTGCTGGTTAAGGTACTTGTCAAAAGCGTCTTCGCTTCTGACAAGAATCATGGGCAGTTTCGTGGCGACGTGGACCTTGTCGCGGTAGCCGTCTTTGAGCGCCAGCCCGAGCACGCGTTCGCTGTGTCCCATGTGATACAGCCAGGCCGTGTCCACGTAATTGATGCCGCGGTCTAAGCCGTACCTCAGGATGCCGATGGCGGTTTTTTCGTCAACGCGCTTGAGCACGCCCCGGGTGGGCAGGCGCATGCATCCGAACCCGAGCGCGGACACCTGCCAGGGCAACGATCCCATTTTCCGGTATTTCATGAATACTCCTTTGTCTATTTTGATACTCTGCTTCACCCGGGTGGCACTACGTCAGCATACAACCACGCCGGCTCCGAAAAGATACTTCAAAATTCAGGAAAACTGGTTATTGTAATGGATGACGATACGGGTTTCTTTGGAAATGTTGGTTAACTACCAATACCAAAGATATCGTGGATTGCTGAGCCGGTGCGGCGATATCAAGATGAGAATCTGGGCGCCCCGCTGCAATTGCAAGATAATATTCCGGTTTGCTGAGCGGGTTCAGCAACATTAAGATAATATTATGGATTGCCGAGCGTGTGCAGCGTGGATGTACCTGTGGCAAGCCCGTACTTTCTGCTGCGCGCACACTAGAAACACCCGTGCAACTGTCTAATGTCAACCTGAAACCCTCCCTCGCAATCAACCGTACAGCCACTCTTGCGTGGGTGCCCCCAGCAGGTGTTTGGATTTGTTCAAGGGAGGTGCCCGGGCGCACCCGGCACTGCTATCCAACAGCACTTGAATTGCATTTTGATGTCGCTGCGGCCGCACACCCTTTTCGCCCCACAAGAACCACAAATCTTCAAAGTTGCCACCTGTAAACCAACCCCTCCCCTGCCATTTCGTATATTACCAGACACCCAAACCCCGGAATCTGCATCATCATGACCCCTTCAAAAGCCGTCTATTTCATCATCGAACTGCTCAATTGCTATGCGTCGGTCTATTATTCCAATTTCCTGTTCTTCTACATGAAGAACCGCTTCGGATTCGGCGAGATGGAAAACCTCCTGCTGGCCGCCTTTAACGGGCTGGTGTACACGGTGGCTGCCTGGAAAGGCGGCGAGTTCGCCCAGCGCCACGGGTGCGTCCGGTCGCTGTACGTAGGGTTCTGCGGCATGGCCCTCTCGATGATCACCGGCCTCGTCCTGCGTTCCGCGCCCGGACAGGTGCTTGCGTTCGGAGGGTGGACGGTTTCCGTTTGCTTTGTGTGGCCCGCGCTGGAAGCCCTCGTGAGCGAAGGCGCGTCTGTCAATTTGTCCGACATGGTCGGCTTCTACAATATCACCTGGGCATTCGGCGGAGCGGCCGCGTACTTTTCGGCAGGCATGCTCCTGGAGCGGCTCGGAATGCAAAGCCTGTTCGTGCTCCCTCTTTGCATCGTGGCGCTGCAACTGCCGCTCACGCCCCTGGCCGTGCGGCTGGCGCGCCGGGAAAGCGGGCATCCCGAAACGCCGCCGCCGGCAACGGTGCACACGGTTCCCGCCGGCGCCCGCGAGTTCCTGCACATGGCGTGGCTTTCGAATCCTCTGTCGTACGTGGCGATCAACACGGTGATTCCTCTTATTCCGTCACTATCCGGGAAGCTGGGACTTTCCACGGGCGAGGCGGGCATTGCGTGTTCCGCATGGATGTTCGCGCGCCTTGCCGCGTTCATTCTTCTGTGGCGCTTTACGTGGTGGCATTACCGGTTCGGGTTCCTCGCCGCATCGTTTGCCCTCATGGCGGCAAGTTTTTTGGGGATCGTCCTTGCGCCGTCGGTGCACCTGCTCCTGGCGGCACAGGTCGGGTTCGGGCTGTCGGTAGGACTCATCTATTACTCGTCGCTCTATTATTCCATGAATGTCTCGGAAAAACGCGGTGCGCACGGCGGGTTGCACGAGGCAATGATCGGCGCAGGGTTGTTTTTGGGGCCCGCATGCGGCGCGTGTTCCCTCTTTCTGCTGCCTTCCGCGGCAAACGCGGGCGTAATGTCCGTGGGAGGGCTGCTGGCGGCCGGGTTTTCGGGGCTGCTGGTCGTGCGTCGTTTACAGAAGAAGAAGCCGCAGAACCTTTGACGCGGGGCCGGGGAAGTGACAATGCGCAAACTTTGGGATTCACCGGCTGCGTTATTCAATTTCAAGACGAATCTATTTCACTCTTCTGTTCGCACCAATTTTGTGTTCTCCAAATACAGTAAATTTTAATTTATTGTATATCAAGCCATTACGTATGATAGTGTTCGCGGTTTCAAATCAAACACCCTCAAACAAAACATCCTTTCCTTACTTTTTCTTCTTATATTGATCATCTGAAAGTCATTCCAAGAGAACTGTTGTCCGGAGCCACAACCGGTTTTCAATATCAGTCATCCGTGTGAGGCAGGACGTGACAGGTTTATGAAAGGTTAATTGTGAAGTGGTTGTTGCCGAAAGGACACTTATCCGCTTAAGGCTTTGACTCAAAAGATATACAGACTTGCCGCGGCACCGCGGCGGTGCACGATAGAGCGAAACAACATTCTTTCCGGAGCCCCCCCCTCATGAAAATGAATTTGTTGGTTCTGATGTTCGCGGTTTCGTTGATTTCTGCCCAGACCGTTTCGATTTCCGGCACGGTTTCCAACATCAGCGGACAGCCACTGCAAGGCGTCATTGTCAGGCTCATCGCTTCCCAGATGGCGGACACTTCCGATGCAAATGGAGCCTATTCGTTGTCCGGAGTCGACCCTACAGTAGTAGCGGTTGCGAACCGGGCGACACCCGACGCCATCCGGTACGCCAACGGCGTGTTTACCTTCCACACTTCTTCGTCCGCAACGGTTTCCGTGAAACTCTTTGATCTGCGCGGCGCAATGGTCGCCACAATTTTCAGCGGCCGCCTGGGCCGCGGCATCAACGAGGTCCCGTTTACGTTTAGGAATCATGGAAATGCGATGTACGTGATGAAGATCACCGGCGGTCAAACGGTTTCGACGTATAAAATCATCCCCTCGAGCACGAACGCGTCTCTCATTTTCGGCGATTCCTTTTCGGGCAGCCGCACTTTATCTGCAAAAATTGCCGCATTCTCCGACTGGCTCCAGGCGACCAAACTCGGGTATGCATCGCAGCTGGAGCAGTTGACGGTCCCAACCGGCGTGGTGAACATCACCATGGCCGCGGCAGGTGCCGCACCGGATTTCGGCCCCAACGTTCTTGTCTTCGATCCATCGATGAACACCTCGACTATGCAAAGTCAACTTGACGCGATATCGGGGCCCCAACAAGGCGCGCAGTTCGGTTCAGGCAGATATGCATGGCTGTTCAAACCCGGGTCCTACAACCTGGACGTCAACGTGGGATTTTACACCGAGGCGCTGGGGCTCGGCCTGTCGCCGGACAGCGTCCAGATTACGGGGCAGGTGCAGTCGTCGGCCGCATGGATGGGAAATAATGCCACGTGCACATTCTGGAAAGGGTGCGCCGGCATCTGCGTGACCCCTTCGGGCGGCACGAACACGTGGGCCGCTTCCCAGGCGGCGCCGATCCGTCGCATGCACATAAAGGGAATTCAGTCGCTTTCCGACGGCGGCTGGTCGAGCGGCGGTTTTATCGCAGACAGCAAGGTCGACGGCACGGTGAACCCGGGCTCGCAACAGCAGTACTTTTCGAGAAACGACAATTTCAACGGTTGGGGCGGCGGCGGCTGGAACTACACGTTTGTCGGCTGCCCGGGAGGACCAACGTCATCGACACAGGTAAGCCGCACCGTGGTGACAAAAACTCCCGTCATCGCGGAGAAGCCGTTCCTTGCAATTGACAAAAACGGCAACTACTTCGTTCTGGTCCCCGATCTGCGCCGGGACAGCACGGAGGGAGTTTCCTGGGACAACGGCGCAACGGCCGGAACCCAGCTGCCGATCGACCTGTTCTATATCACGACGTCAACGGACAACGCGGCCAGCATCAACGCCGCCCTCAGCCGGGGCAAGAACATCCTGTTTACTCCGGGGCATTATACTCTGGAAAGCACGGTGAATGTCACGCGTCCGGGCACGGTGGTTCTGGGTATCGGGTTTCCCACGTTTGCTCCCGCAAACGGGAACGTTGCCATGAAAGTCTCGGACGTTGACGGCGCAAGAATCGCCGGCTTGCTGTTCGAAGGCGCCGCCCAAAACTCGCCGGTCCTGTTGGAGATCGGCGATTCCGGCTCCACGGTCGACCACTCGAAAAACCCGACCTGCCTCTATGACATTTTCTGCCGGGCGGGCGGCCAATACAACGGCCTGGCCGCATGCTTTGTCAAGATCAACAGCAGCGACGTCATATTTGATCATACGTGGCTGTGGCGCGCCGACCACGGCGCGGGCGCAGGATGGAACTCGAACTTGAACGCAAACGGGCTGATCGTGAACGGCAACAACGTCACGGTATACGGGTTGTTCGTCGAACATACGCAGCAGTACCAGACGTGGTGGAACGGCAACAACGGAAGGACTTTCTTTTATCAATCGGAAATGCCCTACGACCCGCCTGACCAGCCTAGCTGGATGCGAGGGACCATCGACGGCTATCCGTCGTACAAGGTATCCGACGGGGTTGCAATCCACGAAGCCTGGGGCCTTGGCGTCTATTCCGTCTTCAGGAATAATGTCACGTCGGTCGATGCACTGGAAGTTCCGTCCACTGCGCCGGGAATCAAGATGCACCACGTGGTGACCGAGAAATTGGGCGGCGGAGAAATTACCCACGTCATCAATGACCTGGGCGGTGTCGCATCGTCAAGCGTCCTCGAATACCCGTAGCGGAGCACGGTCTGCCCGCGGCAAGCAACCATCGCATACGCCACGGCCGGCGAGTAAGGCAGGGCGTTTAACCTCAAGGGATCTGCAGCAACATAACAAATTGTTTTTCCTTGAGTTACAAAATTACCAGATTTTTTGTATTCGGTGTCCCACGACCTCCGCAATCCGCTTCATACCATACTGGGTTGCGTTGACGTGGTCAGGTCCTGCAGACTGTCTCTTGGAGAAGACTGCCTCGCGGCGGTTGAGTTCATAGACAAGGCAAGCCACAGGATAGCGGACGTCATCGCCGACCTCCTGGTATTGTCAAGAATTGCGGGCCAGGAAATCCTGCGGAAGCCTGTGGACCTGAGCGCCGTGGCGCTTGCGTTTTTTAATGAGTTGAAACAATCCGACCCGCGGCGGACGATCCGCTTTTCCGTTGCACAGGGCCTTACGGCCCGCGCCGAACCCGGTCTCGTGCGAATCCTTCTCGAAAACCTGATTCGCAATTCGTGGAAGTTTACATCGAAGAAGGACGTCGCGGAAATCGAACTCGGCATCCACTGCGACAACGGGGCGCAAACCTATTTTGTTCGCGACAACGGCGTGGGGTTCGACATGGACCTTTCGGACAAGCTTTTCAAACCCTCTGCACGGTTGCACTCGGACAAGGAGTTCAAAGGCACCGGCATCGGGCTCTCCATTGTGAAACGCATCGCCGAAAAACACGGCGGCGCGGTCTGGGCCGAAAGCGAAAAGGACAAGGGGACCACCATCTATTTCCGCCTCGCTTGAAGCCGGTAACACCTATACGGCTTGTCTTCCGCAAAAGCAACCATCAGGCAGGACATTTACTTTGTGCGCATGGAACACGGTGGGGTTGCCAGCGTGGCGAAGTTCTAAGCTGCCAGATGACCAAGAATGCGGAAATAGCCATTCTGCTATGATCACAAAGTAACGAAGCAGAAAAGACCGAAAAAGAATCTCCGGCCTTTCTCTTTTGACATCAATAGTCGCGGATGCAACGGATGCTAAATCCAGCATTTGGGAGAGTATAAAATTGTTCACAAAAGGATGGCTCGACATCATAGAACCATCCGTCACCTCCGTCGGCCGTTGACGTCCACCAAGCACCCCAATTCGTTGTATCAGGAGAAAACCCACCACCATTATTAAACCGGGTACCTGTCGGTATGGCAGTAAAGCCCGAAGAATTTGTTGCTCCGGTATTCGGTGGAGGCCATTGCGCGGTTCCGGTGTCCCGCAATGCATCCGAAGTCGCCTGACTCTGGCCTGTATAGTAGTTGAACATTGCCATCCATTCGGCATCGGCCGCAACATGCCAACCTGTCGGCGCCAACTTGCCTGAGCTGGCTGCATACCAATTGTAAAGAGCACCATAAGAGTTCTTGTAGGCTGTCGCATTATTTTTGTACCAGCAGAACGCAGGGCTGCTGTAGGCGTTCCATGTTCCGTTGTCCGTGACTTCCGGAATCGTGGTGCCGTCGTTATACCTCGTCGTCTTCAAATTCTGCACCATCCAGACCTTGCCGTTAATCGTCGTCTCGGTATACACATTCCCATCCGCATCCCTGATCTCCCATTTTGCATAAAGGGTTGTATTGGCAACTATAGGTGTGGAAAAATTAAATGTGTCGCTCAACGCCAGACTTGTATACCAATTCGCAAAGACGTAACCGGAATCTTTGGGAGGAGACGTAGGCGCCGTGGCAGGGCTGCCGTAATTCACCACCTGGGAGTCCACTGCGCTTCCGCCATTGGAGTTGAACTTTACGGTATATTTGTTTATTATCCATTTCGCATACAGCGTAACACTGGCCGAACCCATGGCAAACGTCGATCCCGGGGTCCGGTCGGAGCCTGTGCCGGTGGAGTTGGTGTTCCACCCGGAAAAGCTGTAACCCATTTTTGTGAGCACGCCCGTATTGTCAAGCGCCGTTACCGTTGTACCGTTCGTATAATTGCCATTGTCAACCGGCGCTTTCCCGCTGGTATTCCCATTGCCATTGTATGTCACGGTGTAAACCGGCGTCCATTTTGCGTACAGGGTGATGGACGAGGTTATGGGGGTCAGGAAATTGAATTGGATCGTAATCGCCTGATCCGAATACCATCCGGCAAAAATGAATCCGGTTTGCGAGGGAGGCGCGGGCGTGGCGGCTGTGTTGTTGTAGGTGACGTTCTGGCTGTCAACTTCACTGCCGCCGTTGCTGTTGAATTTTACCGTGAAGACCACAACAGCCCATTTCGCGTAGAGTATCGCGTTCGTCGTTCCCATGGCAAACGTTGCGCCCGCACCATACGACGTCCCGCTGCCGTCGGCAGCAGTGTTCCACCCCGCAAAGCTATAGCCGGTTTTCGCCAGGTTCCCGGTATTGGCCTTCACTGTTACGCTCGCGCCCTGCAGATAGGTATCGGAATCTACCGGTGCGGTACCCCCTGTATTGCCGTTGCCGTCGTAGGTTACCGTGCAGGGTTTGCCTATGATTGTAATTTTCGCAGTTACCGAATAGGTGGGCTCTCCCTGAATAACGGCAACAGCAGAAACAGTCCTTACGCCTGCGGAATGCAAGGGGACGTATATCCACTGTGTATCGGTCCACGCGGAAGGACTTCCGAGCGTCATAACGGTGTCGGTATCCGCAGCGGTTCTTGTTATAGCAATAGTGACTGAATTTATGTATTTGGGTAGATATGCCTTTACGCCGATACGAATGACTTTGTCAACCGTGTCGGAAATCGAATCCGTGCCGCGTTGGCTATTCGAGTTTACCAACACGATTGAGATTGTGGCGTTTGAGGCCGTGAAAGGGCTGGTTGAGTTGGTACACGAGAGCAAGAGGGGAATGAAGATTGACGGAAGAATGAGGTGCAACGAAAGTTTCATGCACATAATGCAATTCTCCGGAGAAAAGATTGACAGAACGATTTTTTTATTGCAGGGGAATTTGGTATAAGAGAATATAATATCGGGTTACAAACAAAGTTGTGACGGTGGTCACGAAGAGCGAGCAAATCGGGAAATGCAAACGCAGCACGGTTATTGCCGGTTCTGCCTCGCTTCTAGAAATTCGAGTGCCTCAGATTCCTCAGGCTTCTTCCAGGAATCTGTTTTGAAAAAGATTCCGTAACACCTCTCGTTTATTCTTATATTCTGTTTACGAGAAGAAAACAGATTGGAGTAATAGAATAACCTATTGCCCAAGAGGGGGACAAGATGAAAAGTGCGAGGAGTTCCTCAAGATTCGTTCTGGCCGCACTCGCAGCCGGAACAGTCATTGTTTCTCTTGCCAATGCCGAAATTCCCGCAGGTTATGCTGGGCTACCATTTCCGAAGGGCAGCGCACCCAGAGAACTTCTAGGGAGAATCGACTTTGTTGATTTTGATATAGGGGCAATAAATGTCTCCTGGTATGCAGACGACGCATATGATGGTGCCCCGGTCCGCGTTAAGGACGGTGAAACGATTGGTCCTGCTTTTTATGCTACCCATGATAACCCATATGACCTTGACACCTTTTACGCGGACAGCGTCATGTGGCCGAACGGTGTGCGCTATCCAGACCCGGTTGATACCTTTGTACAAGATGTTTATATCGGCGCCAGCCATTCGAATAGTTGGACCAAATGGACCGTCCATGTTTCCAAAGCCGGGAACTATTGGATTAGTTCAATATGGTCGGCAATGGAAGAACCGGCCCATTATCGCGTGATGTTCTTGAATGGAAAAGACACGGTCAGCACTCCATTGATATCGTTTCAGCAGGAAGCAAGCTATCATGCCTGGAGAAGGTACAGCGACTTTGCTTCCGTACAACTGGATACCGGCGTGCAGGTGCTGCTTTTCCAGAACGGTTCGAACCATCTCAACCAAGACTTCCTTTATTTCGCGACCGATTCGGGCCAATTCCCCACCGCAATCGAACACCCGGCGTCAAAAGTCCCCGGCAGGGCGCAGTCTGATTTGCGAATAGACCGGGGAATCGTGAGATTTACGGTTCCGGACGCGGGGAAGACCAGGATTTCCGTGTACGACTGCCTGGGCAGGGAAATGCTGACAGTGCTTGACAGAAACACAGCGGCGGGAAGCCACGCGGTAACCCTGATCGAAACGGGCCTGAAAAAGGGCATTTACTTTTTGCGAATGACGCACGGCAATTCGAATAGTGTGGTGAAGTTCGAGCTGGCGAAATAGTCCGCTCAGCACGGTTCTTATTGCAAAACCCTGGATGTGCTTTCCAGGGTTTTTTGTTGGAAAAAATACTCGTCTTGGAAGCCTGCTTCTCATTATATTAAGCTTAGGGGAAGAGAGCCGATACCATCGGTTGACATATCCATTTGTCTTACGAGAGGGGGAATCGAATGGTCAATGCATGCCGTTCTTCGAAGTATTTTATGGCCGCCTTGGCGGCAGGGGTTCTTTTCGTATCGCTTGCCAACGCGGTAATTCCCGCAGGATACAAAGGAAAGCCTTATCCTCCGGGCAGCGCGCCGCATGAAATTCCGGGGAGAATCAATTTTCACGACTACGATTATGTTTCACCGTCCCAGGGGAGCCCAAATGGGGTCACTTTTATCCAGGACGACCTGTCCGGTTCGGCGGCTGGAAGTACTGCCGGCGGCAGAGACGGCAGCATTCCAGGCATTCCCATCGACAGCTGCAATGCGTGGCCGGCTATGTGGAAAACGAATCATATCACCGATGACCATACTCCCGACACGTTTTACGCGGCGGGAGTTACGTGGCCCAACGGAGTACGGTATCCGAATCCGGTGGATACAAACGCATTCGATTGGTATATAGGTGCCAGTCATCCGGACGGCATGACAAAGTACACAATTCATGTCCCCAGCGCGGGGAAATATTGGATCAGCTCGATCTGGGCATCGGCTTCGCCACCGGCTCAGTATCACCTCGGTTTCTATAACGGCGCCAGCACGGTGAGCACGCCGTCCGTCACATGCAACGGCATGACCCCAAGTTATCACGCGTGGTATAAGTTCTCCGATTTTGCTTCCGTGCAGCTCGATTCCGGCGTTCAGGTGATGCAATTTCAGAACGAATCGATGCACCTCAACCAGGACTTCATCTATATTGCCGCGGATTCCGGCCAGTTCTCCACCGGAATCGAACAGCCGGCGTCAAAGGCACCGGACAAACCGCAGTCTAATCTGTCAATAGACCGGGGAATTGTCAGGTTTATGGTCCCGAGCGCCGGGAAAACGAAGATTTCGGTATACGACTGCCTTGGCAGGGAACTGTTGACCGTTCTGGACAGGAACCTGGCGGCAGGGAGGCATTCGGTGGCGCTAAACGAAACCGGCCTGAAAAAGGGAATTTACTTTTTGCGAATGGCGCAAGGAAATGTAAGCAGTGTGACAAAGCTCGAACAAATCAGGTAGGCTGCTCCTCCATTCTCTCAGGCAAAACCCCGGAGACGGTTTCCGGGGTTTTTTGTCGGAAAAAAAATACTCGCCTTAGAACCCGATTCTCATTATTTTCTTGGTACGACTCCGAAACCTTCGGCCATCATTTTCATATCGTCCTACAGATGGTGGTTGAATGGTTGATGTGTGTCGTCCGGATGTTTTACCTGGCTGTTTGGCGGTCGTTTTCTTGCTCGTTTCAAATCCCGGTGCCGAAATTCCAGCTGGACATACCGGCACACCCCACCCTACCGGCCAACGTGGAAAGGAAAGGCCTATGAAGCAATGGTTCCTGATCATGGCATCTGTTTTTTCTCTGGTTATTGGATGCGCCAAAAATGCAACCCAGCCCTCGACGCATGAGGTGGCCGACATTGACGGAAATGTTTATCCCTATGTCACGATAGGGACGCAAAATTGGATGGCGGAGAACCTTAAGACCACCAAATTCAACGACGGCACGACAATACCACTGGTTACCGTTGATACAATATGGGCCGCGCTTAAAACACCCGGCTATTGCTGGTACAATGATTCCGACTCCTACAAAGCAACCTACGGCGCTCTTTACAATTGGTACGCGGTAAACACCGGCAAACTGGCTCCAAAAGGCTGGCATGTGCCGACCGACTCGGAATGGACAGTACTCACCACATTTCTGGGCGGCACAAACGTAGCTGGGGGAAAACTGAAAGATACCGGGACGGCATACTGGAATTCTCCCAATACCGGTGCCACCGACGAATATGGATTTGCGGCGCTTCCGGGCGGTTGTCGTATCTTCCTTGGGTCATTCTACTACGCCGGTACCTTCTGTTATTTGTGGTCGGCAACGGCACACGACTCTACGAGCGCATGGGACCGTGTTCCGGTCAGCGACAACACGTACGTGGGCGTCTACTTCAACCTTAATCAATACGGGATCGGTGTCCGGTGCATTCGGGACAATTAGTTTGATTGAAGAACCCCGCCCCAAGTCGCGGGGGTATGGCAATAAACATATTGACTGGTGCGAAGAACCATTACCATACCATAAGGAAACGAAGTGACAATGCGCGGGCTGTGGCATTCACATTCAAAAAATCAAGATTCCTTTAATTTCAGTGGGGGATCAAATTTGGGGCGTACTTGCGTGTATGGGTTGGTCGTGGCGCTGCTTCTGGGCGTCGGCTTGGCTTCAGCGCAATGTCCGGCATTTGTCCACAGCGTCGCTGCCAGACAATACGTGGACTCGGGGGCCGTTCTTCCCAAAGGAACGGTAGTCTGTGGTCTACTGTACGCAAACGGACTTTACACTGCTCCATTAGGCCAGAACACTCCGACTCTCATCCCAAACTCCGATAAAGATGGTATGTGCAACAGCACTCAAATAACCGAAGACGGACAATGGGTGCTCTATAACGCAGGGGGACCAAAGATCATCCGCGTCGACGGGCAGTTCAAGACCGCCGTGCCGGCGGTGAACGCCTCCACCAGCGAGGGCTGTTGCACCTTCTGGTGGCATGCTCCCAGCACCAAGCTGGAAGTAGTCTACAGGGCGGCCGGTGATGCAACAATACATGCAGTCCCCGTCACTTTCGGTGCTGCCGCACCCACGTTCGGCGCGGACCATGTAATCGCCAATTTGACCGGGGGCTCTGCAGAGTTCACGATGGGCGTCTCCTACAATCATATATTTATGAGATTTGACGATGCACATATGGGTCCGAAAATGATTACCATTCCCAATAACGGCGCCGGCACGGCCACCAACGCCGATTTCTATAAGCCAACCGAATATCCGCAATTAGGCTGCATGCCCTCAATATCGCATGACGGTTACATCTGCGTTTACAATCCGGGGTTTGACGAGTGGTGTCATTGCATGCCCGATGAATTCTGCCTGATGCGGCATAAATCGTGCGTTCTGCTCCCTTTCCAGGAGGAGAATGCGACTCCAGTGAGTTGGCAGTCCGTTCTTGTTGAGACAATGGCCATCAGCATAAACTGGGCCCCGGCTAACTTTTTGTTGCTTAACCCTAATGATACTGCCGGTTTTGGGCTGGATAGCAATGATCAGGGTTCAGATGTCAGAGGATGGTGTTTTACGAACGATAGCAACTATATCTCCTGCGACGCTTGGGGACAAAAAATCGGTACAGACTCGGGCTGTATATTCCTCGTTCAATGGCCCACCAACACATGGACAAGAATTCTCACGCCTGTGAAGCCGGTGAGCAACGCTACGCTCCTGGCCTTTTCGGCGGTTTGGATCGACTCGAGTTACAAGGGCGGCGTTATATCGTTGCCCGGCGTTCGCAGGGGAAAACGCAGCGACCTTTTCAAGGGCAACAGCTGGGTGGTTGACGTCAGGGGTCGCATTGTGCAAAATGCCAGCGCAGCGCAGAAACTTGTCCCGGGCATTTATTATATCGTGGCCCCGGACGGAGTCATGAGGCGCGTGGTTGTCGAACAGTAATTCGTATCGCGCCACAAGCCTGATGGTTCCCGGTATTCCCGTATTGCAATGAGCCAGGGTCCGGCGCACTTTTGCTGCCCGACGCGGGCAAAACGAATCTCCGTGTTTGACTGCATGGGCAGAGAGATCATGCCCTGAACATGACGCTTTCGGCCGGGAGCCAGTGCGCAGCTCAACATGGCAAGCCTGAGACAGGACATTTATGTTGCGCGCATGGAACATGGTGCATTGAGCGGCGTGGCGAAGTCCGAGGCGACGAGGTAATCAGGGCCGGGATCGCCGCGTTCGCGCAATTACGTGATAGACCGAAGACAAAGGCCGGGAATGAATTTCCGGCCTTTGTTATTGACAAGATCTCAACGGCGCCATTGAGTTTCAGACTTCAATAACCGCGGATGCAACGTACCGTGTATCCCTCATCGTACGGAGCATAAAATTGTTCGCACCACGTCTCTCCAACGTCATACATCAACCCTTCACCCCCGTTGTAAGCCGTCGACGTCCACCATACGCCGCCAGTTGCAGTATCGGTCAGGAATCCGCCTCTGTAATCCCGAGCCGCCGTCGGAATGGCGGTGAATCCCGAGGAATTTGTCGCCCCCGCATTCGGCGCGGGCCAATGCGCTGTCCCCTGCTCCCGTAGCGCATCGGAAGTAGCCTGGACCTGGCCGCCGTAGTAGCTGAACATTGCCATCCATTCAGAATCCGCGGCAACACGCCACCCGGTCGGCGCCACCTTGCCCGAGTTGGCCGCATACCAATTGTAAAGAGCCCCGTAGGAGTTCTTGTAGGCCGTGTCATTCTTATACCAGCAGAAAGCTGGGTTGCTGTACGCCCCCCATGTTCCGCTGTCGGTAACTTGCGGAATCATAGTGCCATCGTTATACCTAGTCGTCCTCAAATTCTGCACCATCCACACTTTGCCGTTAATTGTCGTCTCGGTATACACATTCCCGTCAGCGTCCTGTATTATCCATCTCGCGTACAGCGTCACTGCGGCCGTTGTCGGTGTTGAAAAGCTGAAAGAATTTGTGAACAACGAATCCGCGTACCACCCCGCAAACACGTAGGCGGTTTTTGCAGGCGCCGCGGGAAGGGTTGCCGTGCTACCGTAGTTTACCGTTTGCGCCGCGACCGCGGTTCCGCCTTCGGAATTAAAGGATACGGTAATTTGGTTTATGGTCCATTTTGCATATAACGTATCGTTCACCGAACCCATGCTGAAAGTCCCGCCGGGAGTGCGATCCGTGCCGGTACCAGCAGCATTGGTGTTCCAGCCCGCAAAGGTATATCCGGTCTTTGCAAGCAACCCCGTATTATTCAATACCGTGACAATTGTGCCATTCGCATATTTATTCGCATCAGAAGGCACTGTTCCACTGGTATTCCCATTGCCGTTGTATGTCACGGTGTAAACCGGCGTCCACTTTGCGTACAGGGTAATGGACGAGGTTACGGGGGTCAAGAAATTGAATTGGATCGTCAACGCCTGATCAGAATACCATCCGGCAAAGATGAATCCGTTTTGCGTGGGAGGTGTTGGCGCGGCGGCTGTGTTGTTGTAGGTGACGTTCTGGCTGTCAACTGCGCTGCCACCATTGCTGTTGAACTTGACAGTTAAGATGCTTACCGTCCATTTGGCATACAGAGTAATATTGGCCGTTCCCATTGCAAACGTGGCAGCAGCAGCATAGGATGTCCCACTACCGTCGGCGGCAGTATTCCAGCCTGCGAACGTGACTCCCGTCTTCGCAAGGCTGCCGGTGTTGGCAGCAACCGTGACTGTTGCGCCCTGCAGATATGCATTTGGGTCAATCGGCGCGGTCCCGGTGGTATTACCGTTGCCGCTGTAGGTAACCGTGTACGTGGGGCTCTGCGTCCACTTTGCATAAAGTGTTACATTCGCTGAGCCCATGGCAAACGTTGCGGCTACGGCATATGATGTTCCAGAACCGTCAGCCGCTGTGTTCCATCCCGCAAAGGTGAAGCCGGTTTTCGCCAGATTACCTGTGTTGCCGAGGACTGTCACGGTCGCACCTTGCAGGTACGCATTAACATCGGCCGGTGCGCTCCCGCTGGTGCTGCCATTGCCGTTGTAGGTAACGGCGTATGTTGGGCTCTGCGTCCACTTCGCGTAAAGTGTGACGTTTGCCGCGCCCATTGTGAACGTGGCGGCTGCGGCGTAGGATGTTCCCGTGCCGTCAGCCGCTGTGTTCCAGCCTGTAAAGGTAAAACCCGTTTTGGCCAGGTTTCCGGTGTTGGCCTTTACCGTTACGCTCGCGCCCTGCTCATAGGCATTGGCGTCTGTGGGCACGCCGCCGCTGGTGCTGCCGCTCCCGTTGTAGGTCACCGTGTACGTTGGATTTTGGGTCCAGTTCGCATAGAGCGTTACGTTGGCATTGCCAATGTTAAATGTTTCGCCACCGGCGTGAGATGTTCCGCTGCCGTCTGCAGCCGTGTTCCATCCCGCAAAAGTAAACCCTGTTTTGGTGAGGTTCCCGGTGTTAGCTTTGACTGTCACGCTTGCGCCCTGCTCATAGGCGTTGGAATCTGCTGGAACGGTTCCGCCGGTATTACCGTTGCCGTTGTAGGTCACCGAGTAGGTCGGGTTTTGTGTCCACTTCGCATAGAGCGTGACATTGGCCGCGCCGATGTTAAAAGTCTCACCGCCGGCGTACGATGTCCCGCTTCCGTCAGCCGCTGTGTTCCATCCTGCGAAAGTGAAGCTGGTTTTTACAAGGCTCCCGGTATTGGCTATGACGGTCACATTTGCACCTTGCTCGTAGGCATTGGCGTCTGTCGGAACCGTGCCGCCTGTATTTCCATTGCCGTTGTAGGTAACTGTGTACGTTGGGTTCTGGGTCCATTTCGCATAGAGTATGGCGTTGGACACTCCCATGGTGAACGTTTCTCCGCCCGCATACGATGCCCCGCTTCCGTCAGCCGCTGTGTTCCATCCTGCAAAGGTGTAACCTGTTTTAACCAAATTGCCGGTGTTTGCCTTTACCGTTACGCTTGCTCCCTGCTGATAGGTGTTGCCGTCAGTTGGCACCGTTCCGCCCGCACTTCCGTTGCCGTCGTAAGTAACCGTGCAGGGTTTGCCTATAATTGTAATTTTCGCAGTTACCGAATAGTTGGGCTCTCCCTGAATAACGGCAACAGCAGAAACAGTCCTTATGCCTGCGGAATGCAAGGCGACGGATATCCATTGCGTGTCGGTCCACGCGGAAGGATTTGCGAACGTGATAACAGTGTCGGTGTCTGCAGCGGTTCTTGTTATCGCAATAGTGACTGAATTGATATATTTGGGAAGATA
>Ga0181527_1000437_pt1 | contig 47949 bp, 32 predicted proteins | sample PEATcosm2014_Bin_30_FD_119762 | JGI IMG/M metagenome (GOLD analysis project Ga0181527, IMG submission 119762) | Peatland microbial communities from MTU Mesocosm Facility, Houghton, MI, USA - PEATcosm2014_Bin06_60_metaG | ecosystem: Environmental > Terrestrial > Soil > Wetlands > Peat | place...
CGGGGGCACTCTGAATACCAGCGACTACGGCGCCTTCGCCAACTATCTGAATGCGTTCGTCGCTTACGAGAAGGCCGGCGGCGTGAATCTCTACGCCATCTCCGTGCAGAACGAGCCGGACTTCCTCCCTGGGACCTACGAGTCCTGTTCGTATAGTGGCGCGCAGATGGATGCCTTTATTGCTCAGGAAGGCGGCACGATCACGACCAAGCTCATGATGCCGGAGTCGGACAGCTTCAATCTCAACGAGTCCGATCCGACGCTGAACGATTCCAATGCGGTCGGCCATGTTTCGATCGTGGCCGGTCACACCTATGGAGTGGCGCCGTTCTACTACACCAATGCCAAGAACAAGGGCAAGGATGTGTGGATGACCGAAACCACTTATACGCCAGCGGCTGGATCTTCCGCCCAGCCGACCATCAGCGATGCCATCGCGGCTGCCGAGCTCTATCACCAGTCGATGGCGGTGGCGCAGTACAACGCCTATGTCTATTGGTGGACGCCACTGTTGTTGAACGGAAACAGCCCGAATTACTATGCCTATGCCCTGGGCCAGTACTCGAAGTTCGTCAGACCGGGTTACGTGATGACCGGAGCCAACAACAACCCCACCAGTGGCGTATACGTCACGTCATTCAAGGGAAATAACAACTATGTGATCGTGGCCGTTAACGCCAATAGCGGCTCCTCAAGCATCGACTTCAGCATCTCGGGCGCGACTCTGACCTCGGTTACGCCTTACCAGACCTCCGCTTCCAACCAGTTGGCGCAGCTCGGCGCAGTCAGCGTGTCAAATGACTCATTCACATACTCGCTGCCCGGGCAGAGCATCACGACCTTCGTTGGGACAGCTTCCTCCGGCACGCCCACCTTCACTCTGTCGCCTTCCGCCTCATCGCTCTCAGTCACGCAGGGCAGCAGCGCCACCGACACCATCACGGTGACGGACGAGAACGGATTTAGCGGCAGCGTATCGTTTACCGCCTCTGGAATGCCCAGCGGAGTGACGGCTGCTTTCAGTCCAACATCTTCCACCAGCTCCAGCGTGCTCACGCTGACGGCCAGCAGCACGGCCACCACCGGAGGGCCGGTCACAGTAACCGTCACCGGAACCTCTGGGAGCACGACGGCTACCACCACCATTGCCCTCACGGTCAATGCTAAGGTGACGACGGGCTTTACGCTGTCTCCTTCGGCATCCGCTCTCACCGTCAAGCAGGGCAGCAGCGGAACCGACACCATCACGGTGACGGACGTGGGCGGATTCACCGGCAGCGTAGCCTTCACTGCTTCTGGTATGCCCAGTGGCGTGACGGCAGCGTTCAGCCCAACATCCTCCACCAGCTCCAGCGTGCTTACACTAACGGCCAGCAGTACGGCCACCACAGGCGCCTTCACCATCACCGTCACCGGAACCTCGGGCAGCACGACGGCCACCACCACCATTACTCTTTCCGTCACCTCCTCCGGCAGCGGTAGCGCATGCGAGGTCGACTATACGATTTCACCGCAAAACTCCAGCCAGTTCGGAGCGGCCATTACCATTAAGAACAATGGAAGCACTACTCTGAGCGGCTGGTCGCTCACTTGGACCTTCGCCAACGGACAGACCATCGCCAGCTCCTGGAACGGAACCGTATCGCAGAGCGGCGCCAACGTCACGGTGAGTGAACAGTCCGGCCAAAGTTGGGAGAACATTCCGGCCGGCGGGAGCTACTCCGGATTCGGCTTCAACGGCACCTGGAACGGAACCACCAACGCAATTCCCACGAACTTCGCGCTCAACGGAACGGCCTGCACCATCAACTAGCAAGTGAACTCAACATATCGTTGCCACAACAGGCGCGTAGCGGAGCAGGTTTCAAACCTGCTCCGCAGCGTTTTTAAGGAGTCCCATACGTACACAAGTAATTCAGTCCGGATGTACAGAGCGTAGCGTGTAGGCGTCTCCAAACCGTCCCTAATCGCCGATGCACTCACTGAAAGTCCGATCGGTAACTATGTCGGCCAGTGTCTGGGATTCAGGCTCTCCTTACGGGCGCCCGGTTCACACAACCCACAGAATCCAACCCCCAATGGCTGCGACCTCTCGCTCCTCCGGCCCCAACGGAGGATTGAAAAATCTCAAGTGAGCTGTTCTAGCCGGCACGTTGCAACCAGACTCCCACGGCGTACTCAACTAGGGGTTGAATGAGGCGAGACTGTTCGAGTCCTACCTGAGGAGCCAAATTATCTGCAAGATAAATTTACTACACTTATATCAACAAAAAAATGCTGGTACAAATGCCCCGTCTTTGAAGGAGCTAATGGATTTGCTTGCATTCTGGTCTCTATTTCTTTAGGCAGGAACGGTTCTATTTTGTAGTCTCGTTGAGAAAAGTTTCCTGCGTCCAGTTCACTGAATTATCTCAAAGCGATCCGCTGTCAAGAGTGCCAGTCGGAACTTCTTCAGAATGGAAAGATCGCCCAGTAGTAACCCGTCACTCTTGAGTGGCTATGTCCAATTTTCGTCTTGAAAAACTCAATGCCGGAAGTGCCGTATGCCGGTGAAGACCATGGCCATGCCCAGCCGGTCGGCGGCCGCAATGACCTTTTCGTCGCGCACAGAACCTCCAGGCTGAATAACGGCGGTGGCTCCGGCTGCTGCTACGGCTTCAAGGCCGTCGGGAAATGGGAAGAAGGCGTCGGAGGCGGCGACGCAGCCCTTAAGCGGCAAGACAGCCTTCATCGCGCCGAAGCGGGCAGCGTCCACGCGGCTCATCTGGCCGGCGCCGACGCCGAGGGTCTGGCCGTCGCGCGCGTAGACGATGGCATTGGATTTGACGTGCTTACAAACGCGCCATGCGAAGAGCAGGCCGCGCAGCTCCTCGGCGGAAGGCGGACGCCAGGTGACCACCTTCAAACCGGGGTCGAGGGTGGTGGCATTGATGCGGCCAGTGTCGGCGTCCTGCAGCAACAATCCGCCCGATACATTTTTGACGACTGGACGCGGAGGCGCGGAGCACACCTTGACCAGGCGCAGGTTCTTCATGGCGGCGAAGCGCTCGCGGGCCTCGGCAGTGAAGCCGGGAGCTGCGATGGCTTCGACGAAGAGCTTGGCGATCTCCGCGGCGGCGTCGCCGTCCACCGTGCGGTTGATGCCGATGACCCCGCCGTAGGCCGAGACCGGGTCGCAGGCGAGAGCCTTGAGATAGGCTTCGAGGATGGAGGAGCCAGTGGCCGCGCCGCAGGGGTTGGTGTGCTTGACGATAATCACAGCCGGCTCGTCGAACTCCTGCGCCAGCTCCCAGCAGGCGTCGAGATCGACGATGTTGTTGAAGCTGAGTTCTTTGCCTTGCAGTTGCAGCGCGCCGGCGATTCCCTGCCCTGAGCCATCGGCGTACAGTGCGGCGCGCTGGTGGGGATTTTCGCCGTAGCGCAACGCCTGGGCAAGCGGGAGGTTGATGCGCAGAGTCGAGGGCAGATTGGTTGTGTCCGGCGCGGCGGGCGCATCGGACGTGGGGGCTTCGGTGATTCTGTCCAGCGTGTTGGCGATGGCGGAGTCGTAGGCCGCGGTGAGGGCGAAGGCCTGTTTGGCCAGACGCCAGCGGGTTTCGCGGCTCAAAGCGCCGCCGTTAGCCTTCAGTTCTTCAATGAGGGCGGGATAATCAGCGACGCGGGTGACGATGGCCACATCTTCAAAATTCTTGGCTGCGGAGCGGACCATTGACGGGCCGCCGATGTCGATGTTCTCCATGAGATGGCCGAAAGCTACTCCGGGCTGGGCAGCCGTCTTCTCAAAGGCATAGAGATTGACCACGACCATGTCGATGGGCTGAATGCCGTGCTCGGTGACAGCAGCCTCGTGCTCGGCATTGCCGCGGATGTAGAGCAGGCCGCCATGGACGCGCGGATGCAGGGTCTTGACGCGGCCATCGAGCATTTCGGGAAAGCCGGTCAGATCGCTGATGTCCCTGACGGCCAGGCCGGCCTCACGCAGCGCCCGCGCGGTTCCGCCGGTGGAAACCAGTTCTATGCCCAGGCCGGCCAGAGCCTGGGCAAACTCTACCAAGCCGGTCTTGTCTGTCACGCTGAGCAACGCCCGCCGAACCTGCTTTTTTGAAAGCATCTTTGGAATCACGATTGCGCTCCTTTGCAAGCCTTTCTATCCCGGTACAAGTCATTGCCGCGCCCGATTGCGCGGGCCAAACACCAGAGTACATCGTATAGCCGGCGGCAATCGAAAGGGCAAGTGCATACCGCGCCTGGATGCATTAAAGTTGAGGAATGGGTAGCTTTTCCCCTACTCCGCCACCCCAGCGGCAAAGACCCCTCGCCGGGGAGTCTGGCACTCCTCCTAATCCGGATTATCTGCTACCAGAGGCTGATTTCAATCCGCCTCTGCCGCCCCCTGTTCGCCGGCGGCGTTCCTCATGGTCTTACGCGCCTGCTACCTATGCGCTGGTGGCCATCAACTGCCTGGTTTTTCTGGCCATGACAGTGCGCGGGGTCAGCGTCTGGGGTTCCACTACAGATCAACTGCGCTACTGGGGCGCCGACAACGCCGGGGCTGTCCTGGTATACAGCGAGTGGTGGCGCATCGTCACCGCCATGTTCGTGCATGTGGGCTGGATTCACCTTGCCACTAATATGTGGTGCCTGTGGAACCTGGGACTGCTGGCCGAGCCGCTGATGGGTTCGGCGGGCGTATTTGCGGTCTATATCCTAACGGGCGCGGCGGGCAACCTGCTGTCCACTCTTGTTAACTGGTGGTTGAACTACCCAGACTGGGCAAAACTCCACAGCCCAATGACGATGGACCAAGTTCTGAGATTGTTTCCGGATGGCGCGGGCGCCTCTGGCGCGGTCTTCGGAATCGCCGGAGCGTTGATTATCCTGCTCAAGTCGCACCGGCTGCCCGTGCCTCCGCTGGAGTTGCACAAGCTGCGCAGGTCCGTGATCTACTTTGCCGCAATCAACCTGGTAATCGGCTTCACCATCAGCCTGGGCGTCGTGGTCAGGCATACCGGTGTGAGCATCGACAATATGGCACACCTGGGCGGCTTCATGTGCGGTCTGATCTTCGCGGCCCCTATGGTGCCCCGGATTGGTTCGCCCCGCGATCTGTTTTTCTTCCGCCGCCGCGCCGCAACCGCGATAGTGGTGGGGATTCTGGTGCTGTTCAGTTTCTACCTGGCCCAGTTGCCGCGGTGAGGCTCTGCCCCGCCGCGCACATTCTGTGCAACAATGGTTTCCATAAGCCGGAAGTCTCATTCCCACTCTCAGGAGGCAGACCATGAAACGCCGTGTATTTCTCAAGCAGGCCGCCATTGCAGCTGCAGCCGCATGCGCCAGCCAGGCCCACGCATCGAACACGGCGCCCACCAGCCCCATCGCTCGACGCGCGCTGGGCAGGACCGGAGAGCAGCTCTCCATCATCGGCTTCGGCGGAATTTTGGTGATGAACGAGGTGGCTGGCGCTGCCGCCAACATCGTCGCCGAGGCCGTGGATCTCGGCATCAATTACTTCGATGTCGCTCCTAGCTACGGCAACGCGCAGGAGAGGCTCGGTCCCGCCCTCGCGCCCTATCGCAAGCAGTGCTTCTTGGCCTGCAAAACCGATGGCCGCCTGAAGGGCGACTCGCGCGCGGACCTCGAGCAATCTCTCAAGCTGCTTAAAACCGACCACCTCGACCTCTACCAGTTCCACGCTCTCACCAAAATGGCGGACCTGGACAAGGTGCTCGGCCCCGGCGGAGCCATTGAAACCATGGAGGCGGCTAAGAAAGAAGGCAAGATTCGCTTCATCGGCTTTTCCGTCCATTCGGCGGAGACCGCGCTAGCCGCCATGGACCGGTACAACTTTGACACCATTCTTTTCCCCCTCAACTGGGTTCTCTCCACCCAGGCCAACTTTGGCCCGCAAATCCTCAAGCGGGCGCAGGAAAAGAAGATGGGCATTCTGGCGCTGAAGGCCATGGCCAAGACGGTGTGGCCGGCCGGGCAGATGCATAATCATCCCGAGCCCAAATGCTGGTACCAGCCGGCGGCATTCCCCGATGAAGCCTCTCTGGGCTTGCGCTGGACCCTCGGCCATTCCATCACCGCCGCCATTCCGCCGGGAGACAAACGCTATTTCCGTCTGGCAATGGATGTGGCGCAGAGCTACAAGCCGCTGAGCGCGGCTGAAGAGCAAGCGTTACTGGCCGGAGCAAAGGGCGCAGAGCCCATCTTCCACCTGGGCAACGACGTATAGGAGATCCGGGTCTGGCCGCTTAGCGCGTTGCCGTGGCGGCGAATTTTTTTACCATGGCCAGCAGCAGCTTGCGGTCGCTATCGTTCAAATTTGTGGAGTAGCGGCGAATCTGGTTCAGAAAGCGCAACTCCTCGTCGGAGAGCTTTTGCAGGTTCGGCTGCTTGCCGAGGGAGTCATCGGCGAAGAATTGGGTGATGGGCAGGTCGAGCGCGCGGGCAATCTTCGACAGTGTGTCCAGCGAAGGCACTGTATGCCCGTTCTCCACGCGCGAGAGATAGCAGCGCAGCAGGCCCGTCTTCTTTTCGATGTCTCCCTGGGAAAGCCCCTTCTGCAGGCGGAAAGCGCGGATGGTGGTGCCGATCTTCAACATGGGGAATATCCTGTTCCATTGCCGCCGGGGTTACTTTCGCGGTAGCAATCGATGAATTATTAACATAACAGTTAACATAGGCAGGGCGGGAATGCAAGACTTTTATTGCGCCGTGGAAACCAAGGTTACAAGGGCGCCGGGCAGATGATTCGCGCGGAAGGCAAGAAACCGTAAACCTTGGCGGCGCGTGGGCCGTCTGAATGAGTACGAGCGCGAAAGGCCAGGGAGCGTGAATGCGGCGAGTAGCCATGCAGTGGGCAGCGGCGGCGGGAATCTTTGTGGCTGGCGGCCTTTCCGTCCTGGCCCAATCACCTGCTACGCCCGCTGTCCAGTCCGCCGCGACCGTGAGCGCACCCGGCACAGGTGAACCGGCGGCGCAGAGTCCACCCGCACCGGTGATTACGGGTGGAAAACTGCACGGTCAGGTCAAGAGCGGCAACATTCCTCTGCCCGGTGTGACCGTAACCGCCCAGAACACGCTCACTGGCAAGCGCTTTTCCACCACCACTGACATCACCGGTGCCTGGACCCTGATCATTCCACAGAATGGCCGCTACGTCATCCGTACCCAGTTTGCGGCTTTCGCGCCCGGATCGCAGGAGGCCGTGCTGAACGCAGCCAGTCGCGACCAGACGGTGAGCTTCGATCTGATGCTGGCCTCGCGGGCAGCTCAGCAGCAGGAGAATGAGACCAAGAATCAGCAAGCCCTCCGGTCAGCCATCCAGCAACTTTCGGACAATGGCGCGCAAAGCCTGAGCCTGATGAGCGCGCTCACGAGCGAGACCGAGAGCCAGGCCGGACCATCGGGGTTGTCCGGCACGGCTCTGCCCTCGATAGCCGGCAACTCCGACTTTGGCGACGATTCGGTGGCCATCAGCGGCCAATCGGGAGCGGTGAGCCCGCTGGCCGGTTTTGACCCGGACCGCGTCCGCGATGCGGTGGAGACGCTGCGTGCGCAGGGAGTCTTGCCGAGCGGGCCAGGTGGCGGCAACTTTGGCGGCGGAGGCGGCCTATTCGGCGGAGGTGGAGGCGGTGGCGGATTCGGCGGCGGTATCGGCGGACCGGGCGGGTTTGGCGGAGGAGGCGGACGCGGCAACTTCCGCAATTTCAATCTCAACCAGCCGCACGGGGCCATTTCCTGGATCGGAAGCAACTCGGCGCTCAACGCGGAGCCCTTCAGCCTGCGTGGACAAGCGCAGCAGCAGCCGCCCTCCGGCACCAACCGCTTCGGAATTACCTTCATGAGCGCGCCATACATTCCGGGACACACCAAGCCCAGCGGCAAGGACATGATCTTCCTGACCCTCAGCGGCCAGCGTAGTTCCAGTCCGCTGGATCAATACGCGACTGTGCCCACGGACGGCAGCTTCGGAACAGCCAACGAGCGCGCGGGCTACTTCAATGCTGCTGGCCTGCCGACAATCTACGACCCCTCGACTGGCCAGCAGTTCACCAGCGGTACGACGACCAACGTGATACCCACTGGGCGCATCGCACAGTCGGCGATATGGTTGCTGACTTGCCCGAATCCCTATTCCAGCGGGTCGAGTTGCCAGCCGTTCTTCCCCGCGCCCAACCTGCCCGGCTACGCTCAGAACTACCATCTGCTGACCACCGCGCAAACGAATACGACACAGGCTGGCGCGCGCTATATGCGCAGCCTGGGCAAGAACGCCACCCTGCCTGGCGGCGGACGCGGCGGCTTCGGCGGAGGCCGGCGCGCGCAGCAGAATCAGGGTTTGCGCCAGACCATCAACTTCAACTACAACTGGACCGACTCGGCCTCGGACAAAGTCAACGTCTTTCCGCAACTGGGCGGCAAGAGTTCCTCGGAAGCGAACTCGGTGCAGGCCGGCTACACGGTGGGCTACCACAAGCTGACCAACATCTTCAACGCCAACTGGAATCGCAGCACCAGCCAGGCGACGAACTATTTCACCAACAAAACCGACATTGCCAGCCAGATTGAAATATTTGGACCGCCGCAGCCAGGCTGCACCGGGTCAGGCTGCTCACCGGCTTTGAACTCGAGCCCGCTCAACTACGGCTTGCCCAACGTGACGCTCAGCAATTTCACCGGAATGAGCGAGCAGCAGCCCAGCTTTTCGCTCACGCAGACCGTTTCGTTTTCTGAAGTGCTGAGCTTGATTCATGGCAAGCACAACCTGCGCTTTGGCGGCGACTATCGTCGTGTGCACCGGGATTTTCTGGGCGGCTCGAACACTACAGGCTCCTTATACAACGGTACCGGAACCTTCTACTTCACCGGCCTTTACACCGGCTCGTCGCTGGCGGATTTTCTGCTGAGCGAGCCGCAGGAGACCAGCATCGACTCCGCCACGGGCAAGAGCTACCTGAGGGAAAACGTCTGGGACGCCTACATGACAGACGACTGGCGCGCTCGGACCAATCTCACCCTGAACTACGGCCTGCGCTACGAGTTTTTTGCGCCTTATACGGAGAAGTACGGCCACCTGGCCTTTGTGGATACGAATCCCGCAACGAATGCGACTTACTCCGCGCTGTTTTCCGTTATCGACGAAGTTCAAGCCGGTGGTTCAGGAACTTATAACGGCAAGCTGCCCGCTACGCTGGTATATCCCTTCCGCACGGCCTTTGCACCGCGTATGGGCGTGGCATTGCGGCTGCACAAACAGACCGTGCTGCACGCCGGCTTGGGTGTCAACTACACCGTCGGCCAATACGCCACCTTTGCCACCATCATGGCGCATCAGCCTCCCTTTGCCAACGAGCAGACCCATGAAGTGGCTACGGAATGCGCTCCCCCGGCTGCCGATTGCCTTTCGCTGGCTAACGGATTTCCCACTGCGGCCACGGTGGGCAACTACGCGCTCGACCCGCACTACCATCTGCCTTACGTCGCGGCGTGGAACCTGGACGTGCAAAAGACGTTGCGCTGGAACGTGGTGCTGAACGTGGGCTACAGCGGATCAAGGGGCAATCATCTGGACATCACCAGCGCGCCGCGCGCCAGTTTGAGCAGTCCCGGCACCGATCCCACAGGCCAGGTTTTCAACTACGATCAGGCCGCGGCCTATTCGAAGTTCAACGCGGGCCAGTTGCGGCTCAACAAGCGATTAAGCAAAGGAATTGCCTTCGGCGCCAACTTCCAGTACTCGCACTCCATCGACGACGCCGGCTCGGTGGGCGGTACGTCTACGGTGGTGGCGCAGAACTGGCAGGACCTCAAGGCGGATGAAGGCAACTCGAGTTTTGACCAGCGGCATAAAGTCAGCGGAACTTATCTCTACGAGTTACCCTTCGGCAAGGATAAATTCTGGGTGACCAGCGGCGTTGGCTCACATATTCTGGAGGGATTTTCCGTTTCCGGCAGCTTTACCTTTGCCACCGGAACGCCGCTTACGCCAAATTATCAGGCCGCTGTGGCCGACGTGACGAGCGGCACGGCCGGTACGCAGCGGCCGAATTACACCGGCGTCTCGGTCACCGCGGGCGCGGGCTCGCTGAAAGAATGGTTCAACCCCGCGGCATTCACGCAGCCGCCCAACGATTCGATCACGCCAAGCTGTCCCAATTGCGGGAATGTTTCGCGCAACTCCGTCGCCGGGCCGGGAACTATCCAGAACAATATCTCCCTCTCGAAGACGATGCAGATGGGCGGCACGCGCAGCTCGGAGTTCCGCGCCACGGCCAACAATGTCTTCAACACCGTGCAGTACGCGGGCGTGGACACAAACGCGGCTTCGCCGAGCTTCGGGCAGGTGACTTCCGTGGCCGCCATGCGTTCGTTCCAGTTTATGGCGAGGTTCAGGTTTTAGAAGTGCAGCGAGTCAGCTAGTCAGCAGTTAGCAAGTCAGCGAAGAAAGGAATCGATGATCGGTTGGACGCAAGGGATCGGAGCGGGTTTTACGTCGCTGGCGCTGGTGTTGGCGATGGCGCGGCCTGATTCTGCCTTTGCGCAAAGTCCCGCGCAGGATTCGCCGGCCGTGCAAATCCCACCCGCGCAGGTCTCCAACGCGCCGCAAAGCGGCTTCGTATTCAAGGTGAACGCCGAACTGGTGCTGACCAACGTGGTGGCGCGCGACGCCAAGACCGGCGAACTGGTGAACGGGCTCAAGCAGAGCGACTTCAGCGTCTTCGAGAACGGCAAACAGCAGCGCATCTCGACCTTTGATTTTGAAACCATGGAGATGGCCGCGCCGCTCAACGAGGCCACCGTGAGCGGGCTGACCGCGGGAAGCAGCGCGAACAAGTCCGTTGCGGTTGCAAAGCCCGAGGAGCTGCGCAATCACCGGCTGATCGTGATGTTCTTCGACCTGACCTCGATGCAGCCCGAGGACCTGAATCGCAGCGTCAAAGCTGCGCAGGAGTTTCTGCGCAACAAGATGCAACCGGCGGACCTGGTGGCGCTGGTTTCATTGGGCAACGCGCTCAAGATGGACCAGGACTTTACCGCCGACAAGAACGCGCTCATCAACAAGGTGGCCGTCTACAACGGAACTGAAGGCCAGGGTTACGCCGAGGGCGCAACGGCTAACACCAACCAGGTGGAAGACGCAACCGGCTACACGCCCGACGAGAGCGAATACAACGACATCAACACTGACCGCGAATTGTTCGCGCTAAAGGCTGTCGCCAAATCGCTGGAAAAGATCACGGAGAAAAAATCGCTGCTATACTTTTCCGGCGGCATTCAGCGCGACGGCATCGAGAACCAGGCCTCGCTGCGGGCGGCCATCAACGCGGCGGTGCGCGCCAACCTGGCCATCTACAGCGTGGACACGCGCGGCCTGCAGGCCGTTTTGCCACTGGGCGACGCCTCCACCGGCAGCCTGCGCGGAACCGGCGCCTTCAACGGCGGCTCGCTCACCAACAACATGAACGCCAACTTCGCCACGCAGGAGGTGATGGGCACGCTCAGCTCCGACACCGGCGGCAAGGCGTTTTTCGATTCCAATGATTTTGCTCCCGCGTTTGCGCAGGTGCAGCGCGACACATCGGCCTACTACTCCATCGGTTTCCACAGCTCGAATCCGGCGCGCGACGGACGCTATCGCAAGTTGACGATCAAAGTGAACCGGCCCGGAGTGAAGCTGGAATACCGGCCCGGTTACTATGCGCCAGCCGACTTCCAGCACGCGGGGCATGAGGATCGCGAGCACGATCTTGAAGAGCAACTGGCCAGCGACCTGCCGGCCACCGACATGGCTGTCTACCTGGATGCGCTCTACTTCCGCCTCGAAGAAAACCGCTTCTTTGTGCCGGTTTCTCTTATTGTGCCCGGCTCGCAGATTCCTTTTGTGAAGGGTAGCGATAAAGACAAAGCGTCGCTGGACATCATCGGCACGGTCATCGACGAGGCCAAACGGCCCATCGGCCACGCGCGCGAAACGGTCAAGCTGAATCTCGATCCGGCCTTGCAGGCGCGGCAGAAGAACATTCAGTACACCACCAGCTTCAACCTGCCGCCGGGAAAATACCGCCTGAAATTTGTGGTGCGCGAAAATCAGACCGGACGCATGGGCTCCTTCGAAGCCACGATCACTCTTCCAGAGATGAAGAAGGCGCCGTTGAAGATGAGCTCCATCGTTCTTGCGACCATGCGCCAGCCGAGCAAGAGAAATACGCCTCTGGTGCGCGGCGGTCAGGAGTACGTGCCCAACATCAGCCACGTCTTCCGCCGCGACCAGCACCTGTATCTGCTTTACGAAATCTACTCGCCGACGCATGAAAAGGCGGCCGAAAACCAGCCCAAAGGAACAAAACCGGGAATCAATCTCCTCAGCAGCCTGGAACTGCTTCAAGGCTCTACAAAGGTGTATGAAACGCCGCTTGTGCAGGCGCGGACCATCAATGTGGAGGGCCGCGACGCGGTGGCAATCGAATTAGATGTTCCGCTCAGCAGTCTCAAGCCCGGCCAATACGTGTGCCAGTTGAACGTGATCGACGACGCGGCGGGCAGCTTTGCCTTTCCGCGCTTTGCGGTGCTGGTGAAGGAGGCGATGGCCTCGCCGGCTGCCGCGATCCAATGAAACTCAGAAGTACGCAGCGGGTTGCCTGCGAAATCTCCTTAGTGGCGAGTTGCCGCCGTTGTTTCTTCGTCGGCCCAATAGCCGTTTCTGCCCTCAATCACCAGGTCCGGATATTCTTTCAGCCGCAGGCCAATCGCGTGATAGCCAGGATGAGGCGCTTGCGGATAAAAACTCAGAAGATAACGATTCGGCAAGTGATGGCTGATGGCAATGACGTCACGCTCCAGACTGCGAGCATCGGTAAATTTGAAGCTCTCGCCGCCAGTCAGACGCGCCACGCTCTCCGGCACATTGTGCTGCAGGCTGTCTGTGGCTAGAATCGCCGCGATCTTGGCCGCTCTGAGAGGAGGCGCAAGCAGACTGAGGCAGTCGTAGGTCTGCTCGAACCGGCTTTTGCCTGGCTCGGCATCAGGATCCTTGCTCATGCAGCCGTGCGGTGGCCCGGGAGTGCTGGAACGTAATATTTGCGAGGCTTCGTTCTTGGCGGAGGACTTTGCGGAAGAAAACATCAGGCAGTAAATCGCTGTGTTGGTGCCGCTGAGGTCATGAAGCGCTTGCTCTAGTTGCGCCTGGCTGCCATGGTCGATGGTTTCGCTGATCAGCAGAATGACACGGCGGTATTCGGGAGGCTGCTTGCGCAGCAGATCGATGGAAAACCGTAGGCCATCGAGGATGGCGGCTCCGCGATCTCCCGGCTCGAGATCGTGCATGGCGTCTGCCACAGTGTTCAAGTCGGAGGTAAAGTTCTGGGCCAGGCGAGGAGCGCTGTCGAACTCCACCACTGCGGCCTTATGAGGAACTGCGCCTATAACTGCTTCAATGGACGGACCCAGGTTGCGATATTTGTTGAGTTGGCGAGCGCCTGCGCCGCCTGTTTCAACGGCGACGACCAGCGCCAGCGGCTCGCTGCCCGTGTCCTCTTCGACCCTGATCTTTTGTTCGATGCCATCGTCGGTGAGATTGAAATCCTTAGCGGCAAGCGTGAAGACGGGCTCTCCGGACTTGGTCCTGACCAGGGCTGGAACAAGAACTAGATTTGTGTGCGCCGTGAAAACAGGATTCTGCGATGCGGGGGAAGCGGGAGTTTGAGCCAGCGCCGTCGGCAGGCACACAAACGCAACCAAGAATAAGAACTTCATGGCCAGTCCCCCTTACCCTAGTGTAGTTTCTGACGAACGAAAGACCGCTTGGGAATCGTAGTGCCCCATCCTTTAATCACCCCAACGACGAAGACCTGTCGTTACCACCCCAAGAAGCCAGTGCCGCTTCTTGGGGGCACCGGTCGTTGGGGACCCCGATACCGCACAACACGCGGATAGGATAGGACACTCACGGTCTTGCTAAAATCAAAGGCATGACCATCACAGCCCACAATCGCGCGCGGCACATCAAGATCATTCTCTTTGACGTGGATGGAGTCCTGACCGATGGAACCATCTGGGTGATTCCGGCACCGCAAGCCGGGCCGGACGGGACCATTACCAAAATGGTGGAGGCCAAGGGCTTCAACGCGCACGACGGCGCGGGCGTGACGCTGGCGCGGCTGGGCGGCATGAAGATCGGCATTATTACCAAGCGCATCACGGAGGCCGTGGCCCTGCGCGCGCGCGACCTGAAGCTTGAATATGTTTACCAGGGCGAGGCCTTCAAGATGCGGCCGGTGCGCGAGATCATGGAAAAAGAAGGCGTGACGCTGGAGGAGATCGCCTTCGTGGGCGACGACGTGATCGACTTGGCGGTGATGCGGCAGTGCGGGCTGGCCATCGCCACGGCCAATGCGCGGGAGCAAGTGAAGGCAGAGGCCCATTACGTGACGCCGCACCGGGGCGGCGATGGCGCGGGACGAGACGCGATTGAGTTCATCCTCGAAGCCAAGGGCTTGCTGGACAAGTGCCTGAAGGCGTCCATCGACGAAAGCAATCCGCTTCCGCCGTCGATTGACATTGGCAGGGGCGGGAATTTGAAGTAATAGTTGCACTTGGAGATTGGCAATGAAACTGATTGTGCGAATCTCGATTATTTTCTGCATTATGCTGGCAGGCCTCGGCGGATTGAGGATGGCCTATCGCTGGGTTGATGGTCTATTTCGAGCCCAGATGGTTGCATACTATCAGTTCAAGAGGGCACATGTATCCGGCGGTAAGATTCTAAGCGTCTCAATGGTGCAGCCAAATCAGCAGGCAACGAATCGTTCCGATGATTCGCGAAGGTATAAAATTTGCTTCTCGATCGATTCATTTTCGGACATTCCACAGGATCTGCAGAGTGAATACGAAACGGCAGAAAGATCCCGGGAACGTACCGAGGGGCAGCCGTGTGGTATTACTCGACAAACCCAACTGCCGGCGTACATCAAGCCGGGCGAAGACATAGAAGTTGTATATCTTCTTTATGGAAGGGGTATCATCACGTTTGAGCGACTTGTTGTTGATGGACAAGAAGTAGGTTTTGAATAAAGACCACTACCTTCAAAGTATTGGCATGACCGAAAACTCAGTGTCTATGCGGGAATAACGATTTGTCACTTATATGACCCGATCTTGAATGAAGGGTGCGGAGCCAGCAACCAAGAGTATGGAAAACCAACCAAAACGCGCGGTGGTGCTGTTGAGCGGCGGGCTGGACTCGGCCACTGTGCTGGCTATTGCCAAGAGCCAGGGCTACGAGTTGTACGCGCTTTCGTTTTCTTATGGCCAGCGGCACGTGATTGAGTTGGAAGCGGCGCGGCGTGTGGCGGCAGCCATCGGCGTAGCGGACCACCGCATTGCGAAGATTGATTTGAGAGTTTTTGGCGGCTCGGCGCTGACCGCGGAGATCGAGGTTCCCAAGGGGCGCGACGCAGAGGCGATGAGCCACGGCATTCCCATCACCTATGTTCCGGCGCGCAACACGATTTTTCTCTCCTTTGCACTGGCCTGGGCGGAGGTGCTCACGAGCAGCGACATTTTCATCGGGGTCAATGCGCTGGATTACTCGGGCTACCCCGACTGCCGTCCGGAGTTTATTGAGGCCTTCGAGAAGATGGCGAATCTGGCCACCAGGGCCGGAGTCGAGGGGCAGCAAGCGTTGCGGGTTCATACGCCTCTGATCGCGTTGACCAAGGCGGAGATCATTCGCAAGGGCATCGAGTTGGGCGTGAATTATGGACTGACCAGCAGTTGCTACGATCCGGGGCCCAAGGGCGAGCCGTGCGGAGAGTGCGATTCCTGTCTGCTCCGGCGGAAGGGATTTCGGGAGAACGGGATCGAGGATCCGGTGAGGTAGGAAGCCGTCAGCTTTCAGCCAGTTAATATCAGATTGACAATTACAACTTTTGTACGGTGAATAGAAGCTGATAGCTGATAGCTGAAAGCTGGTTTTCATGAGCTACGCGGTCAAGGAAATCTTTTATACGCTGCAGGGCGAGGGGGCGCAGGCGGGGCGCGCGGCCGTCTTCTGCCGCTTTGCCGGCTGCAACCTCTGGTCGGGGCGCGAAGAGGACCGGGCGGAGGCGAAGTGCAGGTTTTGCGATACGGATTTTGTGGGCGTGGATGGCGAGTGCGGGGGAAAGTTCGAGACGGCTGAGGCATTGGCCGCAGCCATCGAGCAGAAGTGGCCCGCGAATTCCGAATTGAGCAGGCGATTCGTGGTCTGCACCGGCGGCGAGCCTCTGCTGCAATTGGACGCCGATTTGATTGCCGCGCTGCATGGGCGCGGATTCGAGATTGCCGTTGAGACCAACGGAACGATTGCCGCGCCGGAGGGGGTGGACTGGCTCACGGTTAGCCCCAAGGCTGGAAACGAGCTTGTACAGCGCAAAGGAGACGAGTTGAAGCTGGTTTTTCCTCAGTTGGGCGTCGATCCGGCGGAGTTTGGAGCGCTTTCATTCCGGCATTTTTTCGTGCAGCCGATGGACGGGCCGGAGCGTGAGGTCTTCACCGGGCTTGCGCTGCGCTACTGCCTTGAGCATCCGCGATGGCGGCTGAGCCTGCAAACCCATAAGATTCTGGGCATTCCGTAGACGGGAATTTACGGAAATCTAGAAATCTGATGCGCCACGCAAGCCCAATGCAGTTTAGAATCGTCTGTACAGTAGGCAGAGTTGCTCCCACCGGCTGCCTGCAATGCCATTTGGCTCCTGGCCGTTAAAAATCTGTATTTTACGGCCCGGCTGAAGAGGCATGGAATCCCCAGGATGATGACAAGAAACTATCGTTTACCGCCCCGTTGGCTCGTATTTGTTGCTGCAATCGCCGTTGTGCTTCCGGCCAGGCCCATGTGCGCCCAGAATGAGCCGGGAAGCACTCTGCCCGAAATCAACGCACAGGCCGCGCCGGCCAAGGGCAGCACGGCCAAGACGCCGGCCACCAGCCCTGTCCAGATTGCTGCGGCCAAAGAGACTGATGCCGCCACGCCGCCGAATCGCGCCCAGGCGTACTATCACCTGGCGCTGGCCAGCGGCTACGAGGAGAAGGCGATCAGCGAGGGCCGGCCGGAGCTTGTAACGCGGGCCATTGAGGAGTACAAACTGGCGCTGAACGCCGACCCCGGCTCGCCGCAGTTGAACCTGGCGCTGGCCAACCTGTACTTCCGCACCGGCCGGACGCGCGAGGCGGAGAGCACGGCGCGTGGGCTGCTGAAGAGCTCGCCCGACGATGTCGAAGCGCACCAGCTGCTGGGACGCATCTACCTGCGCGCGCTGAGCGAGGGGCAGAACGCTCCGTCCGCCTCCACGCCCAGCGGCAACGTGCTGAACCTGGCGATTGCGGAATTCGAGAAGATTGTCGCGCTGCAGCCGAAGAACGTCGAGAATCGCATGGTCCTGGGCCAGCTTTACACCATCAAGCACGACTCCAAAAAAGCCGAGGAGCAGTTCAAGACAGCGCAATCCATGGAGCCCGATTCCGAGGAAGTGGTGCTGAATCTGGCCCGCCTGTATGCAGAGAGCGGCAACATGGAGCAGGCAGCCAAGGCGATCGAGACGGTTCCGGCAGCCAACCGGACAGCCAAGATGGAAGATGCGCTGGGCTCGACCTTTGAGCAGTTGAAGCGAAGCAAGGAGGCCATCGCCGCCTACCAGCGCGCCAACGGCCTGGAGCCGGGAGACCCGCGTACGCTGGAAGCGCTGGCCCATGCACTGCTGAGCGACAACCAGCTCGACGAGGCGCTCAAGCGCTACCGGGAACTGGCTGAGGCCGACCCGGAAAATCCCGGAGCGCTGGTGCGCATCGGCGAGATTCAGCGCCGCCAGGGAAAGTACGAGGATGCGCTGGCCACCATCCGCAAAGCGCGCAAGATGGACTCCGGCAACCTGGAAGCCGGATACAACGAGGGGCTGCTGCTGGACGTGCTGGGCCACTACGACGAGGCCGCGCAGGCCTACGGGAAGATGGTGGAGCTGACCTCGCACGCCAACGGCGCCTACACCGCCGAGGAGAAGAACAATCGCGGCATCTTTCTGGAGCGGCTGGGAGCGGTCTACCACGAGCAGAACAAGACAGCCGAGGCCATCGCCACCTATCAAAAGATGATTGACATGGGCGGGGAGCAGGCGGTACGCGGCTATCAGTCGCAGGTCGACACCTGGCGCGACGCCAAACAGTACGACAAGGCCATTGAGGTCTCGCGCAAGGCCGTCGATGCCAACCCCAAGAATCGCGAACTGAAGCTGGTGTTGGCCGGGGAGCTGGGCGATGTGGGCAAGACCGACGAAGGGCTGGCACAGGCCAAAGGGCTGCTGGCCAACAGTAGCGACGACCGCCCGGTCTGGCTGGCTCTGGGCCAGATGTACGTACGCGCACACCGCTGGAAGGAGGCCGAGGAGGCCTTAAACAAGGCCGAGGCGCTGACCACCAAAACAGACGAGAAAAAAGAAAAGGAGGAGCGCACCACTCTGCTCTTCATGCGGGGCGAATGGGCGGAGCGGCAGAAACACTACGAGCCGGCCGAGCAGTTCTTCCGCCAGGCGCTGGAGATGGAGCCCGACAACGCCATGATTCTCAACTACCTGGGCTACATGCTGGCGGACAAGGGCAAACAGCTTCCCGAAGCCCTGAAGATGATTCGCAAGGCCGTGGAACAGGAGCCGATGAACGGCGCCTACCTGGACTCGCTGGGATGGGTGTACTTCAAGATGGGGGAGTACGAGCTGGCCGAGGAGAACCTGCGCCAGGCCGTGGAGCGCGACCAGACGGACCCTACGGTCCACGACCACATGGGCGAGCTCTACGAGAAGACCGGCCGCTTCCGCTTGGCCGCGGCGCAGTGGGAGCTGTCGCTCGAGGAGTTCGCCAAGACGGCCCCGGTGGACGTGGAGCCGGCCGAAGTGGCCAAAGTGCAAAAGAAGCTGGACTCGGCTCGCATTAAGCTGGCGCGGCAGGAGAGCGCCACCGGCCAGGCCAAGTCGGAGTGAGCGTCCTATTTCCCTTTCGCGTCCATTCGTTGTAGGATTTTCTCGGAAGGGGCGGAGGATCACAGCCGCGCCCAGAGGAATGGGAAACATATGAATCGCACGAATTCAAGCAGCCGCACGCGCCGGGTTAAGCAGTCCAACGGCTTTACGCTGATGGAGTTGCTGATCGTCATGTCCATCATCACCGTCCTGATGCTGATAGGCTTCCCCACCTACAAAGCCGTCATGAAGCACGTCCGCGAGCTTTCGGCGAAGAAGTCCTTGCAGTCCATTCACGAAGCGCAGATGATGTACGCGCAGAGTTACCCGAGCAATGGATATGCCTGTAATTTGCAGTACCTGGGCGGAGATCCCAGCAAGCCGCCTTCCGCCACGGCCTCGGAGATGCTGCCTGAGGAGTTGGCTAAGGGCTACAAGGACGGCTACATCTTTACCATCACCAATTGCATAAAGAATACGCTGAACGGCTCGGATAGAGTGAACGGTTACACGCTCACGGCGGTTCCGGAGGTAGTGGGCAAGTCCGGGGATCTGGGCTTCTGCACCGACGACGGCGGCGTGCTCAAATTGGATCGCGCAGGCGGAGTCAACTGCGCCGAAAATGTCCAATGAACGGTGAAGGCTCATCGGTCGCGGATAATCCAGGTTCCGGCGTTGAAGGCACGACACCACCATCCGCTCCCGGCGGCGGGCGCGTTCCTGTCTTCGTTTGGGTTCTTATCGGGGTGCTTGCATTCTTCTTCCTATGCATCATCCTCCTCCTTGCACTCCTTGCGTTTCCCACCCTTGGCCACATGAAAAACCAGGCCAGTGAGACTGCTGCGATCCGGACGATGCGTACTATCGAACAGGCGGAGTTGATGTACTCGGAGACTTATCCTTCCCACGGTTACGCCTGCTCGCTGCGGACGTTGGGAGGCGATCCGAGCGCCGGGCCGCCCGCGGCCGAGGCAGCGCAGGTTTTGCCGGGCGATCTGGCCTCGGGAACCACGTCCGAATACGTCTTTAACATCAGCAACTGCACCAGGGTGAGCCAGAACGGCAGGGAGCGCGTCATCGGCTACACGATCATCGCCGTGCCGCGGACGGTGGGCAAGACCGGAATCCGCGGCTTCTGCAGCGACGAATCCGGCGCCATCAAGTACGATCCCGCGGGCGGAAGCAACTGCACTCAGCCACTGGAGTTGCGATGAGCAGATATTTCAGACGCGGCGGTTGGATGGTGGCTGTTGCACTGGTAGCTGCATGCCTCAGCGCTCAACAACGTTCGCCGTCCGCGAAGGAACCGGCCGCGCAGGACCTGTCCGCGCAGGACACGGCCGCGAAGGGTTCGGTGCAGGATGCAGCACATCAGTTAGCGCAGAAGGTCGATCTCCACTACAACCAGTTGCGCACGCTCAGGGCCGGCTTTACGGAGAGTTACGAGGGGCTGGGGATGCGGCGCACGGAGAGCGGAACGCTGCTATTGATGAAGCCCAGCCGCATGAAGTGGGAGTACAGCGAGCCGGCCGGCAAGATCTTCCTGCTCGACGGCACCTTTGCCTGGTTCTACTCCCCGGGCGACTCTCAAGTCCAGCGCATCCTGGCCAAACAACTGAACGATCTGCGTTCGCCGCTGCGTTTTCTGCTAGGCCACACGAAGCTGGAGAAGGAGTTGAACAACCTGACCCTGCGGCCCGCCGCGAACGGCGAATTCACGCTGAGCGGCCAGCCCAGGGGCCAGGAAAAACGCGTGGCGCGGCTCACGCTGACGGTGACCACGGAGGGAACGATTACCGGAATCGAGATGGAAGAGGCCGACGGCGCGCTGACCCGCTTTACCTTTACCGGCGAGCAGACGAATGTGCCGATTCCCGCCGGGAGCTTCCGCTACACGCCGCCCAAAGGCGTGCCGGTGGTGGACGCGCTGTCGCCGGTGTGAGAATAGAATCTGGGATTCAGAGCAACATCATCCCCGCATTTCGGGCGGCATCCACGTCAAATGTGACTGTCTCGCGGCAACCAGCAGCGTGGCAAGACCGCTCGATGAGACAGTCAGCAAAATCCGCCTTCACGCTTGCGAATCTGCCGAGCGCCTGAGCTACTGCTTCCTGGCTTTCCAAGACCAGTTCAGCAGAATTGAGCAGCCATTCCAGGCCGAGGATGAGTCGCGCTTTGTTCATGCGGTATTGGCTGCGCAGAACCCAAATCAGCTCGATGAGGGAAACAAGGGAGACGAAGCCCGGCATATCCGGGGACAGGGTTTGAAGAAACTCTACCGCGCGCTGACTCTGTTCCGGGTCGTCTTGTGCTAGAAGCCTAACAAGGATATTGGTGTCCAGACCTGTCATCTCCGGACGCTCAATCCTCGAAGGTAAGCTGGCCTGACCAGCCCTTCGCTATTGTCTCGTTCATCTCTTCAATGGTGACGGGTTTTCCTGTCCAGTGGATGAATCCCTTCAGGTCCATGATGGAACCGGTTTTGGCCTTCAAAATGTATTCGCCGTTTTCGCCCTTGATGAACGAAACCCGATCTCCCGCTTTCAGACCGAGATCTTCCCGAACTTCTGCCGGAATAGTGATTTGCCCTTTGGAAGTTACCGCCGCAGTAGCCATGGAAAGCCCTCTAGAATGAGTATACTCCCGCCTCCTTACATTTGGTAAGGAGACTGTAGCGCTCACACCCGAAATAACTGACAGAATTGGGGTTCTACGTTTCGTAGGTGTAGAACCCACGTCCTGATTTGCGGCCCAGCCAGCCGGCGTCCACCATGCGCACCAGCAGCGGACAGGGGCGGTACTTGGGGTCGCCGAAGCCCTCCTGGAGCACGCGCAGAATATCCACGCAGACATCGAGGCCGATGAAGTCGGCCAGGGTGAGCGGCCCCATAGGGTGGTTCATGCCCAGCTTGAAGACCTGATCGACGGCCTCCGGCGTGGCTACGCCTTCCATGACGGCAAAGGCCGCCTCATTGATGAGCGGCATCAACACCCGGTTGGAGACGAAGCCGGGCGCGTCGTTGACCTCGACCGGCGATTTGCCCAGCCGGCGGGCCAGTGCATGGACGGCAGCGAAGGTCTCGTCGCTGGTGGCCATACCGCGGACAATCTCCACCAGCGCCATCACCGGCACAGGGTTGAAGAAGTGCATGCCGATGACCTGCTGCGGACGGCGCGTCCGGGCAGCCAGCTTGGTGATGGAGATGGATGAGGTGTTGGTGGCCAGGATGGCGCCTTCCGGCAAAATGCGGTCGAGCGAGACAAAGAGCTCGGCCTTCAGGTCGAAGCGCTCCGAAGCGGCTTCGACGGCTAGTTCCGCCGCTCTGAGCGCCTCGCGGTCCAGGGTGGGCTGGATGCGGGCCAGAGCCGGCGCAATCTCCGCCTCGGCCAGCTTGCCCTTGACCGCCTCGCGGCCCAGGTTCGAGCGAATCTGCTGAAGCGCCCGGTCCAGAAAGCGCTGCTCCACATCGCAAAGCAGCACGCGAAAGCCCGCGCGGGCAAAGACATGGGCGATGCCGGAGCCCATGGTTCCGGCGCCCACTACCCCAACCGTCTGAATCTCGGCCATGGAAAAGCCCTCCCTGAAACACACAGGGAGTGTAGCAGGGCGGAGGGAATTCCGCGTAGAAGCAATCAGTTTTCGCTGACGCTGGCAGAGCGGGCCGGGGCCAATTGCAGCGGTTCCGTCAGGGTGAAGATCATGGCTGTGCCCGGTTCCAGAGTGGCCTGGGGATGGCTGACCAGCACATGGGCTGTGACCACGCCTGCCCCGACCACGGTGCCGGCCACAGCGCCAACCGGGCCGCCCAGGATGGCTCCGGTAGCTGCTCCGGCTCCCATAGCTCCTCCGTATTCGATTTCGTCACGCTTCAGGCGCGAGGCCGGCAGGATTGTGCCCTCTGAGCCGACTTTGGACCTGGCGCCGGGGGTTTTGGTGATCTCAGCGCGCAGCTGGTAGCGTTTGCCGCCGGCCAGAATCACTGTTTCCGGCAACAGGCGCATGGAGCCGTGACCGCCGGGATGCCCCATGGAAATTCCGACTACCTGGCCGTCAATCTCCGCACCGGCGGGAATCATCACCTTCTCGCCCAGCATTACATCGGAGGCCACGCGACTGCGAAAGACCTCGCCCTTCTCGCTGCTCACGGACGAAAGCCGATCGAGCAGACGGACGCGGATGGTAGTACCCTCCGGAAGTTCGCCGGGGCGCGGCGGATGCGGATGCACAATGTCGGCGTCCGGATCGCCGGCGTAAAAGCGCTGGGTCAAGACCGGCTGGCGCTGCGAAGAATCGTTGCGCTGAACGCCAACGATTCCGCTGTCCGGATCAGGATCGCTCACGGCAGGATTGACGTTAGCGGACTGGGAGTGGACTGGCGGCTGATTTTGAGGCTGAACCCGCGCCTGATTTTGGCTAGGTGTGGCTTGACGCCCGGCAGGCGGCTTGGCCTGGGGCGTGCTGGTGGTCACGATGGTGTCATCCGGGGGTGGGTTCGAGGTTCCCTGGTAAGGGCTCGACTCGCTCGCCTCCTGCGCTCCCAGAGCGGCAGAGGTCATCACCAACAAGGCGCACACAAGAATCGGCCGGGTCATCCAGGTCTCCTTTTTCCCCGATCGCGGGTTGAAATCATCTAATGATTTAGACCCCGCTGGAGGGGAAGAGTTGCTTGGCGCATGCAACCCTTGCTCTTCCAAGTTGATGCGCCAGCTCACCCAAGCTAAGGCTAACGCAGAGCGGCCGCCACAAAAGCGCGGACAGCCGGGCGAGTGCCTTGGAGGGCACGAATCAACCAAGTCAACCCACTCCGGCACACTTCCCATGCCGGAAACAGCTGGCACCCTGTGACCGCGATTACATCGTCCGCTGTGGGCCGATTTGCTAGAATTCTTGCGAGACATCCGCCATTTTTGCCCTGGACGGAGAGGAAATCGTGAGCGCGCAGGAGCTTCTGAAGACCATTCAAAGCGCCGCTGGAGAAACTCTTGCCGTGAATCGCCGTCCCAAACTGAACGACCGGCTACAGCACCACATCATGAGGAGCGATATGACTGAGATTGTTGCCATCCGCGCCCGCGAGGTTCTGGACTCGCGCGGCAATCCGACCGTGGAAGCGGACGTAATCCTGGAAAGCGGCGCACTGGGCCGCGCCATCGTGCCCTCGGGCGCTTCCACCGGCGAGCATGAAGCCGTGGAGTTGCGCGACGGCGACAAGAGCCACTACGGGGGCAAAGGCGTGCTGCAGGCCGTGGCCAACGTGGAAACCGTGATTGCGCCCGAGCTCGAGGGTATGGACGCCGCCAACCAGCGGCTGCTAGACCAGACGATGATCGCGCTGGACGGCACGCCCAACAAGGCCAAGCTGGGCGCCAACGCCATTCTGGCTGTCTCCATGGCCGCTGCGCGTGCCGTGGCCCAGACGCTGGAGGTTCCGCTCTACCGCTACCTGGGCGGCGTGAACGCCTCGGTGCTGCCTACGCCGATGCTGAACGTGCTGAACGGCGGGGCGCATGCCGACTCGAACGTGGACTTTCAGGAGTTCATGATCATGCCGGTGGGCGCGGAGCGTTTCAGCGAGGCATTGCGCTGGGCCGCGGAGACATTCCACACGCTGAAGGGCGTACTGAAGAAGAAGGGCTACAACACAGCTGTCGGCGATGAGGGCGGCTTTGCTCCCTCTCTCAGATCCAACAGCGAGCCTATTGAACTGATTCTTGAAGCTATCGAGGCGGCAGGCTTCAAGCCGGGCGAGCAGATCGCTATCGCTCTCGATCCCGCCTCCAGCGAATTCTACAACAAGGAAAAGAACAAGTACGTCTTCAAGAAGAGCGACAAGCGCGAGCTGACCAGCGAGGAGATGGTGGCCTTCTACGACGACTGGATGCGCCAGTATCCCATCGTCTCGCTGGAGGACGGGCTGGCCGAGGACGACTGGGCAGGCTGGAGGATTTTGACCGACAAGCTGGGCAGCCGTATTCAGATTGTGGGCGACGACATCTTCGTCACCAACATCAAGCGCTTGCAACGCGGCATTGAAGAGGGGGTAGCCAACTCCATACTCATCAAGCTCAACCAGATCGGGACGATTACCGAGACGCTGGAGGCCATCGAGCTGGGCCGCCGCTACGGCTACACCTCGGTGATTTCGCATCGTTCGGGCGAGACCGAGGACAGCTTCATTGCCGACCTGGCCGTCGCCACCGGCGTGGGCCAGATCAAGACCGGCTCGGTGAGCCGCACCGACCGCATCTGCAAGTACAACCAGTTGCTGCGCATCGAGGAGGAGCTGGGCGGCGGCGCGGTCTTTCTTGGGCTGGAGAGCCTCAACTACAACGACTAAGGGCTGGCTGCTACGTTGAATGAAAGCAGGGCATCTCATTAAGCGGGGTGCCCTGCGCAATCGAAGGATCGCAGATAGCCCGGCTTGCTTGACTATCTATTCACGAACCCCGCACCCAGGAAAGAGAGTTTTGAAATGTACAAAGTTGTTCTGTTACGCCACGGAGAGAGCATCTGGAATAAAGAAAACCTGTTTACCGGTTGGACGGATGTTGACCTGTCAGAGAAGGGCCGAGAAGAGGCCACGCAGGCAGGCAGGATGCTGAAGGAGCAGGGATATCACTTCGACCTCGCCTACACCTCGGTGCTGAAGCGCGCGATACGCACTCTGTGGATAACGCTGGATGAGATGGACCTGATGTGGATTCCCGTCGTGCGCGACTGGCGGCTGAACGAACGGCATTATGGTGCGCTTCAAGGCCTCAACAAGGCTGAGACGGCTGCCAAGTACGGGGAAGATCAGGTGAAACTCTGGCGCCGCAGTTACGACATTCGCCCTCCGGCGCTGGACGAGGCCGATCCGCGTTTTCCAGGGAAGGACCCACGCTATCACAGCTTAACGAAAGAACAACTTCCCCTCAGCGAATGTCTGAAGGACACGGTGGATCGCTTCCTGCCCTGTTGGCACGACTTGATTGCTCCCAGCATCCGGTCGGGGAAGCAGGTGTTGATCGCGGCCCATGGCAACAGCCTGCGGGCGCTGGTGATGTATCTGGAGAACGTGCCGGAAAAGGAGATTGTCGATCTCAACATTCCTACCGGCGTGCCGCTGGTAGAAGAACTTGACGATGACCTGAAGTCTGTTCGTCATTATTATCTGGGAGATCCCGAACAAATCCAGCAGGCGGTAAATAAAGCTAAGAGTACAGGCGGAGCGAGTCGTTAATGGACCAATAGGGCGCCGCTGGCCAAGTAACGCAGAAACAACAAAGGCGAAGCCATTGCGGCCTCGCCTTTGTTGTTTCTGGGGGTTGTGAAATCCGTTCCCGTCGCTCTAAAACAGGTTCAAAGCGACTGGCCGAGCGCATACTCGCGACTCACAGATCGAAGTACAGGAAGAACTCGTAGGGCACGGGGCGCAGATTGACCGGCGCCAGTTCGCGTTCCCGCTTGTACGAGATCCATGTGTCGATCAGGTCCTTGGTGAAGACTCCGCCTTCAAGGAGAAATGCGTTGTCCTTTTCCAGCGCGTCCAGAACCTCGCCCAGCGAACCCGGCGTGCTCTTGATCTTCGCGGCTTCCGCCGGCTCCAGTTCGTACAAATCCTTTTCCAGCGGGGCACCCGGATCGATCTTGTTCTTGATTCCGTCCAGGCCGGCCATCAGCAACGCAGCAAAGGCCAGGTATGGGTTGGCCGAGGGATCGGGACAGCGGAACTCAAGGCGCTTGGACTTGGGACTCTTGGAATACACCGGAATGCGCACGCATGCCGAGCGATTGCGCTGCGAATACGCCAGGTTGACCGGCGCTTCATATCCCGGCACCAGGCGGCGATAGGAGTTGGTTGTGGGAGCGCACAACGCCAGCAGCGCCGGAGCGTGCTTGAGCAGGCCGCCAATGTACCAAAGAGCCGTCTGGCTCAGCAGGCTGTAGCCATTCTTGTCGAAAAAGAGGTTAGTGTCGCCCTTCCACAAGCTCTGGTGCACGTGCATGCCGGAGCCGTTATCGCCAAAGAGCGGCTTGGGCATGAAGGTAGCCACCTTGCCGTGCTTCCTCACCGTGTTGCGCAGGATGTATTTGTATTGCATCACGTTGTCCGCCATCTTCTTCATGGGCGAGAAGCGCATGTCGATTTCGCCCTGGCCGGCGGTTCCCACTTCGTGATGGTGCACTTCGATGGGGATGCCGACTTTCATCATGTTCAGGATGATTTCTGAGCGCAGATCCTGCTGCTGATCGGATGGCGGAACCGGGAAATAGCCCTCTTTGTGGCGCAGCTTGTAGCCCTGGTTGGGCTTTTCATCCCGGCCTGTGTTCCAAATGCCTTCATCGGAGTCGATGCGATAGTAGCCGGTAAAGGCATTCTGGTCGTACTGAACATTGTCGAAGATGTAGAACTCCAGTTCCGGACCCCAGTAGCTGGTATCCGCAATGCCGGTGCTCTTGAGGTACGCTTCCGCCTTGGCCACGATGTAGCGCGGGTCGCGGCTATAGGGCTTGCCCGAGACCGGGTCCTTCACATCGCAGATGATGCTTAGTGTGGGAATATCCAGACACGGGTCCAGATAGGCTGTCTCCGGGTCGGGGAAGAGCAGCATGTCACTTTCGTGGATATGCTGGAAACCGCGGATGCTGGAGCCATCAAAGCCGATTCCTTCGGCGAAAAGATCTTCGTTCAGTTCTTCGACCGGAATCGAGAAATGCTGCCACATGCCGGGCAGATCGATGAACCTGAGGTCTACTATCTTTGCTCCTAATTCCTTGGCCAGCTTTACTATGTCGCTTGCACTCTTGGGCATCGTCCCATCTCCTTGATGATTTGCCTCCTGGTTGGCTGCCTCGAGCTACGGAGTCATGCACGAACAACACAGTTATGAACGAGAGGATAAGCCGCTTTAATTACCCGGAAGCTTTCTTCTAAGATAAGGAACCCGGAATAAGGATTCCATGAAGATTCCTCATAAAGATTCTCCACCCTGTTGAAAAAAGGACGATTACCCGTGACAGGCGAAACGATTCCGGGCGATTACGGGCACGGCTGCGTAAGATCAAGCGCTGCCAATCGATTTTTCCCTTCTCTTCGCTCAGTGAGCCGATCACACCAGCGCCAACTCGCGCAGCAGGAAGGCGTAGTCGAGGGCGATCTCCTTCAGGTAGTCGTAACGGCCGCTTGCCCCGCCGTGACCGGCCTGCATGTTGGTCACCAGCAACAGCGGGTTGCTGTCCGTCTTGAGCGTGCGCAGTTTGGCCACATACTTGGCCGGCTCCCAGAACATGACCTGGCTGTCGTGGAGCGAGGTCTTCACCAGCATGGCCGGATAATTCACCGCTTTGAGATTGTCATAGGGCGAATAACTCAACATATAGCGAAAATATTCAGATTCATTGGGGTTTCCCCACTCCTCATACTCCGGAACGGTGAGTGGCAGTGTGGCGTCGAGCATGGTGTTCATCACGTCCACAAAGGGCACTTGAGAGAGGACGGCGCGGAAGAGTTGCGGCTTGAGATTCACCACCGCGCCCATCAATAATCCTCCAGCCGACCCGCCCTCGATGGCCACGCGCGCCGGATCGCCATAGCGGGCCGCAGTCAGATGCTCGACGGCGGCGATGAAATCCGTGAAGGTGTTGCGCTTGACGAGCATCTTGCCGGCATCGTGCCAGGGCTTGCCCAGATCGCCGCCGCCGCGCACGTGCGCATAAGCCATCACCACGCCGCGATCGAGCAGGCTCAGCCGGTTGGAGCTGAAGCTGAGCGGCAAAGCGTAACCATAAGACCCGTAGCCGTAAACGTAGAGCGGATTCTGTCCCGGCTCACGCTTGTCTTTGCGATAGACGAGCGACACAGGCACTCGCACGCCGTCCGGCGCAGTGGCATGGATGCGCTCGCTGGCATAGAGAGTCCGGTCGAAGCCGCCGGGAATCTTAAGCTGCTTGAGCAGGGTCGATGCGCCGGTAGCCACGTCGTACTCGTAGACCGAAGCCGGCGTCACCAGCGACTGGTAGGCGTAGCGGAAGGTGGGCGAATCAAAGATGCGATTGACGTAAGGCTGTGCGCTGTATGCCGGCTCTGGAAAGCTGATCTCTCCGGCAGGCGTGAAGGTGGGCCCGTCGCCCCGGAAGTGGCCCACGCGCAGGCGCGGCAAACCATCCTCGCGCTCGCAGGTGATGAAGTAATCGGCGAAGAGATCGATCTCCTCGATCATCACGCCGTCTCGATGCGGAATCAGCTCGGTCCAATGTTCGCGGCCTGGTGTGGCCACCGGCGCTGTGACCAGCCGGAAGTTGCGCCCGCGATCGTTGGTGCGGATGAACCACAGGCCATCGCGATGGTCGATGGAGTACTCGTGCTCGCCGTCGCGCGGAGTGATGAGCGTGAATTGGCCCTCGGGCTCAGTGGCCGGCAGCACCCACGATTCGGTGGTGATGTGGCTGGCCGATTCCAGCACAATGAACTTGCCGTCGCGTGTGCGCCCCGCAGCCAGGTTGAAACGCTCATCATCGTCCTGGTAGACCAGCACATCGGCCGAGTGCGGCGTGCCCCCGCTCTTATCTTGCCCACCGCAGGTGTGGCGCCAGAGCTGGTACTGGCGCTTCTGCTCCTCGTCCTCAACGGTGTAAAAGAGAGTGCGATTGTCCGCGGTCCAAACGACCGAGCCGACGCGCTCGACCTCACCGGGAAGCGTCTCGCCGGTTTCCAGGTCTTTGATGTGCAGCGTGTACTGGCGGAAGCCCGTGGTGTCGGTGGTGTAGGCCAGCCAGCGGCCGTCGCGGCTGATGTCGGTGGCGCCAACGTCGAAGAAGGCGTGGCCCTCAGCCAGCTTGTTGCCGTCGAGAATGATTTGCTCCGGCGCGTTTGCATCCGGCCCAAAAGCCGTTCCCGGCTGGCGGCTGTGGATGGCGTACTGCTTGCCCTCTTCGGTGCGCGTCAGATACCACCAGTCGCCATCGCGGAAGGGGACCGAGACGTCGGTCTGCTTCACGTGCGAGAGCATCTCCTGGTAGAGGCTGTCTCGCAGGCCGCTTAGCGGAGCCATGACCGCCTCGGCGTAAGCGTTTTCAGCCTCCAGGTAGGCGGCCACCTCGGGGTTGTCCTTGTCGCGCATCCAGGCATAGTCATCCGTCAGGACGGCGCCGTGCAGAGCGGTCTCTTTGGGGTCTTTGCGGGCGATGGGGGGCTGGGGATTTTCGTTCACTTCCTACTAGTGTACCGAATATCGAAGTTTTATTGCCGCTCGGCCCACGCGCCGTAATAGTCAACTTTCTTTGCATATAATTTCCCCCTTTTGATGCACAATCATCCTTAGTAGCAATCTCTCAGGCACAAAGGGGCTGCTGGGTGCCCAGGTCCGGGGTCCCCATGGACAGGTCTTCGTCCATGGGGTGGAGATCCCTCGCATATGGGGACCTGGGAGACCATGCTGAAGTGGGAAACAGTAGCCGAAAACGGCGCGTAACTCCTTATGCAGGAGGATTTTGCAGGGAACTCCTTTGTTTTGACGATTTTACAGCGCAACCCCTCCTGCAACCTCATGAAAACAAGGATTTTGCATCCAAAATACGGGTGGGGGTGGGGTAACCATTTAATCAACAGAGAATCTTGCGGAACCTGGGTCCGCAGCATCGCCGAAGTGGTCTTGCCCTTTGAACTGAATGTCTACCGGTCGCGTAGAATAGGGAGTGATGACAGGCCTTCGCCGCGCACATTCCCCCGTCTTGCCGCTGCTGGTGGCAGCGTGCGTTGCCGTCTTTGCCGCCGCCGGACAGACTGCTCTGGCCGAGCGGGTGGAAGATCTGCCCCAACCCACTGATTATGTGAGTGATTATGCCCATGTGCTCTCGCCGGGGGCGATTGCGCGGCTGGACCGCCTCTGCGCCCAGCTTGACCACTCGCAGACCAATGCGCAGATCGCCGTGGTCACCATCCATACCCTGGATGGCGTGGATGCAGCCGAATTTACCAACGCTCTCGAAGACAAGTGGAAGATGGGCAAGAAGGGCTCGAGCCGCGACATTATGGTCTTTTTGGCCGTGGACGACCATAAGAGACGGATCGATGTCGGCTACGATCTGGAAGGCATTCTGCCCGATGGAAGAGTAGGCGACATCGGCCGGGAGATGGTTCCCGCTCTGCGCGCCAACGATTATGACGGCGCCGTGATGCTGGCCGTAAGCGAAATGGCGCAAGTGATCGCCGCCGACGCCAAAGTCACGCTCTCAGAGGACGAGGAGCCTGTTCCGGTTCACCACCGGAGTTCGACACACGTCTCGTCGGGCTTTGTGAAATTGATCGTCTATCTTCTCTTCTTCGGCGTATTTGGTTTCGTTCGCCTCTTGTCCCACATCGGTATTTTGCCGCGCAGATGGAGCCACAGAGGGTTTTTTGGTGGTGGCTATTATGGTGGCGGCGGAGGCTTCGGTGGCGGCGGATTTGGCGGGGGTGGTGGCGGCGGGGGTGGTTTTGGAGGATTCGGTGGCGGCGGCGGCGGTTTTGGCGGCGGCGGCGCCGGCGGAAGCTGGTAGGTTTTCAATCAGATGAACGGGCTTCCTTGATTGGAAGCCGAAGGAGATACACAGTATGAGCAAGGGACTTTGGATTGCACTGGGAGTGGTCGGCGTTCTGGTTTTATGCGCTCTGATGGTCTTTGGCAGCTATATCGGCGCCAGAAACCAGATGGTGGCGAAGGATCAGGCGGTGAAGAGCAAGTGGGCGGAAGTGGACGTGCAACTGGAGCGGCGCGCCGACTTGATTCCCAACCTGGTGGAGACCGTGAAGGGCTTTACCAAGGAGGAGAGCACGGTCTTTGGCGACATCGCCAACGCGCGGGCCGGCATGTTGAATGCGCATGGACCGGCGGGCAAGATCGCGGCCAACGGAAAGCTGGATTCTGCTTTGGGCCGCCTGCTGCTGCTGACGGAAAACTACCCGCAGCTGCGCTCCAGCGACCAGTTCATGCGTCTGCAGGACGAGCTGTCGGGAACTGAAAACCGCATCAGCGTGGCGCGCAAGCGTTATAACGATGCGATTCAGGATTACAACACATTTATCCTTCAATTCCCTAACAACATCTGGGCAGGCATGGCCGGGTTCCACGAGAACACTGCCTACTTCGCAGCCCCGGAAAGCGCAAAGACAGCCCCGGCGGTCAAGTTCTAAGAAGCCGGCCAGACAACCCATCAAACGACAAGGTCGGCTGGAGAGAATCATGCAATTCTCACCAGCAGGCCTTGTCTGCGATATCAGGCAATCAGTCTTCCGTTGATTTCTTCTTCTTCGGGGGAGCCGGAGGTGCAATGTTCAGGAAGTTCTCCACCTTAAAGACGCCGTGAACGGCATTGGCGCGGATAAACGCAATGTCCCTGTCGGCCTTCGAATCCACCATTCCATACAACCCCACGTGGCCATTCTGCACCGAGATGCGAATGGGCTTGCCGGGGTCAATGGCGTACTTGGTCAGGGCCGGGAAGCTATAGACGGCGCGGTAGACCTGCATCCGTATCCGGTCGTCCATGAAGGAGACGGGATCGACCTGGATTTCGTCTTTCACGCCCTTGACGCCGGGATAGTTGCTGATCAATGCCAGTGCGGAGTCTTTTGAGTTGAAGTAGTTGAAGGCGTGGCCGCCGAGGGTGACAACGCCATTATGGACGCTGAGAGAGATTGCGTTGAAGACATTGCCATAGAAAACTTGGTCATATTCCAACTTCTCCCCGAGTTTGTCCCGCAGCACCTCGTCGGGAATCGTGGGACCACCAACCTCAATCAGGTTATGCACCGCGGTGACGCCATTCACCTTGCGCACGTGCTTGTCGGCGTCGGCCTTGTATGCGTAGAGGTCCACGGTTCCGGTCAAGGTGGCGATGCCCTGGTCCACGGTCACCTTCACATTGTGGAACTGCTTCTTGTCCAGCCGGGCCTGGACATCGCTGACCGCCGGGCTGGCTGCCTGTGCTGTGGCAGCGGGGGCCGGGGTCTGAGCTGGGAGCTGAGCCGCAGGCTGCGACGGGGTCTGATCTGGCGTCTGAGCCGCAACTGTAAATCCTTGAGAAAGGCCCCAAAGTGCCCCTGCGAGTGTGGCCGTCACAAGCGCGGTCCGGGTGGTACGCATCGTTCTTGTCATTTTCACACTCCTCCTCGTTCGTGCATCATTACCTTCGCGGCAGGGATGCCGCTCCATTGATATTGACACAAATTTCCCGGAAAGGTTGCGGGGCATCGGAGATGGAGGAGGATTTCCGGGTCAGCCGCACGAAGGTGTACGGAAAACCCCGTTCAGAAGGCCAAAACAGCCGCTCCCGGCGCTGGGAATGGACCGCTCCCGGCCGGGCAGGGGAGTGTTTCTCGTTGTCCTTGCCTGCGTATCAGCACGAGCCGCCCAGCATGGTTTCCACATCGCCTCTGCTCCCGGAACGCTGTGCGCACATGGAGATAGGCCTATTCTATGAATCAGGATGAAACCCTTTGCTTCCTTAAAGGCGTTGCTCTTACACTCGATATACGTGATCAAGAGGGGAAATATGAAGTCATTATCAAAGCACATGGATGGCCTATCATCGGAAGCAGGCCCAGGCATCTCGGACCTTCGGGTCGCGGCAGTGTTGCTCTTCGTGATCCTGAATCTCGCGGTATTTTTCATCCGCCTGGTCAGTGTTTGGCATTATGGCGCTCTGTTCCCGACCAGCGGTGGCGAGCCTACAACGATCTATGCCATATGGAAAGGAGTCCACCACCTGCCAATCTACGAGTGGCCCCTTGCATATCCATTTTCTGTCACGCCATACAACTATCTCTTCTATGCGACCTATTCTTTCTTTCTAAGGCTGGTTGGCGCAAGTGGCGCCGGCATCATGACGTGGGGACGCCTGTTTACACCTGTCTTCGCGATCGTGGGAGCAATTGCACAGTGGAAACTCGTGCAGACTCATCTCAATCTTCGCGGCAGCCGCAGCATTCTATCGCTGATTTTTGCGGTGGGCCTCTGGTTCTGCGCCTCCATTGTCCGCTACTGGGCTATCACCATAAGGCCTGACATACCCGCCATCGCTCTAGTCATGATTGCCCTTTGGATGATCGTGCGGCAACCACGGTTTGGCTTCGCTTATGCAGGTGTGTTTTTCTATCTTGCATGGTCGTTCAAGCAGTCCGTAGTTCTGTCGCTCGTAGGCGTCTGCTTGTTCCTCTTGCTTCACAAGCGGTGGCGCGATCTATTTGTTCTGACCACCGTATTTGCAGTTTTAACCTCTGCAACGCTTCTCCTTGGAACCCCAGTATACCGATACAACATTCTTGTCTCTCCTCGGCTCATCGCATGGAGCGTCATGTGGGCTCTCCAAATCGCGCCAAAGTCCGTGGTTGCGAACGCGTACTGGATTCTTGCACCTATCGCGTTGCTTCTCGCAACAGGCGCGCGCCGAGTCGATAACACTGTCCGAATGCTTACTACAATTCTTGCAGTTGCGCTGGCAGGCGGATTGGCTGGAATGACAAAAGCGGGCGCATGGGACAACTACCTTTTTGAGGCGTTTGTCGCCGGCTCCACGCTGCTGCAGATAGCCGTTTTTGCTGCGCCGGGGCGGCTCGTAAACGCTCTTCTCTTGTTCAGCTGCGTGCAGCCAGCAATACAAGCTACAGTGCCGCAAAGCGGGACTGAGCGGCACGCATTAGGAACGGTTGGAATTGCCACCTCTGCCGAGTACGCGGATGCAGTAGCGCTGCGCGACCGTTTGGCATCATTGAAAAAACCTATCTTTACATCGAATGAGATATTTTCACTCCCGTGGTTCTCTACCGACAATCGCGCACCTGCTTTGGTTATTGATCCCTTGTTTCACCAAGCCTCACTGGCCAGTTGTCAAAATGGATGCGTCGAAGGGATGTTGCAAAGAGGAGAGATTCCAACCGTGATGCTGCTCAGTTCTGGAGATATTTACCAGAGTAGCATGAATCCGAATTACGAAAAGGTCGGCGAGGCCAGGGTTGGAGACAAGCTATGGAGTATCTATGCGCTTAACCTCCGCGCGCCAAGCCAGGATTATACCGTGCCGTGAAAATATTTCCGGAAGTAGGGTATTGAATAACCAATTCCACTGCCGAAATCTGTAATCCGGCTGCAGGACGCTCGCGTTTCAGAGAGATGGTGAGCCAGGTCGGCAATCTTATACTCGGCGAAATACTCAGGAGACTCACCGGTTATCTCCACGTTTTTTTATGTTCCTCATAGTAAGTATCGGCATAACCATCGAATTCCACCTTAGCCCTGGGGCAGTCTCTCCTTGTCCTTCATTGCGCTGCCAGAGGAATCATCCGGCCCAGTTTCCGTATCGCTTCTGCCCCGCGACACAGAGCGAATAATAAACAGCGGCCTTCCTTTTCCCTGAATGAAGGAGCGCCCGACATATTCTCCAATCAGCGCCAGGGCAAACAGGTTGATGGCTGAAAATAAAAGCAGGACAAACAGGATGATTGCCCATTGCGGAACGACGTGAAGAACCAGAAGCGTATAAACCGTCCAGGCAAGAATGCAGAGCGCGCCAACACTCGTCACGGCGCTTAAATAGAACATGAACCTCAAAGGCGCCGATGCAAAGCCGGTGACGCCATCTATGGCCAGGCCAACCATGCTTCCGATGCGATATTTAGTCTTCCCCGCAAATCTGGCATCGCGGTGATAATTTACGGCGACCTGACGAAAGCCTACCCAGGCTACCATGCCCCTCATAAAGCGGTGCGGCTCGGGCATCTGCCGCAGGACATCGGCGACTTGCCGGCTTATCAAGCGGAAATCGCCTGTATCGACGGGCACATCGGTCTGTGACAACCCGCGAAGAAGCCGGTAGAAGAATCCGGCGGTCGCACGCTTGAAGCGGCTTTCGCCTGCCCGCGAGATGCGCCTGGCGTAGGCCACATCGGCCCCGGCATCCATCGCCGCCATCAGTTCCGGCAACAACTCCGGGGGATCCTGCAAATCGGCGTCGATGAGCAGCACTCTCTCGCCCCGGGCTATGTCCAGGCCTGCTGTCAGGGCCAGTTGATGTCCATGATTCCGCGAGAGATCGACAATGACCACACTCTGATCCTGGCTTTGTATCTCCATGAGTTTCTCCGCCGTCCGGTCGGTGGAGCCGTCGTTTACGAATATCATCTCGAAGGAGCATTTCGTCTCTTGAAGAACGCGACTCATGCGGTGATGAAATTCAGATACACACCCTTCCTCGTTGTGACATGGCACAATCACGCTCACAGAGACAGCCTCGCTTGGCTGGTTGCAGTTCATGCGGTCGTCATCCGGATATTTCGTCACAAATCATCTCCTTGCATCTCCAGCGCCTCTTTCATTATGCAATCCTCGCCGCGGATGCTGTCGCACTGTTCGCGCCTTCCCCTGTCCGCCCGCGCAACGCGAGAATCGCGTAACAGCCGAGGATCACCATCAGCGGATCGAGCGGGCGCATATGGTACGGCTCTGGATGGGTAAAGTAGTACATCACGGGAAATAGAAAAAGGACTCCGCCATAGCGCATTGCTTCGAAGGGCTTTTGCCGATAGGCCAGGACGATTCCGAGAATCGCGAGCAGCGTCATGCCGGTGGCGAAGAGAATATTTTCCGGATCGGTCGGTTCCATGGCCAGATAGCGCGGATTGAAGCTCCAATAGCCTGTCCACAGATAGACAGCGCGGCGGGCGCACATTCCTGCATACCAGCCGGGATGGTCATGAATAAATGCTTTGGCCTGCTGGGCTTTGTGGTCCATATAAGCTATTTCGCCGGCGTTGTATTCGGCCAGCTCCGCGGCGTCGTGCAGCGGGTGCCTGTCGTCGCTGGTCCAGCGCAGATTGTCTCCGTTATTGCCCATCCACAGTTCGAGGCCCATGCTGTCACGCATGGGAATGAAGCGATGAAAAACCACAGCGTTGCGAATCATCCAGGGCGAGAGGACGGCGGCAAGAACGAGCGAGGCCGCCAGCCCCGGCAGCAGCCAGCGCTGGCCTGCGCGAGCCAGCCTCCAGACGGAGAACAGGAGCAGGAAGGAAACCACCACGAGAATCGACGGCTCGGTGAGAGCCGCAAATCCGGCGAGCGCTCCAAAACCGGCCCATAGCCCCAGCCGCGGAGAAGATTCCAAATCCTGCGCCAGATAAAACATCCAGCATAGGCAAAGCAGCAGCAAGTGCGTGGACCAGGCCCAGGCCGCGGAGAAGTAGATGCCATAGGGGAAAAAGGCCCATACCCAGGCCGACCACCGCGCCACGCGCTCGCCAAAGCTGCGCCGGGCCAGCAAAAAGATCGGGATACAGGCAATCGAATTAATCAGGCAGTCGAAGACGTGAATGGCAAAGATCGATTGTGCAGTGTGAATACCGAAAAGACGGAAGAAAACAGCAACAATCAGCGGATAAACCGGCGGCATGATCGCCGAGGGCTGGGTGGAAACAAACGGACTGCCGAAGCCCTGGCCCGCCAATAAAGCCCGCGCCACGTTTCCTTGCTCCCAGGCGTGTATGTGTGCCGCATCCATCAGATCCTCGAAGAGGAAGCTGTTGAAGGGAATTACCGACATGCGCAGAACGAGTGCAATCAATACCAACCACACCAGAAGCGGCACAGTCCGCAGACGTCTGCAAATCCACATGCCCAAGCCATGTTCTCCTGTCTTGTACCTCTTCATCATAGCCGGAACGCAACACCTAGCGGTAGCGCCGCGTGGCTTTGATAACCATGGAGAAAACGCCGGACTCATCGCGGGCCACCTGCAGCGAGACATGGCGGTTGATGGCGATTTCCGCCTGGATCAACTGCTGGGCGGTGGTGTTGACATTGGTGGCGTAGGTCAGGGTGACGTTGGTGCCCAATTGCTCCTCGACGATGATGCGCGAGGTGGAGTTGCCCAGGGCGCCGAGGTAGTTGGGGTCCACCTTGACCGACCCGGCCCCGAAAAGCCTTTGCACACGAGAGCTGACGGTGGCATTGAGCGCGCCGCCGAGCAGGGCGTCGGTAGTGGGGTTGGCGCCGGCCGACTCCTGCTGCTGCGTGTAGAGGCGCTGCTGGTTCTCGGTTCGGCCCAAAGCCAGCAGCGCCACCACGTCAGCCTCCGGAAGCGGAGGATCAGAGCGGTAGGTGACCGCCAGTTTTTCCGGAGTACCATGCAGGCCAAGGGTAATGTCGTAGTCCTCGACGCGGGCGGTGGCGTTCAGATCGATGGAGGGTTGAATGCGAACCGGGTTGGTGAAGTAAATGTCGCCGCGCTGCAACTCGTAGCGGGTTCCGGCGAGGATGGCGCTGCCCTCGACGATGGAAACGCGGCCCAGCAGCGAGGGCGAGGCCAGGGTGCCCCTCAGGCGCAGATCGACATTGCCGGCCAGCTTGGCGTAAGCGTTCTGGAAGTTCAGCTGCGGCGATGAGGTGATATGCACGTCGAGGCGGACGTGGTTGGACGGGGCGTCCGGGGGCACGATGTTCTCCACAGCGTTGGCCTGCGCGGCCAGTGCCGCAATGTCCAGTTCGGAGCTTATCGCAAAGCGGGTGATGAGTACGTCGCCGGAGAGCAGCAGATTGTTCTGCGGCCCTTGCAGATGAAGCGAGGCGTCAGCCAGGGAGCTGACTCCTTGCGGATAGCGGATGCGAATTCCATTTCCGGTAGCCGTCAGGTCGGCATAGATGCCGTGCTGGTAGGCCAGATAGCCGCCCACGCTGAGCTGGCCGCCGCCGCTCATGGCCGTCAGCGATCTGACCTCCAGCCGGTTCTGATTGAACTCCAGCGTTCCATGCAACTGGCTCAGGCCATTGGGCAGGTCTTCCAGGGAAAGCGCCGCGTTTTGAAAGTCGATGCGGCCGCTGAAGCTGGGACTCCGCAGCGGTCCGCGCGCTCCAATCTGAAAGGTCGTGTTGCCGCTGGCGGTCAGGTCGGGGTCGATGGTCTCGGCTACTTTCAGATTGATCGCCCCGCTGGCGGCAAAGTCCAGCTCGTGCTTGTCCTTGAGAGACAGGCTGCCCTGGGCATGCAGATCGGTCAGCTCGCCGGTGACGTGCAAAGGGTCGAGATGGAGGGTGGCATGGTCGAGGATGAGATGGGCGCCACCCTCGCTTTTCAAATAAACGCCGGAGACCGTGGCTGCCAACTCCTGCAGGCGGGCCTCGCCATGCAATTGCTCCGGCTGCGCCAGAGGCCCCTCGACTGTGATCGTTCCAGCCAGCGCTGACTCTCCACTCAGTCCTTTCATATGAGCCATTCGTAAGAGCGCGCCGATGTTGAACCGCGAGAAATCGAGTTTGGCCTGGGTGGCATAGTCGCCGCTGAGCGTCGTCTGGCCGTGCGCGGTGAATTGGGCCGCCTCCAACCGGGTTGTCAGGTCGTACGTGATGGAGCGGTTGGCGGTGTGCGCCGTCAATTCCATGCTGCCCAGAGGTTCTTCGCTTAGCACCAGGCCGGTCATGGTGGCGCGGGCATCCAGGCGCGGGTCGTCAAGCGTCCCCGTACCCTGCACGGTAAATCCCATCTTGCTGGTCATCGCCAGGCCGTAACGGCGCAAAGTATCAATTCGGGCCACATCGATCCCCTCGCCTTTGGCGTCCAACTGGAATTGGCCGGAGGTAAGATCATAGTTGCCCGTGGCCGCGATTTTCCCCGCGCCCTTGCTCACCGTAAGCGAAAGCAAATGGATGTTCTGGTTGGCAATGCTGGCTTGCGCCCGTACGCGCGCCAGCGGTTCGCCGTAGACGCTTGCATCGTTCAGCTCGACCCATCCGGAGCCAGCCAGCGCATGGATGGGACCGTCGGCTTGCAGCTGCGCATCCAGAGAGCCCGTCACGGGCAGGTTCTCTCCGGCGAGCGTCCACAGATCGTCCATGCCGATCCGGCCGGCGCGCAGGCGAAGATGCAGCACCGCATTGGCGTCGTAAGACGGAGGGGGCGCGGCATGACGGGCTACGCTGCCTGCGGGCAGGCTGGCGGCCAGGCTGCCGCTGATGTCGATCTGGCCGTTTCCGTGACGCAGCAGCGCGTGGGCAATGTCAGTCCTGGCTGCCGAGTAGCTGCCGGTGGCCTCGGCCTCATCAATACGGATATATTGCGTTGGCTTATGGGCTGAGTTGGCGCTTGAACCCGCGGGTATTTCGACCCCCAGTTGCGTGGCCTTTGCGGAGCCGGCAAGGTGGGGATCGAGCAGCGAGCCGGTCCATGTGCCGTGAAATTCTCCTTGTCCGTAGAGCACGATGGGTAGGGCAGCCGCACCGGATCTGCCGTTGCGAGCCAATCCCAGGTCGCGCAGAAGGGTATCGAACTCGCCCATGTTACCGCTATGAAAATCGACCGTGAGCGCCGAGGGACTGGTCATGGGGTACGCGCCTAGATGGCCGTGGGCATCCAGTTGGCTGGTGGGCAGATGCACAACCAGCTTGCGCAAATCGACTGCACCGTCGCGCTGCGTATAGGTAGCGTCGACCAGGCCGCCGGCAGGAACTTTACCCTGTGCAGCCTGCGCCGGCGGAGTGAGGCTGAGCAGGGCGCCCACGGAGAGGGTGCGATCGTCACCCTTGATCCACTGCGCGCTGGCAAGGCCGTTGACGCGCGCGTCGAAGCCGAGATGCTGGAAGGGCGGGTCGCAGACCATCTCCAGGATGGTGTCCAGGGCAACGTCTTTGAATTGGGCCGCAACTTTGCCGTTGACGGGGATGGTGATTACGTCCACAGGCGGGAGCGGATGGGAAACGGCGCGAGATTTGCCTTTGGCCGGGGCCGGGGGCGGAGGCAGCCAGGGAGCCAGCTCAAGATCGCCGTCAATCTGGCCGCCCTGGCGCAGGCGAGCAACAATCGAGGTAATTAATAGTTGCCTGGGATCGGCATGAAGATGCGCATTCAATGTTACGCCCGTGGCGACGACGCCGGTCCCGATGTAAGCGCCCTCCTCGACATGAACGCCGCCATCGATGCGGAAGTTGCCTGCCTCGCCGGACCCGGTGAGGTCCAAATGGGCAATGCCTTGCGGCGTAAACGGATAGCCGGTGATGGGGTCAACCAGGCGCATGTCCAGATCGCCCACGGCTTTGGCATGCCAGCGAGGATGGGCAAAATCATCCAGCGAACCGTAGATTTCCAGGGCTCTGTCCTTGACGCCGCGGCTGCTGGCGATAATGCGCAGGGAGCGCAGGGTTGCGGTGTTGCGCGTCAGCTCCAGCGTGGTCTGGATGGATCCCTGAACCGGAGGCGGCAGCGGTTTGCCCGGCCTGGAGGAAGCGCCGCGCGCGAGATTCAGATCGCGGACTCCGGCTTCAATGCGGTAGCTCTCGTATATGCCGGCCGCTGCCGGCATGTAGGCCATGCGCAGAGAGAGATCGCTGGCGGCAAAATCGAGCGGGATGTGCCGGTCCTGAAAATCAAAGGCCGCAGCGCGGTTCTCGTAATCCAGATCCCCTTGCTCCACTGCCACGTGAGCGGTCTTCAAATCGAAGAACCTGTCGAGCACGGGCTCACCCCGTGGTCTGGGCTTGCGGGGTTGCGGCTGGTTGGTCGAGCCGTCGGGGTAGACGATCAGGTGCAATCGTGGCTGGGAGATTTTCAGGTCATCAAGCTGGATGCGCGGGCTCAGGAAACCCAGCACGCTCAGCCTCACACGCACGCGTTCGACCTGGGCGTAGGGAGCCTCGCCGGGTGCTTCGAGGCCGTGAATGACCAACCCGCCGGCCTCGGCCTCCAGATTGAGCAGACGCCAGTGGAAGGAGGCGATTTCGACGCGCCCGCCGGTGGCTGTCTCCAGTCTGTTCACCATGCGGCGGCGGACAAAGTTCTCAAAAGCGGCTGAACTTGCCGCAAAATAAGCTCCGATCGTTGTTACCGCCAGAAGAATCACGGCCGCTGCCACCGACAAGGGAAGATGGCGCAGGAAGAAGCGGCGCAGGCGGCTCGGACGGCTCGCTTCGACCGGCTCCTCCGGCTTAGGCGCAATAGGATCCTGAGCCTCTGCCGGGACAGGGGGAGTTGTTTCGGTCTCGCTCATACGCCTCCCTTCCCTGCTCCGGATGCAGTGTCAGGAGCTTTGAGCGCCGGGTCAAGCACTTCCACGTCGCCCTGCCGGCGCAGATTCCTGAGCCAGTCATCGAAGAGCACGTTCACCTGCCGCTCCAGCAGAATCTCCTGGATGCGCTGGGCCACCGAGTCCAGCGGCGGAATCGCCTCGCCCGGCGCATACTGCGGCAGCAGCGTTTCGCGGTAATACTTCTCAACCTCCTCCGGCGTGATGCGAATCCCCTGCCGGAAACGCAGTTCGATGAAGCGTAGAATCTGAACCCGGTAGCGGAGATAGGCCTCAACCCGCTGTGGCGACAGCCCATGCGCGGCCAGAAACGCCGCCCATCCCTGTTCCGTGGCGCAGTTGAGGCGAACGCAGGCGGGAACTTCCCTGCGAATTTCTTTGAGGCGGGTATCGACCTCGTCCTGCGAAGGCTCCGCGGCCTGCACATCCTCCTGTCGTATCTGCTGCTGGATGAGCGCGCGGCTGATCAACTGCTCCAGGGCGCGCTTGGGCGTAAGAACGCCGAGCCCAGCCTGGCCAGGGTCCAGCACCGCCAGCCGCATCTCGTCGTCCACGTCGCTGGACAGGATCACCTGGTCGTTGACCACGGCAACGACCCGGTCGAGCACCACGGCGTTAACGGGCGGAGCCGCCTGCGCGGGATTCTGAGCCAGAACAGAAAATGCTCCCATTACCACTAAACACGCCGCGATGGCAGTCACGCGGAGGAGTCCGAACCTGCTCTTGTGCCGAGTTTGAGTCCGGTTGTGCATCAGAAGGTCTGCCCCAGGCTGAAGAAGAAGTTGAAGTGCGTGCCTTCGCCCACATGCTGATTGGCGGTGATGTTCGAGTGCGAGTAGTTGACGTTCACCGGGTAGATGGGCGGATTCAGATTGTAACTGAAATCCAATCGGATGGGCCCCACCGGCGTATGGTAGCGCAAACCCACGCCCGGCGCGTGGGAGAAGTAGTTGAAACTGCACGCCCCCTGCGTTCCGGTCGAGGTCGAAGGGCCGCTTGGTTCCGGGACGGGGTTGGCTATGGTGGGAGGGGTCAGGATCTTGCACTTATCGCGCTCCGGTTGGCGAACCCTGAGAGCGCTCGCCCAGGCGTCGGAGGCATTGGTGAAGACGTTGCCCATGTCGTGGAAGAGCACGAAGCTGACCGTGTTGCCCAGCCATGGCAGCGTGGGCGGCGGCAGGCGCAACTCCGTGCTGTTGATCAGCGCGCCCGCCCCGCCAATGGGGTAGCCCGTCTCAGGATCGCGCGGCCCGGCCTGGTTTGGACCGAAGCTCCGCAGTGAAGTGGCCCCGCCCGCGTAGAGCCGCTCAGGCAGGGGAATCAATTCCGCCGGGAGCTTGCCAAAAGCCCGCTCCTGCCCATAGCGCGTGTTGCGGGCCAGAACGATGCGGCCCTTATTGAACCTGTAGTAACTCGAATTCGACAGGTCGAGACGGTTGAAGTTAGCCTGCGCGCCGAACCCATCTCCGGAGAGAAACTCCTGGAAGCTGTTGTAAGTGCCCCGATGCGCATCCAGAGCCGAGTCGCGGGTATCGCGAATCCAGGTCAGCGCCGGACCCGCCACGCGCACCGCCTTGGCCAACAGCGCGATCTCGCCGGGAGCGACCTGCAGGCTGCTGGCTTGCACCTTGACGCGGCGGAAGTCGAATTCGTAGACAAAGGTGTTGGCCCTGGAGAAGGCAAACCCCCGCGCATTAAAGTGCTGTTTCCAGCGCACTCCAGCCTCCAGCTTGGATGCCACATAGGTGGAGACATCAAGGCTATTGGCGTAGCCGCTGGAAAGAGTCAGTCCAAAGTTCCGGTTGCCCTCGAAGTGCGGGTTCTGGAAGAGCAGGTTGATCTTCTGCTCCAGCAATCCATAAGTGCCGCGCAGCGAGATGGATTGCTCCCGCCCGTTGAGGTTGTTGCGGGTAATGTCGGCCAGAACACGGGGACTAACGCCCGTTTTGCCGTTGGGACTGCAACTGGCGCCGCTGGCGATGATGCCGCCGCAGTTATACTGCGGGGTTCCGGTCTGGGCCTCGAAACCAGCACCATAGGTCAGGGCCCAGCGCCGCGCCTCCACTACCTGCAGCAACACGGTCTTATTCACTTCCCCCCCGGTAGGATTTTCGATGGCCGTGTCGATCTCGTTGAAGAGGGCAAAGTCGTAGAGATTGCGCTGGGTTTCCATCAGCGCCGTTTCGTTGAGCGGATCGCCGGGATGCAGGGTTATCGCCTTGGCCACCGTCACCGGACGGGTGTAATGCAGACCGGTCAGCAGCACCTTGCGCACAAAAAGCTGCCGCCCCTCGATGATGTGAAAGACCACGTCTACCTTGTTGGGATCTGCAGGCTCAACCTGCTGTGAGACCTCAACCCGCACCTGGTCAAAGCCCCGGCTCATGTAATCAATCAACAACGCGTCCCGGTCTCCGGCCAGATTCCGCGGTGAAAGTTGTTGCCCGGCGACAGTATTCATCAGCAGAGCGAGCCTGGCGGCATCCGCATGCTCGTTTCCTTCCAGGCGCACAGAGCCAACTCGCTGTTGTTTGCCTTCATCGATGCGGTAGACAATCGCGAGCGGGGCGGTTTTACCAACCTTCCCCCCCAGAGACGAAGGCCCGTCGCTGGGGACCCCGGTCTTTACGGCGCCCGCGCTGGTATCGGGGGTAATCCTGGCCTTGGAGAAGCCGTTGTTCTGGTAGAGGGTCTGAAGGGTGTTGACGTCGGCAGCAACCAGCGCCTGGCTATAGTCGCCGTGGCGGTTGAGAGAATCGGCGGCATGCACGCTGAGCAGCTCTTTGAGAGTCGCGGAGTCAAAGTAGTGGTTGCCGGCGACCGAGACGCGCTCGACGCGCCGACGCGGCCCCAGGCGCACCTTGTAGAGAATCGTCACCTGCCCGGCGGCCGTGGATTGCGGTTCGTGCTCCACTTTTACGTCGAAGTAGCCCATCCGCTGGTAGTAGTCGCGCAGCCGGCGATTGCCCTCATTGAGCAGATCCTCGTCGACGCTGCCTTCCTCGAAGATGGGAATCACCTTTTTGAGCAGCTCCGGGCCAGCGCTGGCGCCTTCGACCAGAACTTTAACCACCGGTCCCCGGTTAGCGTAAAAATGGAAGTTGGCCTTCTGGCTCTCCGTCGGGTACTTCTGGCTTTCCAGCTTGATTTCAGCTTCCAGGCGCTGCTCGCCGCGGTAAGCCTTCAACACTCCGGCTAGGGCCCGGTTGTCGGTTTCGCGATCCACGGGCGAACCGGCTCTCAAGTGCGCATGATGGCTGAACTCTTTTACGCTCATCCCGGGGTCGCCGGTTACTTCCACTGTGCCCACGCGCGCCTGCGGGCCACTGACCACATGGAAAGCAATATCAACGAGTTGCTCCTCCGGATGGGCTGTGAGGGCATGGGTAATCACCGGCGCGTGAAAGCCGTCCTGGGCCAGCGTCAGGCGCATCTGCTCCAGAGCTTGTTCGAGTTTGGCGGGCGTAAAACGGGCGCCTGGCGCAAGATGGCAGGCGCGCTCCAACTGCGTATTGATTGCTGCGCCCTTGGCGCCATCCACGCTGACCGTACCGATAAAGACGCGAGGCGTTCCGCTAAAGGTGAGGACCACGCCCTCCTGCTCGCGGACTCCGTCCACCGCAATGGTTTCATAGAGGCCGGTCAAATAGAGCTGGCGCAGGCTCCTTTTCAGCTCTTCCCGGTTCAGAGGCGCTCCCACGGCCTGGGCCAGATGGCCGGGCAGGGGAACCAGGCGATCGGCGGAAACGCCGGCGAAGGAGATACGCCGTACCGGCAAGCCCTCCCACTGGGCCAGGAAATCTACAGGCGTTTGCTCCGCCGTATTGCCTTCCGCAGCGGTACTACCTGCAACACTCCCCAGGCTCTGGCTCCAGGCGCTTGTACAGCCCGAAATACCCAAAGCGAGAAGGCAGGCCAGGAAAGCGCCGTTCCAGGATCGCTTGCCGCATTGACCCGCAGGCTTTGCCTTCAAAACCATATCTCCCCAAAAAAACACGGGGAAAAGCGCCCCGTAGCACAATCGCTGGCCATGATCCGTCTCAGCGATCAATGATCAACACATCTGTTCCTTCATCATATTCTAACGAGGAATAGCAACCGTGCATCATACCAGGTGCTGTTCCAGCAAGAGAATGCCACGCCATCACCCCACTTTAGCCGCCGAGCAAAGAGTGTGGGACATTTTTGAGTACCCGCGTGTTCACTGCATCAAGAATCCTGCGTTTCCCTCGCTCCACGGCGCTCATATTCCTCTGCTGTCAGCCGATACATTCTTCCAGTTGCAGTGTATTCCGCCAACGACGAAGCGGTGTATCGTGTGGTTTGTCTTCGCGTCGTTCGTCCGGGTTGCCCGGGATCACTCCGGCAGAGAAAGCCCGGAGCTTCAAGGAACAGGACAACTGGCGCAGGTTTAGGCAGAGGAACTGCGTCCGGCACTGGACCGTACCTAGGTGTCTGCCCGGATTACGAAAGGAGGAGAAGAGGCAGAAGGTAGAATCATCTCTGAAACTCTTTTGAGTTTGCGTCGTCTAATGAAGATAAGCTGATACGAGGACACTCAATGGCGAACCACCCCTCTAACTCACCCTCCCTTAAACCCCTCACGGGAAAGGCGATCCCCAGCGTGCGCCGGATTCCTGTTCTACCGGTCCGGGATACGGTCCTGTTTCCACATGCCGTACTGCCTCTGACCGTGGGCCGGGAGAGCTCTATCCAGTTGATTGAATCTCTGGGCGACGAACGGTCGATCGTGGTGGTGGCCCAGTTGGACCCGCGGTTGGACTCGCCTCAGCCGACAGACCTGCACGCTGTGGGAACCCTGGCCACGGTACACAAGGTAGTGCGCATGCCCAACCAGAGCAGGTTTGTCTTCACCGAGGGCACGGAGCGTGTGCGGCTGATTCGTTATACGCAAACCGAACCGTTCATGATAGCCGAGGTGGAGATCATGGAGGATACGGCGTCGGAGTCTTCGGCCAGCATGGAAGCACTGGTACGCAATGTGACGGGCGAGTTTCAGCAGATCGTAGCCGAATCCCCGACACTCTCCGATGAGTTGCGGACCATTGCCGCGAACATCGAGGAGCCGAGCCGGCTGGTGGACTTTGTGGCCTCCTCGCTGCCCTTCTTGACCACTGAGGACAAGCAGCAACTGCTGGAGACGCCCAGCATCGGCACCCGGCTGGAACTGCTGAACCAGCATTTGGCCAAGGAGATCGAGGTCCAGCAGTTGCGCACTAAGATCCAGACCGAGGTGCAGGACCAGGTGCAACAGTCGCAGCGCGATTACTACCTGCGCGAGCAGCTCAAGGCTATCCAGAAGGAACTGGGCGACGTGGACGACGGCCAGCGCGAGACAGATGATTTGCGCAAGAAGATTGAAGCCGCGGGAATGCCGGAGGATGTGAAAAAGGAGGCCCTGAAAGAACTGACGCGCCTGTCCCGCATGTCTCCCATGGCCGCCGACTATTCGCTGACCCGCAACTATATTGAGTGGCTGGCGGTGCTGCCGTGGGCCATAAGCTCAGGTTCCAAGATCGACATCAACAAGGCCAAAGAGATCCTGGACGAGGACCACTACGAGCTGAAGAAGGTGAAAGACCGCATTCTGGACTACCTCAGCGTTCTGGAGCTGAAGCCTGACATGAAGGGGCCGATTTTGTGCTTTGTGGGGCCTCCGGGAGTGGGCAAAACCAGCCTGGGACGCTCCATCGCCCGCGCTCTGGGGCGCAAATTTCAGCGCATTTCTCTGGGCGGCATGCACGACGAGGCGGAGATTCGCGGCCATCGCCGCACCTACATCGGCGCTATGCCCGGCCAGATCATCCAGTGCATTCGCCGGGCCGAAACCAATGATCCGGTCATGATGCTGGACGAGATCGACAAGCTGGGCCGCGACTTCCGCGGCGATCCGTCCTCCGCATTACTGGAAA
>Ga0181527_1000439_pt1 | contig 47931 bp, 40 predicted proteins | sample PEATcosm2014_Bin_30_FD_119762 | JGI IMG/M metagenome (GOLD analysis project Ga0181527, IMG submission 119762) | Peatland microbial communities from MTU Mesocosm Facility, Houghton, MI, USA - PEATcosm2014_Bin06_60_metaG | ecosystem: Environmental > Terrestrial > Soil > Wetlands > Peat | place...
AAACGGGTCGATTGTCGATCCTGAGCCTCCACAGGCCATCTGGGAGCTATTCGATGATTCGCCTTGGGGGTACCTGGAGACCAAATCGATGACCCCCGAAAATAGTTTTTCAGCAACCTGCTAATGGCCTGCCTCGTGCGCCTGAGCCCCCTGCGTGCACTCCGATGGTGCGGAACATTCTACGCGGAACTCTTCAGGAACACCCCGGAGTATGTCCTCTTGACTTGGGTCCACTTCCTGCCGCCGCTGGCCCTCACCCTGCTTCTCCGCACCAGGATCAACTTCAGCCCCTTCTTCTCTGCCGTGGTGGCTCTCGGCCTGGCTTCCAGTGGCTACTTCACCGAGATGCTCCGACGCGGGATTCAATCCATTCCTCCCGGACACATTGAGGCCGCCCGCTCCACGGGCATGTCCGGAGTCCTCACCTTCCGCTTCATGGTCCGCCGATGGCGTGTGCGCCCGTCACCGGGCGGATGGTTCCGCCGAAGGCCGGGGAGAATCACAGGCTCTTTTGCAACACCGCCCGAACACGGGCAACGACGATCTGCCCGTCACCCTCCCGCAGCCCTGCCGGATGGATGGTTAGGATTCCCTCCGCGGCACGGCGCTCGTTCAGGTGGACGGGCGGCTCACCACGTTGGAGCTCCATGCTGATAGCCGAGGCCGTACGTCCGAGGGCTGCTTCTTCAAGCAACAGTTCCAGCAGAGGGAATCGCCCCGTTTCGGATGCGGACAAGAGTCGCACGCGGATGTGCGGGAGATCGGACAGGCCTTCCGCAATCGCGACCAGTTGGGCTTCTCTCGCCGCAAGCTCCGATCCGGCGTCCATCCTCACAAATCGCTCTAGCGCGACGACCAGGCCGACGATCTCCTCCTTCCCGACCTTGAAGCCACGACCCAGCCCATGGTGGGGGATCCCGTGCAGGGCCCGGCGCGGAATGAGAAGTTCTGGGGGCTCCCAGGTCTCCGGTGCCACGTCCATATCCAACTGCTGGAGGGCGGCCGCGGCAATCAGATGGCGGCGGCCACAGAGCATGCCGGTGCTTTGCGGGCCCCGGATGGCCTTACCGCCACTGAAGGCCACGAGGTCCGCCCCTTCGGTGATGAACCGCCGCAGGTTCCCGACCGGCGGAAGCTGCGCCGCGGCGTCTACAATCACCGGCAGCGTATGCCGCTTGGCTACTCCCGTGATCTCAGATAACGGAGGATCGTTGGAGCTGGTTGCCGTGTAGGCGATAGCCGCAGTCCGTGGCGTGATGGCCGCCTCAAGCTCCCATGCCTCGACGCCGCGCACCCCGGCGCCGACAATGCGATCGTTGAACCCGACCTCCCGGATCCGGGCACCGGCCGCCCGAATGGCATGGTCGTACGCCGTCCGGTGCGTCCGGCACATGAGGACCTCATCGGGCATTCCCTCCGTGTCGGGCAGGCGCTCCATTCGGGTCACGTCCAGTCCCGTGAGGCACGCTGCGGTCCCGAGGGTCAATGCTGCCGCCGCTCCGGACGTCACGAGCCCCGCCTCAGCGCCGGTGTGCTGCGCGATCACCGCGCTGGCCTTGGCTTGCAGCTCCGCGATATCCACGAAGCTCTGGGCCGCCTCCCGCATCGCCTCCAGTACCTCGCGGGCCATCAAGCTGCCCCCCAGTCGGGTCAGGAGGCCGGCTGCGTTGATCCGTTTCCGAATTCCCAATCGGTCGTAGATATCCATGCCAGCCATCATCTCCTCCCCCCACCCCAAGGGTCGCCAGATCCCAGGCCGACGCCGGCCCGTGGGAGGGCCTCGTCTGGGCGTACCTGATCGGGCTCCGGAGACATCACCGGGACTGCCGCCTCCTCGGAGGCGAGGCGAGAGTATCGAGGCGTCGCGGTTGTGTCAAGGCGGCGTGCACGCTCCAGGCTGCCCGCGGTTCGGCGGATACGCGGCTCGCATCCGTCCAAGGATCCCGTAACCCACGACCAGCCTCAAGACGACGTGACAAGCGGAACAAGCGGAATATTGGTCTTGACATTGGCCTCCGGGTGGAGGTATCTGTTTCCTGTCTAAGAACAGGGCCCTAGATGGGATTTGGTCCGTCGCCCCGCAGGAATTGCACAACGTCCACCCATCGAAGCCACCGAACGGTTTGCACGACAAGGTCCGTGCCGAGCCGTCTGATAGATGATCGCGGTGAACCGAAGGAGTCATTGTCGTCCTCGGAGCTTCTCGGCGTCTCCAGGGACCCTGAGAGCGGGAGGGCGATCTCACCGTTAGCCTTCCGCTCGCAGATATCATCCTGCTTCCATCAGCGTCCAACAGACGGGAAACCTCGCGATCATCCTCCAAATGAACAGCGGAATCCACGCTCGCTCCGCACCCCCGGGGAGTCCGCCCCTGGGTTCTGTGCCGAGGGCAGCTCTTCGGTGAGTGACCGTGTGTTTGTTCGAGAGAGGACAACGATGTTCGGCCGTCCGACCCGACAGGAGGGGGAACGGCCGTGAGCATCTCGCTCGGGACTCCAGTCGAGCGGACGGGCTTGGTGCCCTTTTCGGGAATCCGGAGGATCTTCGAGCGCGCGAAAACTCTCGAGCGTGAGGGCCGTCCGGTGATCTTCCTGGAGACCGGCAGGCCGGACTTCGACACCCCGGTGCACGTCCGGGATACCCTGAGAGGGTGAGAGCATGGCCAAGCAAAAAAAGTTCGATTTCGCGCAGTACCTCAGCAATGCCACGCAGCTCATGGCCTTTTCAATTGTGGCCCTTGTTGCGTGGGAGGTGGTGGTCCGTCTCGGCGATATCCCTAAGTACCTCGTCCCCAATCCTTCCGCGGTGATCATGTACATGGCCGAACACCCGGGTTATATGCTGTACCATTCCTGGATTACCCTGGAGGAGACGGTCCTGGGATTCTTGGGTGGGGCGCTCCTAGGGATCATAAGTGGCATCGGCATTCACTTCTCGGCGTACCTCCGCAAGACCCTTTACCCGGTCCTCATCGCCTTTAACACTATCCCCAAGGTGGCGTTGGCTCCCCTCTTCTTGGTGTGGTTCGGGTACGGGTTGCTCCCAAAGGTTCTCATCGCTCTCCTCATCGCCTTCTTCCCGCTCGTCGTCAATACCATCGACGGGTTGGCCTCGGTGCCGATAGAGCTTCTCGAGCTTGCGGATATCTTCCGCGCCAGCGAGTGGCATAAGTTCTGGAAGGTGTCGTTCATCCACTCGCTGCCCTACATCTTCACGGGATTGAAGGTCTCGGTCGCTACCGCGGTCGGGGGGGCCGTGGTGGCAGAGTTCATCGGCTCCAATACCGGTCTGGGCTACATCATTGTGATGGCGAATACGTCGGTGAACCTCGCCTCCATGTTCGCTGCCTTCGTTCTCTTGACAGTAATCGCACTTGGCATGTTCTGGCTCATGGAACGGGTCCAGATCGTGGCGATCCCCTGGTCCCGGTACTAGGGACTCCCGCGCGTGAAAACCGAGCCGAAAACGCTCCAGGTTAGACCCGATGCAAACCCCGAACGAAACGAGGAGGTCTCTGCGATGAAACGCATGCTAATACTGTACTGTAGTCTCCTCGTCATCCTGGTCGGATGGTTCGTGCCCGCTTCTGGAGCCGACCAGCTTGAAAAGGTGACGTTCAGGCTCGACACCACCTTCATCCCCAAACACGGGCTCTTTTTCGCCGCCCTTGGCAAAGGCTTCTACAAGGACGAAGGCCTCGAGGTGGAGATTGTCCCGTCCACCGGCTCCATGGCCACATCTCAAATCATCGCTACGGGCAGGGAGGCCTTCGGTTTCGCCGATGCAGGCACCATGGTCTTGGCGCGGCAACAGGATGCCAAAGTCAAAATGATCGCCGTCATCCATGCCAAGAACCCCTTCTCCGTGGTGACCCTGGCCAGCAAAGGGATCCGCGAGCCGAAAGACCTCGAGGGGAAGACGATCGGCATCGACCCGGGCGGGACGCTAATCATGTTTCCCATCTTTTGTTCGCTGACAGGCATCGACTGCAAGAAGGTAACGATCGTCACCATCGATAACGCGGCCAAGGTCCCGGGGCTCCTCGCGGGACGCTTCGATGCCATCGGGGGGTACAGTGTGTCCGATCCGCCGGTCATCGTCGGGATGGGTGAGACCCCGTATGTGATTCCCTGGAGCAAATACGGGTTCAACGCCTACTCCAACGGGATCATCGCCAATGAGAAACTCTTGGCGGAAAACCCCGATCTGGTCAAGAAGTTCCTCCGCGCCACCATCCGCGGCATCAAGTACGCCAACGACCACCCGGACGAGGTCGCCAAGATCTTTGTGTCCTATGTGCCGGCGATAAATTTGGTCGCGGCCAAGGTCGGCATCGAGGCGGCGGCGGAGCGACTCTGGACCGAAGAGGCCATCGAACACGGTATCGGGTATATGACGGACGCCAAATGGAATGAGGTGCAGGACAATCTGGTGAAGTATCTGAACCTGAAGGAGAAGTCCGCTCCCGAGAAGCTGTACACGAACCAATTCCTGCCAGGCAAGGTGCAATGACGTGCCAGGATGGGAGAACCCCACGCAATGGAAGCCCCGATCGCCCTTGAGCTCCAAGAAGTAACAAAAATCTTCGAGGCGGCCGAGGGGGAGATCACAGCCGTGGACCGATGTTCGCTCGCCACACGCCAAGGGGAGTTCGTCTGCATTCTCGGCCCTAGCGGCTGTGGCAAGACGACCCTGTTACGAATCGCGGCGGGACTCATAACCCCGACGTCGGGGCGGGTCCTTTTTGAAGGGGTGCCGACGGAGGGCCCGCCCCCAGGAATCGGAATGGTATTCCAGCGGCCCGTCCTGTTACCTTGGAGGACGGCCGTTGATAACGTCCTCCTCCCTCTGGAGTTCCTCGGCCAGGATGTGAAGCACCTGAGGCCCAAGGCCGTGGAGTTGCTAAAGCTCGTCGGCTTGGAGGGGTTCAACCGTAGCCACCCGTACGAACTCTCAGGAGGGATGCAACAGCGGGTGGCCATCAGCCGCGCCTTGATCCACGATCCGAAGGTCCTCCTGATGGATGAACCCTTCGGGGCCTTGGACGCGATGACCCGCGATACGATGAACCTCGAACTTCAGCGCATCTGGCTGGAAAAGAAGAAGACGGTCCTGTTCGTGACGCACAGTATTGATGAAGCGGTGTTTCTCGCCGATCGCGTCCTGATCATGAGCAAGCGACCGGGCCGGATCATCGAAGAAATTCCAGTGGGCCTGGACCGGCCGAGGAAACTGGAGGACCGCTTTACGAAGCAATTTGCCGAGTCGGCTTTGCATGCCCGTGGATGCATTTACGAGCAGACGTAGACCGCTGCCGGAAACCCTAAGAAGAGGAGGACAGGCCGATGCGAAGACAGATCAAGATGACCGTGTTGCTTAGCCTGGCGGCCGTGATGATCGTGGCCCTGTGCGGGACGGCAATGGCAGGAGAAGCGCCGCGGAAGGTGACGTTCCGGCTGGACACCTCGTACCTTCCCAAGCATGGGATTTTTTTCGTAGCCCTGGACAAGGGGTTCTATCGGGAAGCAGGGCTTGACGTGACCATCACCCCCGGCACGGGGTCCATGGGGACGGTCCAGACGGTGGCGGCCGGGCGCGATGCCTTCGGCTTTGCAGATGCGGGGACGATGATCCTGGGTAGAGCGCAGGGCGCCATGGTCAAGAGCATCGGGATGATCCACGCCAAGAGTCCGTTTTCCGTGATCACCCTCAAGAAATACAACATCAAGACACCGAAAGAGTTGGAGGGCAAGAGCATCGCCAGCGAACCCGCAGGCAGTTCCTTCATCATGCTGCCCATCTTCTTCAAACTGGCTGGCGTGGATGGCAGCAAGGTGAAGGTGATCCCCACCGATCCAACATCCAAGGTGCCGGGCCTGCTGGCAGGACGATTCGATGCGGTGGGGTCGTACCTCGTGTCGGACCCGCCGGTCATCGTGGCGAACGGCGAGGAGCCGGTGGTCTTCGCCTATAGCGATTACGGCTTCAAGATGTACTCCAACGGGCTCATCGCCACGGACAAGCTGATCAAGGAAGACCCTGAGCTCGTGCGCAGGTTCGTCCAGGCAACCTTCAAGGGGATCAAGTACGCGAACGACCACCCGGACGAGGCAGCCGCCATCCTGGTCAAGAACGTTCCCGAAATCAACATCCAGGCCGCCAAGATCGGCGTCGAGCTGGCCTGCAAGATCCTCTGGACCGACGAAGCCATGGCCAACGGGATCGGCTACATGACCAAGGAGATGTGGGAGGTCACCCAGAAGAATATGGTTGACTACATGGGCTTGAAGCAGCCATTCCCCGTAGAAGAGCTGTACACTAACGGGTTTCTGCCTGGCAAGATCTAGAGACGGATTCCGGACATGTACGGAGAAAGGGGACGAATCGGGTTGATCGTGCCATCCAACAACACCGTGGTCGAGCAGGAGTTCCGACGCATCCTGCCTGAAGGGATCACGAGCTACGCGACCCGGATGCGGAATACGAAGGCCGACATCGGTGACCTTGAGATGATGGTTTCCCATGCGACGCGGGGAGCCGACGAGCTATCCACGGCCGAGGTGGACGTGATCGCATTTGCCTGTACCGCCGGGAGCTTACTCCACGGGATCGAGTGGGAACGCAAGCTGCGGAGTGACCTCGAGAAGGCGTCCGGGGGCATTCCGTGCATCACCACATCCCAGGCAGTCATTGATGCCTTCGGGCACCTGGGCCTGCGACGGCTCGTGGCAGCCACCCCGTACGTTGACGAACTGAATCGCGCCGAGAAGCGGTTCTTCGAGGCCAGCGGATTCGAGGTGCTCGATATCCGCGGGCTGGGCATTCGCCGTGCGGCGGATCTCGGCAGGTGCTATCCCAAGGAAGCCCTGGACCTCGCCATGAGCTTGCCGTACGAGAAAGCGGATGGGATCTTCATCAGCTGCACGAACTTCAGAACCATCGATATCTTGTCGGAGCTCGAAGAACGGACGGGGAGGCCCGCGCTGTCCAGCAACCTGGCCACGCTCTGGGCTGCAATAAAATGCTTGCCGAAGGCGTGTGGTCCCATCCGCGGATTCGGGTGCTTGCTTCACTCGTGACGTGCGAGGGAGATTCGCAAGTTACGCTGACCGGTGAACGGACTGAGCACGTCGACGGGTGGGTGCGAACGGGAGACTGTTCGCACCCACCCCTTTCTCTGCATCCTTCGACTCGCAACCCCCCTGCTGAACAGAGTGCTGGATGCTCCCACGTCGTCGCGGACCATTGGGGTAAAAGCGGAGGAACGAACCGATGGCACGGCTCTTTACCGACCCAAGAACTGTTGAGCAGATGACCGGGTTGAGCCTCAAGGGCACCATGACCATGCCCACGCAGGACCATGATCGCAGACAAGTCCTGCCGCTGGTCCTGTCCGCCGACCGGCAGGAGTACCTGCTGGTCCGGCATATCGATAGCAGCAACGTCGCCGCCTGCGGATTCAACCTGATGCCCGTCCTCATGTTCTCCCCATACTGGCTTCCCGAGCCGGCCCGGGGCGTCCATCAGACGATCGCAGACGCGGTGCGGTCGGTCCTGGGGTCCAAACATCTCACGGTGGATGCGATGACCCCGGTCTCCGTGTATGAACAGCTCCGCGCCGTCGTCCGGGTGGACGTTGAGCGTGAGGCGGTCTCCCCTGTAGACGCCTATCGCATCCGACGACAAGATGTCCTCCGGAAGTTCAATCACCATCGGACGCAGACGGCCGACGTGGCGCGGGCCCTCATGCGGGGCCACCCGCACCTCGGCCGCCTCGATCCCTGGCTCGGTGACAGGTCCAACACCTGCTTCGCGCTCCTGGACGAGATGGCAGCGCAACGAGGCCTGTCTGCCCTCCTGGGGACGTGGTTCACGAATTTCCAGGAGCTTTCCGGCCTCCGCGGCTCCCTTGCGGACGAACTGGGGTATGCTGCTCTCAATCTGGTGAAGACCGACGAGATCTGGGTCCTGGCCCCGGTCGGGTACGCGGTGGACGGGATTCCGGCAGTCCGGCGATACCCTGGCCTGGCCCACGCAGTCCAAGACCTCGTGGGGAGCGGAACGGTCGGCTTCGAGACGGATACGCTCGGCGCCTCCCGCCTGCTGGACCTACGCGACCAGGGTGTCGCCTTGGCCGACGGCGGGATGGTGCTTCGGGATTGGCGCGAGGAGAAGGCATCCTACGACGCCCCCTATTTCGTCGTGGGGGCCCTAGCCTCCCGCGACGCGATCGAGGGTGCCGCGAGCTTCGCCAGCGAAGCCATCAAGGCCGGCGTGGAGATTACGGAGCGGGACGTCGATCGGGTCTACATGAGCCGCCTCGCCGAGTTTCAGAGGCGACACCAGCTCCCCCTGAAGCTCGACTTCTACTTCGTCAACAACCATGCCGCCTCACGGACGATCCTCCCGTCCCGGCCGACCAACTACAAGCTCTCCAGAGGAATCACCGCACTGCGAATCGACGCCGGGATCTTCCTCGTGGATGACGGCTTGGTGCACGCCTGCACGGACATCGCGCGGACGGTCACCACCACGGAGGCTGCGACGGAAGTCTTCGATGTCATGGAGCGCGTCGTGCTGGAGGACATCATCCCGAGCATCTTGCCGGGCATGAGCGGCGAGGAGATCCACCGGATGGGCGTCGAGCGAATGGGTGCCCACGAGGCCGTTTTCCACACACACGGCTACATGCCCGACAGCTTCTCATGGCGGCGGGGCTATACCCGGGATATCGGCCATGTGATCGAACGGCAGGAATCGTACACCTTCGGGTTCAAGCCCGGCGTGAAGCGACCCGTCCATGCCGGGATGGTGGCCTGTGTGGAGTTCCACTGCACCCACGACGCTCATTGCATCATCATCGAAGACACGTTCGTAATCGACGACGGAGGCCCGATCATCATCAGCCGACTGCCGGAGGAATTCGGGCCGGAAGGCAAGGTGACGCGACGCAGGCGGGGACCGCTGACCCGAATCAAATCTTGACGCGCACGCCATTACAGCGATGGAGTCCTGGTGGTGCCTCAGGAAAAGGCTGATGAGATCGCGGAGCGTGCGCTGAAGATCCTGGATCAGGACCTCAAGTGGCGCGACCTGCATGGCAAGTAGCTTGGGAAAAAACGCAGAACAGGAGGCCGGTATGATCATCGATTGCCACGGCCACGTCTTCCAGCGCTGGGCCGATCTCTGCGGCCACGAGTCCCAGGAGGTCCATCGGAAATACATCCAGAAGAATGTGACCCGCCCGTCGGCCAAGGTCCGCCGGGCTAGGGACGGCGTCCCGGCCGACGCCAAGTGCCTGTTCCTGGGGGGGGACAATTCCTGGGCTGGACTCCGGGACGACGTCCAGTTCCGGGTGGGACCGTACGGACGCCTGGAGTACACTCTGAACGGCGAGGACTACTACATCCAGTACATGCCGGTCGGCATGGCGGAGATCGAAGCCCCGCCTGAGCTGCAACTGGCTCAGATGTCTTACGTCGGGGTGGACCACTGGGTCCTCCAGGCGGGGATGAGCTACGGCCTAATGAACGACTACAATGCCTTCTGCCAGCACCAGTACCCGGACAAGTTCACCGGACTGTTCCATGTCGATGAACCCATGGCGGACAGGCCGCGATGGATGAAGGAGATGGACCGCGCGAGACACCAGTTGGGACTTCGCGGGATCTACTACCAGCTCGATGGCTTCAGCCGGTACGGGTTCCAGTGGGCCTTTGATGACCCCCGCCTCGATCGGTTCTGGGAAACCCTCGCCTCGTTCCGGATTCCGGTCTTCTTTGAGTGCTCGAACGTGCCCGACTACGATGAGCAGAGCTACATCGCGAACATGAAGCGGCTCGACGGACTGCTGACCCGCTTTCCTTCCATGCGATGGCTCCTGGTGATGGGGCCCCCCGTCCAGTTCTTTGCCAAACACGGAACCTGGCAATTCCCAGACGAGGTGGCGAGGACCTACGGGCGCGAAAACCTGCAGCTCGAGATCATGTTCCCCATCACCTGGGGAGGAGTGTGGGACTACCCCTACCCCGAAGCGCAGGCCCTGATCAAAGACCTCCGCGACCGCTACGGTGCCCGGAAGCTCATCTGGGGATCCGATATGCCCAATATCGAGCGCTTCTGCACCTACCGCCAATGTTTGGAATACGTGCGCAAGTACTGCGACTTCCTTACCGCAAGCGAGAAGGACCTGATCCTCGGGAAGAACGTCGCCGAGCTGTGCGGGATTGGACAGCACTGATCCTGAGCGGGTGAGGCACCCACAATCTCTTTTCAACCATCGGGAGGTGAACGCTCATGACGACGCGACCCCCAGCCGAAGTCGGCATGCCCCTCGAGGCCGTGGATACTCCTGCTCTCTTGCTGGACCTGGACGCATTCGAAAAGAACCTCACCCGGCTTGCCGCGGCTGCGGCCGGCGCGGGCGTCCGGCTGCGTCCTCACGCCAAGAGCCACAAGTGCCCCGTGATCGCGCTACGCCAGATGGCGAGCGGCGCCGTCGGGGTCTGTTGCCAGAAGGTGAGCGAGGCCGAGGCCATGGTCTACGGCGGCGTTTCCGACGTCCTGGTGAGCAACCAGATCGTCGGCGCCCCAAAGATCGCACGGCTGCTCAGCCTGGCCGCCCAGGCACGGGTGGCGGTGTGCGCCGATGACGCCGGCAACGTTGCCGCCCTCGACGACGCCGCGACCGCATTCGGTGTGCGCCTGCCGGTCTTGGTCGAGGTCAACGTCGGTGCGGATCGCTGCGGCGTCGAGCCGGCCGAACCGGCGCTGGCGCTGGCCAGGCAGATCGCCGGCTCGAGGGGTTTGCGGTTCGCGGGCCTGCAGGCCTATCACGGGGGGGCCCAGCACATCCGGGACTACGCCAGGCGGAAGGAGGCCATCGAGGCCGCCGCGGAAAAGACCCGGCGGACCGTGGAACTCCTCCGCCGGCACGGCCTGGCGTGCGAGCTTGTCTCGGGCGCCGGTACCGGCACCTATCCCTTCGAGGCTGCCAGCGGGGTCTGGAACGAGCTCCAGGCGGGATCCTACATCTTCATGGACGCGGACTACCTGAAGAACCTGAGGCAGGACGGGACCCCCGGCAGCGAGTTCACGCCCAGCCTCTTCGTGTACGCCACGGTGATGAGCCGCCCCGCCAAGGATCGCGCCGTGCTGGATGCGGGACTCAAGGCGCTGAGCGTGGATTCGGGCATGCCGTCGGTTGCCGGGATGCAGGACGTCGAGTACCTCCGCGCCTCCGACGAGCACGGGAAACTGACGCTCCACGACCCGGGCCGTGCGCTCCCGCTGGGAAACAAGGTCCGCCTCATCCCGGGCCACTGCGATCCCACGGTCAATATGTACGATTGGTACGTCTGCTGCCGGAACGACCGGGTCGAGGCCCTCTGGCCCATCACCGCGCGCGGGGCTGTGCTCTGAGCCGCGATCGACGCGGAACTCCCGAGCCTGTGGTCGCCGGAGGCGTCGATGGGGTGGGCCGGAATCGTTCGGCTACTCGTAGCCTGCGTCGGCGAGGTCGTCTTCAGCGAGGCCGAAGTAGTGGCCGATCTCGTGCATTACGGTGATGCGGATCTCCTTCCGGATCTCGCGGCGATCACGAGCCACCGCCTCGATGGGCCGCTGATAGATGACGATCCGGTCCGGCAGGAGGTTGCCGTACCAGGGTCCCCTTTGGCTCTGGGGGACTCCGTGATAGAGGCCGAGGAGCGTGCCGCCCGGCTCAATCCCCGCCAGCTCTAGATCCTCTTCGGTCGGCTCCTCCTCCACCACCACATCCACGTTCTCCAGCCGGGTGAGGAACTTCGGCGGAAGCGACTCCACCGCCTGGGCGACCAACCTTTCGAATTCGGCGCGGCGGAGGCGCACTATGTCCCCCTTGCGCCGTCACCCCGAGCCTCCCCGGGCCTGGGGTTACGCTCGCTCCGGCTTCGACCCGACATCCTCGGCGCTCCCAACGCCCGCCCCGCGGGCTCTCGGCTCTGCCGAGCTCACTCATACTACGTCCGGCGTCTCTGCCACCCCCAGGGGACCCACCGGCGCTTGAAGAGGCCCAGCAAGAGCATGCCTGTGGCGAATCCCCCGACGTGGGCGAACCACGCCACCCCGCCCCCCTCGAAGTTGAACGTCAGGAGTCCATTGAAGAGCTGCACGACGATCCAGAATCCCAGAACGATCACCGCCGGGATCTCTGCAAGCTGGGTAAAGAACCCGAGTGGAATGAGGGTCAGCACTCTGGCCTGGGGAAAGAGTAGCAAGTACGCGCCCAGCACCCCAGAGATGGCGCCGCTGGCCCCGACCATCGGCACCCGCGAGGCCGGGCTGACGACGATCTGCGCAAAGGCCGCCCCCAGGCCGCAGAGAAGGTAGAAGATGGCAAACCGGATCTTGCCCATGGAATCTTCCACATTGTTCCCGAAGATCCACAGATAGAGCATGTTGCCCGCGACGTGGAAGAATCCGGCGTGGACGAACATGGAGGTGAGGAGGGTCACCTCCGGCGAAAAGGCCCGGCCCACGATCTGGCACTCCCCCGTCAGACCGCAGGGGATCAACCCATAATAGAGAACGAAACGGTGACCGCCCCAAGGCCCCAGCAGGAATTCCTTGAGGTACACGTAGGCGTTGATCCCGACGATCGTCAAGGTGACGACGGGCGCGTGGCGGGTCGGGAGGTTATCTCGGAGCGGAATCATGCGGGCACCTGACGCCCCTGGAACCGAGGCTCATTCATCCGGCGATGGCTCGGTGGCATCCCCTCGTGCGAAGTAGAGGTAACGATCCAGGGCCTTATTGAACTGCGTCCATCCCGGATGCTGTGGATCGGGGTGCGTCTCCACGAAGCTGAGGAACGAGTTGACCTTGCCATCCAGATCTTCCGCGTAGTGCAGGATCAGGGCCTCCAGGGTCTTGGGCCGCTGGGGTGACCCCCATTCCAGCTCGCCGTGGTGACTGAGGATACAGTGAAGCAGCCGCTGCGCCAGCTCCTCGGGGAAGTCAGGGATTCCCCGGATGCGCTCCTGCACCAAGAGCGCCCCCAGGGTGATGTGGCCCAGCAGACGCCCCGCATCGGAGTAGTCGAAGACCCGATCCCAGGTGAGCTCCCGCACCTTTCCCACGTCGTGCAGGATGGCCGCCGCCAGGAGGAGATCGCGATCCGCCGCCGGATAGTACTCGGCCAGCAGGCGGCACAGCCCCACCACCGACACCGTGTGCTCCAGGAGGCCCCCGAGGACCGCGTGATGGATGCTCTTGGCCGCGGGCGCCGCGATGAAGGCAGCCATGAAGGTTTCGTCCGCCAGCAGGTCGCGAAGCAATCGCTTCAGGGACGGCTCCCCCATCTCCTCCGCCGCCTCCCGCAAGCGGGCGAGGAGCGCCGCGGGGTCCTGTTGGCTCCGGGGCAGATAGTCCTCCGGGAGGATCTCCTCGGGCAGCGCCTTGCGCAGGCGCGTCAGCGTGATTTGCCGCTCCCGCTGGTACGTGCCGAGAATACCCTGGACCTTCACGATGTCGCCCTCGGTCAGCGCCTTGCTCGCCTCCTCGACCCCCTCCCACATCACCGCCGCCACCTCGCCCGTGCGGTCTCCCAGGACCAGGGAGAGGAACAGCTCGCCGCTCCGCCGCTGACGGACCTGGACCTGTTTGGCCAGGAAGAACGACGTGACGAGCTCCCCCTCGACCAGGTCAATTACGAAAACCTTATCCATGGGGTCCTCACATCCCGGCGATCCGGATTCCCAGGACGTCGCAGGATCGGGCCTATCACCGGCGCGCCTCCCCGCCACACCTCAGCGTTTCGGTTCGATGAGGGGGACGAAGCGGACGGGCGCAATGATCTTCCTGCTGAGCTGCCCCCGCTCCTTCCGACACTGGAGCAGCTCCTGATAGCCGGCGGCCACGTCCACGGGGATGACCAGACGCCCCCCTTCTTTGAGCTGGGCGATCAACGGCGCCGGGATGTGGCTGGCGCCCGCGGTGACGATGATAGCATCGAAGGGGGCCCTCTCGGGCCAACCCTGATACCCATCGCCGGCCCGCACCTCCACGTTCGTATAGCCCAAGGCCTTGAGGCGGGCCGCGGCGCTCTTTGCGAGGCCCGGCAGGATCTCGATCGTGTATACCTGCTTCACGAGTTCCGCCAGGACTGCGGCTTGGTATCCCGATCCCGTCCCCACCTCCAGCACCTTCTCCGGCCCCTTCAGCTCGAGAAGCTGCGTCATCAGGGCCACGATGTACGGCTGGGAGATGGTCTGCCCCTCCTCGATGGGGAGGGGGTGGTCATTGTAGGCCTGTCCCGCCCAGGACGGGCACACGAAACGATGGCGGGGGACCTTGCCCATGGTCACCAGGACACGGGCGTCGGTGATGTCGCGTCCCTTGAGCTGGCGCTCCACCATCTCCTGGCGGGCCCGCGCGAACGCCGCCTCGTCCTGCGGCGCAATGGCAGCCGCCAGCGTCAGACACCCGGCGACGATAATCCCGGACCGGATAATCCACGCCGTCCTCATGCCGCCCTCCGGTCCACTGCCCGGTGTCTCAATTCAGTCCGATGCTCTGAGTTCGGTCTTCAGAATCTTCCCCGTGACCGTCTTGGGGAGCTGGGACACGACCGTGATCGTCCGCGGGACCTTGTAGTTGGCGAGCCGCTGGCGACACCACTGGATCAACTCCTGTGGGTCCACCTGCTGTCCGTCCCGGAACACGACCAGGGCTTTGGGGATCTCACCCCGGACCGGGTCCGGGACCCCGATCACCGCGGCCTCCGCCACGGCCGGATGACTCGCCAGCGCGAGTTCCACCTCGCGTGGATAGACGTTCAGTCCGCCCACCAAGATCAGATCCGTCTTCCGGTCCACGATGTAGTAATAGCCGTCTGCATCCACGCGTCCCAGGTCCCCCGTGTGGTACCAGCCCCCGCGCAGGGCTTCCGCCGTCTCCTTCGGACGGTTGAGGTACCCCTTCATGACGTTGGGGCCGCGCGCCACGATCTCCCCCACCTCGCCCAGCCCCACCGGCCGATCCGCGTCATCCACGATCCGCAGCTCCACCTGGGGGATGGCCGGTCCGACTGAACCCACCTTCCGCACGCCTAGAGGCGGGTTCACGGTCAGGACCGGCGCGCATTCCGTCGGGCCGTACCCCTCGTAAATCGGCACGCCGTACTTCGACTCGAAGGCCTCGAGAGCTGGCGGCGGGAGCGGCGCGCCCCCCGAGATGCACAGCCGCCACGCCGAGAGGTCCAGCGCCGGCCGGGGGATGCCCGCCAGCACCGCGTACATGGTGGGAACCCCGGCGAAGAACGTCACCCGATGTTCCGCGATGGCCCTCAGCGTGAGATCCGGGGCAAAGCGCGGCTCCACCACGATGGTGGCGCCCAGACTGATGGGTTCGAGGAACAACACGGTAGCGGCGAAGGCATGGAACATCGGCAGGACGCAGAAGAAGACATCCTGCGCGGTGATGGGCAGGATCTCGCGGAAACTCTGGATGTTGGAGAGAAGGTTCCGGTGGCTGAGCATGGCTCCCTTGGGCCGCCCGCTCGTCCCGGAGGTGTACAAGCAGGCCGCGACGTCTTCCGCTCCCAGGGTGGCGAGGCTGCTTCTCGGCCGGGGCGCTGCCGACGCCGACCCGGCCGCAATATCTCCCACCACGACGCTCTCGGGAGCCGCGGCGTCCAGGACCAGCGCCGGGATGCGCCGCTCCAGGCCGTGCCGCGCAGCCTGCAGGATGGGGTATGTCATCTCGATGCAGACGATGGCCGTCGCCCCCGAATCGTCCAGGACGTAGCGCACCTCCTCCGTCTTCAGCAGGGGATTCAAGGGAACCACCGTGGCCCCAGCGCACAGAATGCCGAAATATCCGAGGCCGAATTCCGGTGCATTCGGAAGCATGAGAACGACCCGATCGCCCTGCCGGACACCCGACTGGCGCAGGATTCCCCCCACCCGCCGGGCGCTGTCCTGGAGCTCGCCGTAGGACAGGCGGTGGTCCCGAAGCACAAGCGCCGGCCGATGGGAAAAACGGCCGGCGCTTGCGGCAAGCATGTCCAGCAGCGTCATGACATCTCCGCGCTTCGTTGATCCTGCCTTGAGCCGCAGGCCCGCTGTTCGGAACAGGAGTATAGCAAAGAGGGCGCGGCACAGCCAACGGCTTTTCAGCCCCGTCGCCTCGGGACGGAGACCTCGAGGCAATGGGCGCCGCGAAACGGGGGAAGTTCGAGGGGAGGGGCGCCCCCAGGACGTCAGGCGTCCGGCAGGTTTTCGATCTTGCCGATGAAGGTCTCGACCAGATCGGGATCGAACTGGCTTCCCGCGTGCCGGCGCAGCTCGGCGAACGCCATGGCGCGTCCGGGGCCGCGGCGGTAGCTTCGATCCGAGGTCATGGCCTCGAAGGAGTCGGCGATGAAGATGATCCGCGACAGCAGGGGGATGGCCTCGCCCCGCAGGCCGTCGGGATAGCCCCGCCCGTCCAGGCGCTCATGGTGGTGCCGGATCACGTTGGCTACCCGGAACAGCTCTTCGATCTGCCCGACAATCTCGCCGCCCTTCACCGAGTGAACCTTCATGATCTCAAACTCCTCGGGCGTCAGGAGGCTCGATTTCGTCAGGAGGGAATCCGGGACGCCGATCTTGCCGACGTCGTGCATCCAGGCCGACAGCTCGAGGACGTACTTCTCGTCGCTGGTCAGACCGACGGCGTCGGCCAGGACCATAGACAGCCGCGTTACCCGCATGGAGTGCCGCGCCGTGTACGGGTCCTTGGCGTCCACGGCCGAGGCCAAGGCCTTGAGCGCCTCGAACAGCACCTGGCCCTCGCGTTCCTTCAGCCTGGCCACCTCCAGCCGCCGGCGGGTCAGATTCCGCTCGATGACGATGGGCAGCTCCCGGATGTTGACCGGCTTGGTCACGAAGTCGCTGGCCCCGCGCTGCAGCGATGCCTTGGCTAACTCGACATCGGTGTGTCCCGTGAGGAGAACGATGGGCACGTCGGGGTGGATGCGCGCGGTGACCTCCGCCAGCTCGATCCCCGAGAGACCCGGCATGGCCTGATCCGTCAGAAGCAGGTCGAACCGCTGCGAGCGCAGAAGCTCCAGCGCCTCCTCGCCCGAGGCGGCCGAGAGCACGTCATATCCCTGCAGGCGCAGGCAATCCTCCAGCGCCAGGCGCATGGCCTCTACATCGTCGACGATGAGGATGCGAAAGGGGTGGGACGAGGTGGGCGGACTCATCTCAGGACACCTGGGGCTGGGGCGGACGCGGACCGGGAGTGGAGCAGGCCCGGTTTCCTCCCTGCTGCTTGCCGAGGTACAGGGCCCGGTCGGCCAGATCCACCAGCTCCAGGCCATCCTCGGAGTCCGTCGGGTACGTGGCCAGGCCCAAGGTCACCGTCATCTTGCCGCCCGGCTGGCTGGTGCGGCCGGCGAAGGGATACTGCTCCACGGCCGTGCGGATTTTCTCCGCCACCACGAGCGCGCCCTGGGCGTTGATTTCGGGCAGGAGGACCACGAACTCCTCCCCGCCGAAGCGGGCGACGATGTCGGCGCGCCGGGTGCTGGCCAGGAGGAGGCGCCCGATTTCCTTCAACGCCTCGTCCCCCTTCAGGTGGCCGTAGGTGTCGTTGTATCCCTTGAAGTCGTCCAGGTCCAGCAGGATGAGCGAGAAGACGCGCCGGTACCGCCGTGCCCGCTGCACTTCTTTCTCCAGGTTGTCGAAGAAATGGCGGCGGTTGAACAAGCCCGTAAGATCGTCTCGGGTGGAAAGTTCCTTGGTCCGCTGGTAGAGCTGGGCGTTCTCCAGCGCCGCGGCCACCTGGTTGGCCACGGCTTGGAACAGGTCCAGATCCCCCAGGCCAAAGCCCTGCGGGTCCGGCTTCTGCGCGTTCAGGACCCCCATCACCTCGCGCCCTTTGATCCGGAGCGGAACGCAGATGAAGGAGCCGCGCTGCTGGCGGAACGACTCCTGCTCCAGGAGGCGGGGCTCGGCGCTGACGTCGGGCACTAGCATGGCCTGGCCGGTCTGGGCCACCAGACCGGAGATCCCCTCCCCCACGCGCAGGGTCAGCCCCAGGCCGCCGTCATCGGGGAAACCGAAGGCCGCCTTGACCACGAGGCGCTCTCCGCTCTCGTCCAGCAGCATCAGCGAGTAGGCGTCCACGTGGAGGGACCGCCCGATGAGGTGCAGGGCCAGGCGGAACAGCTCCTCCATGTTGAGCGTGGCGGAGAGCGTCTTGCTGAGGTTCAGGAAGGTGTGCAGCTCCGCGATGCGTTCCCGGAGGGCGCGATTCTCTGTCTCGAGCTCGCGGCTGCGGTCCTGGAGGAGCTCGATCTTCTCCAGCGCGCGGATTTCTCGGGCCTGGCCCTGGACCTGCGCCTCCAGGTCCCGGACGCGTTGCCCAATGGCCTGCGCTTCCGCCCCCGTCCCTTCGCTGCCGACCCCGCGTTCCATGCCCTCACCCCGCGTCAGTTCAAGTAGTCTTTCAAGTGGCGCGTCCGGGCCATCAACCGCAGTTTCTGCTTCGCCTGCTCTTCGATCTGGCGGATGCGCTCGCGGGAAAGCTTGAGGCGGCGACCCACTTCCTCCAGGGTCCGCGGCTCCTCCGGGCCCAGGCCGAATCGCAGCTCGATGACCGCCCGCTCCCGCGGCCTCAGGTGCCGCAGCATCCGCTCCACCTCGTCGCGGAACGAGTGCGTGATGAGGTCTTGGTCGGCCGGCGGGATCACGCTCTTGCCGGCCAGCTCCAGCCCCAGGTGCTCCTCGGCGAACCCGTCGTCATTCAGCGAGGCCTGGGACTGGCTGCCGCGCAGCACATCCTCGATTTCGCCCGGCGTCAGGTGCATCGCCTCCGCCAGGGCCGCGTCGCTCGGCTCTTCCTGGCGCGCCTGGGTCAGATCGGCACGCAGCCCGCGGATGCGGGAGGCCAGCCGCGCCTTCCGGATGGGCAGCCGCACCGCGCTGCCGCCTGCGGCCAGGGCCTGCATGATGGCTTGCCGAATCCACCAGACTGCGTAGGTGATGAACTTGACCCCGTGCTCCGGCGAATAACGGCGCGCCGCCTCCAGGATGCCCAGGTTGCCTTCATTGATCAGGTCCAGGAGCGACAGCCCGCACCCCTGGTAGCGCATGGCCACCTTCACCACGAAACGGAGGTTGGCCTCGACCAGCTTGCGATAGGCGCGCTCGTCCCCCTGTTGGAGCAGGCCGCCCAGGCGCAGTTCTTCCTCCTTGCTCAACAAGGGGATGCGGGCGATACGCCGGATGTAAGACGCCAGCGCATCGTCGCTGATCTCTTCATAGAACGAAGCCGAGCGTCGGGCCATCCTGGCTCCGCCAGCGGCTGCGAGTGCAGAGTGCGGTGGGCCTGAGCCGAAGGCGTGACCGTCGGCCCTGAGGCGATCAGTCCTGGGGGGGCAGCACCACGAACCGCGAGTTCCCGTCCCTCCGCACCAACAGCAGCAGGTTCTGCCCGCCCCGCATCCGGCCGAGGATGCGCGAGAAGTCGCGGGTGCTCTTCACCAGCTCTCGGTTGACCTCTGTGATGACGTCACCCGGCCGGACGCCGGCCCGGGCGGCCGGGCCGCCCTCGGCCACGCCGGATACCATGACGCCGTCCAGGTTGGTTATCCGGAACTGGTTCCGAAGCTCCGGCGTCAAATCCTGGACCGTCAGGCCGAACCGATCCGCCGCCTCGGCGGGCGCGGATTCCGGCTCGGCCGCAGCCACCTCGGCCGGCTGCTCGCCCAGCACGACGGTCAGCGTCGTCACCTGCTTCTCCCGCAGCACCTTCAGCCGCGCCGGGGAACCCACAGCGCCCTGGGCGACCTCGCGCTGGAGCTGATGGACGTCGCTGATCTTCGTCCCGTTGAACTCCTGAATGATGTCCCCGGGCTTCAGCCCGGCGCGCTCGGCCGGGCCGTCCTTCATCACGTTGCCGACCAGGACTCCGTCCTCCGGCTTCACCCCAAACTGGGACGCCAGCTCCTCGCTGAGCTCCTGGATGCCCACCCCCAACCAGCCCCGGACCACCTTGCCCTGGGCGATGAGGCGATCCTTGATTTCCTTTGCCATGCTGATGGGGATGGCGAAGCCGATGCCCTGGCCGGTGACCACGATGGCGGTGTTGATCCCGACCACTTCCCCGCTCAGGTTCAGCAGGGGTCCCCCCGAATTCCCCGGGTTGATGGAGGCGTCCGTCTGGATGAAGTCCTCGTACATGGTGATGCCGACGTCGGACCGGCCCACGGCGCTGATGACGCCCACCGTCACCGTCTGGTCCAAGCCGAAGGGGTTGCCGATGGCGATGGCCCATTCGCCGATCCGGATCTTCGCCGAGTCCCCCAGCTTCGCCACGGGCAGATCGTTGGGCGCGTCGATCTTGATCACCGCCAGATCCGTCTTGGGGTCCTTGCCGATGACCGTGGCGGTGAATTTTCGCTTGTCGGAGAGCCGGACCTCGATCGCGTCCGCCTGTTCGATCACGTGATCATTGGTCAGGATGTATCCCCGCTTGTCCACGATCACGCCGGAGCCGAGACTGCGCTGCTCGCGCTGAGGCGGCCCGCCGAAGAAACGCTCGAAAAAGTCCTCGCCAAAGAAGTCGCGGAACTGCGGCGGAACCTGCGGGGCCGGCCGTCCTTCTTGGGGGTGGGGTCGCTGCGTGGTCGCGATGTTAACCACGGCCGGCTTCACGGACTGGGCCACCTGGACGAAGGCATCCTGCAGGCTTTGAAGGGCGCTCTTCCCTTCCTGGGCTAGAGCCGGCGCGGACAGGCAAAGGATGGACACGCATGCCATGGTGGCCAGGCGCAAGCGTCCGGCCATCGGGATGGCTCGATGGACTGGGGATCTCACGGAAACCTCCTGAATGTCGGGCGATCCGAACAAGGGAAATACACTACTAGCATACGCCCACGACCCTGTCAAACGATACAACCCCTAGTTGCCACCCGCCAGATCGTCGGCCGTGCCGATCCGGCCGTCCGGCCCGCCGCTCACCACACTTACGCCAGAGCTGGTGCGGCGAATCTGGTAGGGATGACCCCAGGGATCCCGAAGGGGCTTCCCCAGGGCATCCAGGCTGGCCGGATACTCCCCCGTGCTGGCTATGTACTCTTCCACATCGCGCGCAAGCTCGGCAAGGTCGGCCTGGGCCCGCAAGGACCGCACGCGATCCAGCGACTTGGCGCCGGCCGCCGACAGGGGCAGAAGTCCCAGGGGCTCGGCCCGAAACAACACCAGGCTCCCCAGGAGCCAGACTGCTGCCAGCCCCCATCCCAGTCGCGCCAGCCACAGAGGCGGCTTCGCCGGGGCCCGCGCCGGCAGCTGGGTGGCCACGCGGACGGTCGGGGCCTTGGCCGGCGCCGCCACCGGCACCGCGCCAACCGACGCGATCGCCCCGGCCGCGATGAGGGACGCGAGGCCGCGCATGGCTTCGAATTCGCCCAGGCCGCTCCTGTCCACCAGGTCCTGCACGGTGCCCTTGCCGTCCACGAGGTCCAGCATCTTGACCTCGCTGGGTTCCACCTTCTTCGGATTCAGTTTCCCGGCCTGGGACCCCACCTTGAACACCATGGCCGTGGAGGGAATCTTCTCCAGGATCATCGGCCACTCGTCCACCCGGCGGATCCCTTCCATGAGGACATTCTCGGCGCCGAGAGGGCCGATCTTCCCCTCGGCGAGGTCCACGGCCCCCGGCACGAACCGGTAGCGGCCCGCGGTCCAACGGAAGGGCCGGTACACGGCTTCCTCCACCTCCTGAGCCAGCACGCTTTCCCAATCCTTCTTCTGAAGGAAGCCCCTCTCCGCCAGGATGGTGGGCAGTTTCTTCTTGCCGTCTTTCTGAGCGGTCAGTGCCTCCTGGAGCTGGGCCGACGTCACGAGGCCTCGGAGCGTCAGCACGTGCGCCATCCGTCGCTCCCACGGGTCACGGCCGGACTGCGCCCACACCACCGCCCCATCCTGGAACGTGACGGTCAGCGTCTCGTCCTCCCTTTCCAGGGTGAGCGTGCCGGATTTCCGCTGCAGCCCGATGAGCTGCACGATGTCGGCGATGTGAAAGTCTCTGAACGTGCCTTCGAGGGCCATGGTGTCTCGGCAGGCCCGATGCCTGTCTCACGTGCTCCTGTTTCGAACCTTGGGATCCGCCGCTGCGGCGATCCCGCTCCGCCGTCCGCCCCAGACGCCTCAGCGGGCCCCGCTGGCCGGCCTCCTCCAGCTCCGGTATGCCGAGTACAGGTACAACGCCAGGAGGAGCAGAATCGTCACCGGGTATCGGATCGGGCCTGGCAGAGGCGAGGCGAATCGGAAGCTGGGGGTCAGATGTTCCAGCACGAAACCCTCGGCCAGCAGCCAGACTGCCGGCAGGCACAGGAGGAGCCCCAGAGCGACGCGCCCTCCGTACAGGTCGCCGCCGCCGGGGATCACGCTTCCCAGGATGCCGACGCGGGCATGTTCACGGCGCATCCAGACCTCCCCTTCGCGGATGCGAAGGCCTCTGACGAAGGCGGCGACTCCCTCCCGCTGGCGGAACACCGCGGCGCAGGGGCCGCAGTACTCTTTCTCTTTCGGGTTGGTCTGGCATCTCCCGCAGAACGGCGTCCCGCACTGGTAACACCGCCTGACCGGAGGCGTCCTCCCGCGGAGCATCACGTGCGTCCAAAAGAGGATCAGCAGGATTCCGGCCGCATACGGCAAGAGCGCCAGGGACACGCCGGAGAGCGGCCTGCCCCAGAAGCCCTCGGCCACGGCGCGCACGTCCCGGATGGGAGGGGTCAGGCCCGCAGCCAGGGCGCTCCAGGGCACGGGTTCGTCGACGACGAACTCCGTGAGGCCCTGCCCGTGGAAAAAGGACACCGTGCGCGCCGTGCGCGGGTCCAACTTGAGGCTTCGGGTGAGCGCCTCGTTGGACTGATCGAGCTGCAGGCGCTGGGTGTACAGCTTGGAGAGGTTCAACTGGACCGCCGCCGACGCGGGGAGGATCCCCGCGGCGCGCCGGTAGGCCGTCTCCGCCTCCGGCAGGCGTCCCAGAAGGTAGTCGAGGTTCCCCAACCCTACCTGCACGAACCCCGCCCGTGGCAAGAGCTGGGCGGCCTGGGCCATCTCCGCTTCGGCCTGGGCCGGCTCTCCCCGTCGCTTCAGCACCAGGCCGAGGTAGTACCGCGGCAGGCCGGCGTCCGGCGCCTCCTCTATCCACTGACGCAACTCGCGGACCAGAGTCTCGCCGCGTCCCCCCTGCTCCACCGCCCGTACCAGGGTGAACCGGTGCGAGGATGCCAGGATATGGCGGGCTGCCACCCAGTCGTAGCCGAACGGCAATGCCACGAGCACAGCCAGGAGCAGCGACACCGCGGCTCGCTCGCGCCGGCCTACGTACGGCGCGCAGACGAGAAGGGCCACGACGGCCGCCCAGAGCAGGCCCAGGCCCAACATCAGGGGGAGGAGGAACAGCAGGAGGCCCAGGCTCACCTGGGAGGACGGGGGCAGTCCCTTCAGAAGGCGCTCGCTCAGCTCGTGGCCGAAGAGGGGTTGGATCTTGATGGAGAGGAGGACGGCGACCAGGCACAGAAGCGTCAGCCAGGCGACGAGGAAGCTCAGCAGCAGATTGCTGCCGAGGTGGAACCCGGTTTCCCGGCCCCGCAAGGCCTGGGACAGGCCGGCGGCGAGGTCCCGGATGGCTTCCAGCAGCCGGGTCTTGTCCACCTGCCAGATCAGGCCCGCGCGCTGCATCAAGGCTGCCGCAGATTCGGGCGTGTTGGCGAGCGCGGCATCGTACAGGGCCAATGCGCGGGCTGGGTCACCGCCCTCGGCGGCCTCGGCCGCCAGGCGCATCTCTTCCTCGGCCAGGAGGGGAAACCGCGTGAGGCCCCACGTCAGTTGGATGCCCTGCAGGGCGCGCTCTTCGCGCTCGGCCTCCGAGCGGTTGTCGCGCGCCAGGAAGTCCCGCCAGAGCAGCCAGTGAATGACCGCCCGCTGCCCGGCCGTCTGGCGGGCGCGCTCGAAGGCCGCCGCGGCCGCGGCTGGACCCTGCGTCTGGCGCAGCAGCTCGCCCTGCGCCCAATGGAAGAACGGGTTCTCCGCCTCCCGCGCCTGCAGCGCCACCAGGCGCTGCTGCACCGGGGCGACGGCCTCGGCAGAGAGCCGAGGGTGCTCGCGGCGTTGCCCGAAGTCCAGTTGCGGGACCTCGTCCAGGATCCGCTGGCGGAGGGCGTGCGCCTCCTGGATCTCGGCCTCGGGGAACATCTGAAAGGCCCCGGCCGTTCCGGCCGCGGCTGCCCACAGGAGCAGGCCGAGGGCGAGCCACCGGCAGGTCCACCAGCCGTGTCTGGTCATGCGCGCCCAATCGCCTCGAGATACCGCATGCGAAGATCGAACAGGAGGTCGTCCAGTACGGCGGATTCCCCCGCCGTCAGGTTCCCGACCGTCTTGGCCTTCAAGACATCCAGCAGATCGATCATGTGCTTGGCCTGGGTCAGGTCCGGCTTCGTCTCCCCACTCACGGGATCCGGCGCCGCCCCCAGGTGAACCATGGCCGCCGTTCCGAACATCAGCACCAGCGTGCTGATCCCCACCTCCCCGGAGTCCTTCGTCCGATCCTGCGTCTCGCTCGCCATGGGCCGACCACCACACCTCGGCAGCCGAACCGGCCGAGTGGTTCCCGTCCAGGCCAGCCGGCCAATCGGCTCCGACCAGCTTTACATTCTGAACAACCCCTGAGGGTTTTTCAACCGGAATTCACGCTGCCATGTTCGGGGGGCGGTTAACCGTCCTTTTCCAGGCGCACGACAGCGCCGGACGCAACCCCCCATTGGCGCGCAAAATTCCCCTGGACCGCAAACAACTCCAGGCGGCCTGTGCTGCCCAGGAGGGCGCCGTGGCCGCCGGGACCGGCCTCTCCGAAGAACTGGACAAGGCCGCCCACGGGGCGACCGTCCAGGAGGATCCGGACGCCCTCCGCCGCCCCGGCCGCGAAGGCTTCGAGATCCTCGCGACCGATGTTCGTGATGCAGTTGCCGAAGCGATCGATCCGGATGACCTGTCCGGTCAGGGTCCCGCCCTCGCCGAGGCGAGGGCGCGGGATGGGCAACCGGACGGCGTCCCCCACCTCGGGGCCGAACCGCTCCGGCGGAACGCCGCACGCCAAGTGGCCGGCCACCGGCGCGAACACATCCCGCCCATGGAAGGTGGTGCTCACCGGCTGCAAGAGATACTCCTGGGCCGCGATGGCGCGGACCGCGCGGACGGTGCCGTGGGTCATGGGATAGCTGAGGAGGCCATTATCCGGCGCCACGAAGAGCTGGTCGTCGATCTCTGCGAGGATCGGTCGCCGTGGCCCCCCCACCCCCGGATCCACCACTGCCACGTGAATCGTTCCCGGGGGAAAGTAAGGCACGGCCGACTGCAAGAGGAAGCTGCCGCCCAGGATGTCGTAGGCGGCCGTCTCGTGGGTGAGGTCCACCAGGCTGGCATTCGGGCACAGGCCCAGGATCACTCCCTTCATGATCCCGACGAAGGGGTCCTGGTGGCCAAAGTCGGTAAGCAGGGTGATGATGGGGCGACGATCCATGGGGCGCGGAGCCGGTTGATCCGCTCCTTCCGTCCGGCAGCAGGGGTCATCGGCGCCGCTTTCGCCGGCGCGCCCTTTGCCGGAGGCTTCCGGTCATTCCTCGATACAGAGATTTTCCGTTGACATTTTTCCCCGGAGGGTCTAGAAGAAAGACCCGCTGCCGAAGTGGCGGAACTGGTAGACGCGCTACGTTCAGGGCGTAGTGGGGGTTCCCCCGTGGGGGTTCGAGTCCCCCCTTCGGCACCAGCGTTCGTCTCTTGCCTCAGGAGCCGTGGCCTTCGCCACGGCTTCACGTTTTTTCGGGAGGACGAACGCCCGTCGGGGGAGGGCCGCCAACCTCGGCGGGCGCATCAGGGTGGGCGTCGCGTGCCCGCTCTCCGCCCGCACGTCTCGTTGGATCAAGGCCGGCGCACGGCCGGCCCCCTCCGCCTCAGGTCCCCGGCCGCCCCCACGCCGCCGCCAGGAAGCATACGACCCCCAGCCAGAAGAAGGCCGTTCGTCCCCCGTTGAACGGAAGACCACCCGGGAGCCATGCCGGGGACACAAATCCCGCCAGCCCGAAGGCCACCACCGCCAGGATCAGTGCGGCCACACGCCATCGGCCCATGCCGTTACCTCAGTCGGTCTTCGAAGATCTCCGTCTTCGCCTTCTTTTCCAGATCCGCCATGAAGGCCATGAAGGTCTCCTGCTGCTTCTGCTGCAGGAGCGACTGCCGGATACGGCCTTTCACCTCGTCAAAGGGCTCGACGGCGGTGACGTGGGCGCCGCCCTTGAGGATGTGATAGCCGTACTGCGTCTTGACCACGGGGGAGAGCTCTCCCTCCTTGAGACGGAAGGCTGCCTCCTCGAATTCCTGCAGGGCTTGGCCCCGTCGCAGCTCGCCCAAGTCGCCCCCCTTCTCCGCGCTGCCGGTATCCTGCGACTTGGCCTTGGCAAGCTCCGCGAAGTCCTTCCCCGCCTGCAGCTCTGTGAGGATGGCCTCCGCCTCCGCCTCGGTCTTCACCATGATGTGGCTGACGCGCATTGTCTCCGTGCTGAAGAGGGGTTGGTCGTCCTCGTACATCTTCCGAGCCTCTTCGTCGGTGACCTGGGACTGGGCAATGACCTTCCGCTGCAGCACCTCTTCGATCAACACCTGCCGCCGCGCCTGCTCCAGCTTGGCCTTGACTGCCCCCTCCTGGTCCAGCCCCTCGGTCGTGGCGTCCTGGAGCAGAATCTCTTCCCGGACCATGCCGCGCACCACCTCTTTGAACTGCTCGGGCGGGACCGGTCCTCGCTGCTGGAGGCCCTCCAGGCGCTTCTGGAATTGGTCATAGGTGATCTCCACCTGGTTCACCCGGGCCACGACCCGCTCCGCATCCACGTCTCCCGCGGCCGGACCCTCGGCCGCGGCGCAGAGGCCGTTGGCGGCCCCGGCCAGAAGGATCGCCGCCATCAACACCTGCCGTTGCATGCGCACCTCATTTTCACCGCTTCGCATCGCCCCGCTTGAGCAGGCTGCGCGCGGGCTCAGGCACCAAGGGAATGGGGGATTCGGTGATCACCCCCGCAATGCTCTCGCTGCCGACCACACCCTCCACCACCGCGGAGGCCCGGACCTTCTCCAGGATCTCGCGATCGATGGACACCCGCAGTCCCTCCGGATCGCCAACCTCTCCAGCGGATAGCCGCACACGGCCACGAGCCGCGTGGGACGCGCGTCCGGCCCCAGGCCGAGCCAGCCGGCGCGCCCAGGGCCTCGGAGTATTCGGCCAGGACGGGAGAGAGCGCATCGAGGCTCGCCTCGATGGGACGGGGACTCTCGGATTTCAGATCGGGCTGGATTGCCATAGGAGATGCTACCGCTCGGCGCAACCTACAGCACGAGCCTGCATGCGTCAACTCTCGTCCGCGGCCCTCGTCCGCGGCCCCGCACGGACCCAGCTTGTCCAACCCACACCCGGAGGCAAGGCTATTGCACGACTTGGCGGAGACGCTCGGCCGCCACTTCGGGCGGTATGGGATTGATGTAGATGCCGGTCCCCCACTCCAGACCCAGCACCTGGGGCGGGCGCGGCACGAGCTCAAAATGCCAGTGGTACTCCTCGCGGGCGAACTCTCCCAGGGGAGAGGAATGGAGGATGAGCGAGTACGGAGGATCCTCCAGCAGACGCCGGATGCGGAGCACGGTCCCCTGGATCGCCCGCGCCAGATCGCGCAGCAGCGGCGCACGCGTGGCGCCGAAATCATGGCTGTGCTCGATAGGAACGATCCAGCTCTCGTAAGGAAACCGGGGCGCGTAGGGGGCGAAGACCACGATCCCGCCCTCCTTGAGGACGATCCGGCGCCCGACGGCTGTCTCCTGCCTCACCACGTCGCACAGGACACAGCGCTCCTTCCAGCGGACGTGGTCGCCGAAACCCTTCAACTCCTCCTCGATGGCTCGGGGGATGAATGGACTGGCCACGATGTGGGAGTGCGGGTGATGCAACAGGCTCGTGGGAGCGCCGTAATTCTTCACCCAGATCACGTGGCGGAAGCGTACATCGTTCCGCAGGTCGAGGCTGCGCTGCTGACAGGCGCGCAGCATCCGCTCGACTTGGAGCACCTCCAGGTCGGCCCAGTGCTGGTCGTGGGCCGGCGTCTCGATCAAAATCTCGTGGGCCCCGATGGCGTTCATGCCGTCGTACATGCCTTCGGCGCTCTTCTCCAGGCCTCCCTCGATGTGGAGGATGGGATGCTTATCCGGCACGACGCGCACCCACCAACCCGGTCCGTTCCTCACGCTGCCAGGCTCTCGCTCGACGTAGATCTCCGGGCCGGTCTGGGCCTCGTTGCCCGGGCAGAAGGGGCACGCCCCGATGGGCAAGTCCGGCGGGTGCGTCCACACTTCCCGACGCGGGACGTTCTCGCGGTCGGGAGAAATGACCACCCAGCGCTGGGTCACCGGATCCTTGCGGAGATGGGAGCCTTCCATGGGCACCTCGTATCGGTTCGGGATGCGGTTCGCCGCCTGCGACTCGGCGAGAGCGCCGGAGCGCCGGCACGATGAGTTGCGGGAACATTTGGTGCAGATGCGCTCCGGCCCGACTAGTCCACCACGACGTTCGTGGTCGTCTTCAGCACCCCGGGGAGGCGATGGACCCGGGCAGTGATGAACTCGCCTAGGGCGGCCAGGTCCTTGGCCTCGAGGAAGGCGATGACGTCATAGGAGCCGGTGACGGGATGCGCCATCTTCACGCCGGGCAGCTTCGCGACGCCATCGGCGACTTGGCCGGCCCGGCCCGGCGTGGTCTCGATGAACACGTAGGCGCGGACAGGCATGATCACCCTCCTTTCTTCACTCCTCTTCACTCCGAGGTCCGGCGCCACGCGGAGGCGCGGTGAGCCCGGCTGGCCGCGAGGGGGGCCGCGGGCTGCTCGATCCCCGTGAGGACCAGGATCTCTGCGGCGACCTCTTCGATGGACTTGTCAGTCACATCCACCACCGGCCACCCTGTCCGGTTGAATTGCACGTAAGCGTAGTCCAACTCGACCCAGATCTGCCGCGGATCCGCGTACGGGAACTTCGGCGGGGTCTCCATCCGTTGCAGGCGCGCGCGTCGCAGCTCCAGCAGGCGCTCCGGCTTGATGGTCAGCGCGACCACCTTCCGGGGATCCACGCGGCCCAATTCCTCGGGCAGCGGCAGGTTGTGCACCACGGGCACATTGGCCACGCGCAGCCCGCGCCCCGCCAGAAACATGGACAGCGGCGTCTTGGACGTCCGCGAGACGCCCACGAGGATCACATCCGCTTGATGCAGGCCCCGCGGATCCTGCCCGTCGTCGTGCTTGACGGCGAACTCGACCACCTCGAACCGGCGGCGGTATTCCTGGTCCATTTCCCGAAAAAGACCCGGCTTGGCCATCGCCTGCAATCGCAACAGATCTTCCAGGCGCAGCAGGAGCGGCCCCAGGAGGTCGATGGTGGGGATGCCCCGGGCCCGTCCTTCGGTGAGCATCAGGTTTCGCAGCTCCGGGGAGACGAGCGTGTGGACGATGAGTCCCCGCAGCGTGCTGGCCTCCCGCGCCGCGGCGCGGACGCCCGCGGCTGTCCGGACACGGGCCCGAACGTGGAGCTGGACGTCCGCTCCCCGGAATTGCACCAGGGCGGCGCGCACGACCATCTCGGCCGTGCGGCCCGTAGCGTCCGACACGACGACGACCTGCCGAACGGCGGGACGTCGGGCGCGAGACAAGGGGATTTTGGATTTCGGATTGCGGATTGTGGATTTGGCCATGGACCATCGGCCTCCGGGGCGAGCCCAAAGGTTACTCCGGCGGGATGAACCCGCCGGTCTCATCGGTTATTGCTCACTGCCGGATCAAGCGCTCTCCAGAATCCGGTAGGCCACCGCGGTGATATGGGACCACACCGCGGAGGCCGGCCGGACGGGCACAATCAGGCCCTCTCCAGGATCGGGTAGGCCACCGCGGTGATATGGGAATTGATCCGCTTCAGGTTCGTGAGGACGTCCAGGTGGATCTCGCTGGTGTCGATGGATTCGCGGTACCCCTCGTGCAGCCGCTGGATGTGGGCCTGGCGGAACTTCCGCTCGGTCTGGCTGACCTCCAGCTTGTGCTCCAGCACCTGCTGGGCCAGGGCCGGATCGTTGCTGGCGAAGGCCGAGATGGCCAGCTCCAGGTTCTGGAGCACCTTCTTGTGGAGCAGGACGATTTCCTTCAGGCCCGGTTCGGAGAAGTGCACCGCCTTGCTCAGCTTCTTTTTGGCCAGGTCCATCAGGTTCTTGTCCACGATGTCCCCGATATTCTCCATGTTGTTCGCGAAGGCCAGGATCCCGATCTCCCGTTTGCTCTGCTCGGCGGTCAGGCTCTGCTGCGACAGCTTGGTGAGGTAGTGCTTGATCTCGCGGTCCAGGGTGTCCACCTGGTCGTCCCTCTCCTGGACGAACTCGATCAGCTCGAGGTCCTCGCCCGAGAACGTGGCCACGGTCTTGGTGAACATCTCCGAGACGATGTCGGCCATCCGCAGGGCCTCGCGGGTGGCCTGCCCCAGGGCCAGCGCCGGCGTCTCCAGCATGTGGTCGTCCAGGTACCTGGGGCCGAAGAGCCCCCCTCCTTCCTTGTCCTCGGAGACCAGGCTGGAGATGAAACGGGCCAGGACCGCCGAGAAGGGCAGGAGCAGCGCCGTGATCCCCACGTTGAACAGCGTGTGGGCGTTGGCGATCTGGCGCGGCACATCGGTCGCGGTGAGCTCCACCAAGCGGACGAAGGGTTGGATGAACGGCAGAAACACCAGCACTCCCATCACCTTGAAGAAGATGTGGGCCATGGCCACCCGCTTGGCCTCGGGCTTCGTGCCGATGGAGCTGGCCAGGGCGGTGGCGCACGTGCCGATGTTGGCGCCGAAGATGACCGGGATGGCCGCGGCCAGGGGCAGCAGACCCTGCAGGGACAGCGTGAGGGCCAATCCGATCGTGGCCGCCGAGCTGTGCACGAGGGCCGAGAAAATCGCCGCCACGATGATCCCGAGGAGGGGCTGATCGCCCAGAGAGACCAGCAGGGTCTTCACGATCGGACTCTGCCGCAGGGGCACCATGGCCTCCGACATGATCTTCATGGCGAAGAAGATGAAGCCGAAGCCCAGGATCGCCTGGCCGGCGTACTTGAAGATCTTCCGTCTGGATGTGAAGATCAGGAGGAACCCGATGCCCACCAAGAGCAAAGCGTAGTCGAAAATCTGGAACGCGATGAGCTGGACGGTGACCGTCGTCCCGATGTCGGCCCCCAGGATCACCCCGATGGTCTGCGTCAGATCCATGAGGCCGGAGCTGGCGAAGCCCACCAGCATGACCGTGGTGGCGCTGCTCGACTGGATGACGGCCGTGATGAAGGCCCCGACCATCATCCCTTTGAAGCGGTTGTTGGTGATGGAGCCGAGGATCTGCCGCATCCGCCCGCCGGCGGCGAGTTGCAGGCCCTCGCCCACGAGCTGCATCCCATAGAGCAGCAGGGCCATGCCCCCAAACAGCGCGATGAGCATCAGGTTCGTCATCGCCGCCGGGTCCTCACCGCGCCTCGCAGGCCGCACACCGCGAGAGCGATCTTCGCAGACATCTTCGTCAGGACTCCCCGGGCCGTGAGTTCCCGCCTGAACTATTGAAACTCATCCACAACGAATGCCTTTCTAATCAGCCCGCCGTGGCTGCAACCTGAAAGGATTTGCTGAACTCTTGTGTGCCAAGTCCCTAAATTTCCATCATGTGTAGCATACGACACCGGTGGATGTCAAGCCATTGACCTCGCCCAAAAAGAAACCGGCACCGGGCTCTTCACCCCGTGCCGGATGGAGACCGCGTTGCCCTGAGGCGCGCGGCCCGCGCCCAGGGGTGCCGAACGGCTAGCGGGCCTTGGCGGGATAGACCAAGACCATCTCACGCAGGATCTCAACCTGCTTGCCATCCGCGGATCGTTTGATCCCGTAGTGCAGGAGAATTCCCTCCTTGAAATAGGCGAAGCTCATATCCACCGCGGGCGCCTCGGTCGTCCCCCCCTTCACGACCTCGCGCTGGTCCTCCCGGCCGAGGAGCTTGTAGCGGAGGGAATCATCCTCGAAGGCCCGGAACAGGAGCTGGGTGTCTCCCGGCAGCCACTCCCCGAAGCCGCCTACGAGATTGATGGCCGTGACGAGGCCCTGGGTGATCCTCACGCTCATCACGACGGCACTGTTCGGAGGGGGTATCGAGACGAAAATCCGCCCCGACGCCGGATCATCCTGTACTTTGATGTCCTTGGTCTGCTGGAGTGTCTTGAGCGCCACTTCCTTGCTGTTTCCCAGGCGCACGCCCAGGGCCGTCCACTGGCTGCTGTCCAGGCTCTTCAGCTTGGTGATGTCGGTCCGGATGAGTTCCACCGGGGCGCTCTGGGCCCACACCGTATTATCGCTGACTCCGGCATAAAGACCTGCTATCCCTAAGACGGCGAGCGCCAGTCGTCCCACCAGAATGCCGTCCCGGAATCGGGAAATGGTTCCCATCTGAGTCCCCCAATGGCCATTGAGGCCAATTGCTGCAAAAAGACCACGGCCCGGCAGGCCGAATATCTGCCGGGCTGCGGCAGGGGCTCGACGAACAACGATCACGGAGCGTGAACCGTGACCGTGCCGCCGTTTGTGGCGCGGATCAAGCTCCCGGTATACGAAGTCCCAGTCGAGGTGACCGGGACCCCATTCACCGTTACCGTCCCGAGGGATGGATTCTTGATCGGGTTCGGTCCGGGAATCGAGATCGAGCATCCGCCATCACACTGCTGCGAGACGGGTATGCCGCCAGGGAAGCCATTCGGCGTAATCCCGTTGTTGATGATCACCTGATTCCCCCCGGTCCCACCGAAGTTGACCAGCGCACCCGTGATGTTGAGATTTGAGGCGATGCTGCTGTTTGTGGGGCTCGTCCCGCTCACCGAGATCAGTGGGCCGTTCACCACGTTGATCGTACTCCCATTGATCAGGGATGCGAAATCCCCGTTCACCGTCATCTGCGATCCCCCTGTTACGCTCAGCAGGGGGCCGTTCCATACCTTCAGGATACTATTGTTGAGTTGGAAGACGGGGCCAACGCTGGTGACGCCGTAGCTCTGGTTGACCCACATCGCCCCGTTCGAATCCCCCGTGGGGCTGGTATTCAGGGTGCTGTTTATCAGGTTGACGATGGGGGCAGAGGCGGTCAGCATGGCGGTATCCACCACGATCGCGTTGCCGCTCCCTCCCAGATTGATGGTTGCGTCACTTGCCTGGAAGATTGTCCCCCCCGTCTGAAGCACCTGATCTATACCGAGACCCGTAGTCGGGTCCGTGTTGACCCCCCACAGGTCCAGCAGGGATCCGGATCCCGAGTAGGTCCCACTGCCGATTTCATGGGTTCCCCCGGTTACCGTGATCAGTGGATCGGTCGTCGTGCTGGTGAGCTGGCCGCCGCCGGAAATGCTCACGAGGCTTCCGGCGATTGTTAATGCGCTGTCGGTGGCGCTCAAGAGCGGACCCGCCAGGGTCAGGGTGGCATTGCTGCAGCAGAGGTACAGGAAACTACCACTGGTGTAAGTATATGTCCCCGCCAATGTAAGGGTTCCTCCCGTCAACTGGACGAAAGGATCGGGCGTCGTACTTGAGACAGTTGTGCTCGTCCCCGTCTGTCCAAAGATGCCGAGCAGGGAACCTGTGGCCGTGATGCTCGAGTTTGTTGAACTCAGGAGCGGCCCCTGGAGGCTCATCGTCGCTGGCGTCACGCTTGATTCTGATCCCGATATATCGAGGAGATACCCGAACGCTGTTGAGCCCGGGCTTAAGGGGTCTGTTCTTGTCCCTCCCAGTGTGAGGGTGGTGCCTGTGGTCCCACTGAGCTGGATAAGGGGGTCTGTGCTCGTGCTGGTAAGGCTCGATCCGCTCACGCTCAGAAGATTGAACAGCGCGGTGATCGTGCTGTCGGTGGCGTGGAGCAGCGGCCCGGCGAGATTCACGCTCGATGGGGCCACGAGGGTATTGGCCTCGCCGGAAAACGACCCGGTATCAGTAACGCCGAAGAAAGATCCCCCGGACTGACTGTCAGGTCCAGCATTGAAGGTGGAGTTGCTCAAGGAGATAAGCGGGCTAGAACTGCTGCTCGTGAGCTGAGCCCCCTGCCCTACGAAGAAGCCACTGCAGCATGCTCCAGAGGGATTGCCCAGAGTCGTTGTATTGAAGCTGCTATTGTTCGTGGCAGAGAAGAGCGGCCCGCCGAGCGTCAGCTTGGTTGGAGCGTCCACGGAGTTCGACCGGCGAATCGTAAGAATGTTCCCGGCCGTGTCCACGCTAGTATTGTCAAATGACAACAACGCCGATGAGCCGGTGCTCTTTAGCTCTGCACTGTCGCCGACGAAGATAAAGCTATACGCGTTGCTGGTGGGATCCCCGTTCGCGAGCGTGGCACCTGTTGCACTAAGGAGCGGACCCGCCAAGCTTATGGTGGGACCAGTTATTGAGAAGTTTACCAGGTTGCCCGCCGCGGTAACATAGCTGTTAACAAGCTGCAGCAACGGGAGCGATCCATTGCCGGTGAACGTCGAAGCATCCCGCACCTGGAAAAGCTGACCGGCGAGGTTGAAAGTGCTGCCCGAATCGCTGAGCAGCGGGCCGACCAAGCTAACGCTTCCCCCGCCGTAGAGCCGGAAGAAGTCACCGAAGGAGCTGGTCGTCGGTTCGCCCGTGGTTGGCGTGAAGGTCTCGTTGCCATCGGTGGTGAGCGAGATCCCCGTGAATGTTACCAATGGATCCGATGTGGTGCTCGTAACCTGGGCATTGCTCCCGATCCGGAGGAAGTGGTTCTGCCCGTAAAACGTCGTGCCATCCGCGTAGAGCAATGGGCCGGCCAGCGTGATTGTCGCTGGAGCCTCGGGATCCGGGGAGGACATGCGCAAGAAGCTCCCGCTGGTATCGGTCGTCGTTCCGCTGTCGCTCGTCGTGGGTGGATAGAACGTCCCGGACATCGTGACGCTGCCGCCGGTCAACTGCACCAAAGGATCCGTCGTATGGCTGATCAGGGTCGCGCTCGCGCCGGTCTCGCTGAAAACCCCCAGGATGCGATCGGTCGTGGAGATCGTGGTGTTCGTGGCACTCAACACGGGCCCGAAGAGTTCGGCCGAGGCCGCGAATCCCGCTGTCAGCGTTGGTGAGACATCAAATACCCGACCGTTTATCTGCTGTCCGAAGGTCGGCGAGGTCGAGTCTGGGTCCGGGCCACCCAGGGTGAGTGTACTACCAGTGGTCCCCCCGAGCGAAATCAGCGGCAAAGTCGTCGTGCTCACGAAGGTGGCGTTGTCCCGAATGTTAACGAGGGAGTACGTCGCGGTAATGGTCGTGTCGGTTCCTTCCAGCAACGGCCCCGCCAGCGTCATGCTCACCGGTGCCTGACTACCAGTAGGTACTAGGACGGCCGCCGAGCCCGTGCCGCTCCACGCGTTGCTCAGTCCAACGTTCAGCAGATGGCCATCAGCCGTGATGGATCCGCCGGTCAGCGACAACAAGGGATCAGTCGTCGTGCTGGTGAAGGTGGCACCATCCCGAACGCCGAAGAAGTTCCAGTTGGGGCCAGTATCGAACGTGCTGTTGGTGGCGCTTAGCAGGGGTCCGGCCAGGGTGACCGTGCTGCCGGGTTGGCCCGGATCGCTACCCACGTTGAAGAGGTTCCCATTCATGGTGACCGCGCTGTTCGTGAACTGCAGCAGGGCCGGGGGTGTGGGAAGCGCTGAGTTGTAGCTCAACGTCGAGCCGTCCCGCACCCGTAGGAAACTCCCGGCTATGGTAAACGTGCTGCCAGAGTCGCTCAGGAGCGGGCCAGCCACGGTCAAGCTGGGCAGGGTCGAGGTCGAATAATCGGGTTCCATATTCAAGAGGTGGGTTCCGGCCGTCACGCTGGAATTGCTGAGCTGAATCAATGGGGCCGTGCTGGTGGTTGTCACCTGGTCCCCGCCCCAGACCTCCATCAGATTGGTGAGGTTAGTACCGTTGTTCAGCAGCGTGATCGTGCTGCCCGAGGCGACGAGCAAGAGGCCGCTGTAGGTGCTTGTGCCGTCAGTAAAGTTCAGGAAGTTGTCCTCGCTGGTGAGTGAGCTGTTGGTGAGCCGAACCTGGGGCACGCCTGCCGGTTGCGCCCAGGTTACGACGTCCGTGCCGTTGCTGTAGCTTGCCCCCGACCCGAGATACACTGAGGTGTCCGTCGCATCCAGGAGGGTGCCGCCAACCGTGACCCGGTTCCCCGTTCCATCGGAGTCCCCGAACCCGCCGGAGGCATAGAGATAGCTGCCGCTAAGCCGTACCAGCGGCCCGCCGGTCTGGGTGACACTGCTCCCGCCGCGCACCGCAAAGATCGGCCCATTGATAGTGATATTGCTGTTCACGCTATCGAGGAATGCCCCACTCCCTCCAGGGGTGACCCTGGCCCCGCCATCGAAGAGCGCGAAGGGGCCGGCCGTCGTCACGCTACTGCCGGTCAGTTGCACCAACGGGGTGGGTGACGTGCTGGAGAACTGGACCCCATTGCCCACGTGCAGGAAGCTCGCCTCTGAGGAGAGCGTGCTGTTCGTGGCGGCGAGGAGGGGCCCCGCAGTGGTGACCGGGTTCGCCGGCGCGCCCAGCACCTCGATGAGGCTGTTCGGCAGGGAGCCGCTCTGGCTCACCGTCATGTTGGTGAGCTGAATCTGCGGATCCGTCGCGGTGAGCGTCACGGAGTCGAGGTTCAGGAGGGGGCCGGCCAGGCTGATCGTGTTGCCTGCGGTGCTCGTGGCGATCAGCCCCACCCCATCGCTACTCATCAGCCAGTGCGACCCGGGGTCGATGAGGGACCCCCCCGGCTCGGTCAGGGTGAGGTCGCTGTCCGCCATCCGGATCAGCGGCTCGTTGTGGGCCAAGATATTTCGGGACCGGCCGCCAGAATCTTCGGGGTTGTCGCCCAGGATCCGCAGCGTGACGCTCGCGTTCTGGAGATCCAGGAGGGTGCCCGTGGTGTCCACGGTGTTACCCGTACCCGAGACCCCCAAGATCCGGTCGGCCGTCAGGGAGCCACCGTTGAGCCGAATGATGGGGCCCGCGGTCTGCGTGATCGTGCTCCCCCCGAGCACTGCAAAGATCGGCCCATCCAGGGCGATGTCGCTATTCACGCTGTCCAGGAAGGGCCCGCCGCTCGTGGCCGTGGCGCCCGCGGCTAGGCTCATCAGGCTCCCGCCATTGGAGAGCGTCAGGCCCGCATTGTTCAGTTGAACTGGGGCGCTCCCCCCATTGAACTTGATTGTCGTCCCGCTCGCCGCGAGCAGGGACCCCGGGAGGTTCACACTCCCGCCGTCTACCGCCAAGAGGGCGCCGCCCCCCGTGAGGGTCAACGAGCCGCTGTTGAGGTTAAAGAGCGGCGCTCCCGTGGCAATACTCTGGAGCGTGCTGCCGCCCTCCCCCGAACCTGGGGTAAGGGAAACCATGGGTCCCGCGAAGGAGACAGTGCTCCCCTGGCTGTTCAGCAAGGAATCCGCCATGAGGTACAGGCTGCTGTTCTGGAGGGCCACCAGACCGCCGGCGCTGCTCCCGGTAACCGTGCTGTCCACCACGCGAAGCACCGGGCCCCCCAGGACCACATAGCTGTCCGTGGCGCTTAGTATAGGCGCATTGAGCGTGAGGGTGCTTGGGTCAATGGCGACGAGGCTGCCCCCTTCATACGTACTCAGCACACTTTCGCCCGTGACATTGAGGAGGGGAGCAGTGGCGGTCAGGCTGCTGCCGCTCGGGATGACGAGGGCATCCGCCGGCCCCAAGGCCACGACGGATCCACCCCCGATGCTCATCACCCCTGCCAGCGTGGCGCTTCCCCCGGCTTGCAGCGCAAGCACCGGCCCGGACGTGGTCAGGGCGGACCCGCCGCTCAGATTGAACACCGCTCCTCCGGTGTTCGTCAGGGCGGTCCCGTCAATTTTCACCAGGGGGGTTGTCGTGTCCTCCGAGGCGCCGACGATCGCGGCGGCGTTGTCCAACGTCACAATCGCTCCATCGTGGGTGATGGGGGTTCCGGTGGCCTCCAGCAGCGGCGCAGTCAACACGGCCACCCCACCCCCGCCGATTCCAAGGGGGGTAACCGTGTTGGCCGCCCCTGCGCTGAAGGTGGCGAGGGAAGTCCCCGTCGCGAGCCCCAATGTCACATTATCCAGGCTGAGGAGCGGGCCGGCCGGCAGGGCATTCTCGCCAATGATAGCCGACTGTGCCACGACGGGTGTGACGGTATTGGTCGGGGTGGGCGGAGCGGTGACGGTGGTGCTCGTCGGCTGCCCCGCGGTGGCCTGCAGGATGACATTGGTGATCGCAGCGGCGACCTCAGCCTGGGCCTGGGCCGTCTTGCTCCCCTCCGCCTCGCCCGTGTGGGGCTTCCCCGTCTCCAGGCCCTGGGCCGCCTGCACAGCCTCGGCCGGGGTGATGTTCCGGACGGCTCCCGCCTGGACACCCCCCGGCGTGGCCGTCACACTCACCGCCTGGAGGGGGCCGAGCGTCAGCGGGGGTTGGCCCTGCGGAGTAATGGTCACCTGCCCGGAGAGGACGAAGAAATTGCTCGTGCCCCCGGCTCCTGCGGCCTGCGCCAGGACCGGCCCCGGGGCCGCGGAGGCCAGGAGAATGGGCTGGGATGCGGCCGCACTCCCCTGCGGCGGGATGTACTCGGCGATGAGGACGGTCCCCCGGACGGCGGCCACCGCATTCGGCGTCTGGATCTCGACGCTCTCGCCGGGGCGCATGAGGGCGTGGGCAATGGCGGCCCCGATCTTGCCGGCGAGGAGTCCGATGACCGAGCGCCGCCCCCCATCGGGGGTGACGGCCTCATCCAGGGTAACCTGGGACTGCTCCCGGACGGTGAGGCTGCCCTTCCCGCCGAGGAGGAGCCGGACCGTGGAGTGCTCTCGGGTCGCGATCTGATCCCGGAAGAAGACGTCGTCCTTGAAGCGGAGAGCCGCCGGCTGAGGGAGGGCCACCCGGCTCACCGTGGCTTGCCCCTGGATGCCGGTCACGATGCCGATGCCCTCCCCTGCGGAAGCTTGCTGGACAAACGCAGGGGCGGCGGCCAGTAGGAGCGCTGCAACCAGAGTACCGTTCAGGAGTCGATGTCCGAGGGTAAGCATATGCGTCCTCCCGGCCGAATCGTTTCTTGGGTGGAGGCCTTTCAAGAACTCCAGGCGGAATCCTCGACCGCCTGGGTTGACCTTGTGTGCCCGCTCCGCTCTTGTCAAGTGTCTTTTGCCTGCCCTCCTAACGCCATCCGTCAAACGTGCCCTCGATTCCCACAGGCTCCGTTTTCCTAGTAGCGCCAAGACACGTTAAAGGAAATGACATTCCGGGTGTAGTCATAGACCTTCAGATTCGAGATGTTCTCATCGCGCAGGTATTCGACGGACACCGTCAGATCCCAAGGGAGATCCTTCGAGAGGCTGAACTGGTGGGTCAGCTCCCAGTCGGCCCGATGGATGGTCCCAGGAGACGTAACCGGCAAGTAGTTATGTAGATGACTGTACCCACGGATGTGCGTATCCAGATCATAGCGGAAGCGAATGTTCTGCCACCACTTTCCCGCCTGCCCCGTCTGCCCCGTCGCAAAGAACGTGTACTGCCCGCCCACGAGGAAACGGTTGCCCCCGTAGCTCCAGTTGTTGCCCTTGGCCTGCTCCCAATCATACTGGTAGCCGAATTTGAGGTAGTGCCGATCCGCCTGAAACCGCAGGAAGTGGACGAGGCCGGCCATGTAATTGAGGGCGTCCCGATTGTCGGCCGTTGTGATCAAGTTCTTCTGGTTCATGAAATCCTTGGGCTGAAACCTCAGTTGCGCTTGCGTGAGATTCATCGCGTCCCAAATCAGGCTCATGAACGGTGCAACGGTATAGCGATTGAGGTAGTTGCGGTCGTCCAACATGTAGTAATCATACGAAAGAGTCAGGCCGCCGACGGTGGGCATATTCCGGATGCTCGTCTTGTACGCCAGCGTCGCATCCGCGGATGGATTCAGGGTGTTGAAATGGTTTACATCGTTGTTCAACGTCTGCAGAATTGAGGACCCGATCGAAGCTTCCCAATCCGGAGTTCGAAGCGGAGTGTACTGAAAGCGAACGTACCCCAACTCGCCCACGGACCTGTGCGCGGTATCCCGGGCCGCCGTGGCAACGGGATCGCCGCTCCTATTCGGGATCACCGCAACGTTGTCGTCGTAGAAGAAACCGGTTTTGACGTCCACATGGAACGTCCGCTCCGCCTCGGCCGCCGGCCCCAACACATCCCGGAATCGCTCGGCGGGGGTGATCAGCGGCGAAGCGGGCTGCAGGCGCAATGCCTCCTCGATCTCCGCCCGCGCCTGGCGCGCCAAGCCGAGAGCCGAAAGGGAAAGCCCCGCGTAAAAACGGGTGAGCTGCGCAAAATTCTCGTCGCTCGGAACATTGGCTTGGAAAAGCTTGAGGGCCTCCCGGTAGTTCTGCTTCCGGTACTCGATGAATCCCAGGTAATAGCCTACGTTCTGTCGCTTAGGCTCGCCGGCATACACTTGCCGGAAGAGGGGCTCGGCCTTGTCGTATTGCTGCAGGAGAAAATCGGCTACACCGAGTTGAAAGGCCACATCCAGATCCGTGGGGGCCAGCTTCAGTGCTTGCTCGAGCGCAGCCTGGGCCGGCCCATACTGCTCCAGGGCCATGTAGGTCAGGCCGGTGTAGTAGAGGGCGGTCACGTTCTCGGGGGTCAGCCGCAGGGCTTCTTGAAAGGCCTGGAGGGCGTCGCTGTATTGTTTGTTGTCGTAGGCGAGAATCCCACGATCCACGTACACGTCCGACTCCGAGGGGACCTGCGCCCAGGCCGCCGAAGCCATCCCGAGCAGCCAGCCGATCATCACCAGTCCCGCAACGATCCTTCCACGCCCTGACCGGGTCATGCGTCCCTCCTCAGGAGTGCGGATTAGCCTTGAGCCGATGTGTAACGGCCCTCGATCGCCGGGATTTCTCCGTCTCTGGGATGATCACCAGAAACCGCTGAGGCGCCGATCCTCCGTCCGTTACCAAATAAAAAGCCTTGCACAGCCTACTGAGCCGCGCAAGGCCCCGCTTCCGTGCCAGAAAGGTAGCTCCAAGGGAGAACCAGCCTGGGGTGCGCACCTTGATCCATCTTGGTCGAAGGATAGAATAGCGTCGGCCCCTCTTTACCACCGCGGCCCGGGACCTGTCAACGGGAAAACCTCCCAACCAGGCACCCTCACTGCGCAAAGCCTACGAGAGGCACCGAACCCTGGAGCCAGCAGCAACGGGCCGACGGGTGTCGGATGGGACTCTGCTCTATGCGCCGATCCCGCATCACGCCTTCCATTCGAGGGCCGCCGCAAGAGCGGGGGCCGCGGTGGCCGCCAGCCTCTCCAGGCACTGCTGGTCCTCGGGACGAAAGTCCGGACCGGCCTTCACGCGGGCATCGCCGCGGCGGCTGACCTCGATCACGGCCCGAACCTTCCCGTCCGATCCTTTCACGCCCACCGCGAGGAGCTTCTGGATTTGTCGCGGTCTCTCTTCCTTGATCCGGATTCGCTCGTAGAAATCCAGGTGGGGCTCATCGTGCGCCGCGTTGGTCAGGAGGCTGCGCGCCGTCCGGGCCACGCGGCCGGCTAGACTGGGAACCGACAGGGGGAACTTGTTGATCCCGCCTTCGGCCAGCTCGGATGGGTACACGAACTCCAGGAGGGTCCGATCCCGGGTCAGGATCAGAATGGCCAGCTCGTCCGGCCGAAGCGCCAACGCCTTCGACACCGCAGACGCCAGCGCCTCCAGCACCGCCGCGCGCCGCTCCACGCCGACTTTCGCTGCCGCCTCTTCCAAGTGGTCGACTAGCTCCAGCTCTATCTCATCCATGGCCGCTCTCGCTCGCGGCTGGATTCGCGGCCGAGGAGCCCGCGGCCAGCTCGCCGTCCACGGCGTAGACCCGAACGGATTCCTGCCGACCTTTCACTTTGACCTCGCTCAATTCTCGCACCTGAAACCGATCGCCCAGCGCCAGGACGGTGGCGTGACTCACGACGATGGGCGTCTTGAAATCCTTGGTCACCCCCTCCAGACGGGATGCCAGGTTCACCGTATCCCCGATGGCGCTGTATTCCCGACGGCTGTCCGCGCCCATGACCCCGACGACCGCTTCGCCGCTGTTGACCCCCACGCCGATCTGCAGGGGGCGGCCGCTCCTGGCCTCCCATTTGGGGGAAAGCAGGGGAAGCTGTGCGACCATCTCCAAGGCAGCGCGGAGGGCGCGGATGGCATGGTCCCCCTGTGCCAGCGGCGCGCCGAACAGACCCATGAGGGCATCTCCGACGTACTTGTCCAGGGTGCCGCCGTGCTTCAGCACAATGGGAACCATGGTATTGAAGTACTCGCGCAGCAGCTCCACGACTTCCTCGGGCGGCAGGCCTTCCGAGATGGACGTGAAATTGCGGATGTCGGAAAACAGGACGGTGATCGGCCGCCGCTTGCTGGCGATGACCAGGCCGGTCCGGTCGTGAGCGATCTGCCGCGCGATCTCCGGGGAGAAGAAACGGGCCATCTCGCGCCGAACCCGCTCCTCGTGCACGAAGTTCCGCAGGACCGTCACGCCATATGGGATCACCAGCGCCACGCTGATGGGGACGAACTCGACCCAGAACCTTCCCCACACGAACGCGACGATGCAGGCTGCCCCAAAGGTCAGCCAGATCCCTGCGGTCAGGAGGAAGCCCCGCAGGGGCCGGAAACGGTCGGCGATCAGCGTGGCCAAAATGGCGACTACCAGGATCGGGAGGACGTACCAGGGGTTCTGGGGATACCACTCCCCGGCCGTGAACCTGCGGAGGGGATTGGGGAGGGCGCGCAAGGGATCGCCGGCCAGGAGATTGTCCAGGACGTTGGCCAGGATCTCGGACCCGGGCGTCAGGCGCCCGGCGGAGGCGAAGGGCGCCAGGTGGAGATCCTGGAGAGTCAGGGCGGACGCCCCCACGAGCACGATCTTGTCCCTGAACAGCTCACTGGGGAGCTCCCCCGTCACCACCTGGTAATACGGAAAGGTGGGGAACGTCCCGCGGGGTCCGCGGAAGTTGACCAGGATCCTCCGCGTCTCCGGGGGAATCGGCGCGGCGGGCAGATCTCTTGCCAAGCGGTCGTGCAGCGCCTTGGCCAGGCTCGGGACCGCCTGATCTTGATGCATGCGGACGATATCGGCCTCGCGGACGAAGCCGTCGCTTCCTGGGATGACGTTGCTAAAGCCCTCGCCCACCGCCCGCTCTCGCAAGAGCGGGATGGGCCGATCCATGCGGATGTTCGTTACCCGGACCCCGCCCGACAGGGTTTCCATCGGCTTGATGACCATCGCCAGAAAGACATTCCGGCGCCGAGCCATGGCTGCAGCCAGGAGCCGATCCTCTTGAGGCCGATCCTTGGTAGGCTCGGGGAACAGGATGTCGAAGGCCACCGCCCGCGGGCTTCCCTTTCCAATCTCATCCAGGAGGCGCGCGTGGACGGATCGGGGCCAGGGCCAGCGGAGATGCAGGTTGTCGAAGGAGTCCTCATCTACCGTGACCAGGACGATGGGAAACCGGGGCTCCTCCGCCCCGCGGATCTCGAAGCGGTGGTTGACGGTCTTGAGCTCCAGCGACTCCAGGAGTCCCAGTAGGTGGACCAGCGCCACCACGCTCCCGAGGGCGAGCCCCCACAGCACCGAGCGTCTCAGCGTCATCGGTCCTCCCCCGGCCCCGCTGCGGCTGCGTCCTGCAGAATGCGGACGATTTCGTCCACGACGCGCTGGAGCGCCCGCTGCTCCCGTGCCCGGGTCGCCTGCATGGTCTGGCAACGGTCGTGCCTCATGGCCGGGCATCCGGCAGGGGGAGATTCAGCGGATTAGCCAGGTAGCGGTCCCGGCATCCCGGGCAGAGGAGGTGCCGCTCCTCGTGGTGGACGTCACGCATCAGCTCCTCCGCGTCCGTCTCCTCCGTGGCCGCCACCAGCTCGCGCAGCCGGGTCTCCACCTCGTCGGCCGTCTCCACCTCGGGCAGCACGCCGTCGAAGTCGGCGTAGACCTCGATCTTCAGCTCATAGGCCAGGCTGCCGTCCGGCATCTCCTTCCCGCACTTCTCGCAGGTCTTGCTCATAACCCCGCTACTTCCGTTGTCTCCCTCCGCCCTTCCGCTTCCCGCCTTTCGTTTCACCTTTCACTTTTCACGTCTCACGTTTCCCGTCTCACGAATCAGTGCGGTCTCGTCGCAGCAGGCAAACTTCGCGCACTTGATACAATCCTTCCAGATCTTCTGCGGCAATTCCCGCTTGTCGATCGTCCGGAATCCGAACCGCTCGAAGTAGCCCGGACGGTAGGTGAGCGCAAAGACGCGGCCCACGCCCAGCGCGCCTGCCTCTTCGAGGCAGGCGGTGACCAGGGCGGAGCCCAGGCCCTTGCCAGCGTGCGCCTCGTGGACGGCCAGCGTGCGGATCTCCGCCAGGTCCTCCCAGTAGAGCGACAGGCCGCAGACACCGACGATCTCTCCGTCCACCTCGGCGACAAAGAAGTCCCGCAGGTGCTGGTACATCTCGTTGAGGGTGCGCGGCAGCAATTCCCCCCGCGCGGCGAAGTGGGCGACCAGGGTCTGCATGGCGGGCACATCGGTCGCCCGCGCTTTCCGCACCACGGCCCCCGATGGAATTTCGGATTGCGGACACCCAGGGGGTACCCGGAATGCGGAATCCCCGATCCTCGCCCACGCCCCGTGACCCTCGGCACTCACCGCTCGGCCCTCGCCTCTCGGCGCTCGGCTCTCGGCGCTGGATCCGACCCCTTCGATGGTCACGTGGCCGGGGCTCCCCTCTTCGCCGCCGACCTCCACGGGACATCCCAGGGCCTGTTGCACGATCTGCACCGTGGTCAAAAGATGCGGCGTGACCCGCGAGGTCGTGAGGCGCGATGTGCCGCCGGCCAGGGCCATCGGGAGGATCACCTGGTCGGCCAGGTACGGGTCGCAGGCGGCGTCCCCCTTGAGGAAACCGAAGAGGGGATCCACTACTTCGTCTGCCACCCGTTCGGCCGGCTTCCCCCGCTCTCCCACAGCGGAGAAGCCGGCGGGAACGCCCCCCGCATCGGCCACCAGGATGAGGAAGCTCCCCGCCCCGGCCGCCTCCGCCTCCACCAGCGCGATATCGGCTTGGCGTCCCTCGCCCTCGAGCCGCCGCAGCGCCTGATCCCGCTGCCGCTCCGCAATGCCGCGCGCGAGATTCGCCACAACCGACAGCCCGCGGAGGCGCACCGCGCCCTGCCGGGAGACCAGGGTGGCCGGGCGCAGCCTTGCGCCGCCCTCGATCGCGACGCGCACCCGCCCGCCTCCCTTGGGATAGAATCCCCACCGCAGAAGCTCCAGGTCGGCCGACACGCCCATCTTGCCCAGGACCGGGAACCACACCTCGCGCACGTAATGGACGGAAGGACTCCAGGGGACGTGGGTTCCCCCGGTCAGGACGGCTCGCGACGGGCCGGGCGCCAGCGCCAGGGGAAGCAGGATGGCCTGGAGGACCAGCGCCGTCGAGCCGGCCGTCCCCACGTCGAAATGATATTCGCCCCCCTGGATGGCGCCCGGCGCGAACCGCAGCTCGCGCGAACCGAGCGCCGCGCCATCCACCGCCGCGCCGCAGATCTGGGCCAGCGCGCTCACGGCCGTGAGGTGCTGCGCCTGCAAGCCCGGATTCTTCCGCCGGGCGCGGATCGAGTGGATCTCGACCGGCATCCCGCGGATCGCCGACAGGGCCAGGGCGGTGCGCAGGACTTGCCCGCCCCCTTCTCCCTGGGCCCCATCAACTCGGAGTATCGAAACGCCCGTATTCGGCATGGAGTGTCGTTGCGCTGGAAAATAGTGAACCGCCCGCGCGATGCGCTCGCGTCCCTTGTATCACTGAGCTTTAGCGGGTGTCAAGGCGGATGCCGGTGTGCGAGGCATGATCTCAATTGTCGCGCGGTTCCGTATCTCAACCTACGATCAGAGTACACCCGCGGGGCCGGGGGAGAGAGACTTTTTCTTGACGGGATCTCGGTTTTTCGGCTACAAAGGGCAATGAGTTTCCCCGATCAGGGGAAAAACCATCTCACAAGGAGGATCAATGATGAAGGGATCCATCGTGAAGGTCAGCGAGGTCAATCCGGAGCCGTTCGGCACAGTATCCCGATGGTTTCTGATCTCCCCCAAGGTGGGCAACAGTACCTACCAGCGAATGGCCTATCTGGAGGGAAAACCCGGGACCAGGGGGACCCTCCACACCCACCCCGGAGATGAGGTGCTCTTTACCATCAGTGGGAGGGTCAACGTGAAGATCGACGGAGAGGATCACTTCCTCTCGCCCGGGGAGGCCATTTCCATCCCTCCCGGCACCCAGCATTACCCGGAGGTGGTGGGAAATCAAACCTGGATCGCGGTCGCGGCTTACTGTGACGACTGCCCCATCATTGCCCAGGCCAAAAAATGAGTCTGCTGGAAAGGAGTGCCTGACAAATTCAGGAGGATCAAACGATGAAGCCCGTCGTCCTTGTTACCCGCAAGCTACCGGAGGCCGTCGAGGATCGTCTTCGACGAGACTACGACCCTCGCTTAAATCCTGAGGACGTTCTCTATTCCAGTGACGAGATCGTCGAACGCGCCAAAGACGTCGACGCCATTCTTCCCTGTCACACCGAAAAATTTACCGCCAAAGTGATTGCTCGTTTGCCCAAGCGCGTGCGAGCAATTGCCAATTTCTCTGTTGGCTACGACCACGTGGACATCGAGGCAGCTAAGGCCCGGGGGCTCATCGTTACGAATACCCCCGAAGTGCTGTCCGACGCCACAGCCGAACTGACCTTGATGCTGATGTTGGGCGCAGCGCGGCGGGCCAGCGAGGGCGAACGACTGGTCCGTACCCATGAGTGGAAGGACTGGAGCCCCAGTTTCATGGTGGGCACCCAAGTTACGGGCAAGCGACTTGGTATTCTCGGATTTGGCCGTGTCGGACGGGTCGTCGCCAAGCGAGCCCGCGGATTCGACATGGAGATCCACTATAACGATCTGCAGCGATTGCCGCCCGAGCTTGAGAAAGGAGCAATCTATCATCAGACCCCCGAGGATCTGATGCCCCATTGCGATTTTTTGACGCTCCACTGCGTGTCTTCCCCAAAAACTTTCAAACTGTTGAACGCCGAGCGCATAGCCCTACTGCCGGATGGGGCTATTGTAGTCAATGCGAGCCGCGGCGCCGTGATCGACGACGACGCCCTGATTGCGGCGCTAAGGTCAGGGAAACTGACGGCCGCTGGTTTGGACGTCTACAACAACGAACCTGACATCCATCCGGAATACAGGCAGTTGCCCAACGTGTTCCTGATGCCGCACATCGGCAGCGCCACGAAGGAAACAAGGGACGCCATGGGGTTCCGGGCGCTCGACAATCTGGATGCCATCTTCGCCGGACGTGAACCCCGTGACCGCGTCGCCTGAGAGCGTTCGCCATCTTCGTTTCGCACAGTCCATCCGGTATCGATTCCCGGATGGGCTGAAACATGGCGGTTCTGTGCCTGCCCAGGAGGATGCTGAAAAACCCGTTTTCGCCCAGGGTGCTCAAAAAGGTCCAGATGCAAGGCGGCGCGCGATGCGAGGTGCGAGGCGTACTTAGTCCGTACGTCGCAGCGCCGCGCGAGCGCGCCAACGCCGCAGATGGGCCTTTTTCAGCAGCCTGCTAGCTTCAACCCAGCCTCGCACGGCTGGGGCAATGGCGGAAGAAACTGGTTCCACCGGACACGCGTCTGCGGTACGCTCTAGGCCGCCAGGCCGACAGAGGCAAGCAAAACACCGACG
>Ga0181527_1000441_pt1 | contig 47836 bp, 38 predicted proteins | sample PEATcosm2014_Bin_30_FD_119762 | JGI IMG/M metagenome (GOLD analysis project Ga0181527, IMG submission 119762) | Peatland microbial communities from MTU Mesocosm Facility, Houghton, MI, USA - PEATcosm2014_Bin06_60_metaG | ecosystem: Environmental > Terrestrial > Soil > Wetlands > Peat | place...
ACAAGAGGCTGTTCTCCACTACAGCCTAATTCTCATGGCTGAACGCCGGCTTTATTAAGAATTTCGAAAACAACCGCTCGCAGAAGATGGGCTAGCCCGGCTTTCCTGCGGAAGCCGGGTTAGAACAGGAACGGCAGAAGTCGCCACGACTTCTGCTGGTAATCAGTGTATCCGACTCCCAAACTCTCCACGAGCATTGCTTCCTCCGCTCTGATCCGCAACATGTAGGCCCAAACCAAAAGACTGAGGACAAGAATACACACAAAGACGTTTTTTGATGCGACTGCCGCGCCTGTCCAGGTCAGAAGGCTTCCCAAATATCCAGGGTGCCTGATCCACCGATAAGGCCCGCGTGTCACAACACTTTGCTCAGGGGTAGTCGTCAACGTTCGTGTGTAAAATCGCCCCAGGACGATCACGGCCCACCAGCGAAAAACCAAACCCGCAAAGGCCAGCCCCACTCCCATCCAGGCGACTGAGACCGGCAGAATTGCCCCCGGCAGCGTTGGAAGAAAGAGCAGGCAGACTACCGCAGCGTAGCTTCCGAAAATCAGCGGCGTGGTGCCTTTGTCAGCGGTGGTCGTTTTGATGCTTCTGGCAGTCGCGCCTCGACGCAGAAAACACTCTGTCATTCCAAACGCAATCAATGCCAGACCGGCAACCTGTTCTGTGCTCATAGTGTTGGCCGTTGGTTGGACAACACGGATCACCGACCCCGCCCCACTGATCTCCAGCATGCAACTGAGGCGTCATCCCGGGGTTCGGTGCATCCACTTGGTGCGCCTGACATGGGCGTGAACTGGAAGGGTGAAAGTCCCTTCGTGTGGGAACACCGCTGTCGGGCTGTCCTTCATGGGCAGCAGGATGGCGTAAACACTAGAGCAAGGCAACTGCAGGATCGCGAGGTCTCGCGGGAAGGAAGCCTGACTCAAACCTGATGAGCCGACGAACAGAAATGCCATATCAGACTGACGGAACGGACAAGCTGGCCAAGCACAGCCAAGTCCGGTGTTTGGTTCCGGAGGTAAATGGCGCGGTTGCGCAGGGAAAGTTCACGTTCTTACTCAGGGAGACCTGTGCTTTCCGGCACGGCGGCAACGCCGGGCGCGGCGATCCAAGAGGGTCGTTGTGGGAGCACAGGAGTCAGCAGAGGCCATAGCACCCCGAATCCGCGGCGAACTGCTCAAGCTGGGGCTGAAGGTTTCGGAAGCGACTGTGGCGAAATACATGGTTCCTCGTGGGCTGCGTCGCGGCCCAGATCGAGCCGTCTGAGCTGGTGTGGGAAGTTGAACTGTACGATGGCCGTTGCGCCGCGCAGATTGTGGCCCCTGAATGGTGAGGCGAGGTTGGAAGGTCAGTGGGTGCTCATTGTCGCGCCTTGAAATGCGCTAGGCAGTCATCCGACCCCTCACCTCCCGTGAGTTGGCGGCTGTGGATAATGCCAGCCCTGCCCGTGGACGGGTTTTTTGGTAAGGATAGAGGTCAACCAGATCCCGGCTTTTCACATTTTTTTTACGTCCTTTATCCACCTTTTAATTACCCTGGAATCGACACGCGTGAAATAGTGCATCCATGGAAAACTCAATGAGCATTTGCAGCGCGGACAGGCGGGCGGCGGTTACTGCTCCTTTAATGCAGCAATCCAGTTTTCACGGAGGATCAGATGTGCATGCATTCGGTTTCGAAAACAGCCGCGCATCATCAAACCTTCCTGCCTCTTTTCCCATGTCGAACGAGCTTCAGGTTGGCCAGGTGTTGGATGATCGATTCAAGATTCTGGATGTCATCAATCGCGGCGGAATGGCGTGGATCTACGAGGGCCTGGATCGTCAGACGGGACGATCGGTGGTTTTGAAAGTTCCATTGATGCAGTTCGAATGCGATCCGGGCTTCTTTTCCCGCTTTCAACGCGAAGAGAATATCGGCCTTACATTGGACCATCCGTATATTTTGAAAATTCTGCCTGCTGCGGACAAGAGCCGGCCCTATATCGTGATGGAATATCTTGAAGGCCAGACCTTGGCTGCCTGCCTCCGCGAAAAGGCACGGTTGCCTGAAGGCGAAGCCGTGCGCATCGTCAGCCAGATCTGCGCGGGGCTTGATTACCTCCACAGGAAAGGGGTGGTTCATCGAGACTTGAAGCCGGAGAACATCATGCTCTGCAGGGATGGCACTATTCGCATCATGGATTTTGGCATTGCCAAATCTGAGAGTGCGCGACGCCTCACGTTTGGCGGCTTCTCGTCCACGATGGGCACACCCGACTACATTGCGCCCGAGCAAGTCCAGGGAAAGCGCGGTGATTCCCGGACCGACATTTACGCCTTGGGAGCGATGCTGTACGAAATGACCACCGGCTCTCCTCCTTACGACGGCGACAACCCGTACGTCATCATGAATGCCCGCCTCACCGGCGATCCCAAAGCGCCCCGCAAGCTGAACCCTCAGTTATCCCCGGAAATTGAGGAGATTATTCTGCACGCGCTTGAACGCAATCCGTCGAAGCGTTTCCCCTCGGCTGCCTCCATGAGGGCGGAGTTGAGCGACTACAGCGAGGTTCCCTTGACAGACCGATTCAAGCGACTGCGACCTCCCCAATTATGGAAGGCACGTGTCCCGTTGCTGCCGAAAATCGCCGCTCTCGTTGTTATCCAGATTGCGGTTTTCTTTCTTCTCTTCTGGTGGTTCAGCCACCGGAGTCACGGCAACAACTCTGCGGTAACGGCCAGGCCCGGCATTATAGACGCGAGGTCCCCGACGAAATAGGCGTATGAAAAGCATCCTTTCTCAAATCTGCACGAATAACGAACCACCCATTAACCCAGGTCATGGCGCATCGCCTGTGAGCCATCGCGTGCTGAACTCCGCTCAGGGCGAAAACGACGCTCGGAACGAAAAGTGCCCTGCATTGGCTCCTAAAATCATTCTCGTTCCTCTGACGGTGTCGAGCAGTTCTCACTCGGCCCTCGCAATCGCTAAGAAGCTTGCCCGAGAATCCGAGGCCAAGCTGGTGCTGCTGCATGTTGTACAACTGAATATTGCAGGCGAGGAGCATGGAATTCAACGCACGCGCCTGCTCAATGAATTGTGTTGCAACGCGGAATTTCAGTTACAGCAGTTGGCTGATTGCATGGGCAACCAGGCGGCTACGGAGATCCTCGTTTGCCTGGGGCGTCCCGCGGAGGCAATCGTCGAAGCGGCAGGGCGTTTGCAGGCGGACACGATTGTCATGTGCACGCACGGTCACCGCGGCTGGCTAAAATGGTTGCATCACAATACTGCTCTCAACGTGACACGGCAGGCCCCTTGCGCAATATGGCTGGTCTCGCCGGGAAAGCGTGACGCCACAGTTAATGTGATGATCGTGGAGCACACAACCATCAACCGGCTCTCCGAGCGTGTGGCGTTTCGTGAAAACCAAAATCCATTCCGATCGTTCCTTCGAGTTCTATTTCACTCGATTTAATCCCGTATGGTCAAAAAGGTCATGCCGCTGCCCGGTAGTAGAATTTCAGCAACCCTCCCAGGCGCTCACGTGTGTGGATCCGGCCAGACGATTCACCGATCCGGTCCGCAGGCGCGGGAAGCAGAATCATGTTCCCCTTCCCTTGGTGGTTTTCTTCACCACCGAAGTGTTGGGTAGCTTCCAACCCTGCATTGACACGCTCGGATTATCACTGGCTCATCAAAGAAAGTGGTCAAAATGAGCGAAATGGAACTAAGCCGGGCAATTCATGAACCACGGAAAAGTCAGCCTCAATAAATTGACACCATCACCCGAAGCAAAGTTCGGATCGATGGCCAAGGCTTTGTCGAAGCATACGATGTCCCGCCCCTTCAGGGTGGCAACGCTTGGGAAGATGAAATGTAGACTGATAAGCGTGTCCAGTGAATAAGTAATGATTGGCCAATAAGGAAGGTGTTGGACAGGGTGTGGGCGGATAGCATTGACACTTCAGGCAAAGGACCCTAGGAAGGAAGCTGTCGGAGTTCTTGCACTCTACAAGCACAGGACAAATATGAACGAAATCGAGATCAAGGCGGGGGAAGAGAATGTGGCACGACTTCGCCAGTGTTGCCAATCCCTACAAAAGCAAATGGCTACGGTGCTCATCGGCCAGAGCGAGGTGGTGCGGTTGCTGCTCACGGGACTCATGTCCGGCGGCCACATGCTCGTGATCGGTGTCCCCGGACTGGCCAAGACCATGATGGTCAAAGCGCTCGCCGATTTGCTGGGCTGGGAGTTCCGGCGCATCCAGTTCACGCCCGACCTGATGCCGGCGGACATCACCGGGACGGAGATTCTGCAAAGCGATGAGAGTGGACGCAGGCGCGACCTCATTTTCCATCACGGTCCGGTGTTTGCCAACCTGATCCTGGCTGATGAAATAAACCGAACGCCGCCCAAAACACAGGCTGCGCTGTTGGAAGCAATGCAGGAATTGGCCGTCACCGTCAACGGCAAGACTTATCGGCTGGATCCGCCCTTCATCGTCGTGGCAACGCAGAATCCTATCGAGCAGGAAGGCACGTATCCGCTTCCCGAAGCGCAACTGGATCGGTTCATGCTCAGCATTCACGTGAGTTACCCGCAGCGCGCCGATGAGATGGAAATTGCAGCGCGCTCCATTCGTGCGAAGTGGAATGGGTTCACTCCGCTGGCCAGGAAAGAAGATTTTCGGAAGTTTACTGAAACCGTTGATCAAATGCCGGTTTCGCGCCACGCGCTCGAATATGCTGTCGCACTCACGACCGCCAGCCGGCCGAAGGACTCCAGCGCAGACGACTACGTGCGTCGGTATGTCGCCTGGGGCGCAGGCCCGCGGGCCACGCAACACCTGGTCACGGCTGCCAAGGCTTTCGCACTGCTGGATGGACGGCCTACGCCGGAAGCCAGCGATCTTCACGCCATGGCTGTCCCCGTTCTGCGGCACCGCATCATTCCGAACTACAACGCGCTGGGCGAAGGTATCGAATCCGAGGCCATCGTGAGCCACTTGCTCGAAACGGTCCGCGAAACTGGCGCAGCTCATTAAGGACTCCGGGCAAGGTTGTGGCTATTCTGCAACATCCTTATCTCGACCTTGCGGCCATGGAAGCGCTGCGGCACGTGCGGTTGCGTCCGCGCGGCGCGGCTGAGGGCACGTTCGCAGGTCCCCACAAATCGCACTACCGAGGCACAGCCGTCGAGTTCGCCGACTACCGGGAATATTCTCCGGGCGACGACATCCGCCTGGTGGACTGGAAAGTATTCGCGCGGACCGACCGCCATTACGTCCGGCTTTATGACGCCGAACGCAATTTGCTGACGTACCTGGTGGTGGACAAAAGCGGCTCCATGGAGTTTGCCGGTGCCGTCGCCCGCACACCGTCGAAACTCGAACACGCAGCCCGTCTTGCCGCGGCGCTGGGCTATCTCGTCTTGCGGGAGGGAGATGAGTTGGGTCTCGATCTCGCAGATACGCGCCTGCACAGCCATCTGCCGGCGGCGGCTTCCTGGCCGCAATTGAATCGTGTGCTCAACTCTCTCGGTCGCGCCCGAGCCGAAGGCCGCACCGACCTGGGTGCCTGTCTCGAGCAAGTCTTTGCTCAGACGAAGCGTCGCGGTGTCCTTGCTGTGTTCAGTGATTTGCTTGATGCGGATGCGCGTTTCTGGAAGGCCGTCGACCTGTTCCGCCGCTCGCGTTTCGACGTAATGCTCTTTCAGATCGTTCACCCGGAGGAACTCGATCTTCCGGAAGTCATCTCCGCGCGGTTTCTTGAAACCGAAGGCAGTGGTTTCTTTAACGCGGAACCTGACATCGTTCGGACACTCTATCGTCGTCGCTTCGACGCGTTTCTCTCTGAAATCAAAGCCAACTGCCAGGCTCGGGGCAGTGACTGGTACCTGGCCAGGACGTCTGACGACCCATACGGTTTTCTGAGGAACTGCTTCCTCGCAAGGGAGAATGCGCGATGAACTGGCCCGCGTTCACCAACCCTTGGATGCTTGCCGGTCTGGCGGCCGTGGGTTTGCCGGTGCTCATTCATTATCTGACCCGGGCCCGGCCGAGGCGCATCGCTTTCCCGCCATTCAAGTTTCTGGTCGAAGCCGGTGCCGGTCAGCAAGCAGTGCATCGCCTGCGTACCATTGTGCTGCTCACGGTGCGCTGCCTGATCGTGCTGGGACTGGTGTTGTTGTTCGCACGGCCCTTCCTGAGACCGACGGGTGCCGCAGCCAATACTGAAGCCGGTAGACGCGTTGTACTCGTCCTCGACGCCTCGCTTTCGATGCGCGCCGTGCAGCAGGGAGTGCCGCTCTTTACTCGCGCCCAGGCGGAGGCCGCCGATGTGCTCCGCGCACTTGAATCCGGCACAGAAGCTGCCGTCATACTCGAAGGCGCGGCGCCGCGCCCATTGCTTCCTGCGCTTTCGAGAAACATTCCGGCATTGCATGACGAACTGGTCAAAACCCAGCCAACGTTCGAAAATGGCGACCCTGCCGCCGCGCTCGCGTCAGCCAAGAGGATGCTGGGCGGGGTTGGGACGATCTACGTCTTCAGCGATTTTCAGAAATCCAATTGGGAGGGCATTGGTGAATTGCCCGGCGGTGTCATCTGCCGCCTGCGCCCCGTGACCTCTGAGGCTGTGAATAACGTTGCTATCACTGCAGCCCGTCTGGTCCCGGCGGAGCCGGTTGCCGGTGAGCCGGTTGAAGTTGTTTGCACCGTCTTCAACTGCACACCATACCCACGCGAAGAAAGTGTTCGCCTGGAACTGGGGGAGTTTACGCATGAAGCCCACGTTACCCTGGCGCCATTCGGCAGCGCGGATACGGCGTTCAATGTGACATTTGCGCGCCCCGGGTCATTCACGGGCAAAGCCTCGATCCAGCCGGATGACTTGCTCGAAGACAATACGCGGTATCTGGCCGTTCGGGTCAGCAAAGCTCTCCAGATCCTGCTTGTCAGTGATGCCGATGCCACTGACCAACGCAGCGCCGCGTTCTATATCAGCCGTGGTTTCGTGCCAACGCCCCAAGCCGCTCCGGGCCTCAGGCTGATTCGCCGACACAGTCAGGACACGGATCGCGGCATTCTCGAAACGGCGGACGTTTTTGTCCTGGCGGCGCCCGCGATGCTTTCGGGCGAAGCCGTTGACATCATTTCACGCCGAATCAATGAAGGCGCTGGACTGATCGCGTTTCTTGATGGTCCAACCTCGCCATTACTCGTGCCTGCCGCCTTTGCTCCACCATTCCAATTGCAGCGCACGGTCGTGTCGGCAAGCGGCGATCCCATCGTAGCCGGTCCGCACCCATTTTTCGCGGACGCCGACGGCGGGGATTTTTCAACCGTGCGCTTCCGTCGCCATTATCAGAACCAAGTGCTGCCGAACCGCGGCGGAGATGTGCTGCTCGCATATCCAGACGGATCCGCCGCCCTGACGATAGGTGCTGTGGGTACGGGCACTGCAGCTTTCGTGAACTTGCCGCTGACACCCGACGGTGGCGATTTTATTGGGAGTCCAATGTTTCCCGCCATGCTGCACGAATTGCTGCGCGCGCTCCGTCGTGGATCCGCCGAACACGCTGTCACACCAGGCACCGCCTGGATGCTGGATGTGCCCACCAGTGGCGAAGGGTCCCTGACCGTGATTGACCCCGAGGATCATCCGATCGAAGCTCAAGCCATCGCCAGAGGACGGACGACGCGTTTGGCGTTGCGCAGCGCGCGCGTGCCCGGTGCGTATGCGATCAAACAGGCAAACGAGGTTGTCGCTTATTCCGTGATCAACGTGGATCCCCGTGAGAGTGATACCCGGCCGATTGCTTTGGAGAAACTAAAAGGAGGGGAAGGTTCAGCGGTGACGGTCGTGCACGGTGAAGAGGATCTGTTGATCACGGGCAAAAACCGGCAACTCTGGCCTCAACTGGCTGCAGCCAGTGCAGCCCTTTTAGGGCTGGAGATGCTGCTGCTGGCCTTGTGGCGCAGGCCCACCAACCAACTCCGCGATCGCCAAAGCGAGCCGGCTGCTCCTTCATGGGGATTTCAGGGACTCCGAACTCCGGCTGCTGCAGATGAAAGAGTGGAGGTCGCACGATGAATTGGGTGTATCTGTCGCCGTGGAGCGCGCGAGTCATTGCCACGATTGCCGTGGCATTGTTGGCGCTGGCGGCCTGGCGGAGGTGGCGCGAGCGGCGTGGCAGCACACCTCTTGCTTTTCGAGCACTGATTGTCGGCGCGTTGGTGTTCGTCATGCTCAACCCACAATCGTTGCTGCCGCGTGAAAGCGCGGAAAAGCCGAAACTGGTTGTGTTGCTCGACAGCTCCGCCAGCATGGCCACCCGTGATGCAGGCGATGAACCGCGCCTCCGTTCGGCCTTGCGAACATTGAGCGACGCCTCCACTCTCGCGGCATTGAACAGGGAATTCACCCTGGATTTCCGACAATTCGATCGAGAGGTGCGCCCGGCCGACTTGTTTCAACTGGCAAGCAACGCGCCCACCGGCGATGCCAGCGACATTGGCAGAGCAGTCATGGCCGTGGTTTCTGAACTTGGTGATTCAAAAGCTCAGGCCGGCGTGCTCCTCGTATCGGACGGCCGGGCCACAGCCCCGGGTACGCTCGATGCCGCGCAGCTTGCGCTGGCTCGGTCCACACCGCTCTGGACCTGGACGGTGGGTGGACCGGTGCCGCGGCATGATTTGTGGATTGAAACCGCTTCCGCGGAGGCGTTGGCTTTCAGCGAAGCGGAAGTGGAACTGACCGCGACACTGCATGCTGACGGCTATCCGAACCGGAGTTTCAAAGTTGAGTTGCTGAGGGGTGACAAAAGCATTGAAACGAAGGAAGTCATGCCGGACACCAACGGCCTCGCGCGTGTTTCCATGCGCGTGAAAGCACCGGAGGCCGGCGAACAGCGCTACGTGTTTCGAGTCCCGCCGGAACCGGACGAAACGGACACGGCCAACAACGAACGCGCGGTTTTCCTGCGGTCGGTCGGGGAAAAGGTGCGCGTGCTGGTGGCCGAAGGACAGCCTTACTGGGACACCAAGTTTCTGGTGCAATCGCTCAAACGCAATACGAATGTGGATCTGACCGCCGTCTATCGCCTGAACCCGACGCGCCATGTCGCGGTCGTTTCTTCCACAGGCATCGAGACGCGCACCGAACAGGACCTCTTCCCGCGCACAGCCGAGGCCATGAACGCATTTGATGTCATTCTGCTCGGGCGCGAGGCAGAGGCATTTTTCGACAACAACACCGAGACACTGCTGACTGATTTTGTCGCGAAACGGGGAGGCAGCCTCGTTTTCGCCCGCGGCAAGTCCTATGGCGGCCGTTTTCAGGCGCTGGCAAAGTTCGAACCACTGGCGTGGGGCGACGGTGTGACCGCCGACGTGAAGTTGCGTCCCACCGAAGCCGGAAGGGACAATCCCATTTTCGATCTTGGCACGGCAGGAACGTTGGAGGAACTCCTGGACCGTTTGCCGGCACTCGATCATGCCAGCGTGACGCTGGGCGAGAAGCCGCTGGCGATTGTGCTGGCCAACGCGGTGCAGCCCGATGGGCCGGTGCTGATTGCCTACCAGCGCTATGGCCGGGGCAAAACGATCAGCTTGAATACTAGCGGCCTGTGGCGCTGGTCGTTCCGAGAGACCGGTCAGGAAGAAAGCGAAGTGGCTTATCAGCGGTTCTGGGTCTCGCTGCTGCAATGGCTTTTGGGTGGCAGCGAATTCCTGCCGGGGTCTGATGTCGCGCTGACCAGTGCACGCCGTTACTACTCGAGCGAACAGCCGATGCAATTCCTCATCTCCACGCGCAATCTCGATCGCGCCATCTACCAGCCGCGCCTGATCATCAGAGGTGGTGGAAAAAGCACGGAGGTCGAGCCGCGCTCCCGGGGCGAGTCGTTCGTCGCAGAAGCAGGGCCGTTTGCCCCCGGCACCTATCGCATCACGCTCAAGAACAACGTGGGCAACCCAGCCGAACTTTCCCAAAGCATCGAAGTCGTCAGCGCGTCCGTGGAAAAGCGCGAATTGAGCGCAGATCCCGAAACGATGCGAAAACTCGCAGAGCTGTCGGGCGGCGCTGTGATGACCGCAAAGGACGTTGCGCGGATGCCGGAGATTGTGAAGCGATGGAAAGCTGCCCGGGAACTTTCGCACCGGCAACAATCGGTATGGGATCGCTGGTGGCTGATGGCCGCCATCCTGGGCCTGCTCGGTGTCGAGTGGTGGCTGCGCCGCCGGGAGGGATTGTTATGAACCACGGCGTGCTCCATCGTTTGCGCTCGCGAGTCGGAGGCTGGCTTGCATTGCGGGTGGCACTGTCGGCGCTGGCGATGCTCAGCCTGGTGGCGCTGACAGCAGTGTCGTGTGACGCCGCGTTTGACTTGCCTGAAGAGATGCGCGCGATCGCGCCGTGGATTTTGTGCGGAGCGGTCGTGGCGGTGCTTGGCGGCGGATTTTGGGAGTGGCGCCGGTTGACCGAAGAGCGCCTGGCCCGAATGTTCGAACGGACTGACCTCACACTGGGCAATCGTTTGATCAACGCTGTCCAACTCGCGCAAAGACCGGGCAAGAGCGCCACCGAGGAATGCCTGCGGCGGGAAGCTGTCGAGTCAGGGGGGAAGGCAGCGGCGAAATTGAATGCATGGCCGGTTAGTCGGCGTGGCATCCGACGCGTAAGCACCCTGGTGGCATGCGTTTTCCTTGTGTGGGTTGCGCTATTCCTGGCGGGGAACGAAATGATCCGGGCCGTGTTGCCGCGTTTCCTGGATGTCCATGGCGATCATCCGCCTTACAGCCGGTTGAAAATTCAAGTGGCACCGGGTCGTGCGGAAGTGCTTTATGGCAGCCAGGTCGAAGTGCGGGCGACGACCAGCGGACGGCCGGTGGACAAGCTTTGGCTCGTGGCCAGGACTGGCGCCAACGAGACACGCACCATGATGTTTCTGGCGCCGGACAAGTCCTTCTTCCAGACGCTGGCCAATCTACGCGAACCGACGGAGTATTTCGTGACCGACGGCGCGGCGCGGAGCCGGCATTTCCCGATCAGCGTCCGCTACACCCCGCAAATGACGTTGGTGGAGGTTGCCACGATATTTCCCGAATACACCGGCAAACCATCACATGTGGGAAAACTGAGCGATGAACCGCAGGCTTTTCCGGAAGGCACGCGCGTGGCCTTCCGGGTGGCGAGCAATCGGCCCTTGAAATCGGGCGCACTGGAGTTGACCCCGGTGCTTGGCGGCAAACCGGCCCAGGTCAACTTGCAGCCCGAAACGCAGAACACCGTCGTCACCGGCATGTTCACCCTGGCGGAAGCGGTGGTCTTCAACCTGTCGGTGCGGGACGTGAGCGGGTTGGATTCTGCGGAACCGCGGCGCGGGCGATTCAACATTCTGCCCGACCGTCCTCCCCAGTTGTTCGTGCTGGAACCCGGTCGAGATGCCGTGGCGACGCCCAGCATCCGCGTTCCGGTGCGTGTTCAGGCAATGGACGATTACGCTGTCTCGCGTGTCGTTTGGCTTCGTGGGCTCAACCGCTCCATCGAGCGCCCGTTTCAGATGAAGCTCACGCTCAAAGGCGGTCCCCAGTCGGTTGAATCCGCAGGCGCGTTTGACCTGGCCAAACTGGGAGTGCGGCCCGGAGACGTGGTCGAGTATTACTTCGAGGCGGCGGATAATTATCCGAAGGGACCGAACGTGGTTTTCAGCCGCCCATTTCGCCTGGAGGTTATTTCGCAGGAGCAATACGAGGCCATCTTGCGCCAGGCGGCGGCGCGGAAAGCGCTGTTCGAACCTTATTTCAAACTGGATGCCTGGCTGCGTCGGCTGGCGGAGCGCTCGCGCAAACTGGAATCGAAAGCCGAACAGTCCGATCCCTCAACGCGCGATGATGCCGAGGCACTGGCGAAAGAGTTGGAGCAATACCAGCAGGAACTGGGCAAGCTGCTGCAGGACCCGACCATGTTTGACGTGGAACAGTCGTTCCGCACGGCCATGATTGTTCAACACACGCGCGTGGGCGAAGCGGCATCGAAACTCAAGAAAGCACTCGGCGGCGGTGTGCTTGACCCGAAACAGTTGAAGGCGCTCAGCGACGAACTGAGCGGGCTGGCGCAAGCGGAAGATGAAGCGGTGGAACAGCCGGCGCAACAAATTGCTTCGGTCGTTCGCGTGCTGGCGCGGGCAGACGCGTTTGTCAAACTGGCCCAACAACAGGCCACGCTTGCACAGATGCTGCGGCGGTTTTCGGATAAGACGAATGCCTTCTCTCGCCTCGAACAGATGGAAATTCAGGAACTGGCCCATCAACAACGCCGAATCCAGGGGGCATTGCACGATTTGCTGGGACAACTGCCGGAACTGGTCGCGCAGGTGCCTGCGGATGCACTATACAATCCGCTCCGTCACGATGTGCAGGAATTCCTCCAGGCTGCGGCGGAGGCCAGGATCGAACAAGATTTGAGCAATGCCGCCGGTGCTCTGGATGAACCCGACGCGATGACTAGTTATGCGTTGGCGCTGTTGGCGGCGGACAAAATGGACAAGCTCATCGCCAAATGCAGCGGACTTCCCGATCAGGGCAAGCAATGCCTGACGGCGCGCTTTCAGCCCAGGCTGACAGAACCTGGCCTGGGAAACACGGTTGAGCAGATTCTTGCCGCCCTGGGAGCAGGCGCTGGTCAAGGCGGACGCGACGGCTACGCTCTGTTCAACGAAGATGTGGCGCTTTACGGCCCGAATGTCGAACTTGCCGGCGAACAGGCAGGCGGCAGACGCGACACAGGCGCCATCGAGGGAACGCGTGTGGCACAGGTGGGGGGTGATGCGCGGGATGCTGGTTTGCCGCAGCCGGAAGCGCCGGGTCACGTGCGTTTGCAGCCCGACGCGAAGTTTCCTCTGCGTTATCGCGACCTGGTCGGTGAATACTTCCGCGTGATTGCGGAATCTGAGAAGGAAGGAGAGAAATGATGGAAGCTTTTGCATCAGCCGCGAAAGAACGCAGAGAGCGCAGAGAAGAGAATCCTTTGCTGCTGTCGGCCTTGGCTTGCCGGGGAACGGGGAGTGGCCGGATCGGGCATTCTGCTGGTTCCAGGCCCCGTCAATCTTTGCGTTCTCTTGCGGCCATTTCGCTTTTTCTTTTCATCTCCGCGTGGTTTGCGTCTTCTGCGGACGACTCCACGGGCGAGACGGTCGAGTGCGCCAATCTCATCTACTCGGGCACCAAAAGCTCGGTGTGTTTCAGCGAAGAGTTTCTGTCCGCGGTCGCCACTGGAACCAGCATCAACACCTCCCGCAAATTCAAACCGGTGAAGCTTGGCGAAAAGGAGGTCTTTCATTTTCCGTTTGCCGTCATGACCGGTGAAGGCTCGTTTGCGCTCACCGATGACGAGCGAAAGAACCTGAAGCTGTATCTGGAGAAAGGCGGCTTCCTGCTGGCCAGCGCCGGTTGCAGCAGCAAGGAATGGGGCGATTCGTTCACGCATGAAATCGAAACGATTTTCCCGGATCGCAAGCTGGCTGAAGTGCCGATGGACCATCCGATTTTCCGCACGGTCTTCGACGTGCAACGTCTGGACATGAGCCATGGAGGCGAGGCCAAACTCTTCGGCTTGACCATCGGAGGCAAAATCGTGCTGATCTATTCTCCCGACGGTTTGAATGACACAGCCACCATGCACGGCTGTTGCTGCTGCGGCGGAAATGAAATCCAGAACAGCCAGAAAGTGAATGCCAACATTCTTGCCTATGCGCTGTTGCAGTGACCTGATCGCCTGATGATCACGGAACGCAAAATGCCGGAACCTGGATGCCGACACGCCGTCGGCTTGATGCGCTTCAAGGTGCGCCATGGGGTGATGGCTGCGCTTGCCGGTTTCGTGCTGGCATCCGCCGCGGCCGAAGCGGGCGCCGTTCGGCCGTCTTTTCATCCGAGCCTCAGCGCCGCCTCGGAAGCGGCGGCGGCGGATCAATCGCTCGTCTTGCTCATATTCGGCGCGGAATGGTGCGGGCCCTGCAAAGAGTTGAAGAAACAAACGATTTCATCCCCGGAATTCCTCGAACAAGGCGGCGGATTGCACATCGCTGAAGTGGACATTGACGCCAACCCCAAGGCGGCGCACGACTTTGCCGTCGACGCTGTTCCCACACTCGTTTTGCTGACTGCCGATGGCAAAATCGTCGCGCGGCAAACCGGTTTCCTGTACACAAGCGAACTGTTGCTTTGGCTGAACGAAGGCCGTCGCCGAGCCAGCGCGGGCCAGTGGGAGGGCACCGCGCCCGGGGTGAAGTTTAATGAGTTCCTGAAGCAGGCTGCAACGGACACCGTGAGCACGAACGATATTCAGCACTTGGTGGATCTGCTGGGCGAGCCCGATCCGGCCGATCGCGAGAGGGCGGGCGGAATACTGGTCGCTCAACGCGACCAGGCTGTTTCGCCGCTCATTGAAGCGGTGGAACATCCTTACCTGGGTGTGCGGATTGCGGCGAGCGAACTGCTGCAGCGCCTTGCTCCGGACGCAGTCTCAGTCGATCCTTGGCAGTCGCCCGTGGAACTGAGCAACACCGTTGCGACTTTGAGAAAATGGTGGGCCGAAACAGGAAGGCTGCCGCCGCCCGCTGCCTCTCGCGCGGCAGATCCGTCGGCGGAAAATGCTATCAAAGCGGCCCTGGACCAGTTGCGCGGCGATGACCCGGTGAGACGCACGGAAGCGATGGCGTCTCTGGTCGGCTATGGAGCCGTGGCTTTGCCCCCCGTGCGTGAGGCGATCAAGCGTGCGGAACGGTCGGGGGACCAACGAGTTATTGGCTGGCTCGAGGATGTACGCTGGGCAGTTCTGGTGCCGGATGCCGTCGAACAACGCGCTGGCGGGGTCCGTAATGCTTTGGCACGCGGGAAGAGTTCGGATCGGCAGACCGCCGCGGAACAACTGGGTCGTGCCGGACGTGACGCCCTGGGTGCCCTGACCGAGCTGGTCAACGACCCGGATCCATTGGTCGTGGAAAGCGCCCTGCGCGCCTTGTCCGGCATCGGCGGCAAAGACGCCATCCCGGCCCTGGTAGCGTTGCTTCAGGTCGCCGACAACAACTTGCGCATGACGGCAGCGCAGGCGCTCGGGCATACGAGGAGTTCCGAAGCGATCAAGCCTTTGCTGTCCGTGTTTGGCGATCCCAATGAGGTTGTCGCATGCACTGCGTTGGGAGCTGTGGAGGAAATCCGGTCGCAGAATGCTTACGGCTCGTCGAAGCGATCACTGCCCGAAGAAGTCACCGCCGGGCTGAACCGTTGCCTGGCCGATTCGCGCTGGCGCGTCCGGGCGGCGGCGGCGGAAGTCATCGGAAAATTGGCAGCGGCAGACCTGTCCGAAGAGCTGAAAAAACTGCTGGATGATTCCGATGGTTTTGTGGTGAAAAGCGCGCTGACCGCGCTGGGCCAGTTGCACGCCGCGCCTGATCCGGAGCGACTTTCAGCACTGGGCAAACGCCTGCCCAGTCTGCGTGCGGATACGGTGCAAATGATGCTCGAATCGGAAACCGATGAAACGGTCAAAATCATCACAGACATTTTCAACTCCACCAGCACCGACGATCAGTTGGCCATTCTCAATGCGCTCGCGCGGAGTGACAGGTCTGATGAAATGAAATCAGACAATGACTGGAAACCGTTGTTGACGCGGGCAACGACGGCGACAGACCCGCGTTTGCGCCGCGGTGCCGCGGCGGTCTTGAGCAAGAGGGCGCCGAAGCTGGCGGCGGAGCTGGTGGGACCACTGCTGGCGGACGACGACCGGGAAACGCGCATTGTCGCGGCAAAGGTCGTTTTAGGAATCCTCGACAAACAAGCCGGCGGCCCATCCGGCAGGAATGTCTTTTCGTCCATCAGCGCGGGTGCTGCAGGGGTTGGGTCGAAGCAGGAGAAGACGAACAAAATGATTGTTCCCGCCGAACGAATCGCCTCATGGCACACAGCGCTGGGACAGCGCCCGGAGCCGAATCCGAGCCTGGACTTCGCCGCTGCCCTGTATGCAACCGGTGATGGGAAGGCTGATTTGCCGATGCTTTTGAGGGCCTTGGGAAGAGCGGACACAGGACCCGCCAAACAGCAACAGGACCTGGTCGCGATACGGGCGGTTGTTTCCAAATTGCCGTGGCCGGAAGGCCAGCCGGTGCTGGACAAACTCGCCGCTTTGCCTCGGCTGTTTGCCATGGCAGCACACGAAACCGCGCGAGCAGCGCCAGAGGTTGCGGAGTATTTGTTGGAGCCGTCACGCTTCAGGGCGGCGATGGAACGGGCAAACGGTCAGGCACTGTCGGATGCGCTTGAGCTTGTGGCCGGGTATGAATACGGTGAGCGACGATCGTGGTCGCTGTGGGCAGAAACAGACAGCACCAAGGCAATCGCTTTGGCGCTGGTGGATTCCACCAATGCAGCGTGGCGAGCGGCGGCAGTTTTTTCTCTCGGCCTCCGCACGGACGCGAACCAGAGCGAGGCCATCTTTCAAGAGGCCATCGCCGATTCCAATATTTGGGTGCGTGTTGCGGCGGCGCAGGCGTTGGCGCGGAACACGAAAGATCGCGGGACCCTGGAACAGCGTTTGGGACCGCAGTTGGCCGACGCCAACCTGCATGTCGCTGCCACCGCGGCTTTCGCGCTGCTGGAGCCGGAGGTCCGCCAGGCCGCGGGATTGGAAGACTTCCTGAATTATTTTTCTTTCGAAAACGTGCGCGGTGGTCGGAATGAAAGTCACAGCCGAAATGATGAAAGACCGTTGAGCACCCTGGAAACCAAACCTGCATTCCTGCAGCAGGCGAGAACCTGGCTGAGGGCAACCAACACGGAGGAGACTACAGCCTTTGTGCTGTTGCTCGCGCAGTATGGAGAGTTTGAGGGTGTGGATCGGTTGATTGCGCAGAGAACGGCAATGGTTTCCGATAAAGAACATTCTCTTGCCGATGCGCTGTTGGCGGGAATTGCGCTAAGCCACGATCCCAAGTATCTGCCGACGCTGCGACAAATGGCGGCAGCCAGGCACGACGAGTGGGATTTGCGGAAGGTTTTGCAGGCGTTGAGAGGCATGACCGGGCCGGACGCCCGCCAACTGCGGTTGGAGATCAACAAACAAATGCGGAGCGCGAGCGGAGCTTCAGGCATTCCGCGAATTGATTGAACGAAAGGAACCTCATTATGTGGAAACGAATAAGTTTCGGATTGGCGCTGGTGTTCCTGTGCGGCTGTTTCAAGACCAAGGATGAACTCACAATCAATATGGATGGTTCAGGAAAGGTCCGGATCGAGACCCGCAGCAGTATCCCGCCCGAGTTGTCAGAAGGCATGGGAATGGAAGCCAGAATGGGCGGCGGAGTCATGTACCCGCCCATCAGCGAAACCGAAGCGCGGAAGTTCTTTCCCGGGAAAGATTTCACTGTCAACGTGAAACAGGAGAGAGCCGACAACGGCGACATCACCACAATCGTCGAAGCGGAGTTCAAGGATGTCAACACCCTGCTGGCCAGTCCGTATGGCCGGGCGCACCAATTGCTCGTGAAGATTGAGAATGGCACCCTCGTCGTAAAGGGTGTCACGGGCATGGAAGGCCTGGCACGGTTCGCGGAGATGAAGGACGACAGCGGCATGGGAATGGGAGCGATGCCCGGCCTCGCCAACATGCAGGAGAGAAAAGACGAGATGCGGGCTGAATTTCGTGTGACCTTGCCCAACGCAATCACCACGGCAAATGGAACACGCGAAGGCAAAACCGCCGCATGGATTGTGGAACGCGCGAAGTGCAAAGACGCCGCCGAGTTTGCCCAGCAGCTCAGTGTGGTGTCGGAAGCGCGCTGTCCGGCCGAGGGGCTGAAAATGGCACCCGTCACGCCCCCGCGACTGGCCTTGCTTCCGTTCGCAGAACTCGCCTCGGGCACTGGGCTGGACAGGGGAGTTGCACCCGATACGAACAAAATTGCCGCTGCCGTGAGGTTTGTCCCTTACGGGCTCTTCGTAACGCGCTCGCTGGACTTAAGTGGTGGAGGCGGCGCACAAGAAAGTGCAGCGCAATTGATCGGCGCCGTCGTTGTGCCGCAAGAGTACGCACCGCAGAAATGGGGCGAAGCGAAATTGGATGAGGCGACGGACGCCAAAGGCAACGACCTTAAACCAAGCGAATCGGTCGAAGACCGCATGCTCTCGATGCGTGCCCGGTATTCCATTGTGGAGGGCGGAGACGAAGAAGGAACTTCGACCAACAGCCCATCCGAACAACGCCACGTCGTGGCGCTGGGCTTTCGCCCGCCTGACTGGAAGGTCAATGAAATTGCGCGAATCAAAGGTTCCGTCAGCCTCCAATATTTCGGCGGCGGTTCGCAAGTCGTGAAGTTGACGAACGCGGTTCCCGCAAACTGGATCATGGATATTTCGACACCCATGAGGGGTGGCGGCTTCAACCCGGCGGAGAAGCGCTTGAACAGCCCGAAGCTCACGGAGTTGGGATTGTCCCTGTCTCTGCAGATGGGCATGGCGCAAAGCGGGATGACGATTCTGACGCTACAAGTGAACGGTCAGCAGGCGGCGCTCACGGACGCGCAGGTGTTTGATGCGGATGGAAAACCCTGGCCAACGTTCCTGCAACAGCAGGACGTCGGTGAACAGGGCGCATGCCAGATTATGGTCGCCGGAAAACCACAGCCGCCGTTGTCGCTCGCACTGGTGGCCAGCGGCGGAGGCTCGGCAGTCGAGGTGCCGATTCTGCTGGAACACGTCGGCATCACAACGAAGTGACCCATGGAAAGGAGATTCGACATGAAGCAGTTTATTCGATGGACCCTGGCACTGGCGCTCTCAACGGCGGTGGTGCAATGGGATACGACGGTTTTTGCGCAGTTCTTTGAAGGTGGATTGGAGCAACGTTCGACGTTGACGGTCAAATCCGATGGAAGTTGTCTCTTCAGCAGCGTGGCGGTCCAATCGCGCACTGCCACGGAGCAACAAGTCAGGATGATGGAACGTTACGAAAAGATGTCCGAGGCAGCCGGTGAGGGCGACGAAGAGCAGATGCCAGAGATCAAGGAGAGCACACCGGAGCCGAAGCCTTTCACGGACGACGAACTGACCCGCAAAGTCGGTGAAATGCTGGAGAACCGGTTCGGCGAAAGCGGCGACAGCACCGGCCAAGATCTGAAATTGGAAATTAAGAAGGATACAGTGACGATCCAAACGAGCCGCTCTTTCGCGTCGCTCGAGGAGATGTTGAGAGAAGGCGCCGACATTTGGTTACGACCCGGAGTGTTCTTCGAAAACGTTCGCTTCGAACAGGATTCCAACAGTCTCCTCAAGGTGACGCTCACTCCCCGTTCCGAGATGCAACGCTATTTCAAAAACTTCCGGTCACAATGGAAATTGAGCGGAACGAAGGCCGAAATGAAGCTGGTCTTTCCCGGAAGAGTAATCTCGAGCGGTTTTCCAGAATCAAAAACCAACGCGACGTGGCTAACAATAGATCCCCAAAAGGATGAATCACTCGAGGCGACGATAAAACTTTACGAAGGACCCACGGTCATCACGGCTGAGTCTGCCGGACTCAAAATCGACCATCCGCTCGAATCAAAGAAGCTCCAACGCGAAGGAAGGTATCGAGGCGAAGCGGGCGATGCCTTGCCGATCATTGATGCGGGGCCGGGGTTTGTGGCTGAGGCGCAAACCATCACCACCACCACACTCAAGATCTTTCCCGGCGGTGAAGCCTGTTTCAAACCGAGCAGCAGGTATGCCGGACAGCAGGCGGGCACCGTTGTGAGCGCGAAACTCTTCGCGCCGAAGGGGCGTACCATGCAATCAGTCAGTGACGTGCATGTGCTTCACGCGGTTGACGAAAAGGGACGCACCATCCCTGCTAGCCAGGAAGATGAGGAAGCATCTTCGTATAGGGTCTATTCGGGCGGGCCGCAGGAGGCTAACTCGACGCAGATTCAACTCCGCCTGCAACTGCCCCAACCCGACGCGCAGGCCATCGATGAGATCACCGCCGAAGCGGTCGCTGTGACCGCCGGAACCTGGAAGGAAATGACCTTAACCAACATTCAGGAAAACGCCACGAATGAACTTGATCTCTCCGACGTGCTCCCCGGTGCGAAACTGATTATCACGAAATACAGTTCTAAAAACAATCAGTTGAACATCCAAGCGCGGATCAAGGGACCGCCCACGGTGAAGCATCTCGACATTCAAGCCAAAATCCCGGGCACGGATCGATTTAGCAGCTCGCTTTCAGAGCGAAAGTTCAGCGCGAAGGGCAACGAATCGACTCGGACGATTTACATTCAAGGCTACGGGTTCAGCGATGAGGGCCATGCGTTGGCCGGGCCGTTTGTGCTTGTCGTCCGCTATCCCGAAGACCTCAGGCGCGAACGCGTCAACTTCAAGCTGAAAGGTTTGGACCTGCTTTAGAGCTGAGCAATGCCTTTGCCGAGCGATGATGCGCGCCGCCAGGACGAACGTGCCCTCGCCTCGGTTCCCGCAAGAAACCGCTCAGGACAAAAATCTTCGTATATTGAGAGGGAGCGGTCAAAACAAGCCATGAGTTGCCGCATTTCGTCTGTAACAACTGCCTCGTCTCCGGTAATTACTCTGGATACGATTTCCACATGAGCAGCCATGTTTCTTCCAGCGATGCGCCGCGAATTTTTCCGAATACGCGATGGTCGGTTGTTTTGGCGGCGACGCAACGACCATCACCCGAATCGGCGGCGGCGCTCGAAGCCATCTGCCGCGCCTACTGGTATCCGCTCTATGCTTACGTCCGGCGTTGCGGGCAATCGGCGCATGACGCGCAAGACCTCACGCAGGAATTTTTTTGCCGGCTGCTCGAAAAACGCTGGCTTGATGCCGCGAATCCCGACAAGGGCAAATTGCGAACATTTCTTATCGTGGCGTTGAAGAATTTCATGAGCAAGCAATGGCGGCGCGCAGCCGCCCAACGGCGCGGCGGTGGCCAGCCACAAGTGCCATTTGACACGGAATTTGCCGAAAGTCGTTATGCCGGCGATCATTCCGCAACGCTCGCGGCGGACGAAACCTTCGACCAAGAATGGGCGCTCACGTTGCTTGATTTGACGGTAAAACGACTTCGCCTTGAATTCACGGCGGCGGGCAAGTCCGACGATTTTGACGCGCTCAAAAACTGCCTGATGGCTGGACGCGGAACAATTGATTACACGACAGTGGCAACGCAACTCGGCGTGAACGAAGGCGCGGCGCGCGTGGCGGTGCATCGACTGCGCAGGCGGTTTCGTGAAATTTATCGCGAGGAAATTTCGCAGACGCTGGCCGATGGCGCTGACCTTGATGGCGAATTGCGTCATCTCGCGGCTGCGCTTGCCCGAAAATAAAACTGAAACTTCCGTGTAACAATCCTTTGCCGAAGGGTAAGTATCGGGCATGAGCGACGAGTCATCGCCAAAATGTCCGCAGTGTGGCGCCCCCCTTCCAGAGAATGCGCCCGCGGGGCTTTGCCCCAATTGCCTCATGGCGCTGAATCTGAAGACGGAAACCGTTTTCACCGATGACACTCCCGCAGCGCAACCGCCTTTGCCGCCCGGACAAATCGCCCCGCATTTTCCGCAACTTGAAATCCTCGAATGTCTCGGACGCGGCGGCATGGGCGTGGTCTATAAGGCGCGGCAGAAAACTTTGAACCGCCTCGTCGCGCTCAAACTTCTCGCGCCCGAACGCGTGCGCGACGCGAAGTTCGCCGAGCGCTTCGCGCGCGAGGCGCAGGCGCTCGCCGCGTTGAACCATCCGAACATCGTCACCATTTATGACTTTGGTCAGGCGGGCGGATTTTATTTTCTGCTCATGGAATTTGTGGACGGTGTGAACCTTCGTCAACTCCTGCGCGCGCGCAAATTCACACCGGAAGAAGCGCTGGCTATCGTGCCGCCGCTGTGTGACGCGCTGCAATTTGCGCATGAACGCGGCATCGTCCATCGTGACATCAAACCGGAGAATCTGCTGCTCGACAAAAATGGTCGAGTGAAGATCGCCGATTTCGGCATCGCCAAAATGCTGGGCCCCAGCAACGGCGGCGGCGGCTCCAGCGGAGCCGGCGCGCCCGAAAACATCACGCAAAGTGTCGTAGGCACGCCTGGCTATATCGCGCCCGAACAAAAATCCAATCCGCAACGAGTGGACAGCCGCGCGGACATCTATTCGCTCGGCGTTGTGTTCTATGAAATGCTCACCGGCGAACTGCCCGCCAAACGCCTCGAGCCCCCGTCGAAAAAAGTTCAAATTGATGTCAGGCTCGACGCCGTCGTGATGCGCGCGCTGGAAAAAGCTCCCGAACTTCGCTGGCAAACAGCGGCGGATTTACGGACGCAAGTGGAGACGATTGCCGGCGTTGCGCCGCCGCCCCGCGCGGAAAAAGCCCAAGCCGGTGCCCAGGGTGTCCCGGCCGCAGCATTTGACAATTCCAGGTTGCCGCTGGCCTATGCCGCGCTGTTTTTCGCCGGCTTGAGCGGCGTTTTGGGCATTGTAGCTATTTGTCTCTTTCCGAATCCGCCGGAGGTTCTTGTCTGGTCAATTCTGGCGGCAGCCTTGCTTGGCATTATCCTCGCGATTCCGGCGCGGAAAACTCCCCTGGGCAAGCGGGCTTTCGTTGGCGGCGGCATCAACATGGCCATCTGGCTGGTCATGGCCTTGGTAATCAACAGCACCGCCTTCAAGATCCACGTTCGTGAACTGGCGCATCTGAGGCAGTGGCCGGGCACAGTAATCCGGCAAACCATCCAACACGAGGTCGGGCGCCAGTTGCGGGAAGCCGGCGCCACTTATGATGACCTGCAAGTGGCGGTTGCCATCAACCGGGACAGCGCCACGCCGTACAAGGTCAGCTATCGTGGGCTGCAGAACTTCAAGGGGGCCGACGGCACAATTCCAGATGCCAATGGCGAGTTCATCATGAATTACATCGGCGGCGGCCAATGGCAGGGCGCGCTGGCCGGGACGCAATTCACCGTGCATGTCGGCAGCCAGGACAACATAGACCTGCCCTTCGTCAACGATCCCCAAGTCATCGGCGAATGGGAGAGCGTGGACTTTGTCGTCAATCCCTCCGACTTCAATCCGGACAAACCCAACCGGACGGGCGGCGAGCTTTATCTCAAAGGGTTGACGTTTCTCGATGACGGCAAAATGCCGCAGCCGTGGATGACCTGGACCAAAGGCGTAGTGATTCATCACGGCGACAAGACCGCCAGCCATTACGAAATCCGGGAAATCAACGGGAAGTCTTACATGTTCTTGGAATGGAAAAGCGGGGATTTCACGATTTCGGGGATGAAGCCATGCTATCATGTGTTAAGGAAGACATCTTCAACAGGCGCCCTGTGCCCGCCCACCAACGCGCTCACTTTCGGCCCGGTGATCGAGCGAGTGTTGCCTGTTGATGACTCAGGCCATACGGACCTGCTTGATTTGGATTCCGGTAAAATTGTGAAACCAGTGCCCTACGGCACGACCGTCCCTTTCACAGCCGCAGGCGTCACTTTTTGGCTTCCTGCGATGCTCATGACATCGGCGAACGCCACCATCAAAGCTGTCCACAACGATGACTGGGAATCGTTAACCGCACAAGCCGCGAGCGAGGCGATTGGTAAGCTTGAATTCACTCCCGCCGGCAGAGGCGAGTATACGCCGGATGATCAGTTGCCCAAGACACTCATCTTCAAAACCCGGGCCGGTGGCATGGGCATTCTGCAAATCACCGGCCTCAACGGGAACCACCGCAGTTTGTATATTCGCTACAAGCCGGTGCGGCAAATCAAACCATCATGACACGAAAGAGAAAACTTATGAAAACCAAAACATGGCTCACAACTCTCATCGCCGGCGCGGTGCTTCATTTCGCCGCAAATGCCAGCCGCGCGGAGGAAACTCACCCGGCAGTCAGACAAGGCCCGCGCGAAATTATTGCGGAAACCATCCAGAAAGAAGTCGGGCGCAAGCTGAAAGAAGCCGGCGCCACTTACGACGATCTGCAGGTGACCGTTGCCGAGGAGCGCGACAGCGCCACACCTTTCAAGGTCAGCTATCTTGGGCTGCAGAACTTCAAGAACTCCGACGGCACAACCCCGGATGCCAAAGGTTCATTCATCATGGAATACGCCGGCGGCGGGCTATGGCAGGGCAAACTGGCTGGGATGCAATTCACCGTGCCGGTCGGGCGCACCGATAATATCGACCTTCCCTTCGTCAACGATCCCCAAGTTATTGGAGAGTGGGAAAGTGTGGATTTCGTCGCCGACAGATCCAGTTTCAACCCAGACCAGCCAAACTGGACCGGTGAACTTTTCCTTAAAGGGTTGACCTTCCGGGAAGACGGCCGGACCGCGAAGCCTTGGTGGACCTGGACCAAGGGAATCCTGATTCATCACGGCGACAAGACCGCCAGCCGCTATGAGATTCGGGAAATCAAAGGCCAATCTTACCTGTTCCTCGAATGGAAAAGCGGGGACGTGACGATTTCGGGAATGAAACCCCAATATTACGTCTTGAAGAAAAAAGCGGTGCAATAACTATGCACCCCGGCCGGCAGCGGCTCGACAGACACCGTGAATGTGCGTATTCCCGACCTGTGCCCGGGCTCCAGGCTGCTGCGAGCCGGGACGGCTCGCGGCCCGACGGTGGCAGTGCCGAGATGCGCCCGACGCGCTGCATTGCGTCCATGGCCGCGCGCAACGCAGCCCCAGCCGATGCGGAAATGAATTTTGGCAATTACTCCAAGCAGCCGTAGAATGCGCGGCATGGAACGATGGATTTAGATAAATCGTGTACGGGACAGCCGGGTTTATCCGGCAGAACCACTACCCGCACTCTCCTGCTGCCAAATGAATCCGGCGTTCCGTTCCCGGGCGGGTATTTGAAATATGAAATCGAGTTGCCGCCGGCGCTGCCCAAATGGACGGTGACTTCGGCCCCGTGAAACGCAAGCCGCCCGATAATTCAGTTCTCACTCGGAGCTGTGAAATCGCCGTATCCTCCCGGCCCGAACGGCTCGCCACAGCAAGACCGCACCGACGACCACAAACGGAATACTGAGCCACTGGCCGACGCTGAGGGGGAGATTTTGTTCGTAATCCGCCTGCCGTTGCTTCAGGAACTCGATGAGAAAGCGAAAGGTGAAAACGCCCACAAGAAAAAGGCCCGTCAAGAGTCCTTTCGGCGTCTGCGCGCGAAGCCGTCGGTAAAGGACGAGGAGCAGGACGAAAATCAGCGCGTAGCCAATCGCCTCATATAACTGCACGGGGTGTCGCGGCACGGAATCGACGCGGACAAACGCGAACGCCCACGGCACGCCGGCCGGTCTGCCGAGGATTTCGGAATTAAAGAGGTTTCCAAGGCGAATAGAACAACCTGCCAGCGCGGCTGGAACGACGATCCTGTCCAACAGCCACAGATAAGGCTGATCCGGGCGGCGGCGCCCGTAGAAAAACAGGGCGATGAGAATGCCCGCCGCGCCGCCGTGACTGGCCAGGCCGCCTTCCCAGAATTCGAAGATTTCGAGCGGGTGATTCCAATAGTAGGCAGGCTGGTAAAACAGACAGTGCCCCAGCCGCGCCCCGGCTACGGTGCCGATCATCATGTACAGGAACAGACTGTCCAGATCGCTTTCACTCTTGTTTTCCGCGCGAAATTCCCACCGGACAATGAGGTAGCCCGCGACAAACGCAAGGGCGAAGAACGTTCCATACCACCGGACCGTCAGCGGTCCGACCTTGAACAGTTCCGGACTGACATTCCAGCAAATCAATGACATTACCATCGGCTTTGATCGCGCAAAGGCGTTCGTTGTTCTTTTTCCGGCGCTCTGCCAAATGGTCCGCCCGGGACAGGAGAAATGACAAGTCCGTATTTTGCGGCGGCGGTCAGTGACCTCCGGGCGCGCCGGCAACGTCACCGCTGGCACCGCCGGCAGATCCCGAAAAACTCGAGCTTGTGCGTCACGGCGGTGAAACCGTTGGCGGCGGCAATGCGCGATTCAAGTTCCTGCGGGAAACATTCGTCGATTTCAACCACCTTTGCGCAGCGCGTGCAAACCAGGTGATGATGATGACCGTCCTCACCTTCGCCCACCAGTTCAAACCGCGCCGTGCCGTCTCCGAAATCAAACCGCTTCACCATGCCCACTTCCTCCAGCAGGTGCATCGCCCGGTAGATCGTCGCCAGATCGCACCGGCCCCGGGGCACGGCGGCCAATATTTCCTTGGTCGTGAGCGGATGGGCCTGTCGCCGCAGAATTTCGAGAATCGCCTGGCGCGGGCCGGTGATGTTGCGGGCCCGCCCGCGCAACCGGCCGGCCAGCGCGGACAATGCCGCTCGCTTCGGCGATCGGGAACGCGGGTGCGCTTTCATGCTCTTGGCACGGCGCCCCGGCGGGAACGCACCCAGCCCGCACCCAGCGACAGCAGGAACACCACGATGCACGTCAGCACAATCGTCGGGCCGCAGGGCGCGTCGATTTGGTACGAAAACACGATGCCGCCGAGCCCGCCGATGAGGCCGACCAGCACGCTGAACACGATTTGCTGGCGGAAATTCCGGCTGAGATTGCGCGCCGCCGCCGGCGGAATGACCAGCAGCGACGTGACCAGAATGATTCCCAACAGGCGGATGCTCATGGCCACGACCACGGCGAGCGTCAGGACGAAGAAATAATTCAACCGCCGCACCGGCAGGCCGCACACGTGCGCCATCTCCTCGCTGGTCGTCAACAACACGAGCGAACTCAGGTTGGCCAGAATGCCCGCGCCCACCACCACAAACAGCACCACCGTCCACACGACATCTCCAGGGCCCACCGCCAGAATGTCGCCGAACAGATACCGCTGGATTTCGCCGCGATACCCCTTGAGCAGACTCAACAAAACGATGCCGAACGACACCGCGCCCGAAAGCACGACGGCCAGAATGGTGTCGGTGAGCAGCTCGGTGTTCTCCATCAGCCACAGCACCGCCAGCGCCACGCACAGGCTGAACGCCACGATGGCGGGCGTCGGGTTGGTCAGCCCCCACCAGAAGCCCAGCGCCACGCCGGCCAGCGCCCCATGCGAAATCGTGTCGCTGAAAAACGCCAGCCGTCGCGCCGTGACAAACACCCCGAGCAGCGCGCACAGCGGCCCCAGCAGCACCGCCGCCAGCAACGCCCGTTGCATGAAAGGTTCAGTGAACATGGTGATGATGGAAATAGGGTGAAATGTGGATGCCGTAAGCCGCCTTCAAGGAGTCGGCATTCATCACTTCCTCTGGCCGGCCTTCGCAGCAGATCACACCGTTCAGCGCATAGACCCACGCCGCGTGCCGGTACACCATGGATAAATCATGCGAAACCAGCACCACCGTCAAATGGTGGCGCCGATGCACCTCCTCGATGAGTTCGTAAAACGTCTGCTCGCCCGGTGTGTCCACTCCCGCGGTCGGCTCGTCCAGCAACAGGAGTTCCGGCTTGCCGAGCAGGCTGAACGCGATCAACACCCGCTGCAACTGCCCGCCCGAAAGCTGGGCGAGCGGTCGATCCAGCAACGGCTGGGCACCGATCTCGACGAGCGCCTCGGCAATGCTGCGGTCGGTCGCCCGATGCGACCGCCAGAACCAATGCCGCGTCCGGCGCAAACGCAGCGACAAAAACTCACGGACGCTCAACACGAAGCTCCGTTCAAGCGACAGCCGCTGCGGCACGTAGCCCACGCGCGGCAGCACCCGGCGCAGATCCGATTCCCCGAACAGTTTGATTTGCCCAGCCTCCACCTTCTGCAGCCCCAGCAGGCACCGCAGCAAGGTGGTCTTGCCCGACCCGTTCGGACCGATCAACGCCACCAACCGACCGCGCGGAATGCGCAGATGAACTCCGCACAGCACCGGCTGGCCGTCAAACGACACACGCACATTCTGCGCCTCGACCGCCAAATCCACCGGGGAATGATGCTCGTCGGAATGCATCAGCGGAGATATTTCCCCAACGTTTTCAAATTCTGACGCATTTCGTCTTCGTACGTCGTCGGTCGCAACGGGCCGACCTCGATCGTGTTGAGGGTGGCGACGGTGATGCCCAGGTCGGCGGCGATTTGTCCGGCCTCGCGCGGCGGTATGGGCGGCGAGGTGAACAGGACCTGGATGTGTTTCGCCCGCATGGTTTGTTCCAATTGCGTCAAATACCTCGGCGAAGGCGGCACTTCGTCCACTTCTTCCACCAAGCCGACGAGGTTCAACCCGTAACGCCGCGCGAAATACGGAAAGGCGTTGTGGTCCGTCACGATGTCGCGGTGGGTGAAGGACGCGGTGGCGGCTCTGATTTCCGCGTCCAGTTTCTGCAGCCGCGCGATGTAAGCCGCCGCGTTGCGCGCGTAGCCGGCAGCGTTGGGCGGATCGGCATTCTGCAGGGCCCGGCAGATGTTCGTCACGGCGTGCTCCGCCAGTTGCGGATTCAGCCAGATGTGCGGATTGGCAAAACGTTTTTCCGCCGCCGGATGAAATTCCTCATGCCGCGCCCACGGCGCGTCGGCGTCGTAAATCAATTCACTGGCGCTCAACCCGTCCGCGAGTTGGACGACCGTCGGGAAATGCGCTCCGCCCGCCGACGCAATCGCCTTGTTCAACCAGCCCTCGAGCGAAAGGCCGTTGACGATCACCACGTCGGCCTTGCTTAATTTGGCCAGGTCGCGCGGGGCCAATTGGTAATCGTGCGGGTCCACGCTGGACGGCAGGAGGTTTTCCACAACGGCCAGGTCGCCCGCGACGTTGGCGGCGAAGCAATAGACCGGCACGAAGCTGGTCACGATTTTCAGCCGCGGGGTCTCCGCCGACGAGGAAAGACCGATGCCGCAGGCCAGCGCCAGGCCCAGCCGGATTCCTCGAAAACCATGTCTCATGTCAAAAGGTATAACCCATTCCCCGCAGTTTTGCAAATGATTTGCAATTTGGTTTTTTTTCCGTCCCTGGACCTAGTCCTGGCCCGGTCGATGCCGAACAAAACCGCAGATCGGCTCGGCGCGGCAGGGCCGCAATCGAAGGAGCGCGCGTCGTCCCGGCGCGCCGCGGGTGACTGCAGTTTAGCCAAAGAGCCGGTGGGGCGAGCGCCCTCGCGAGCCGGGAACCGAACGATTTGACCGACCACCGGGCCCGCCGGGAGTCTCGCCCCACCGAACTGTTCTCTGCCCACAATTCACAAATGGAAATCTTCTCTTGCGCCTTCGGCGCCTTCTCGCGGCAACAGGCTCGATCACATGATGCGGTCACGGAAAGGAGCGCCGCCAAGAAAACGACGGAAGTTGTCCAAAAAGTGCTGGACGAGCGTTTCGGACTCATTCCGGTGACCGCCGGCGGTGTGGGGGGTGATGAAACAGTTCGGCGCGCTTAGCAACGGATGTCCGGGCGGCAATGGCTCCGGGTCCGTGACATCCAGCCAGGCCGCCTCCAGAGGCCCGGACCGCAATGCGCCCAGCAGGGCGTCCTGATCCACCGTGGCGCCGCGGCCGATGTTGTAGAAGACCGCGCCCTTTTTCATCGCGGCGAACCGGGCGGCGGAGATAAAGTGAGTCGAATCCCGGTTGTCCGGCAAGAGGTTCACCACGTGGTCGGCTTTTGCCAGTGCCTGCGGCAGTCGTTCTTCGGTGATGATTTCGATTCCCTCGTTGCCTCTGGGGCGGCGACGGAGCGCGACGAACTTCATCCCGAAGGGCCTCAACATTTCCACCAAACGCATCGCGATGGCCCCAAAGCCGAGAATGACGACGTTCTGATCCCGCAACCGTGTGGAAGTGCTTCGCAGTTGCAGCCACGCGGCCGAGCCATTGGCGCACCGGGTCTGGAGCGCCACGGGCAGCCGGCGGGCGTGAGCGAGCATAAAGGCGACAACATGCTCCGCGCACGGTTCGGCATACACCGCGGAACTGTTCGTCACCGCCAGCCTTCGGGCGGCCGCGGCCCGGCGAAATTCAGCCGTGTCGTAGCGCGTATAACCCGCGCTGGAGATCTGCAGCCAGCGCAGGCGCGGAGCGTTGAGGACGCCCGCCGCATCCGGCTGCCCGAACGCGATGTCGGCGTCGGCCAGCGCCGGATCGGATGCCGACTGCGCCAGCGCCGACGCGGCCGGTTTTGTTGGCCCGATGATGAGGTGCGGCGCGACACCGTCCCTCAGGAGTTTCCAGGCGTCGTCATTCGCCGAAATGTCGGAAAAGATTTTCAGTGTGCCTGTCTCCATAAGCTTCATTTCCGGGTTTGACGACAATGTAGATCACGGCAACAACACCGACAACATCTGGGCATAACGCCCCGGTTTCCCCTGGCGGAACGCGCCTATTTTTTCAATGCCGTCCGTTATGTGAGCCGCGTGTCGCCCGTGACTGACCTGGCGAACCCGAATGAACTGCAAGCCGGCGCGGCCCGGGGGCGCCCGCCGGTGGATCGACGTCGAATCCGGTGCGAACACCGCCCGCCGCGAATACTGCCGGAAGCCGGGGCTGGAATATGTGGTATTGGACGCGGACACCCTGAAAGGATTTCCCGAACCGGCGCCGGCGCCGGCGGCGCCCGGGCGCAAGAAAGTCGTGGTAACAGGCTCCTATGATTGGTTTCACTCCGGCCATGTCCGCTTCTTTGAAGAAGTCAGCGCCTACGGCGAGCTTTATGTCATCGTGGGCCACGATGCGAATATCCTTTTGCTCAAGGGCGGAGGGCACCCGTCGATGGCACAGGAGGAGCGCCGTTACATGGCGGGTTCGATTCGGTTTGTGAAGCAGGCGCTGATTTCCAGTGGTGACGGCCGGCTGGATGCGGATCCGGAAATTCGGCGGCTGAAACCGGACATTTGCGCGGTGAACGAAGACGGCGACAAAGGCGGCAAGCGGGAATACTGCGCGAGGCTCGGCATTGAATACCTGGTGCTCCAGCGCACGCCCGCGCCCGGCCTGCCCAGGCGCACGAGCCCCGCGTTGCGGGGGTTTTGACCCGACCGCCCGCCAACATCCGCGTAGCCGCCCTTTGCCCAACGCCTTGTCTGCGGCAAAACCACAGGTCCACCCGAGACGCCGGAAAGTCCGACACGCCGCCGGGCCGGGATCGTTCTCCACCAGGTTGTTGCGGGAAAGCTTTCCCTGTCGCTCGAAAATAGTTGCGAATATAGGTTGCTATCTGTCCGGAAAAGGCCATCGTTAAGCGTCTGTTCGATAGCTTGTCGCTTTCAAGATATGGCAAATCCTCAAGTGAACTCAGTTCAGTGATGATTTTAAACCCGACAACCGGGAACAGTCTGGAAAAAGCATTCAGTCAGGACAGTAAAACATCACATGAGCAATAAATTGTTTGTGGGGAATCTTTCCTTCAACACCACCGAAAACGATCTGCACGATGCGTTCGCCGCCCACGGCACGGTCACTGAAGCCAACCTGATGATGGACCGGGCCACCGGCCGTCCGCGCGGGTTCGGTTTCGTCACCATGAGCTCGCCCGAGGAGGCGCAGAAGGCCGTTGAGGCGATGAACGGCAAATCCATGGACGGCCGCGCCCTCACCGTCAACATCGCCAGGCCGCGCGAAGAGCGCTCTTCCGGCGGCGGTGGCAGCCGCCGTCAGTACAGCGGCGGACAGAGTCGCTACTAGTTTTGTTTTTTGATCGGGTTCGAGGCCCGGGTTCGCCGGGCCTCGATGCTTTTTCCCGGCCGCTTCCGGATTTGCTGGTCTGCGGAAGCACGCCTTTCACCGAAGACCGGTTTCAACACGGAACGAGCCTATGAAAGAAGAACCTATTGAAGTGGAAGGATGCGTGCAGACGGTGCTGCCGGGGACGATGTTCCGCGTGGAACTGGACAATAAGCACCTCGTGCTCGCCACGATCTGCGGCAAAATGCGCAAGCGGTGGGTGCGCCTGACGGTCGGCGACCGCGTGAAAATGGAGATGTCACCGTACGACCTGAATAAAGCGCGCATTACGTGGCGACTCAAATAGAGCCGCCAAAGGTTTCGACCGATGTTGCTTGCTCAATTGGTGGAGAGGGGTAGGTTATCCATGTTCAGGCTGGCGGCCTCCGCAGCGGTAAGTGACAAACTCATTACCTGCCGTACCCCGTCCACCAAGAACCCTGACAACCAGTCACTGGTCTGAACCTGCCCGGCAAACGGTTTCATCCAGAATACGAGTCGTATGGAAACGCACTCCGCCGCCCAAGGCAGGGCCGTCCGTGCTGGCGCTGATGGTAATCCCGTTGCCAGCGTGTCGTCCCCTGCGGCAATCCTGGCCGAAACACTCAAAGCTTTGCTCCTGCTGGCTCACGAGCAAGGCCACGTTACCAGCGACGATATCAACGACCTTCTGCCGGACAGCGTGTCGCCCGATGATCTGGATGAGCTCTACACCCGGCTCCACAACCTCCACATCGAAATAATGGCCGACGTCGAGGTCGAAAAGGCCAAGCTGGAGGGACCGGAACCGGGGGAAGACGGCCGATTCAATGCCCTCGACGACCCGGTTCAGATGTACATGAACCAGATGGGCAAAGCGCCTCTGCTCACGCGCGAGCAGGAGGTTGAGATTTGCCGGAGCATCGAAGAGGCCGAAATCGAAATGAAGCGCCTGGTTTATCGCCTGGGCTTCGCCGCCAAGGAGCACGGTGCGATTGCCGAGAAGCTGCTTGCGGAACCGCCCAAGGAACGTTTCGACCGCATCGTAGTGGACGCCAAAGTCGCCAGCCGCGAAGGCCATCTCAAGGACCTCCGCGGCCTGGTCCGCGAAATCCGGGTCTTGGATGCGCGGGTGGACGATCAATACTCCCAGTGGCAGCAGGGGACGTCCCCGGACCGTCGTGAACGGCTTTTTGTAGAGTTCCAGAAGCTCGACAAGAAGCTCCAGGCCACCTTCCCGAGGCTTTTTTACAAGCAAAAGGTTCTTGAAGACATGATCGCCGTTGCCGGCAACGTCCACGAAAAATTTCAGGCCAGCTTGCGGCACATCCAGGAGCTGGAAGGCCGCGCCAGTTCCAGCGACCAGCAGGCCGTGCTCCGGGAGGAACGGGGCAAGATCCTCGAGCTCGAACAGTTCGTCCGCCTGCCCCGGGAGGAGTTCTACAAGACGTTCGACCTGTTGCAGCGCGCCGCCGGCCGCGCGCATCAGGCCAAAACCCACATGGCTGAGGCCAACCTGCGTCTGGTCGTTTCCATCGCCAAGAAATACGTCAACCGGGGGCAATCCTTCCTCGATCTGATTCAGGAGGGCAATATTGGCCTCCTGAAAGGGGTCGAGAAGTTCGAGTATCGGCGCGGCTACAAATTTTCCACCTATGCGGTGTGGTGGATTCGCCAGGCCGTCACCCGCTCCATCGCCGACCAGGCCCGCACCATTCGCATCCCGGTGCATATGATCGAAATCATAAACCGGCTCTGGCGGGTCCAGAAACAGCTCAGGCAGGAACTTGGCCGCGACCCCGCGCCTGAAGATCTCGCCGACGAAATGTGCCTGTCCATCTCGCGCATCAATGCGCTGCTGAAGATGGCCCAGCACCCGCTCTCGCTTGACGCCACGCTGGGCGACGATGGGGACGCGAGAATCGGCGACCTCCTTGAAGACAAGAGCGCTGAGAACCCGTCTGACGAAACCAACCACAGTTTGCTCAAAGAGAAGCTGAACCACGTTTTGAGCAGGCTCTCGGGACGGGAACGGAAGATCATCGAGATGCGCTTTGGCCTGGTCGATGGCGAGGAACATACGCTGGGGGAAATTGGCATCCTGTACAACGTGAGTCGCGAACGCATCCGCCAGATTGAAGCGAAGGGGTTGCGCAAATTGCGGCACCCCGCGCGCGCCAGGCAGCTCCGCGGCTTCCTCGAGACCAAATAGGCATGAGCCGGAAGCGGCGGTCAGGAGCGCGCCGTTTACGGCGCTACACCGTCGCGGACTTGAGACGCTTTGCCTTGCGCCTGCACAGTGGATGTTCGAGCGTTGAAGCGGGCTGAAGCCCGCGCGCCAGCCGAACATTGGCCGTCACTTCCAATCGCACCCCCAGCAAGCGGCAACGTTGTCAAAACACCCTTTTCACAGGCGAATCGCAGATTCGCGACGCGCAGGTTCGAGGATTCTCCTTTGCGCCCAACGGCGTCCTTGGCGTGAGTTCTTCAGAGCATTTCAGGCAAGCGCAGCAAAACTTGACTTGTTTACAGCATGCTTTGAGATTCAAGGACGCTAGTGGAGGTGGCTGGCACTTTGGCGGGGGCTGCGGCCTCCGCTGGACGAGGTGGTATGCTCTTCGTTCGGCCACGCCTCGCTAACGGTCAGCGTGTGCGTTCCTATCTCCTTCCCATGAAGAGCCCGAATGGCAGCTCGGGCGCCTTCAGGCGTAGCCATGGTGATAAAACCGAACCCGCGGGGCCGGCCATTGGCGCGATCAACGGGGAGATTGACCTCGGCCACGTTGCCATGGGCGGAAAACAGTTCCTTGAGTTCGCTGTAAGTAGTGGTGGCAGCCAGATTGTCCACGTATAACTTGGTGTTCATGATGGTTTTTTTCTTGGAAGGTTTCTTCTTTGATTGTTCCCGAGCCAGGGGTTTCAAGCTATTTTCCAAGATACTTCTGCGGACAGCGGATGCGGTCGAGTCGTTCGACTTCACGTTCGTTCAGATCGAACCGGCGCCGCCTTTGCTTGACGGCATTCACGATAGATTGAGGAAGCAACCAGGCCTGTTTGACCAGTTGGATGATTGTCAGGCAAATGAGCTTCAGTATGTTCATAGAGTGATATCTCCAGGCTGCACTAGGGGAGCTACGCTGCTTTGCTGTCAGCGGAAAACTGTCGGGCAAACGCGAGGAGATGGTCAGCGATCTCCTTGTTGGCCTGTTCTTTTGTTTCCTCCCCATCGGCGAAACGCTTAAAATGCCGTGCTATGGTTTTCATAGACCGAACGCCGTTGGATGAAGCGGCGGCTATCGAATTGTTGAGGCTCACGCTCCAAGGGGTGAGCGCCATAGCCTCCAGCAGATCAACTGCCGCGAGGTGAGCATCGACCCTGGCCTTATCCTGAGCATCGGCCTCAAACATCCTGGCATCGCAAGGTTTTCCCCCGAATTGCGCGTTGAACCGGTCCATCCGGTTCCTTAATTGCTTCTCCTCTTCGGCGGGCGATGCCACGAAAGCCCTTTCGAGCCTCCTGAAAGTGTAATAAGCATCGCAATATTCCCGGTTCTGCAGGAGCTGCTCGAATATCTGCATGCCGAACAGACCCTGTTCCAACATGAATGACCTCAGCTTCTCGCGGTCAATCTCTGCTCCCAGGATGAACAGCACCGTGGCGAGAAAAGATCTGCTATGCTCTCTGCTGCCGGTCAACTCGTTCACCAGGACAGCACTTCCCTGCTGGGCGCTGGATTGTGACGCGAATCCAAGCATGTGCTCCAAGAGAACCCGGAAAAGCCGGCAGGTCAGCGCCGTGTTCCCTGCCAACAGCGGTTTCAAACTATCGAGCGCGCTTTCCTGGTCGGGGTTCGACTGTGCCCGGCCGCCCGACGATTCGGCTTTTGACTGGGCCCATCCCGCTGAAAGGGTTTTTGCCGCCGTCTGCTGCTGCTGGCCGGGGCCTGGGTTCGATCCCGGTTGCGCCGCTGCTGCCCTCTCGAAATATCCCGGGTCGATGAGCACGGTCAACAACACCTTCGAACTGTCGAAAATGCGGGCCACATGGGCGGTGACGGAGGGTTCTCCCCAGATCATGACGAACCGCTGAGGGCCAATTACGGCCGCAATATTTTGCGGGTCTTTAAACGCGCCATCATCAATGCCGACAAGTTTGCCTATTTCGGACAAGCCTTCCCTTATTGTCCTTGGGTTGGGAGAGGCCGGCATCTTTCGTTTCAGTTCCGATGGATTCTCGAGCAGTCTGAGGTACGCGTGCAGTGATTTAAGCGTCGCTACGGCCATAAAGTTCCTTCGTTTCCGGGATGTGGATGGTTTTGGGCTGCATATCACTCCGCTCCCTAGTCGCTGTAAAACAGGGTGCAGAAAACGATAATCGATGATTCCTCAGACCTTGGCATGGCATTCGGCTCGGCGGGCGAGACCAGAGTGCTCATGTGCGTGTCCACCAGCCGCAGGTCGGGGTGTTGCGCGAGGAATTCGTTGAGCTGTTCTTCAAGAGCTGTCGCTGGTGACTTGCCTGAGGGCAGCTTATGGAGAACGACTTCGAACGTTTTTGCTTTCATGAGTTTTGTGTCTTAAAGCCTTCGACCCGGCGTCATATTACTGTCCTCGTTCTCCGGGTCTGAAAATCCTCCAGCACCAGGAAACCTGGCACGCTGCCCCTGACCAAACCGCCGACCAACTCCATCTCTGACTCGAACTCTACTGGAAATACATGCTTCGCATCTTTCCCGAGCAACTCGTAGCTGTGAGCCAAACGCTTCAAGCTGGGTGCTGCGGTGCCGCACCACAAGCGAACCTGGCCACGGTCAGTAACGATGATCGGTTGCAATGTGCCGATGCTGGCATCGCCCCGACCGGGTGGTGTGAAATAGCCCCGCATCCTCGAACCATCGGCCAAAGTGAAAACGGCTCGCACGACGAACATGCGGTCCGTAGGATCAAGCGGGCCAGATGCAGTGTATGGCCGGACCGTTGACTCATCCCGGCCTTCCTCGCCCTCTTCATCCAACCTGAACTCCCAGACTGGAAATGTGCTGAGGTCGTGCAGAGTAAGCTCGTAAACCTGCTTTCTGACGCGCATGCCCAGGCTCCCGCCGCAGGCAGGAGGTGGTTTCGTGGCTCCAGGATTCATTGACTGCTTCACCTTTGACCAGCCTGAGCGTTGGTCCACCGGCTGGAAACGGCGCTGAGCTGCAGTTTGCTTTTGCCCCGTTCCAGCCGCCTGAGTTGGCGGGCCTGAACCTGGTGCTCCAGGTCCTGGGTGGCCTTGAGCAGGGCGGCTTCGAGCGTATTGTCTCTGGCCTCGGCGTGCAGGGCCGGGCCATGGATCAGCAGCGCCGCCTGGCGCGTATGGCGGATCGCCTTGGCGTGCACACCGGGGCCGGGTACCTCCAGCCGCACTTGCACGCGGAAGGCCGGTTTGACTTCCCGTTGGTGTTCGAGGACCACTTCAGCGGAGGTTATCGCCGTCAGGCTATGCAAGTGTTTGAGTTGTTCCTCCACCTGGCGGTGCCAGGTGACTTGGGCGTTGAGGCTGAGATAGCGAAGGGTGGTTTTCATATTCGTTCAGGCATGGGTTTGCAGTTGCGCTCGGTTTATGCCGGAAGAATGGCGCCACTGACGCTGGAGGTCCGCGTAGATGCCGCAGTCCATTCGGCTTTTGTTCCGGTAGGCCAGATTGTTTGAGTCATCGCCGGGTGATTCCGCTCTGGCGCAAGAGAACGGGCTAGACGCCCGCCCCTCATTGCGCCCGTTCAGGAAACCTTGACCTCGATTTGCTGGGGTTTGGCTTTCTCGTCCTTCACCAAATGCACGGTGAGCACGCCGTCTTTGAATTCGGCGCTGACCTTGGCGGGGCTGGCGTCATCCGGGAGCGAGAAGCTGCGCCCAAAGCTGCCGTAGGCCCGCTCGACGCGGTGATACCTTCTGCCTTTTTCCTCCTTCTCGAATTTGCGTTCGCCCATGATGGTCAGCGTGCCTGCCTCCGCAGTGACCTTCACGTCCTCTTTCTTCACTTCAGGCAACTCGGCCTTGATCCGGTACTCTTTGTCGTCTTCACTGATGTCCACCAACGGAGACCATTCGGCTACCGCCAGGGGTTCCTCTTGACCCTCGGGCCACTGAACCGAAGGGCGGTTCAAAAGACTGTCCAGACCGTGTCGGAAGGCTTCCAGGTCTTTTAACTGATTCCAGCGTTTCAACGCATTCATTATTTCATTCCTTGTTGGCGGGCGTGGTTTCGGGCCGTGGCGCCTGCCCGCCAACGGTTCGGGCGGCGACGGTGAATAGCGCGGCGGACGCATTGAATGACATGTGGTCCAGATGGCCGCGAATGCCCAGTGGAGGTACTCTACGCTTCGGATGGCCCTTGGCCATGGGGTATAACCCTACCTCGGATGATTGGAGTCGCTCTCCGGAGACCAAGCTGGCCGAGCGTTCTGCCTATGTTTGCGCATAATAGACGACTGCGGGAGGGAAGTTCAGGTGCGTGGTCAGAGTGTTGGACATGACGATTCTCATGTTATCGAATCGGGATGCGACAACACAGCAGACCCTTCAGCCATGGGCGTCAGATGCAGCCGGGACCTTCCGGCACGTCTGAATTCACGCCCATCCTGCTCAAATCCTGCCCAGCAAAACCAGGACGACCAGAATGGCCAGAACCAAGCCCAGTCCGCCGCTCGGGTAATAACCCCAATTCCGGCTGTGTGGCCAGGTAGGGAGTGCGCCGAGCAACATCAGAACGAGCAAAACGACTAAGACGGTTGCTAACATAATTTTCCTCTCAAGATCTGAATGTGTTCAGCCGACCCGCCAGCAGCGGTTGTGCGCTGTCTGACTTTCCATTTTGGATGAGTCGTCTGCTTTTCATCACATGACAATGGAACCGCAAAACCGACCGGGCGCTATGGGGTGAAACCCTACCGGCGACTTTCCTGACTCCAGCCGTTGGTTTGCCAGCAACCACGGCGGTTCACGCAATGAACTTGGCGATGACGTACGCCACGCCCGCCGCCAGGCTGCCGACCAGGGCCCTCTGCAACGCTCCTTTCAGCTTGGGAACGCCGGTGAAGCGGCCTTTCACAAAGCCACACACCGCCAGGGCCAGCGATGTGATGGCCGCCGACACGCCCAACGCCCGGCCTCAATCGTGCCTCAGCATGCAGGGCGCGAGCGACACCAGTCCGCCAACGACGTGCGACGTCCCAAGCCCACCGTCAGTGGCCAAGTCCCTGCGCGGCCGAGCGTGGACGGACCGGCGCGACGGCGGGGCCAGTCACCGTGCGTTTGCGCAGGCTGCTGGCGCAGCGCACACAAAGGAATTCGTGAAGCTCTCCGACCGGCTTGGGTGATGATCCTACTCGGGCATTTATGAGATGGTTTCAGGCTAAAAAATGTTGACACCGTAATGTGAATGTGCAGAACTCCGTTATCATATGACGCTTCGGTGATAACCTCTCGAATTGAACGGTCATGGCCTGCACCGAGATCATTACTGTGGAAGGACGATCGGAACTGAGGGACTTCATCGACCTCCCCTGGACGATCTATGCGGGCTATCCCAGGTGGGTTCCCCCTCTTAAGAAGGAGGTTCGCCGGATGCTGGACCCCCGTAAGCACCCTTTCTGGGAGTTTTCCGAGCGCATCCTTTTTCTTGCCCGACGCGGTTCGGAGACGGTGGGAAGGATTGCGGGCATCATCGACAGCCATTACAACGAATTCCACAGCGAAAAGATGGGCATTTGGGGATTTTTCGAGTGCGCTGACGATCCAGAGGCTGCGGCGGCCCTCTTCTCTTCCGTGGAGACGTGGGTTCGTCAGAAGGGGATGAGCTTCATGCGAGGCCCGCTCAGCCCGTCCACCAACTACGAGACGGGATTGCTCATTGAGGGATTCGATTATCCACCTGCTTTGATGATGCCGTACACCCCGCCGTACTACCCAAGCTTGGTCGAATCGTGCGGCTTTACCAAAGAGAAGGACTTGGTGGCCTTCCTGATCGATGGCGATTACCGGCTGCCCGAGTGGATGGATCGTCTTGCTGATCGGATCGCCCAGAAAAAAGGCGTCAGCATCCGTCGGTTTCGTCCCAAGGATGAAAACGCTGAGTTCGACCGGATCAAGGAGATCTATAATGCCTCCTGGTCTGGCAACTGGGGCTTCGTCCCCCTGAGCGATGACGAGATGCGGGACATTCAGAAGAGCGTGATGACCTTCGCGGACCCGGACCTGGTTTTCTTCATCTACTATGACAGTGAACCCGCGGCGGTCTGCGTGATCTTTCCTGACGTTAACCCTATGCTCAAGCGTCTCAACGGGCGGATCGGTTTGATGGGTTTGCTGAAGTTCCTCCTGTATCGGCGGGAGATCAAGGGATTAAGGCTTTTGCTTTTCGGGATCAAGGAGAAGTACCGGCAACTGGGACTTCCCATGTTGGCCTTTCACCGCATCTATGAGATCGTGAGGGAGAAGAAGACATTTCAGCATCTGGAGATGGGCTGGACGCTGGAGGACAACGAGTCGATCAACTCACTGGCCGAGGAAGCGGGCGCAAGACCATACAAGAAATATCGCATATTCGGAAAGTCTTTATGATTTACAGGCGTGAACGTATGGCGTTGAAGCGGAGGTTTGGACATGTTGGCTGAGGCCAGAGTTCCCATCATCGCTTTTGTCTGGGGCCCCGAGGAGATAGGCCCCCCTGTGACCCAAATGGCTCATCGAACAGGGAGCAGGGCCATCTTCGATTTCTCCGTGATGGGTGCGGAAGCACTGCATTCTTTCTTGCAGAGGACCGATTCTGCCAGCCATATTAGCGACATCAAGATTTCCGCCCCGACCTTGATGGATCCCGCCTTGGGAAGGTCTCTGCAGGACACCGGGGTTCAGGACATCTGGGTAGAATGCCACCCCCCGTTTTCCCAGGGGGATCTTTCCACTTTCCTGCAGCGACTGAGGGACTTGTCGGAAAACCACCGCTGCTTTCCGATCATAGGGGACTTGGACCTTCTGGCCGCGATCTTGAAGGATAGCTCGGGAATCGGGCGCATCGTCCTGAAAGGCTGCGAGGCCTCTGGATTCGTGAGCGGTGAAACGACTCTGGTTCTATACTCGGCGGTCAAGGAAATGTTGCGCACCAGCTCACAGTCTCCGGACATCCTCATCTGGGGAGGCGTCTGGACCCCTGAGGCGGCAGCGGCATTCCTGGCCACAGGAGCGACCGGTATCATCTTCGAGAGCGTCCACTGGCTGACTGACCTGTCGGCCGTTGATGATCTCCAACGCCAGCAGCTTGCCAAACTCCGCATGGATTCTACCGCCCTGGTTGGCTTGGACCTGCAAGTTCCTTGTCGCCTTTTCAACAAGGGGAACTCGCTGGCGTTCAAGGAAATCAAGACGCTCGAGGACTCGCTGTGCGCAGCAGAGGTTACGGACGAAAGCCGTCGTTCCTTCGTCAACCAAGTGCAGGCCAGGGCCCTCCACCCCATGGAAAGCTATTTCACCCAGGACGAGGTCATCCCTCTGGGTGTGGAGGCGGCCTTTGCGGCGTCGTTTGCTGCGCGTTTTGGGACCGGAACCGAGACGGCCGTGAAAGCCTTCATGGAGGAGATTCGAAACTTATGCCGCTCGGCTGCGGTGAAGAAAAAGGATTGCTACTTGGACAGCCCTGTCGCCAGAGAGATGGGCATCAAGTACCCCTTCATCCAAGGCGCCATGTCCTGCATCACAGACGTTCCCGAGTTTGCCTTAAGGGTTGCCGATGCCGGCGGATTGCCCACCATCGCCCTTGGCCTAATGGACGCGGAGACCCGTGACCGGAGGCTGGGACGCTTGCGGGAGATCATGGGTGGGCGGCCGTATGCGGTGAACGTCGTGTCATTGGCAGAGAACCCGTTCCGGGAAACGCATCTGGCCTGGATAAAGCAACACCGGCCCCGTTTTGTATGGATCGCCGGAGGGGACCTCTCCCCCGTAAGAGAATTGCTGGAATGCGGCATAGGGGTCGCGTACATCGCCCCTGACGGAGACCTGCTCGGGCTCGCCCTGGAAGCGGGCGTCCGGTACGTGGTCTGCGAGGGGTACGAGGCCGGCGGCCACGTGGGACAACATAGCACTCTCACCCTGGCGCAAATGGTGTTGGACCTCAAACGGCGCAAGCCCTCCCTGTTCCAGGACTGTCGCGTGATTCTTGCCGGGGGCATCTTCAATCGGCAAACCGCATTCATGGCGGCCCTGCTCGGCGCGGACGCCATCCAGATGGGCACGGCCTATCTGGCCACCCAGGAGATCGTGGAAACGGGCGCCCTGACGGCGCTCTATCGGCGGATGATAGTGGAATCGCCGCCGGGGGGAACCGTCGTTTCGGGCCAAGGCACTGGACTTCGCGTGCGCTCCTTGAGGACCCCGAGAGTGGCCGCTGTTTTATGTCTGGAGAGGGAGTTCGTGGCGGGCCACCAGGACGAGCGATCCTTCCGGACGAAAATGGAAGAGATGACCGCGGGGAGTCTCTTCGCTGCGGCCCGAGGCGTGGACAGGCCAAGCGGGATGCCTCTCGACGAGCAGGCGTGTCTGGAACGCGGGCAATTCATGAGTGGGGCCTGCGCCGGCCTGATCAGCAAAGTCCAGAATCTGGAGTCCTTTCACCGCGAGTTGGCCGAAGGCCCTCTCCTGCTGCATCAGCCCTTCGAGGGGCAGATCGGGAATATCTCGGAACCTTCATCCGGTGCGCTGCTGCACATAGAAACCCAATCCCCTGAAGTTGGCTATGGACTCAAGAGAGTGGCCCCCCATAAAGACGCTCACGAAAGGATTGCCGTCAGCGGGATGAGCATTCTCAATGCCCTGGGGAAGAGTCCGGAGGAGGTCTGGGCTGCAAGCGTGGCCATGAAGAGCGGGATTACCTTGGTTCCGCCTTCCAGGTGGGATCACGGGTGCTATTATGATCCGCGGCCGCGCGTTTCGGACAAGACCTACTGCAAGGTAGGCGCCTTCCAGGACTTTCATATCTCCCGCAATGAACTTGGGATACCCCCCCAGGATTTCCGGACCATGACCGCGGCCACAAAGATCACCATGTGGCTGGCGGACAGGGCCATCCGGGCTTCCGGCATCCTGGAGTCAGACATCCCACGCGAGCGAATCGGAGTCCTCATCTCCCAGAACTCGGGAGAGGCGGCGGGAACCCTCACCAATATCATCCTCAGGGCGTACGTTCACGACATCCTCGCCGCCGTCAAAAGGGCCGTTCACCTCACGCCGGAGCAAGCGAGCGCAATCGAACAGGAGGTGAAGGCTGGGCGCATGGCTCCGGACGACACCACACTCCTGGGCAGACTCAACTGCGCGGCGGCTGGCTTCATCTGCAACCGGTATGGGTTCATGGGGCCCAGCTATTCTGTCTCCGCGGCCTGCGCGACCTCGCTGGTCGCACTGCACAGCGCCATGCAGATGATCCGAAACGGCATCATCGACGCCGCCATCGTCGGAGGGGCCGAGGACAATCTCACACACCTGCATTTTCTGGAATTCTCCGCCCTGGGCGCACTCTTTGGGCTGTCGGGACGGGAGCGACCCGCTCACGAGAGCTCCCGCCCCTTCGATGCTGAAAGAGACGGGATGGTGCTCGGCGAAGGCGGGGGAATGATCGTCATCGAGCGGGAGAGCCTGGCCCGCGCAAGAGGGGCGCGGGTCCACGCCATAATCACCGGTATGGGCGCGAGCAACAACCACTTGGGCATGGTGGAGTCCTCCAGTGTCACCCAGGAGATCGCCATCCGCGCTTCATTCCGCGGATTGCCCTATGGGCCCCAGGCCGTGGACCTGGTGGAATGCCATGCCACGAGTACTCGGCAAGGGGACTTGGAGGAAGTTCGTGCCCTGAAGACGTTCTGCAATTCCTCCAAGCGCACCGTGCTCACGTCATTCAAGTCCCAGATCGGACACACACTGGGCGCCTCGGGTATCAACAGCCTCATTCGAGGAGTCATGGCCATGAAGACGGGGGTTTTCCCTGCCACCCTCAATTATGAGCATCCAGACCCGCAAATGGGCTTGGAAGGATCGGGTCTCCTCATCGCCCCTGAGCCGCTTGATTGGAAGTGCAGGACCGGCCAGCCAAGAAGGCTTCAGGTCAACGCCTTCGGGTTTGGAGGCTCCAACTACGTTGTACAGATGGAGCAGGCCCTGGACGGAGTCGATACGATCCTGGTCTCCCCGGACCGAGAGGCTCGTCTGACTGGAGAGACGGGGGACGGTCCTGCTGCGATCCAGGGCATCTCTTTCTTCCGGACGGAGATGGACGGTCGTTACTGCCGTATGGCTGTTGTGGCGCAATCCGATGAAGAGGCGCTCACGGTCGTCGAGAGGTCAGCCGCTCTTACCGAAATCGGAATCGCCTCACCCAAGGCGGTGCGGTCCCTGGCGCAGCACGGAATTTTCATAAGCCCCGAGGATTTGCTCCTACCACCGCTCGCTTTTGTATTTCCCGGACAGGGGGCACACTATGGAGGAATGGGGCGAGCTCTCTACGAATCCTTTCCTGTCATCAAGGGCTGGATGGATCGGGTGGCAGCGGCAGCGGACTTCGACCTCCTGCACTTGTTGTTCCACGATCGAGAGGAGAACCTTCAGAAGACCCGCTGGCAGCAACCTGCCCTGTTCGCCCTGGAACACGCCATGGCTCGCCACCTCATCACGCTTGGTATTCGCCCTATGGCTATGGCCGGCCACAGTCTGGGCGAACTGACCGCCTTGTGCCTGGCCGGTGTCTATTCCCCGGAGGACGGGTTTCGAATCGTGAACATGAGGGCCTGCTGCATGGACAAGGCCGCCGCCAAGCACATGGACCCCGGCGTCATGGCGGCCGTGGATGCTCCGCTGGATCTGCTGAAAGAGATGATGCAAGGGCGAGAAGATGTTTACATTGGCAATATCAATGCACCGAATCAGGTCGTCCTGAGCGGCAACACCGAGGCGGTCAAAAGTCTTGGCGGAAAACTGAAGGAGATGGGATACCGGTTCAGCCTCTTGCGGGTCAGCATGGCCTTCCACTCTCCCATTATGAGGGTCATCCATGATGAACTCGAGGCGTTCGTTGCCTCTATCCCATTTCATCCCCCGCAGGTCCCCGTTCTATCGAACACGACCATGGCTGCGTATCCATCAGATCCCGATGAGATAAAGCGAATCCTCATGGCCCACCTGGCATCTACCGTCCATTGGATGAATAATGTCCAGACCCTCTGGAATGACCACGGCGTCCGCCTTTTCGTGGAGGTGGGCCCCGGCGATATATTGAGCAATCTCATCACCGACACACTCCCCGAATCGGCATGCATCCAGACCTGCATTCCCCCCGCAGAGGGCATCATTTACACAACCGCCCTTGCCCAGCTCTTCGTTCAAGGGCATCTGAAGGTTCAAGGAGAACCAAGATGGGTTTCCCTCCCTGCATTCGGGAAGCCCCCCGAATTTCATCCCATCGCTCCGGCACCCACGTTACGGCCATCGGAACACAGACAGTCCGGAGTTCCTGAAGGCCAGAAACAGGTCTCTCCCGGGAAACCGGTGCCCGCGCCTCTCGATCCCGCCCCTGCAATCATGGGAAATGCCTCACCTGCCATCGATGAGGCGCCCGACCACCAGAATCTTATGGAGAGGCTTATTCGAATCATCATGGATGCAACAGGATTTGAGAGGGACGAGATCAAGCCGGAGATGGATCTCAGGAAGGATCTTTCCATCCGCTCCAGTCGCCTTCCCATAATCATGGATGCTGCGGAACGCCAATTCGGGATTACGATCGAATTGGAGGAGTTTATCAATGTCCGTACCGTGAAAGACATCGCGCAGAGGATATCCGGGGTAATCGCCAGGCAGCCAGGCGGCAGCCTGCCGCCGGCCACCAAGGCTGTTGACCCCGGGCCAGTGCAGGATGAAATGCTGAAGCCTCCAGAGGATGAGGGGAGTCTAAAACGACTCGTATTCAGCCGTGTCCCCATGGAGCTGCCGGCCTCCATTCCCATGGAGTTGAGCGCAGGCGAGTCGGTCCTCCTTCTCTCACCTGACAGGGATGACGCCATTGCCGGCAGGGCAGGAGACATCCTCCGGCGGGATTACGGGGTTGACACGATTCCCATGCGATTCATGCAAAGGGCCTTGGGTCCGGGCGAAGAGGGCCACGACATTCTGACTGATGAAGGGTCCGGCAGTGCGGCAGAGAGAATCTCGGGCCTGGCGTCCCTCGCCGGGATGGTCATCACCTTGCCTCAAGGCGGGTCGGGAAGGGTAAGGGGCATGGTGGATGTTGCGCAGCTTCTCAGGGGGCTCTTGCTACCCCTGCAGGCATTTCTCCAATCACCGAAAAAGAAATTCGTCGTGCTCATCCATTCCAGGGAGGATACCGAAACTCTCGGCCGGCTGCTGGCGGAGGGGATGCTCGGGCTGTTTCTGAGCGCAGCACAGGAGCATTCATCGGTCCAGTTTCGCACGCTGGAAATCGAGCGGGATACCGATCTTCGCGTTGCGTTGCGTGGGGCTTTGGACAAAGGTTACACCGCGGTGGAGATCATGCATCGTGATGGAAGCGTCTACACCTCCGAGGGGCACGTAGCCCCTTCGGTCTTCGGGGATGCGTCCAGGATGATTCTGAGCCCTGGAGACGTCATAGTCATGTCTGGGGGCGCAACTGGGATCAGCGCCCATCTGGCCCGCAGCCTTGTGCCTTACATGCCCCGCCTGGTCTTTTTGGGGAGAACTTCTCTGGATTCAAACGTCGAATTGGCAAAGCCGCGCCCCGGGCACTTGCCTTCTGAAGCGTTCGCTGCCGCCCCCAGGGCATCGGAGATCAATCGGACCCTGGCCGATCTGCATTCCTCAGGGATTGAGGCAACGTACCATACCTGCGATGTAACGGACCCCGACGCGGTCCAGGCTATCATGGGCGAGGTGGTAAGCCGTTATGGCAGGATTGACGGGATCATTCACGGCGCTGGAGTCCTCAGGGATGGTCTCCTCAGCCAGATGACCCCGGATGATCTTTCCAGGGTGGCGGACGTCAAGTTCCTGGGCGCTTGGAATCTATTCTCGGCGGCGCAGGGGGCAGGCTTGAGGTTCTTCGTCGGCCTCTCCTCGGTGGCCGCGATCCAGGGAAATCCCGGCCAGGCCAACTACGCTGCAGCCAACCGGATGATGTCTGCGTTACTCAGATACCTTCGCCGGAGAAACGGCGCCATCCGGTTCAAGGCTTTGATGCTTCCCCCTGTCGAGGGGGCTGGCATGGCCGAGGATCCGGATGTCCGGGATCTGATGAGGCGCAAGGGCGCGGCGTACCTCCATGTAAATGAGATTGCAGAGCTTTTCTGCCGGGAACTCTCCATAGCCCCGGCCGACGACGATTGGGTGATGTTCATGAGAAGACTGCCATCCGTGAGGACGACACGGCTGAATGATACCATCCCTCCTGCGCTCAATGGAGATTTGAATGGAGGCGCCGTGGCCTTCAGGGCCAAGGACTTCCCCATGCTTGAGGAGCTTTCTTGCCTGGACATCCGCCGAGGGCAACTGGACGCCTCCAGATCGTTTTCCCAGGAGAAGGATCTGTGGATTGCGGATCACAGGCCCTTCACGTTCGTCAAGCATCCTCTAGTCTCAGCCGCCATGGTTCTGGAGACATTCATGGAAGCCGCCCGGATCCTGTACCCTCACCTGCACGTGCGAGGAGTTCGCCAGGTGCGGCTCATGGAAATGATCCAATGTCCTCCGGCGCTTCCGCGGCTTGCGATGATCTCCTGCCGCCGAGCCGGCAATGGTCTTCGGGAGGTATTGTGCGAAGTCTCTCTGTCAACACAGGACATCTCCCCCGCAGGAAGATTGACGGGGGGCTTCATCCCACACTGCAAAGGCCAGGTAATGCTCGATGGCGGAAGAGGAGATCTCAGGGAGGGATTCCAGGATTTTCCCGTCCGGCCCGACGAACTGCGGACAGGACCCATGGATCATAAGAAGGTCCTTAAATGGTACAAAAACCGCAGCGGCCTCGAAGGCAGATATCGCGTGATTGATCTCCTTGACGGTGCAGGTCCGGGAGTGGTGCGGGGCCAAACCATCCACCGGGAGACAAGTGATTTCGCGAATCTGGGGAACGCACGGTACCAATACTCACCCTATCTTTTCGAG